>WNFN01258856.1_pt1 | contig 18620 bp, 18 predicted proteins | sample 5400161 | NCBI WGS metagenome assembly WNFN01 (sample SAMN13153353, study PRJNA577476) | soil metagenome | isolation source: 80 cm saprolite on Douglas fir-dominated hillslope | place: USA:California | collected 2013-09-17 | reverse complement strand
AGGTGTGCTAGGATGCCAGCTATTGCATTTATTTTGTGAGGTATAGAAGAGGCGGCCGCTGCCGCCAGCCCAGTTGCGCAGACGACGAATGCAGATCCTGTACGAACTCCGCTATCCGAGCCGCTGGTACACCAAGTTGTTGATGGCTCTATTGGCCCTGGTCTTTTTTGCTGTGCTGGCCACGACGGCCATCGCGGGATTCCTCGTCTATCGCATTGTGAAACCCCAACGAACCAACAGCGAAATCAGCATGGCGAGTTTTCCCGGCCGGCCGGAGGTGCTGGAGTTCGAGGTGCCGGGGGGGCTTGGAAAGCGGGAAGGATGGTTTTTCCCCGGGTTGCGAGGCGCGCCGACAATAATCCTGTGCCATGGATACGAGTCCAGCCGCGGCGAGCTACTGACGCTGGAATCGGCGCTGCAAGACCACCAGTACAACGTTTTCATTTTTGATTTTGCGGCGCATGGGGCGAACGCGGGAATCAGCACGCTTGGCTATCGCGAAGCGGACGAAGTGCGCGCGGCGGTCGATCTCCTGGCCGCGCGGACGGATTTGGATTCGAGGCGGTTCGGGCTTTGGGGCTATAACCTCGGCGCGTACGCCGCGCTGCGCGAAGCGGAAAACGACAAGCGGATTCGCGCTTTGGTACTGGACTCCGTATACGACGAGCCGAAGCAGATGGTTAAAGTGGGCGTGGAGCGCAACGGCTTGGGCGGTTTTCCGCTCATGGTGCGCTCGGCGGAGTTCAGCTTTGAGTACTTGAACTATGCGCATAGCAATGACCCGCCGCTCTCCAAGAAATTGAGTACGCTGGCCGGCGTCCCGACGCTGTACATTCAGGCGGTGGACGATCCGGAACTCGCGCAGGCCACGCGGCAGTTGTTTCTGAAGGCTCCGGAGCCGCGAGAGCAGGCCGTCCTTCCGCATGGAAACTTTGTCAGCTTCAATGACGACGAGAAGCGCGCGTATGAAAACCGCGTGGTGTCCTTTTTTCTAGTGAGGCTGCCCGCTACGGCGATGGCTGTCAACTAGCTCCTGGTTTTCGCAAATTGCTATCGGCGCGCCACGCCTCATGGGGAAACAGGTCGGACCGAGTTGCCTTAGTCGCTCTTGGCTTTCATAGTTTGTAAGGATCCACGCATCCTGCCGTTCATTAGCCGTCCACTCTTGCAGCTCGCGATGTAGATAGAAGCTTAGCCCGTAGCGGTCGGCGCGCGGCAACCCATACGTGAGAATCTGTCTATCTGGTGAATCTCTGGCGGTCCCCCGCGCGTAGCTGGCAGCCACGCGGGAAGAGATTCCTTTGTCCAGCGACCAAGCTGCGTCTCCCGTCAGAGAAAAAACGACTGCCCCGAGGAAAACGATCACGCTAAGCAAGAGTGCCGGAACTGACTTGTTGAGCGCTCCCATAAGTGAAGCAACGATCCCACAGAAGCCGACTGCCAGAACGATATTGCCGAGTGGCTCCGGAGGAGAGTAGTCAACCTGAAATGGGATCTTGCGGATTTGTGCGAGCGTCACTCCCGCGATACACAAGAGTGTCACTCCGCTGACAATGCCGATCCAACGACTGCCGGGACCGCCCCTGCGCACGCGAAGTGAGACGGCGCGTGTGAGCAGCAAAACAATCGGCGGGATGGATGGCAAGACATATCCTGGCAACTTGGATTTGGAAATGCTGAAGAAAACTAATGTGAGAACGGCCCAGCAGATGAACAGCAGTGTGGAGGGATCGCACCATCGTCTCTCTTTCCGCGCTCGCCATGAGTCCGCAAAGGACGCGGCTAACAACGCTGCCCAAGGCAAGAGAGCTATGAGAGTGACGGGGACGAAGTACCAGAAGGGCTGGATGTGCTGGAATTCGGGGGTGAGGTAGCGCTTGAAATTGTGCTCGATGATGAAGATGCGGAAGAAGTCGGGGTTGCGGCGGGCGCAAAGGATGTACCAGGGAAGAGCGGTGAGGCAGAAGGACGCGATCGCGGCGAGATGAAAGAGGCGGAAAGCGTCGCTCCAGCGCTTGGTGATGAGCGCCCAGAAGAAAATGGCGCCGCCGGAGAGAATGATAGCTGCGGGGCCTTTGGCGAGGACGGCGAGCCCCAGGAAGAAACCGAAGAGAATAAGGGCGAGCCAAGGTGTTCGAGGGAGGATCGGCGTGTTTTCGTTTCGAGTGAGCCCGAGCACGACGGCGGCGCAGACCATGGCAATCGTGAGCATGCTGCTGAACGGCATGTCGGTGGCGGCGGCGTGCGAGAAGCCGATCATGCCGATGGTGGTCGGAAGCAGAAGCAGCAGCCATCTAGCGGTTTCCGCGCGGTAGAGACGTAGTGCGAGCCAGGCCAGCGCAAGTGTGGCGAGAAGCGCAGATATCGCGCTCGGCAGCCGCGCGGCGGCTTCGCTCACGCCGAAGAGTTTGAAACAAAGGGCAGCGCCCCAGTAGTAGAGAACCGGCTTTTCGAACCACGGTTTTCCGTAGAGGCGCGGCGTGACCCAATCGCCGGTCTCGGCCATGTCGCGCGCGATCCAGGCATACCGCGGCTCGTCAGGCCCGACGAAGCCGATCGCTCCGAGATGGCTGAAATAGCAGACGTAGAGTGTTGCCAGGATGAGGATGGTCCAGCCGATTCGGGCGGCGGTGCTGGTGCGCCGGTCCTTGGCGATGGGAGCGGTTGTTTCGGTCACGGAAAATTGAGTCTAACATCGAACCACTATCTTCCAGCGACGGACCTCTTGCATACTGTCGCCCGGCGGGGAACTCGCGCGAACTTGGGTATGCAATGAAGGAATGGGTCGAATACGCTGCGGTGTGGTTCATTTTGAAAGGGCTAGGTGTGCTGCCGCGTCCGCTGGCACGGAGTTTTGCCGCAGGAGTGGTGCGCCTTTTCTACGCGTTGTTGCCCGGATTGAGGAAAACCGCGGAAGTGAATTTGCGCATCGCCTTTCCGGAGTGGAGCGACGCGCAGCGCAAGACAGTCGTTCGTGGGATGCTGCGGAATCTGGGTTGGATGGCGGCGGAGTTTGCCCGGGCTCCGAAGTATTCGAAAGAGAATATCGAGCAAGTTGTAGTGCTTGACGGGCATGAAAACTTCCTGGAAGGGCAGCGGCGCGGGAAAGGCGTGCTTTATCTGACGGGGCACATCGGCGCGTGGGAGTTGTCTTCTTTTGCGCACGCGCTCTACGGATTTCCTCTGCATTACATGGCGCGGCGCATCGACAACCAGAGGATTGATGCGCTCGTGAACGATTACCGGTGTTTGTCAGGGAATCGTCCGATCTTCAAAAATGAATCTGCGCGCGTGATGCTGAAAGTTTTGAAGGAGGCCGGAACGGTCGGGATTCTAGCGGATCAGAACACCATGCCGGAAGAAGCGGTTTTCGTGGATTTTTTTGGGAAGGCGGCCAGCACGACTACGGGGATTGCGCGCGTGGCGTTGCATACGGACGCGGCGGTCGTGCCGGGATATGCCATCTGGGATGAGCGCAGCCGAAAGTACCGGTTGCGTTTCGAGCCTCCAGTGGAGTTGATTCGAACGGGCGATACGGAACGGGACGTTTTGGAGAATACGCAAAAGTTTACGAAAGTGATCGAAGAGATTGTCCGGAAGTATCCGGAGCAATGGGTCTGGATGCACGGGCGGATTGGCCGAAGCGATTGGCGCGAGGCTGGAAGGCGATGGCACAGCCGAACTTGGTGGAGTTGCCGCGCCGGAGCGCGCGGGAGCGCACGATTTGATCTACGTGGAGTCAATGAAGCATGCGCAGCGGGCTGTGGGTTCGGCCGCGATCTGTGTTATCGCGGCTGAGGGAGTAGCGTTATCGGGCAAAACGGTATTGCGGAGTGCGCAGCCCAAGGCCGCGTTCGTGCAAGCAGCGGAGCTGCTGCTCGGGCGCGCCCCGATTGCGTCTGGGATTCATGCGACGGCGATCGTCGCACCGCTCGCGCATCTAGCGCCGGAAGCGGGTATCGGGCCGTACGCCGTGATTGGTGAAGATGCCCATGTTGGCGCCGGCACGCAAATCGGCGCCCACTCGGTGATCGGTGCGGGCTGCTGGATCGGCGAGAATTGCCGCATTCACCCGCGGGTGACGCTGTACGGAGGCGTACGCTTGGGGAATCGCGTGGAGATTCATTCCGGGGCGGTGATTGGGGCGGACGGTTTCGGCTATGCGCTGGGTGAAGGGAAGCACTGGAAATTCCCCCAGGTGGGGATCGTGGAGATTGGCGATGACGTTGAAATCGGGGCGAACGCCACGATCGATCGCGGTTCACTCGAGGACACCCGCATCGCGGAAGGCGTGAAGCTGGACAATCTCGTGCACGTGGGGCACAACTGTCAGATCGGGGCGCACTCCGTGATTGCGGCTCAGGCAGGATTGTCCGGCTCGTGCGTGTTCGGAAAGCGCGTGGTTGTCGGGGGGCAGGCAGGTTTTGGCGAGCGCTGCAAATTGGAGGACGGGTCAGTGATCGGCGGACAAAGCGGCGTGCTCGGAGGGAAAACCATTCGCAGCGGTGAGACGGTATGGGGAACCCCGGCTCGTTCGCTGGAGAAATTCAAAGAGCTTTTCGCGTGGTACGGCAGGCTCCCGGAACTGGCCGCGCGCATCAAAGGAATAGAGGAAAAGCTTGGTGGTAAATGACAAGAAATCGTGGCCCCACTGGCGCCTGATCGTTATTGGCGGGCACACGCGCAGCATTGGCAAGACGCAACTGGTGTGCGACGTGATCGCGGCATTTCCCCCCGCGAACTGGATCGCGGGAAAGATCACCCAGTACGGGCACGGCGTCTGCGCGCAAAATGGAGAGAATTGCGATTGCGCGCCGGATGAGCATGTCTGCGCGATCAACTGGGAGGTGCAGGCGGACACGGGAACGGACAGTGCCCGTTTCCTGGCAGCCGGTGCACGGCGGTCGTTCTGGCTCAGAACCAAACAGGGATTTCTCGCGGAAGGCCTTCCACTCCTAAGGGCTGCCCTGCAGGAAACACTTGCGGATGCCAATGGCGATCTGCCACCCCTGATTGTGGAGAGCAATTCCTTGCTGCAGTTTCTGAAGCCCAGTCTCTATTTCTCTGTGGTCGATCCGGCGAAGGAAGATTTCAAGGATTCGGCGCGAGTAGCTCTGGACCGCGCCGATGCTCTGGTGCTGCGAGGATCGTCGGATTCCTTCCCATCGATGGAACCGGCGTGGATGAAGCTTCCCTCACGGTTGCTTCGCGAAAAACCGTCCGTATCGCAAGGCGAGGGTGAGCCTCTGCCTGAGCCGCTGCGCGTGCTTGTGCGTCGAATGCTGGAGGGGCCCCCAGGTGTTTCGATTTAACAACGCGGGTTGCTTGTACCGCATCTTAACCGTTGACCGTCACAACGAAGGCGGCCATAATTTAATAGTACTCGTGTTACCCGAACCCTAACCGACGCGCTGCTTTTGTGGGGAAGTGATACGCAACGCGGCAGCTAAAAAGATTTTAATTTTTGCTGTACAGGCCTGCTGGACTTGCCAGCTTGAAGTTTCGCTCTGGGGGGAGCACTGATGGCCTCATTCGCCCGGATGGGAGAAGAAATTCCCGTCGCGCCCGCGCCTGTGTCTTGGCAGGAGCACGAATGGGCGGAGCGTCTGGAGAAAACCATTGAGCGCGGCGCGAATCACCTTCTTTCCCTCCAGGCAGAGGAAGGATACTGGCAGGGCGAGCTCGACGGAGCGCATTGCCAAGCTGGCAAACTACGTACGCCGCCGGCAGCTCGCGGATGGCGGCTGGTCTATCTATCCTGGCGGGCCTTCCGAACTGAACGCCACCTGCAAAGCGTATTTTGCGTTGAAGCTTGCGGGCGACTCCACGGAAGCGCGCCATATGGTGCAAGCTCGCGAGATCGTTCATCGTCTCGGCGGCCTGGAGCACACGAATTCCTACGTGCGGTTCTACCTGGCGCTGGTCGGCGCGGTCGGATGGGAGCTCGTTCCGTCGATCCCTCCGGAGTTCATGCTCCTTCCGAATTGGTTCTATTTCAACATTTACGAGATGTCCTCCTGGACGCGCGGCATCGTGATCCCCATGGCCATCCTGTCCTCGCTGCGGCCCGATTGGCGCTTGCCGGAGCGCGCCCGTGTCGATGAATTGTTCAAGGACCCCACGCGAAAGACCGCGGCTTTTGATTGGAGCAAGCAACTCATCTCCTGGAAAAACGTTTTCCTGGCGCTCGATCGCGGATTGAAGCTTTACGAAAAACTGCCCTGGAAGCCGCTGCGCCGGCGCGCGCTTCGCGAAGCGAAGTCCTGGATGCTGAATCACATCGAGCGGACCGAAGGACTGGCCGCGATCTATCCGGCGATGATGAATTCGATTTTCGCATTGGTGGCCTTGGGACACGGCCCGGACGATCCGCTGACCTGGCGGGAAATCAAGGAGTTTTCGCGCTTTGAAATTGAAGAGGGCGATACTATCCGCATGCAGCCGTGCGTTTCGCCGGTTTGGGATACCTGCATCGCCATGGTCGCCCTGGAAGAAGCCGGCTTGCCCGCGGATCATCCCGCTCTGGTGAAGGCTGCGGACTGGATGCTCTCGAAGCAGGTGCTCGGGCCGGGCGACTGGCAGGTGAAGAACAAAGACGCCGAACCGGGCGGCTGGGCCTTTGAGTTTCGCAATGATTTTTATCCTGACGTCGACGACACCGCGTTTGTGCTGATGGCGCTCCAGCGCGGGCGCGTTTGACCGCGACAACGACCAAAAGTTTCTCTGCAACATTCCTTTTGCGGATCACAACGCGATGATCGATCCTTCCACCGCCGATGTCACCGCCCGCGTGGTCGAATGCCTCGGCAGGTTTGGCTGGCCCGCGGAACATCCCGCGATTCAGCGAGCGGTGAAATTTTTGCTGAAAGATCAATCCGACGACGGTTCCTGGTTCGGCCGCTGGGGCGTCAACTACGTTTATGGAACGAGCGGCGTATTGCGCGCCTTGGAAACCGTTTCGCTGACCGCGCGCGATTACTGCCAGCGCGCCGTGATCTGGCTTCGCACGGTGCAGAAGGCCGACGGAAGCTTTGGCGAGTCTCTGCGAAGCTACGAAATGCCGGCAACAAAAGGGCAGGGACCGAGCACACCTTCGCAGACGGCTTGGGGTTTGATCGGGTTGCTCGCCGGCGCGGGTCTCCACGAACCTGCGATCGTCAAAGCGGTCTCCTACCTCGTGCACCAGCAGAAGGAAGATGGCTCTTGGAGCGAGCCGGATTTCACCGGCACAGGTTTCCCGGGGGTGTTTTATCTGAAATACCACCTCTACCGGAATTCCTTTCCGGTCTATGCGCTGGCGCGCTATTCCAGCCAATCCCGCAGAGCGGATGAGTACGTGGCGCTGAAGTTCCAGCCCAGCGAATTCCGTCTGCGCAGCGGGTTTTAGAGCGCATGGTGCGCTTTCCCCTGCGGCTTACTGCGGACCTCACCATTGCCCGCATCGCGCAGAAACTGCGTCTCGCGCAAGGCGCCCGCCCTATCCAATTCGTGGATGCGGCAGAAATCTTGCATCCCGATTCCGGCCATCCGGTTTCGCACGAAAAGATCCACGATATTATTGGCAGCCGCTCGCCGGTCGTTTGGATCGGGGGAAGCGAGCCGCTGCATCACCCCGGCATTGCGCATCTGGTTCGCGCTATCACGCACAGTCGTCATTTTGTTTTCCTCGAAACCGATGGCACTCTTCTCCGCCGCCGCATGCATGAGTTTCAGCCGGTATCGCGGCTATTTCTAACCGTTCGTCTGGATGCTGGCGCGCCGCGCGCGTCCAGCGGCTTCCGGCCCGGCACATCGGACCTGGCCATGGAGGGCATCCGTGCCGCGAGGCTCTCGGGCTTTTCGATCTGCATTCACGTGCGCATTACTCCGGAAACCGAAATTAGCGATGCGGCAGAGTTGTTCCACCTGGCCCATTCTCTGAATGTCGATGGATGTGTGATTTCGCCCGCACGCGGCGAAGCGAACACCGCGCTTCCGGCCGCGCTAACTTTGTCGCAGAAAACCGCCGAAGCCCGCAAGCGAATCGGAAGTATTTGGTGGGAATCCTTTTCACGGCTTGTTGAACTAGTGCTCCTCGGCGAGCAGCGAAGCCTGCCGGCAGCCGGCGCTTCAGCAGTGCAGCTCGAACACGAGGCAAGCGAGGATGAGGAAGGCATCAAAGTCGCATGAACACGCTGGTCACAGGCGCAGCGGGATTCCTCGGCAGCCACGTGGCACGGCAGCTGGTGGCCCGCGGTGACTCAGTGCGCGTTCTCGTGCGCGCGTCGAGCACCAATCGCGCGATTGCGGATTTGTCGCTTGAGTACGTGACCGGGGATTTGCGCGACCCCTCCTCGCTCGATCGCGCGATGAAAGGGGTCAAGCGCGTTTTTCACGTCGCCGCGGATTACCGCTTGTGGGCGCGGCGCTCTCAGGAGATTTACGATTCGAACGTCGGTGGAACGAAAAATCTTCTGGACGCCGCGAAGCGCGCCGGCGTCGAACAATTGATTTACACCAGCACGGTGGCAACCATCGCCGTCGATCGGCCGCAGCATCCGAATGAATTCACCGGCGCTAAGCTCGAAGAAATGGTTGGCCATTACAAGCGCTCGAAGTGGATGGCGGAAAGGGAAGCGCTCGACGCCGCAAAAAGCGGATTGCCGGTCATTGTGGCCATGCCCACGACGCCGGTCGGGCCGTGGGATTGGAAGCCGACGCCGACCGGAAAGATCATTCTGGATTTTTTGAATGGCAAGATGCCCGGCTACGTGGAGACCGGATTGAATTTTGTTGGCGTGGAAGAGTGCGCGGCAGGACACTTGCTGGTCGCCGAAAAAGGCAAGGTCGGCGAGCGCTATCTGCTGGGCGGTGAAAATCTCACGCTCAAGCAGATGCTGGACGCACTCGCCAAGATAACCGGTCTGTCGGCGCCCATTCTGAAAATTCCTCATGGACTCGCACTGGGTGTAGCCTACGCAAGTACGGCTTTTTCGCGGCTGGTCGGGCGCGAGCCCGGCATACCCGTCGAGGGCGTGAAGATCGCCCGCCACATGATGTTTGTGGATTGTTCGCGCGCCAAGCGTGAACTTGGATTTCAAGCGGGGCCGGTGGCGGGGGCGTTGGAGCGCGCGGTACGCTGGTACGAAGCGAACGGCTACATCGCCAAAAGCCGCGCCAAGCGCATGGCCCGCGCCGCCGCTTAGTGTTGCAGTGGCCGGTCTTCAGACCGGTGTCTTTGCTTTTGTATCGTCGCCCTTTAAGGCGGCATCTGAAAAGATTTGATGCGCATCCTCGTCACATTCGCCGTCGAAGCCGAATTCGCTCCCTGGCGCAAGCTCAGAACGCTAGAGCCAGTACACCTCGATGGTCTTGAGATGTTTCGATGCCAGATCGGCCGCGCCACCGCAGATTTTGTCGTGACCGGCATGGGAATGGAAAACGCGCGCCGCGGCATGGAAATAGCGATGTCAATTCCACACACTGCTTGTATCGCCTCGGGTTTCGCTGGTTCCCTTAAGCCAGCACACAAAGTTGGCGACATTCTCGCAGCCCGCGCAGTTCAACAGCTGGGAAAATCAAAAACTATCGAATGTTCCCGCAACCTTTTCATGGCTGCTTACGAAAACCAGGCGATTGAAGCGAAAATGTTTTTGACCACCGACAAAGTGATTGGCACTGCCGAAGAGAAACAGCAGTTGGCGCCGTTTGCCGATGCGGTGGACATGGAAAGCTTCGCTACTCTTTCGGTAGCAAAACAAAAGAATCTTCCAGCCGTCGCTATTCGCGTGATCAGCGACCGCTTTGACGAGGATATGCCGGCTAATATTTCGACGACGGTTGACCAGCGTGGGAGAGTGAAAATCGGTGGGGTCGTCAAGCATGTGGCGTCCCATCCCCTGCAATTGCCTGCTCTCATTCGCCTCGGACGCCAGAGTCACACTTCCGCCCAGGCCCTCTGCCATTTTCTCGAAGCATTCATCAAAGAGTTGTCCTTCCGGAGCCACGGATGGCCCCCTCCGGAACTTCAGGAGATAGCTGCGAGATGAGCCGGACTGGAACAACGCTAGAAGCTGTTAAGACGCTCGGTCCAATTCCCAAGACCATGCGCGCCGGTGTCTACCGCGAAAAGGGAATCGTCCGCGTCGAAGAAGTCCCCGTCCCAGAAGTCGCCGATGCTGAAGTCCTCATCAGAGTTGCCGCCTGCGGTATTTGCGGCACCGACATCAAGAAGATTTTTCACGCCTATGTGCCGCCGCCGCAAATTCTGGGCCACGAAGTAGCCGGCACTGTCGTCGCCGTTGGCCGCCGCGTGGCGAAATGGAAGCTGGCCGACCGCGTGATGAGTTTTCATCACATTCCCTGCGGCAAATGTTTCTATTGCGAGCGCCGCCTCTTCTCCCAGTGCAAGCAGTACAAGACAACGGGATTGACCGGCGGATTCACGCCGAACGGCGGCGGCATTGCCGAATACGTGAAAGCCATGCCCTGGGTGGCGGAACGCGGGATTGTCGCACTGCCCGACAATGTCAGCTTTGAGGAAGCAACGTTCATCGAGCCGATCAACACGATTTTGAAAGCCGTGCGGAAGGCCCGCGTAGCGGTAGGCGAAACCGTGCTGATCGCCGGCTGCGGCCCCATCGGCCTGCAATTGCTAATGGTGGCAAATCTGGAAGGTGCCAAACTCTATACCAGCGACCCCATGGCCTTGGAGTCGTTTGACCCCAGTGATGGTAAGCTTGTGGACCACATGAAAGCCCGGACTGAGGGTCGCGGCGCCGATGCGGTTTTGGTTGCGGTGGCGCACCCGTCCGTGGTGGCCGACGCACTGGCAGCGGCAAGGCCCGGGGGACGCGTGCTGTTGTTCGCCGCGAACGACCCGGTAACCAAGATTGAATTTCCCGCCGCGGCAGTGGGGATCGACGAAAAAGAAATTCTGGGCAGCTATAGCGCGGCCGTAGACATCCAAGAAGCAGGGGCCGACCTGGTGCTGAAAAACCAACTTCCGGTGATGGACATTGTGACGCACCGTTTTCCCTTGGCTAGAATCCAAGAAGGGTTGAACCTGGCCGCCAAGCCGACGGCGGAATCACTCAAGATCTTGATCACACACGCATGAGCACGACGACGCCAAAGAAGATGGAAGTAGGCGAAGAAGTGAAAGCTGCCGTAACCCACGTCACGGTGCCGTCGAAGATGACCGCGGCCGTGCTCTATGGCAGCGAAGATCTTCGCATTGAAAAAATTGACGTGCCCGCTGTGGCGGCCGACGAAGTCCTGGTCCGCGTCCGCTTGGCGCTTACCGACGGTACCGACCTCAAAGTCTGGAAGCGCGGCTATCACGCAAAAATGATTCAACCGCCGGCTGTCTTTGGCCACGAACTGGTCGGCGAAATCGTGGCCGTGGGCAAGCGGGTGGATGCGCGCTGGCGGATCGGCATGCGCGTTATCGCCGCCAATTCCGCACCGTGCTTGCGCTGCTATCATTGCCGGCGTGGCCAGGAGAATCTTTGCGACGACCTCTTGTTCAACAACGGCGCCTACGCGGACTACATGCGCATCCCCGGCCGCATCGTCGTGGAAAACATGCTGGAAGTGCCGCATTCGGTTGACGATCAGAGCGCCGCTCTGGCCGAACCCCTGGCCTGCGTGCTTCGCGGAATCCATGAGATGGAAGTGCGGACCGGGGATACCGCGGCGGTGATCGGCTGCGGTCCCATCGGATTGAAGTTTGTCCGCATGCTTTCGCGGCGCGGAGTTCGCGTCATCGCCTTGGCGCGGCGTGCGGCGCCTCTAGATGTTGCCAAGCGGCTGGGCGCGGTGACGGCCTTCAATGTCACCGCGACGGAAGATGTTGTGTCCGCCGTAAAAGCGCTTACCGAAGACCAGCGTGGACCGGATTCCGTGGTCGAAGCCGCGGGCAACCCGGCCACGTGGCAGCAGGCCCTGGCGATGGTGCGGCGCGGCGGCGTCGTGAATTTCTTTAGCGGCCTGCCGTCAGGCACCCGCGTGGAAATCGACCCAGCGGCGATTCACTACTCGGAGATCAAGCTGATTTCGCCGTTTCATCATACGCCGCGGTTCTTTCGGGAAGCGCTGGAAGCCATCCGGCGCGGGGATATTTCGGCTCGCGATTTCGTCACCGAAGAAATCCGGCTGGCCGATCTGCCGCAGGCGTTTGCGCGCATGAAGTCGCGCAGCGGCGAGATCAAGTTGGCCGTGCGGCCGTAGTTTTCCGGTGCACACAAACCTCACCCGCCATTTGCGCTTTTGGCATCCCGGAGTGTTTTGCGATACTAAACGCTGCGACGAATCACTCCTGCTTTTGTGTTTTGATTTTGTAGGGTCCGCCTTCCGAGGCGGACCGCTGTGTGTTCCTTTGGCACTCATGCCCATGCAAGGAGATTCTCTCTTCTGATGTTGCTCCCCGGCGAAATCGACATAACGCGCCACGCACCCGAACCCGGCTGCTCGCCGGAAGAAGCGCAGAAATACACCAAGTGGCTGGCGACCCATCACTACGAGAATTTCAACGTCGTTTCCTGGCTTCTCCCCAAAGCGCTGCACCAGCATTTTTACAACGTCTATGCGTATTGCCGCTGGGCTGATGATCTCGGTGACGAAGTTCCCGATGCGGCGCGCGCCCTGGAATTGCTGGCGTGGTGGGAACATGAACTAGACGCTTGCTATGAGGGAAAACCGTCTCATCCAGTCTTCGTGGCCCTGCGCCAGACCATCATCGCGAAAGATATTCCCAAGCAGCCCTTCGCCGATCTGCTGAAAGCCTTCCGTCAGGACCAGACCGTGAAGCGCTATCCAGACTGGGATGCCGTCCTCAACTATTGCGTTTATTCTGCGAACCCCGTTGGCCGGCTAGTGTTGTATTTGTGCGGCTATCGTGATGAGCAACGACAGCTTTTATCCGATGCCACGTGCACCGCCCTGCAGCTCGCCAATTTCTGGCAGGACGTTTCACGCGATTTGGAAAAAGGCCGCATCTACATCCCGCTCGATGCTGCCGCGGCCCACGGGCTCTCCGAGAGCGACATAGTCGAACGGCGCTTCGACGATCGTTACGTTCGCCTGATGAAGGAACTTATCGCGCGCACTCGCGCCCTATTCGCAGAAGGCAGTCCGCTGGCAAAGATGCTGGACGGACACCTTAGCGTGGACCTCGAGATGTTCACCCGCGGCGGTTTGGTCGTACTCGATGCCATCGAAACGACGGGATACGACACTCTCCACCATCGCCCAGCCATCAGCAAAGGGAAACAAGCGCTTCTCTTTGGGCGCTCTCTGCTTGCGTATTTGATTGGTTTGGACCGGAAGTCGGAAAAGAGCAAGAGAATTCCCGTCACGTTGCGGGCAGAACAAAGCACTCCCGAAACGAGGGTAGTCATCGACGACTCCTACGCCGAATGCCACCGTATCGCTCGTGCGTCCCACAGCAATTTCTATCACGCGTTTTTCTTGCTCCCCGGTTCGAAACGCGATGCCCTGGCTGCGCTGTACGCCTTCATGCGCCTCGTGGACGACGTCGCAGACGAAGGCGCCGATCTTGCCGCAAAACAGCGTGGCCTCGCGAATTGGCGTGCCGCCCTCGATGACGCCATCACCGGGCATGAACAGCGTTTCGACGGCAACGCCGCGATGACCTCGCCCGCCGCAACTCTCGGCGCTGCCGCGGAAATATTGCCCGCGCTCGTGGACACCATGCAGCGCTACAAAATGCCCGCGCGCTATCTTCACGACCTCATCAGCGGCGCCGAGATGGACCTCACTATCCAAACCTATCCTACGTTCGACCGGCTGCGCGAATACTGCTATCGCGTCGCCGGCACCGTTGGACTCACTTGCACACATGTGTTCGGCTTCAGCAATGCCGGTGCCCTGGGCTTGGCTGAAAAGCTAGGGCTGGCCTTTCAATTGACGAACATCATTCGCGACGTGCACGAGGATTACAAACTCGGCCGCGTCTATCTCCCGGAAGAAGACCTGCAGCGGTACGGAGTTTCACCCCTGGCAACTCTATGAAGAAGGTTCTGCTTTGCTCGGCCTCATCGATGCGGACAGCCGCGGCGCGTTGTGGCTGCTCGTTCATACGTACAGCGCGCTGCTGAGTCGCATCGAGTCGGTCGGATTTGGCGTCTTCGGCGAGCGTGTGCGGCTTCCCAAAGCCGAAAAAATGATGTTCATCGCCAAGGCGCGCTTCGGCCGCCATACGAAAGAGAATATCCTTGAAAAGCGTGATCGTGATCGGCGGCGGGCTAGCGGGACTGGCGGCGGGCGTCGCGCTGGCTGAATCCGGCTGGCGTGTTCGTCTGTTTGAACAGCGTCCCTTTCTTGGCGGCCGCGCAACGTCCTACGTGTTGCCCGACGGCGAGCATGTGGACAACTGTCAGCACGTCACTCTGGGATGCTGCACAAATCTCGACGATTTCTACACGCGCATCGGCGCCGCCGGCAAAATCAAGTTCTTCGACCGGCTCCTCTTTCTCGATCCGCAAGGCCGCAAAGGAGAGATGCAAGCCGGGTTCTTGCCCGCGCCATTTCATCTGACCGCGTCGTTCGCGGCCTTCACGCCGCTGACGCTCCTGGACAAGCTCTCCATCGGGCGCGCGATGCTCGATATTCTGCGCACCAAGGGTAAGCCGTCGGACCTCCAGGAAAACGGCGGGATCTCCATGCTGGAGTGGCTCCGCCGCCGCGGCCAGACGAAACGCGCCATCGAGCGGTTCTGGCGCGTTATCCTCGTGAGCGCTCTCGACGAGGAACTTCATCGCACCGACGCGCGCTTCGGCGTCGACGTTTTCTGGAAAGCCTTCCTTTCGAACAGCACCGGCTATCGCATGGGAGTGCCCGCCGTCCCCCTCGCAAATCTCTACGATTGCTGCAAGTCGGAGATCGAGAGCCGCGGCGGGGAAGTGGTTCTGCGCGCTCCGGTACGCGGCCTCAAAATGGAAAGCGGCGAGCTAGCTGGAGTTCGCTTCGACGAAGGGCGCGAAGAAACGGCCGATGCTTACCTGTTCGCCGTGCCCCACACCGCGCTGGCGCAGCTGCTGCCGGAAAGCGTGAAGCAGAGCGACCCGTCCCTCGCAAATCTGGACAAAATCAAAGTCGCGCCGATCACCGGCGTGCATTTCTGGTTTGACCGCCCAGTGATGACGGAGCCGTTTCTGACCCTCCTGGACACCACCACCCAGTGGATCTTCAATAAGACCGCCCTCTACGCCGATTCGAACGCAAAAGAGAACAGCGCCCCGGCGGGACAGTACCTGCAGTTGGTCATCAGCGCGTCCTACGATCTGCTGCAGGAACCGCGCCAGGAAATCATCGACCTTTGTTTAGCGGAAGTCAGGCAGGCTCTACCGGCGGCTCGTCACGCTAAATTGGTGAAGGCCACGGTCATCAAGGAAGCCGCCGCCACATTTTCGCCCGAGCCGGGAGTCGATCGCTGGCGCCCCAAGCAGCAGACCTCCGTGCCGCGCTTGTTCCTGGCGGGGGATTGGACCGACACCGGCTGGCCCGCTACGATGGAAGGCGCCGTGCGCAGCGGTTACTTGGCCGCCGAAGCTCTGCTTCGCGCCACGGGGTCGCCCAGAAGATTTCTGCAACCGGATCTCGATCCGGATGGATTCATGGCCATGTGGCTGGGGAAGCAAAACACCGCGACAGGTAGCTGATAACAAACAACCCAAAAGAAAAAGAACCAAAGAACGGGAACTAACATCCAACAACTGACAACTAAAAACCATGAGGCGATGCTAATTCACGGCGCAACCAGCTCGTACCAGCCGATTCGGCGCTCCTTGCTCGTTAACTCTTCCCCCGCCGCGTCCAGCATTTTGTACATGTTTTTGTGGATGGCCATGAACTGTTCGTAGGCTTCGCGGGAATTCCAGAAATCGAGAGTGAGGTAAGTCGCAGGACGATAGGGATCACGTAGAAGGCGAGTCTCGCGGTAGTTCGGGTCGCTCCGGAAGAGCTTGGCCCAGCCACCACCCGGGCCATAGGCGTTCTCGAAGCTTTCTTCACTACCCGGCTTGACTTCGTACTCCCACAGCGCTACAAACATAGATGTCCCATCTCCTGCTCGTTGGACATACGCACTCCTGCAAGCTAACTCTAGGGAATGATTGCGCAGTCCGGCCGAGTGTAACAATCCGATTGGATACAAGCCAAGTTGGCAAGCGCGACAGCGCAAGAGTATGGGTTGTGGTTGTGGCAGTCCGTCGAAACGGGCGGGCGGAGGTATTTGTGGATCGAAAGTACAGTCACCGCGGTTACCGCGACACTGAAAAAAGTGAGAAAAAAGACAAGTCGCACGACCGCAAGCCACCCGCTGGCGGGCCGCGCGGCGCCGATCAATTCGGCCCCCGCACCCCCCGCATGGTGGGCACCGTCACGCGCGCGAGATGTGCCAATTGCGGCGCCGTGTTGACCCCCGGGTTCGATCCCAATGGCACCTGCCCCAAATGCCAGTTCGAATTGCACTGCTGTAAACAGTGCCGCTTTTTCGATTCCGGCGCGCAGTTCGAATGCACCCAGCCGATCCAGGAACGCATCTCTCCCAAAGACGCCAAGAACGCCTGCACCTTCTACGAATTCCGCATGACCATCGAAAAAGATACCGCGCCAACTTCCTATACTCAGCCGGCTGCCCCTGGTTCCGCGGCCCCTCCTGGCCCCCCGCGCCACACGGACGCTCGCCAGGCCTTCGAAAACCTCTTCAAGAAGTAGCAGCACTCTCTGGCTTACGATTCGGCACCGCGCCAAACAACGCGCCACCGTCCGTCCTCTGCTGCTCAAAGCAAACACCGTTACCTGCCCCGACGGGCAGTTTTTCGCAAGGTACACCTGTACGCCCCCAAAACTACCCGCACGGCTGATTCACGATACGTTTGCACTTAGGGGCACGCAAATCGGAAGGGTCCATTCCAGCTCGTTCCGGTTTCGGATGAAGCCTGGTTTTAAAAGTGAGAAATCGTCTGGACGAGAAAGCGAAACTTACAAAAATGGCGACCCGCTGCTTCTTGGCGATGGCCCTGCTCCTTGCCGCTGTCAATCTACCGGCGCAAGAGACCCGCAAGGTGCTTTCAAATCCCGTTCCCGTCTATCCCGAAATGGCGAAGAGACTCCGCCTTACGGGCGTCGTGAAGGTGCAAGTTGTGATAGCCCCCAACGGACAGATCAAGCAAACGAAGGTACTCGGCGGTCATCCGGTGCTCGTGACTGCAGTCGAAGAAACGCTGAAGAACTGGAAGTACGCCCCGGCCAGCGCCGAAACAACCACCCAGCTGGAGTTCAGCTTCCATCCGTAAGCCCATCCGGATTTCTCAGCACCCCTCTGGAGAATTTTGATCGTGCGCCAAGGACAGTGCATTGTCGTCCTGACGCCATCGGGCGAAGATCGCCGATCGGAGATTCCGGTTCCTGCCGGAAAGCATCTAAGCAAGAAATTTCTCGAGCGGCTCCCAATAATTAATCTTCCAACCCTCCGCAAGGTGCTCCGCCCTACCCTTGGGAAACCCGGCATGGTCAAAGACAACCTTGGTTACCGAGCCTTGCTCCAAGAGATCAAACTTCGCAATCGAATAGATCCCCGGATCCCAGCCACCCGCTCGCCAAGCCTGAACAATTCGCTCATTTGGTACAAGTTCGATGTGCCGTCCCGTCACATAGCCGCCGAAAAGCGAAAACGCTCCACCTGCTTCTGGGCTGATCTCCGTGGGCTTGCTTCCCGGTGCCATGCCGGACTTCATAGCTGTACTGAGCAGCACCACCTTGTTGAACTGTTTCGCGTCTGTGAGTGCTTCATAAACGCGCTTCCGGCTCGCCTTGAAAACGGGCTCCTGGTGAATGGATTCCGCCGTATGCGAAATCTCCTCCACGGCCTCCGCCCAGCCCTCCGTTGAACCCAGGGCCAGCCCGCCAAACGCGAGGCCGGTGCCCGCGATCAATTGCCGTCGTGTCGGGATACTCGCCAGAGCACTCGAGTTCTTTCGCTCGTTCATCATTGTCCTCCAGGATTTTTGCGTTCAACCGTCACCGCATAAGAGCACCGCGCCAAAATATGTTCAAGATAATCTTTTTCTGGAAAGGGTAATCCCGTTCGAGGCATACTTCTGCGCCTGGACAAAAAGGAGGCCCCATACCTTACCCCGCTGGTCACCGCGCCGCAGTCAAGAAAAACATCATTAACAGCGCCCGCAAGCTCTTCAATCGCCATGGCTTTGAGAGTGTCTCTCTCAAGCAGATCATGGCCGGTGCGGGCCTCACCCGCGGCGGCTTCTACAGCTATTTCAAAAGCAAAAGCGATCTCTACGCCGAGGTCCTTGGCTGCTTCTTCACTGATCCGGAGTGGAAAAGCTGCTGGGAAGGCGTGCACGTTGATCTGTCATCGACCGACGTAGGCCCGCAAGTCGTCCGCGCCTATCTATCTCGCCAGCATTTCGAGGACGTCGAAAATTCCTGCCCCATGGTCGCCTTGCCGACCGACGTAGCCCGCAGCGGCGTAGGTGCGAAGCGCGCCTTCGAGACCGTCTTCAAAGCCATGGTCAGCGTCCTGGAGCGCAGCTTGCTCCAGAATGGCCGGCTTCGCCGCACCACGGCGCAGAGCATAGCTGCCTTGTCCATAGGAG
>WNFN01262337.1_pt1 | contig 18623 bp, 17 predicted proteins | sample 5400161 | NCBI WGS metagenome assembly WNFN01 (sample SAMN13153353, study PRJNA577476) | soil metagenome | isolation source: 80 cm saprolite on Douglas fir-dominated hillslope | place: USA:California | collected 2013-09-17 | reverse complement strand
GCGCGCGGCCGCGCGACCAGCGGCAAGCCGTTCGCGCTGATCGCGAAGACGCTCAAGGGCAAGGGCGTCTCGTTCGTCGAGGACAAGGACGGCTGGCACGGCAAGCCCTTGAAGAAGGGCGACGAGCTGACAAAGGCCCTGGCCGAGCTGGGCGATACGAGCATCACGCTCAAGGTCGAGCCGCGCCACTACGAGGCCGAGCCCAAGCGCGCGGAAGGGCCGCTCACGATCACGCCCGCCTACGAGAAGGGCCAGGAGGTAGCGACGCGCGAGGCCTTCGGCAGCGCGCTGGCCAAGCTCGCCAAGAGCGCGCCCCAGACCGTCGCCTTGGACGGCGACACGAAGAACTCGACGTTCTCCGACAAGTTCAAGGCGGTGGCGCCCGAGCGCTTCGCGGAAGGCTACATCGCGGAGCAGAACATGGTGGGCCTGGCCCTCGGCATGTCGACGGAAGGCAAGATCCCGATCGCCTCCACCTTCGCCTGCTTCCTCTCCCGCGCCTACGACTTCATCCGCATGGCCGTGTACTCGCGCCCGAAGCATCTCGTGCTCTGCGGCAGCCACGCCGGCGTCTCCATCGGCGAGGACGGGCCGTCGCAGATGGCGCTCGAAGACCTGGCCATGATGCGCGCGCTCGTGAAGTCGACCGTGCTCTATCCGAGCGACGCCGTCTGCGCGGAGAAGCTGGTGGAAGCGGCCGCGTGCACCGAGGGCATCGTGTACATCCGCACCAGCCGGCCCAAGACGCCCATCCTCTACGCCAACGACGAGACGTTCCCCATCGGCGGCTCGAAGACCCTGCGCCGGTCGGACAAGGACGCGGTGACGATCGTCGCGGCCGGGGTGACGCTGTTCGAGGCCCTGACCGCGCACGAGCGGCTGCAGAAGGACGGCGTGGCCGTGCGCGTCATCGACCTCTACTCCGTGCAGCCCATCGACGCGGACACCCTTCGCCGCGCCGCTCACGAGACCCGCGGCCTGATCACCGTGGAAGACCACAGCGTGCGCGGCGGGATCGGGGAGGCGGTGGCGGCGGTCGTGGGCGGCAGCACGCGGCTGGAGATCCTGGGCGTGCGCGACATCCCGCGATCCGGCAAGCCCACCGAGCTGCTCGAAGCGCACGGGATCTCCGCGGACGCCATCGTGCGCGCGGTTCGCAAGATGTTGTGAGCGCGGGGCCGGAGCGGCCCCGCGTATACGGAGTGGCCCCGCGCACTGCGGGGCCCCGTTTCTCGAATGTTATGATCCCCGGCCTCATGTCCTCGCCGGATCACGCTTCCATCGCGGGCGCGCCGTGCGCGGCCCCTCCTGATTTGCGCGACCGCGTTCTGACCGTGGTCGGACGTCGATTCTCGCTGCTCGAAGGACGGTTCGCGGTCTGCCGTCTCCCCGCCTGCGCGCCCTGGCCGGTCCCGCGCGCGGGACCGCTGCTCTCCATCACTCGCACCGCGGAAGAGATGTCGGTGGTGTGCCTCGCCGAGAACGCTCCGCGCGGCGCGCGGGTCGAGGACGGCTGGCGCGCGCTCAAGCTCGAAGGGCCGATCCCGTTCCAGGAGATCGGCGTGCTGTCCGCGTTGTCCGGCAGCCTGGCCGGCGCCGGCCTGAGCCTCTTCGCGCTCTCCACCTTCGACACCGACTACATCCTGGTCAAGGAGACGGACCTCACGGCCGCGGCGGACGCGCTGCGCCGGGCCGGCTTCGGCGTGGACGCCGAGGGGCGCTGAGGCTCAGGAGCCGACGGGGGCGCCGGCCCGCCGTTGGCCATCTCGCTGTCGACGGCGCGAGTCGGCACGAGAGTTGCTCTATTTTCGATAGAGGCGAACGCCTCTGGCGGGAGGAGTCATGGCCGAGCTGGTGCACGAGAGGGAGATCACGCTCAAGGGCTCCAATGGAACGATTTACGACCGGGCGTTGGTGTACGCGGAGCCCAATGGACGGACGACTTGGGCCGGCTTCATCGAGTTCGTTCCGGCGAAGGGTGACCGGGTGGTGCGGACGGAGCACGAGACGACGCAGAGCAACATCGAGGGGGTGGCCTACTGGGGCACCGGCCTTGAGCCCATCTACCTCGAGGGCGCCTTGTCCCGCGCTCTCCATCGGCTCGCCCCCGCGGCTGGAGACCGTCGACGCCTCCGTGCCCATGCGATTGATGGCGACGCGCACGCTGGTCCCGGGGCAACGGCGCTGGATGAAGGAGGCCGGGGTGATCGTCTACGAGCGCATGGTCCGCGCCCCGGCCGCGGGCACGGCTGGCGCCTACGACTTCGTGGCCCAGTTCGGCTCCGAGAACGCGGCAGGTCTCATGGCGAACACGCTCTGGAACGATCTCCATGGCCTGGGGGTGCGCCTTCTCGTCGAGGGGCAGGAGGTCGGGCTGACCAACGCGAACATCAAGGACGCCTTGCTCGCGGCGCGAGCGGTCTAACCGGCCTCAGGCCTGCCGGAGCACCACCACGACGGTGGCGTCGTCCTCCCACGCGCGCCCGGCCCCGAAGGCTTCCGCGGCCGCGAATATCGCTTCGAGGATCGCGGAGGCGCCCGCGCCCCGCTCCTGTCGGACCACCTCGCGCAGGCGCTCCTCGCCGAAGAACGTCCCGTCCGGCGCGCGCCGCTCCAGGATGCCGTCCGTGCACATCACGAGCAGGTCGCCCGGCCGCAGGTAGGCCATCCCGCGATGGAAGCGCACCTCGGGCAGCGGCCCGATGACGGTCCCGCCCGTGCTCAGCTCGATCACCCGGTCCTTGCCCGTGTCGAACAGGAGCGGAGGCTGGTGGCCGGCGTTGACGTAGATGAGGTTCCCGTTGCGCTCGAGCTCGGCGTAGAAGACGGAGACGAAGCGGCTCGACAGCGTGCTGCGGTGGATGACGCGGTTGAGCTTGGTGAAGACGTGCGCGATCTTCAGCTCGCGCTCGAGGCCCATGCGCAGGCCGGTGACCACGTCGCGCACGAGCAGGGCCGCGGGCAGGCCGTGGCCGCTGGCGTCGCCGATCGACAGGCCCAGCATGTCCTCGTCGAAGACCGCGAAATCGAAGAAGTCGCCGCCGACCTCCTCCGCCGGGCGCGAGCGCGCGGCGAGGTCGTAGCCGGTGAAGGGCGGGGGCTCCTCCACGAGCAGGCTCTGCTGGATCTCCGCCGCCTGCTCGAGGCTGCCCAGGGCGCGGTCTTCCATGAGCCGCGAGCCCAGGGCCGCGCGCGCGGTGTTGAGCGCGAAGTCCAGCTCCTCGCGCACCCAGCCGTCGCCGAGGAGGAAGAAGAGCACGTAGCGCTTCGGGCGCCGGCCCACCACCACCGCCGCCACCGGACGGCGCGGGACGATGCCGAAGCGCGCGGGCGCGTCGTCGTGGTCCGGGTCCGCGAAGATGTAGACGCCGTGCTGCAGGACCAGGGCGACCGGCCGCGCCAGGGCGTCGAAGCCGTCCGCCGGCGGCCGCTCGAGCTTCCCGACCGTCTTCAGGAGCGAGAACGCGTCGCGCCCTTCGCCAAAGAGAATCGCGGCCTTCAGGCGCAGGTCGGCGCGCAGGGTCTGGAAAGCGTCCTCGAGGAACGATTCCATGAGCCGCCGCGGCGGCAGCTCGGAATCCAGCGCGCCGAAGAGGCTGTCGAGCCGACGGTAGAGGAGCTTGGCCTCCAGGCGAGGCGCGGTCGTCGAATCCATGAACCGCCGATCGTATCACCTCGGCCCGCGCGCGCCAGTGCGCCCGGACAGCTCAGTCCTCGTCGTCTCCCGCCACCGCACGCAGGACGCGCGGCGGCAGGTACCAGATCAGCGCTCCGCCGTCCGCCATCTTGCCGGGCACGTCCAGCAGGGCCGCCCCGCCCTTCTTGAAGGTCAGGCGCTCGGACGCGGACGTGCCCAGGAGGCGCGCCACCACGGTGGACACATCCGGCTCGTGGCCGAAGAGGGCGACGAGCTTCTGGTCGGCGTGCTTGCCCACGACGGCGGCGATCTGCTCGAACGACCCGCCCGCCAGCGCGTCCGCTTCGCTCACCTTGACGTCTCCCCAGGCCTCGGCCGCGATGTCCGCCGTCTGCCGGGCGCGGACGAGCGGGCTCGAGAGCAGGACGTCGGGGGGGCGGCAGATCCGCGCGAGCCCGCGCGCGGCGGCGCGGAAGCGCTTCTCACCGCGTGGCGTCAGCGGACGCTCGTCCTCCGGGACCTCGGGCGTCCCGTGGGGGACGGCGATGGCGTGCCGGACGATGAGTAGATGCATAGACCGCTTTTATGAGCTCTTAGGAGCGTATCCCATCGCATAGGGGATACGCTCCTGTCCCATGGCGGCCAGCGCGCGCGCGACGACGTCCGCGGGCGGGAGGGCTAGGAAGGCCTTGTGATGCGCGCGACTGGCCTCGAGGAACCGCTCGTGCAGGGCCGCCGCCGCGTTGCCCACGGCCGTGTCTCCGCGCGCGCGGCAGGACTCGGCTTGCCGCCGAAGCCATTCCGAGAGCACGTAGGTGTCGTGGAGCCTACCCAGTTCGTCCTGAAGAGCGCGGAAGTCCGCGGCCGCCGCCGCCACCTGGCCCTTCAACGCGCCGGAGAGCTCGGCGGCGTAGCGCAGGCGGCGCACCTGGCGCCGCAGCCGGTGCAGCTCGAGGGGGTCGAAGCGGTCGCCGATGGCGGCGATGAGGGCCAGGGTCTCGGCCCCCTGGCCGTCGCGCATCTCGCGGATCCGGCGCAGGACGGCGAAGACCCCGTCGCCGCGGCGGGCGAGGACGCGCAGGTCGCGGCGCAGACGCGCGATCTCGAGATCGAGGAGCGCCTCCGCCATGCGCGCATGGCCGCGCGTCCGTGCCGCCTTGAGCCGGCGCCGTACCACGACGTCCTCCGGGGTCAGGACGCCCTTCGAGAGCTCGGCCTCGAAGAGGGCCACGCTGACGTCGAGATCGCGGCTGATGCCTCCCGCGCGCGTGAGCTCGCGGAGGAGGCGGAGGCTGCGCCGCGCGCGGCGTCCCTCCGGCTTGCGCACGAGCAGGGGCAGCGCCACGCGCAGCCGTCGTCCGGTCACCCGCATCTGATGCAGGTCCTCCTCGCCGCCGGCCAGCGCCTTGGGGAGGCGGCGGAAGATGGCCTTGATCCGCTGCTGCAGCAGCGGCGCGACGCGGTCGGCTGGGGGCGGAGTCACGGGAAAGTCGCCGGAAAGTCACGCAGCCTAGCACACCATGGCGCGCGCCCACAATGGTTTGCGAGCGGCGGCATGACGCTTTTGAGTACAATCACTTAGTGAAGATCGCCGCCATCGACCTCGGCAGCAACTCCTTTCATATGGTAGTCGTGGAGACGCTGCGCGGGGGGGCGTTCCGCGTGATCGGCACGGACAAGGAGATGGTCCGTCTGGGCGCCCGCACCCTCTCGCGGGGCAAGCTCCCGGCGTCGGCCATGTCGCGGGGCCTGGACGCGCTGCGGAAGTACAAGCGCCTGGCCGAGAGCGCGGGGGCGGAGAAGATCCTGGCCGTGGCCACTTCCGCCATCCGCGAAGCCACGAACGGAGAGGACTTCCTGGAGCGCGTCGGCGCCGAGCTCGAGATCTGGCCGCGCACCGTCGCCGGGGACGAGGAAGCGCGCCTCATCTACCTCGCCGTCCTCCACAGCGTGCACCTCGAGGGCCGCCGCGCGCTCGTCGTCGACATCGGGGGCGGCAGCATCGAGCTGGCCGTGGGCGGCGGCAAGGGCATGGAATACGGGGTCTGCGAGAAGCTCGGCGTGCTGCGCACGACCGAGGAGTTCGTCAAGAGCGACCCGCTCTCCGCCAAGGACGAGGCGCGCCTGGTCAAGCACGTGGAGAAGACGCTCGGCCCCCACCGCGCCCGCCTCCGCTCCTCCGGCTTCGAGTGCGCCGTCGGCACCTCCGGCACCATCCTGGCCGTGGGCGCGCTGGCCCTGCAGCGCGCGGGAGAGACCGTGCCCGAGCCTCTCCACCACGTGAAGGTCGGCGCCGAGCAGATCCACGCCGCGCGCAAATGGCTCGTCGGCACCGACCTCAAGACGCGCCTCAAGGCGCCGGGCCTGGACGAGAGCCGGGCCGACATCATCGTGGCGGGGGCGGTCGTGATCGACACGATCCTGCAGGAGCTCGGGGTGCGCGAGCTGATCCTGTGCCAGTGGGCGCTGCGCGAGGGGATCCTGCTCGACTACATCCACGGTCACAAGCGCTCGCTGGCCCGCGCCGAGGCCTATCCCGACGTGCGGCGGCGCAGCGTGGTGAGCCTGGCCGAGCGCTCGCAGTGGCACGAGAAGCACGCGCGCAAGGTGGCGGAGCTCGCCCTCGCCCTCTTCGACGGCACGGCCAAGCGCCACCGCCTGGGCGAGTCGGAGCGCGCCCTCCTCGAGTACGCGGCGCTGCTCCACGACGTCGGGCACCACATCGCCTACCTGAACCACCACAAGCACACCTACTACCTCATCAAGAACGGCGAGCTGAGGGGGTTCACGCCCCTCGAGGTCGAGATGGTCGCCAACATCGCGCGGTACCACCGTCGCGGCCGGCCGCGCCGGAAGCACCCCGAGTTCGGGGCCCTGCCGCGCGCGGAGCGCCGCAAGGTGGAGGTGCTGGCCGGGCACCTGCGCCTGGCCGACTGCCTCGACCGCAGCCACCGTCAGATCGTGCGCGGCCTGGAGGTGGTCGGCCGCGGGGGCACCCTGCGCGTGAAGTGCGACGTGACCGCCGACCCCGCGCTCGAGATCTGGGCCGCCCCCCGCCGCGCGGAGCTGCTCGAGCGGGCCTTGGGCGTCAAGATCACGGTGGAGGCGGGTCCGGTCGCGGAAGACGCCGCCGCGACCACCCCCACGGACGATGCGGCCCTGGTTCTGGCGCCGCTGCCCGCCACGGAGCCCTGATGGCGCGCAAGAACACGCTTCCGCAGCCGGTGACCACCCCCGCCGTCCCTCCGCCCGCGCAGTCCCCGCGGCCGGTCGCGGTCGTGGACATGGGCGCGAGCGCGATTCGTCTCGTGGTCGCGGAGGGCGCGGCGGAAGGGCCGCTGCACCTGCTCGAGGAGGTCTCGCGCGGCGTGCTTCTGGGCAAGGACACCTTCACGCACGGCCGCCTCGGCGCCGCCACCATCGAGGCGACGCTGAAGGCGCTCGAGGGCTTCCGGCGCATCATGGACACCTACGGCGTCATCCGCTATCGCGCGGTGGCCACGAGCGCCGTCCGGGAGGCGAGCAACGCCGACGCGTTCCTCGACCGCGTGCGCCTGCGTACGGGCCTCGAGGTCGAGGTCATTGACGGCTCGGAGGAGAACCGCCTCACCTACCTGGCCGTGCGGGAGCGCCTGGCCCAGCATCCCGCGCTGGAGGACGGCGACGCCCTGCTCGTCGAGATCGGCGGAGGCAGCGCGGACATCTCCTTCCTGCGCAAGGGCCAGCCCGTCCACTCCGGCACCTATCCCCTGGGCTCGATCCGCATGCGCCAGAGCCTCGCCGGCTGGCAGGGCAGCCACGAGCAGGGCACGCGCCTGCTCGTGCGGCACATCCACAACGTGGTGGACGACATCCGGCGTGAGATACCGCTGCGCGAGGCCAAGCACGTGATCGCCCTGGGTGGCGACGTGCGCTTCGCGGCCGGGGAGATCGTAGGGGATCTCCCCGCCGATCAGCTCCCGGTCTTCGACCGCGACGCCTTCATCCGGTTCGTGGACTCGGTGGTGGGCTACGACATCGAGCAGCTCGTGGAGAAGTACCGCCTGCCCCAGTCGGAGGCGGAGACCCTGGTCCCCGCCCTGCTCGCTTACCGCGAGCTGCTGGTCGAGACCGCGGCCGACCGCGTCACCGTCCCCGACGCCTCGCTGCGCGACGGCCTGTTGCTCGATCTCGTGCGCAGCGACCAGCCGCAGGGACTCGAGGACCTCCGCAAGCAGGTCCTCTCCAGCGCGGCCGCCATCGGCGAGCGTTACCGGTACGACGCCCCCCACGCGCGCAACGTGGCCGACCTGTCCGTCCGCCTCTTCGACGAGCTGCGCAGCGAGCACGGGCTGAGCGACCGCCATCGCCTCCTGCTGGAGGTGGCGGCCCTCCTGCACGACATCGGGAACTACGTGAACATCCGCGGCCACCACAAGCACAGCCAGTACCTGATCGCGGCCTCCGAGATCTTCGGCCTCAGCCAGGACGAGATGCACGTGGTCTCGAACGTGGCGCGCTACCACCGCCGCGCCGTGCCGTCGAAGTCGCACCTCCCGTACATGGTCCTCGACCGCGAGGCGCGCGTGGCCACCAACAAGCTCTCCGCGATCCTCCGCCTGGCCAACGCCCTCGACGCCGATCACCTCCAGAAGGTGAAGGACCTTCACATCGTGCCCGAAGACGAGAACTGGGTGCTCGAGGTCGAAGGTGCGGGCGACCTCACCATGGAGCGACTGGCCGCCCTCGCCCGGGCGGACTACCTGACGGAAGTCTTCGGCCGGAAGCTGACGTTCCGGGAGGCGAGGCAGCGTCCGTGGCCGTGACCAAAGCGGAGGCCAAGTCCCGCAAGAAGGAGCCCGAGCTCTTCCTCAACCGCGAGCTGAGCTGGCTCGAGTTCAATAGCCGCGTGCTCGAGGAGGCGACGGACCCCACCACGCCCCTCCTGGATCGCCTGAGGTTCGCCATCATCGTCTCCAGCAACCTCGACGAGTACTTCATGGTGCGCGTGGCCGCGCTCAAGCACGCCATCGACGAGGGAGACGCGAACCCGGACGCGGCGGGGCTGCGGCCGCGGCAGCAGCTCATTCTCGTGAGCGAGCGCGCGCACGAGATGGTGGAGCGGCTGGGCAAGACGCTGACCGAAGAGATCCTGCCCCCCCTGGCCGAGCGCGGCATCCGATTCGTCGCCTACAGGGACCTGGAGGACGGCCAGCGCGGGTTCCTGGGGCGTTACTTCACGGCGGAGGTGCTGCCCGCCCTCACCCCGCTGGCCATCGACGTCTCGCGTCCGTTTCCCCAGCTCGCGAACCTGAGCCTCAACCTCGCCATCCTGCTCGCCCCGCCCGAAATCGAGGAGGAGCAAGTGCCGGAGGTGCGCCGGCTGGTCCGTCCGCTGGGCGGCGACGGCAACACCTACGTGCTGCTCGAGGAGATCATCCGAGCCGAGCTACCCGCCCTCATCCCCGGACAGACGATCCTGGAGGCGGCCGCCTTCCGCGTCGCCCGCGATGCGGAGATGGAGCTGGACGAGGAGGGCGGGCGCGACTACCTCGAAGCGATCGAAGAGGAGCTGCGCAAGCGCCGTCTGAGCCGCGTCGTCCGCCTGGAGGTGGAGCAGGGCATCGGCGACACCCTGCTGGGGATCCTCGTTCAGCGCCTCGAGATCGACGTCCCGGACGTCTACTACGTGCGCGGCCCCCTCGACGTACGCGCGTTGTGGCCGCTGGTCGAGCTGCCCACGCTGGAGAGCCTGCGCGAGCCGCCCTTCAAGCCGCTGCCCGCGCTGGAGGGGCGCGAGCTGACCAACATCCTGGGCCGGATCGCCGAGGGCGAGATCCTTCTCCATCACCCCTACGAGTCGTTCGATCCCGTGACCGCGTTCGTCTCCCAGGCCGCGGCCGACCCCGACGTGCTGGCCATCAAGCAGACGCTCTACCGCACCAGCGGCGACAGCCCCATCGTGCAGGCCCTCTCCCGGGCCGCGGAGGCGGGCAAGCAGGTCACGGTCATCGTCGAGCTGATGGCCCGCTTCGACGAGCAGTCCAACATCAAGTGGGCGCGGTCCCTCGAGCAGTCGGGCGCGCACGTCATCTACGGGATCCGCGGGTACAAGACGCACGCCAAGATCTGCCTGGTCGTGCGGCGCGGTCCGCAGGGGATCGAGCGCTACGTCCACATGGGGACGGGCAACTACAACGAGAAGACCGCGCGCCTCTACACCGACTTCGGGGTCATGACCGCTGACCGCGCGATCGGCGAGGACGCCTCCGCCTTCTTCAACGCCCTCACCGGCTTCTCGGACCCGCCGCGCATGAAGAAGCTGGCCATGGCGCCGACCACGCTGCGCGAGCGGTTCGTGCGCCTCATCCAGCGCGAGCAGCGCCGGGCGGAAGAGGGCCAGCCCGCGGAGATCCGGGCCAAGATGAACTCGCTGGTGGACGAGGAGATGATCCGCGCCCTGTACGACGCCAGCAAGGCGGGCGTGCGCATCCGGCTCAACGTGCGGGGCATCTGCTGCCTCCGCCCGGGGGTGAAGGGAGTGAGCGAGACCATCGAGGTCGTCTCCGTCGTCGATCGCTTCCTGGAGCACTCGCGCGTCTTCCATTTCCGCAACGGGGGCGAGGACGAGGTCTACCTGGCCAGCGCGGACTGGATGGGGCGGAACCTGGACCGCCGCATCGAGCTGCTCTTCCCGGTCGCGCCCGAGAACCGCAAGAAGGTCCTCGACGTGCTCGACGCGATGTTCCAGGACAACGTCAAGGGCCGCCGGCTGCAGGCGGACGGGACCTACCGGCGCCGCAAGTCCTCGCGCGGCGAGGAGCCCTTCCGCGCGCAGGTCCACTTGTATCGCCAGGCCCAGCGCGCGGTCGAGCGCGCGCGCGCCGGAGCCGCGGTCACCCTGGAGCCCATGAGCCTGGCCGACGCAGCGGTCACGGCGAAGTCGGGCGGCAGCGGAACCTAGCCCGCGGCGGCGAACTCCCTACTTCTTCGCGGCCAGGATCAGGAAGTACTGATAAGGCAGGAAGCTCGGCTCGGCGACCAGGCTCAGGCCCGCGCCCTTCGCCTCGGTCAAGAACGTCTCGCGCGCCACGCGATGGTCGAGCGGTGGCCCGATCGGCGTGGGCCGCCGCTGGTAGTCGATGTTCACGATCCGTCCCTTCGGCTTGAGCGAGCGGCGCAGCCGCTTGAGGTAGCCGGCGCGGTCCGGGAAGTGGTGGTACGTGTCCACGACCAGGACCACGTCGCACACGCCGGGAGGCAGCAGCGGGTCGTCGGAGACGGCCAGCACGGGGGCGACGTTGCGGACGCGCGCGCGCTCCAGGCGCTCGCGCAGGGCCTGCAGCATCCGCGCCTCGACGTCCACGGCGTAGACGAAGCCGCCGAAGCCCACCGCGCGGGCCAGGCGCAGCGTGAAGTATCCGGGCCCCGATCCAATGTCGCAGGCCGTCTCCCCCTTCTTGAGGCCGAGGGCGGCCACGACCTGGTCCGGCTTCTGCCAGGCGTCGCGCTCGGGAGAGGTCATCTCGGCGATGTAGTCGTCGAGGTCGGACGGGTTGCCGTACTGCCCGTCCGATTCCGCGGAAGGCGTGGGAGACGGACGCGGCGGTCCCGCGGCGCGGACCGGGACGAGCGCGGCCAGGATGCCCACGACCAGGGCGAGCGCCGCCCTCGCCGTCCATCGCGGCCCGCGCTCCCCCTGCCTCATCTCACTGGCAAGCATACTGATCTTCGCCCCCGCCCGCGAGACGGACGCCTCCCTGGTTTCCGCCGCCGGCCGTCCGGAGTACGCTGTCGGAGTCGGGAGGGAAAGGAACCAGAATGGCCGCCTACTTCGACGACGCGGACCTGGCCCACTTCGGCGACCTGAAGCAGCATGCGCCCGAGCTGTGGAACGCGTTCGAGCGCTACTACGCCGCCGCCTTCGAGCCGGGACTTCTGACCAAGCGCGAGAAGGTCCTGGTGGGCTTCGCGGTGGCCCAGGTCTCGCAGTGCCCGTACTGCATCGACAGCTACACGCAGACGGCGCTGGAGCAGGGTCTCACCATCAAGCACCTCGCGGAAGCGATGCACGCCGCCGCTTCGCTCCGGGCGGGCATCGCCCTCGCCCACGGCCTCGTCGCCCACAACGCGGACAAGAAGATCTCGATGTGACGACCGCCGCCCCGCCTTCGCGCTTCGCGCGGCGCCTGCCCGACCGCGGGGGCGAGCTGCGCGCGGCCGTGCCCACGACCCTCCAGGTCAACGTGGGCAAGCGCTGCAACCAGGCCTGTCACCACTGCCACGTGGACGCCTCACCGACCCGCACCGAAGTCATGCCGGACGACGTGGTCGAGGCCTGCCTCGACGTCCTGGCCCGCGCGCCGGAGCTGGCCACGCTCGACATCACCGGCGGCGCGCCCGAGCTGCACCCGCGATTCCGCGAGCTGGTCGCCCGCGGCCGCGCCCTGGGGCGCAAGGTGATGGTCCGCCACAACCTCACCGTCCAGTTCGAGCCGGGCTTCGCGGGCCTGCCGCGTTTCTTCGCCGATCACGGCGTCGAAGTCGTCTGCTCGCTGCCGCACTACACGGAGGAGGCCACCGACCGCCAGCGCGGCCGGGGCGTCTTCGCGCGCAGCGTCGAAGGGCTGCAGGCCCTCAACGCCGTCGGCTACGGCCGCGAGGACGCTCTCGTCCTGAACCTCGTGTCCAACCCCGTCGGCGCCTTCCTGCCGCCCGCGCAAGCCGACCTCGAGCGCGACACCCGCGAGTGGCTGTTCGCCCACCACGGCATCGTGTTCCACTCGCTCTTCACGATCACGAACATGCCGATCTCGCGCTTCGCCGCCTGGCTGCGCCGCGCCGGCAACTACGAGGCGTACATGGCGCGCCTGGAGGCCGCGTTCAACCCGTCCACCCTGCCCGGCCTCATGTGCCGCTCCCTGGTCAGCGTCGGCTACGACGGCCGGCTCTACGACTGCGACTTCAACCAGATGCTCGAGCTGGGCCTGGAGGCGGGCCAGCCCGCGACCATCTTCGACTTCGACCTGCGCCGGCTCTCCGGCCGGCCCGTGCATACGGGCGAGCACTGCTTCGGCTGCACGGCCGGCGCGGGCTCGAGCTGCGGGGGTGCGCTGGCCTGAGGCCGGCTCCGATTCTTCGCGCGCGTGCTTGACGCTGCCGCCGCGGGTGTGACCATGGGATGACGGGATCACACGCCGACGGAGGTGGAGATGTCGACGACAGCAAGCATCAAGGGTCACCCCATCCACGCCATGCTGGTCCCAATTCCCATCGGCCTCTGGATCTTCGCGCTCGTGGCCGACGTCATGACCCACCTCCGCGGTGGGCAGGGATGGCGGACGGTGGCGTTCTATTGCCTCGGCGGTGGCATCGTCGGAGCCCTGCTGGCCGCCATCCCCGGCCTCATCGACCTCGCCACCATGGGCCCCGGGAAGTCCCGGCGTATCGGCATCGGGCACATGGCGATGAACCTTCTCGCCGTCCTCGTGTTCGCGGTCGACTTCCTGACGCGCTTCGGCAACCCGGATCATTCGGGAATGCTGCGGCTGACCGCTCTGGGAGTGGTCGTGATCCTCATCTCCGGCTGGCTGGGCGGCGAGATGGTCTATCTCGGCGGGATCGGTGTCGCCCCGGCCGCACGAACGTCGGAGACGCGTCTGCCCGCTCCTTGAGACCCGTGAGAAGATCATTCGCACCGTGGGCAGGGACCACATCGAAGAGATGATCTGACGCGGAAGGGCGAAGGTGTCTACAACGTCGTCGTGATCGGCGGGGGCACGGCCGGCCTCGTCACCGCCGCCGGCACCGCCGGCCTCGGCGGCCGCGTGGCGCTCATCGAGAAGCACCGCATGGGCGGGGACTGCCTCAATACCGGCTGCGTGCCCAGCAAGGCGCTGATCGCTTCCGCGCGCGCCGCGCACACCATCGGCCACGCCTCCCGCTGGGGCCTGCGCGACCGCGCGCCCGAGTTCGCGTTCGAGGACGTGATGGAGCGCGTGCGCGAGCGGCGCGCCGCCATCGCTCCCCATGATTCGCAGGAACGGTTCGAGTCGCTGGGGGTGGACGTCTACCGCGGCGCGGCCCGGTTCGTCTCGCCCCACGAAGTGGTGGTCGGCGACGTCCGGCTGCGCGGTGCATCGTTCGTGATCGCCACCGGCAGCCGGGCCGCCCTGCCCCCGGTGGAGGGGCTGGCCGAGGTCCGCCCCTACACGAACGAGACCATCTTCGACGACCTGCGCGCGCGGCCGGACGGGATGATCATCCTCGGCGGCGGCCCCATCGGCTGCGAGCTGGGCCAGGCCTTCGCGCGGCTGGGCGTCCGTGTCACCGTCGTCCAGAGCGCCGAGCGCATCCTGGAGAAGGAGGATCCGGACGTGGCCGACGTCGTGCGGCGGGCCATGGAAGCGGACGGCGTCACCCTGCGCACCGCGGGCAAGGCACGACGGGTCGCGCGTGCGGCCGGCCGCGTGCGCCTGGAGGTCGGCACGCCGGCGGGGGACGAGGTCCTGGAAGCGGAGGCGCTGCTGGTGGCGGCGGGACGGCTCCCCAACGTGGAGGACGTCGGCCTGGAACAGGCGGGCGTGGCCTTCTCGAAGAAGGGTGTCACCGTCGACGCCCACCTGCGCACGTCGCAGCCGCACATCTATGCCGCGGGCGACGTCGCCGGCGGTCCGCAGTTCACGCACGTCGCCGACCACCACGCCCGCATCGTGGTGCGCAACATCCTCACGCCTCTCTTGAAGGCGAAGGCGGACACGAGCGTCCTGCCCTGGTGCACGTTCACGTCACCCGAGGTCGGACGGGTCGGCCTCAGCGAGACGGAGGCGAAGAAGGCCGGCGTGCCCCACGACGTGTGGACCCAGCCCCTGGCCGAGGTCGACCGCGCGGTTGTGGAGAGCGAGTCGGAGGGCTTCGCCAAGGTGATCACGGAGAAGGGCAGCGACCGCATCCTCGGCGCCGCCATCGTGGCCGAGCGGGGAGGCGACCTCATCCACGAGATCGTGGTCGCGATGAGGGCGGGCGTCGGGCTCAAGGACCTCTCCGGCACCATCCACGCCTACCCGACCTATGCCGAGCTCGCGCGGCGCACGGCGGACCGGTATCAGAAGAGCCGTCTGACCCCGCGCGCCAAGGCCCTCTTCGAGTGGCTGTATCGCCGGGCGCGCCGCGCGTGACGGCCCGCGCGGAGAAGGGCGAGGGCGGGAAGTCCTCGCGTGTTCGTTGGATCCTCCTCGCGGCGGCGATCGTCGCGCTCATCGTGGCCACCCGTGTGTTGCCCGTCGCGGACTGGCTCCGCGGCTTCCAGTCGTGGGTCGCGCATCGCGGGCTCTGGGGCGGCGTGATCTACGGGAGCGTGTACACCGCGGCCGTGCTCCTCTTCGTACCGGGCTCCGTCCTCACCATCGGCGCCGGTCTCGTGTTCGGCCTCGTGTGGGGGACGGTGATCGTCTCCCTGGCCTCCACTACGGCGGCGGCGCTGGCCTTCCTGATCGCGCGCTACGTGGCCCGGGGCCGGGTGGAAGCGCTGGCCAAGCGCAACCAGAGGTTCCGCGCCATCGACCACGCCATCCGCGAGAAGGGATGGCGGGTGGTGGCCCTGCTGCGCCTGAGCCCCCTCGTGCCGTTCAGCGTCAGCAACTACCTCTACGGACTCACTCCGGTGTCGTTCGGGCCCTACGTGCTGGCGAGCTGGATCGCGATGCTCCCGGCCACGGTCCTCTACGTCTGGATCGGCGCGGCGGGCAAGGCGGCGGCGGACGCGGGAGGCGGGCAGGGGAAGAGCCCGATGGAGTGGGCCCTGCTGGGGGCCGGTCTCGTCGCCACCGCGGTCGTCACGGTCATGATCACGCGTACGGCGCGGCGGCAGCTCGCGCGGCGCGGCGTGTGACGGCGGCGTGATGGAGCTTCCGCGCTTCTACGATCGCGTGGCCGTGGGCACCCTCTACCTGGAGCGCGCGGCGCTGGTGACGGATGCGGCCAACGAAGCCCGCGCCCGCCATCGCATCCCCGAGGCGCGCGACGACCGCGAGCGGATTGGCGCCTTCGGTATCGATTGCCAGGTCGCCTTCTGTACGCCCGGGGCCAGCCTCTTCGTGCCGGGCGCGGTGGAAGACACCGTGCGCGCGATCGAATGGCTCTACCGCAACCTCCCGCGCGTCACGACCCTCGTCCTTTCCCTGGACACCCACAGCGTGCATCAGATCTTCCACCCCGCGGCCTGGGTGGACGCGGAGGGCCGCCACCCGGCGCCGTTCACCGTCATCTCCACCGACGACGTGCGCCGCGGCCGCTGGATCCCGGCGCTGCGCCCGGAAGGAGTCGCCGACGTCCGCGCCCTGTGCCTCGAATACTGCGAACAGCTCGAGCGGAATGGCCGCTACGTCCTCACCATCTGGCCCTACCACGCGCTCCTGGGCGGAACCAGCCACGCCCTCGTGCCGTCCCTCATGGAGGCGGCGCTCTTCCACGCCGCGGCCCGGCGCACGGAGACGGTGTTCGCGATGAAGGGGCGGGCCGCGGTCACCGAGAACTATTCCGTCCTCTCGCCCGAGGTGCGCCGGCTCGCCGGACGCGCGGTGGGGCAGTTCGACAGCGGCCTGTTCGACCTGATCATGGGGCACGACCGGGTCTACGTCTTCGGCCAGGCCAAGTCGCACTGCGTGCGGTCCACGCTGCTCGACGTCATGGAGGAGTGCCGCCGTCGCGATCCGGGGCTGCTGAGCCGCGTCCACATCCTGGAAGACGCGATGAGCCCGGTGCCGCCGCCTCCCCTCCACCCGTTGCCGCCCGCGCTGGACTTCCCGCGCGTGGCCGACGAGGCCTTGCGCACCTTCGCCGCCGCCGGCATGCGTATCGTTCGTACCATAGACCCCGTCTAGGCCGCCCCCTTCCCGGCCGCCCAGGTACGGGCTTGTGTGCGCGGCGGCCTGCCCATACCATCTGGCATCCGCAGCCGCACAACTGAGCGGGAAAAGAGGTGATCGATGGGGGTGATGCTGCTTCTGGCGGCGGCTTTCCAGGAAGAGACGAGCCCGGGTGGGCGCGGTGGCGGTCTGATCGGCGCCCTCTTCGGCGGCGCTTTCTTCATCGTGTGGCTGGCCGTCGTCGTCCTGGTCTTCGTCTCCCTCTGGAAGATCTTCGAGAAGGCGGGCAAGCCCGGCTGGGCGGGTATCGTGCCGATCTACAACCTGATCGTGTGGCTGGAGATCGTGGGGCGGCCGATCTGGTGGGTCGTGCTCATGTTCGTTCCCTGCGTGGGCATCGTGGTTGGGATCATCCTGTGCATCGACCTCGCCAAGTCGTTCGGCAAGGATGCCGCCTACGGCATCGGCCTCGCGCTTCTGGGGATCGTGTTCTTCCCGATGCTCGCGTTCGGCGACGCGCGCTACGTGGGGCCGTCGGCGACGCCCGCGCGGGTGTGACCATGTCGAAGCGATTCGTGGTGACGGCGGCCGGCACAGCGGCCGCCGTCGTCTCTCTCGTAGCGGCCCTCGTCCCCGTGGCGAGGGCCGCCGATCCGCTCGTCGTCATACGCGCCGGCCGCCTCCTCGACGGCCGGACCTTCCCGGCCCGCCGCGATCAGCTCGTCCTCGTGCATGGCCGCCGCATCGAGGCCGTGCGCGACGCCTCCGCGGGACCGCTCCCGGAGGGCGCGACCGTGATCGACCTCTCCAGCGCCACCGTGCTCCCCGGCCTCATCGATTCCCATACGCACATCTTCCTGCAGGGCGAGGACCCGGCCGTGCTCACCTACGACGACCAGCTCCTCAAGTACCCGATCGCCCTGCGGGCGGCCCGGGCCACGGTGTCCTGCCGGCGTGCCCTCGAGCAGGGATTCACCACCCTGCGCGACCTGGAGACGGAAGGGGCGGGCTACGGAGACGTCGGCATCAAGCAGGCGATCGAGAAGGGCTACATCCCGGGGCCGCGGCTGTTCGTGGTCACGCGCGCGATCTCGACCACCGGCGGCTATCCGCTCGAGGACTACGCGCCCGAGATCGACGTGCCCAAGGGCGCACAGATCGTGGACGGACCGGTGGAGGCGCGCAAGGCCGCGCGCGAGCAGCTCGACCACGGGGCGGACTGGCTCAAGGTGTACATGACCCACCGCTCGTGGGTGGACGCGCAGGGGCGCCTGGTCTCGCAGCCGACGCTGACCGTCGAGGAGCTCCGCGCGATCGTGGACGAGGCGCACGGCTGGGGGCGCAAGGTGGCCTGCCACGCCTACAACGGCGTGGGCCTGCACCGCGCGCTCGACGGCGGATGCGACTCCATCGAGCACGGCCTCGAGCTGGACGACGCGGCCGTCGCCCAGATGGTGAAGCAGGGAACCTGGTACTGCCCGACCATGACTCCGTACTACTACCACTGGGAGCCGGCGGACACGCCGGCGGGCAAGCGCGATCGCGCGCGGGTGGCCGCGCACGGCCCCTCCCTGCAGAAGGCGATGAAGGCGGGCGTGAAGATCGTCTTCGGCACCGACGTGGGCGGCTTCTCGTGGACGGACTCGATCGGGCAGGAGTTCAAGCGCCTGGCCGAGTTCGGCATGTCTCCCGCGGACGCGCTGCGCTCCGCGACGGTCAACGCGGCGGAGATGCTGGGGATGACGGGCGAGATCGGGGTGATCGCGCCCGGCGCCTACGCGGACATCGTGGCGGTGCCCGGCGACCCCCTGGCCGATCTGGGCCTGCTCGAGCGCGTCTCCTTCGTGATGAAGGACGGCCGCGTGTTCAAGGACGCGAGCGGCCTGCACTGACCGCGGCGGGCGGAGCCGCCCGCGGCGTCAGAAGGGACCGCGGCCCCGGTACTTCTTCCACACGACGCGTGTGTTCGCCCAGCCGTCTCCGAGCCGGGGCCCGCGCGACATCTGGAACGCGGCCACCAGCGGCGCGAACGGGATGAGCATCGGGAGGTTCCGCTGGAAGGAGGCGCCGAAGCCGGCGCCCCGCTCGGTGTCGATGTCGACGACCTGGAGACCCATGAGCGACTTCCCGAAAGAGTGGCC
>WNFN01063484.1_pt1 | contig 18624 bp, 18 predicted proteins | sample 5400161 | NCBI WGS metagenome assembly WNFN01 (sample SAMN13153353, study PRJNA577476) | soil metagenome | isolation source: 80 cm saprolite on Douglas fir-dominated hillslope | place: USA:California | collected 2013-09-17 | reverse complement strand
TGGATACGCGACCCGAAACCGCTTTTGGCGGAAGCGGGGATGCACCGATTCGTGTGGGACCTTCATTACGCGCCGCCGAAGGGAGGACGCAGATCCTTCCGGGGGCCGGCCGGGCCTTTGGCGGTGCCGGGCGAATATACCGTGAAGCTCACTGCGAACGGAAAGAGCAGCACACAGCCGCTGACGATCAAACTGGATCCGCGGTTGAAGACGCCGCAAGATGCACTTGTGCGGCAGTTTGGGCTGGCGTCCAAGCTCGCTGGCGCATTGGACGAAGTGTCGATTGCTTTGGAACAGATCAATGGCCTGCGAAAGCAGATTGTTGAGCGCAAGAAGGAGGCGGCCGGCAAAAGCGATGTAATCGCGGCATTGGAAGAGTTGGAAAAAAAGGTTGAATCGGCTATGGAAACGGATAGCGATGCCGGATTTGGGCTGTTCGGCCTAGCCGCGCCTGGCAAGGAGCATGAGCCGCTTCCCGCGGTTGCGGCGGCATTGGCCGGCCTGTTAAGCATCGTGGACGGTTCCGATCTTGGCCCGGCGTCAGATGCGGCCAGCGCGAGCGCGCAGTGGGAAGTATCCGCGCGGGATACTTTGACGCGTTGGACGGCGTTTCAAAAGGAAGACGTGTCAGGCGTCAACACCTTGCTCGAAAAGGCCAAATTGAAGGCGCTGGTGGTCGAAGAGAATACAGCGCGACATTAGCCGAAATTTCTTGGGCGGTCGCGAAGGCCGTTTTTTCCCCGCTGCGCTCGTGGTTTTCTAGCGGCCCTTATTGAGGGACGGATTTGGTATGCTGCTGTAGGTGCGTAACATTCTCCGATTTAGCGCTCTTTCTTTCGTCGGGCTGCTCTCCATAGCGCTGCTGGCCTCGGCGATGGTCTCTCCATCGCAGACTCCCTCACAGAGTCAGCTACCCGCGGCCGTCACTCCTCAGTCGCCGGCAACTCCATCGGTGACTTCTTCACAGGCGCCGGGAGCAGTGGCAGGAACGGCGGCTACTCCATCTGCTGCGCCCGTTCAGCAAGGCGGGCTCAACGTGGTGGTGCTGGACCCGGCTCACGGAGGAACGGACCCGGGGGCACGGGGCACGGGAGGAATCCGCGAGAGTGAGATTGTGCTGAGTTTTGCAATGGAGGTTCGGCGCGCACTGGAGCAGCAAGGATTTCAAGTGGTGCAGACGCGGCAGGCGAATGAAAATCCTTCGTTTGATGATCGGTCTGCAACGGCTAATGCGCAGCGCGGCGCAGTGTTCGTGACGCTGCACATTTCATCGACGGGATTGCCAGGGACGGCGCGTGTCTACGTGAATGCGGATTTGGCGCCGGTGGCGGATTCGAATGGCTTCATCCCCTGGGACCGGGCGCAGGTTCCGTTTCTGGGATTGAGCCGGACGTTTGGCGATTTCGTGCAAGGGTTCCTCGCGCAGCGATTCAAAGGTTCGCCGGAGATGTCGCAAACAGCGAGTGTGCGGCAGCTTCGAACGACGGCGGCGCCGGCCATCGCGGTGGAAGTTTCGAGTGTGACCGTGGAAGACCGCGCCGATTTGGACCGCATGGCGCCGGGCGTTGCGGACGCTATCGCGCGCGGTGCGGCGGCGTTCAGGCCTTCGTACGTTGTTCCAACCACGCCGGGAGCGCTGCCGTGACGCCGCGCTGGAAATTTCTTTTCGCAGGCGGATTGGTCTTCATTCTGCTTGTTGCCCTAATCTTCGTGCCCATTTTGCGCAGACGAATGAAGCGCGCCGCAAAGCTCCAGCAACAGAGTGAGGAACAAGCGCGGCGCGAATTGACGCAACCGATCGCGATTGCTGGTGCCGGTAACGGTGGACCTGCCGCTTTCGAGCGATCCCGTATTGCGATCGAAGCAAGTTTTGAACACGCTGCTCGCAGGACCGGTGGATGCGGAGCTGCGGACACTGCCGCCGGATGCTTTGCTGCTGGCGTTTTATCTTTTGCCGGATGGGACCGCAATCGCGGATTTTTCCGAGGCGCTGGCAAATTCCATTCCTTCCGGGATTGCGAGCGAGCAGTTAGCGGTGAATTCCATCACGCGGACGCTGGAAGCGAATGTGCCGCAGGTGCAGCGGCTGAAGATTTTGATCCATGGCCAGGAAGTGGAGACGCTGGCGGGGCATTTGGATTTGACGGGAACTTTTGTCGTCGACACCAGGAGCCGCAACGGAGGCATAGGTGCCGGTCAAGTTGATCTCCACAGATTCGCCACTGACAATCCGGCAACGCCAGCATCCGACAAGGCGGCGGCGCCCGCTCCCGCACCTGCTGCGATGACACCGGATAAAGCGCCCGGCAAGGTGGCGCCACCCGAGCGCAAGCCTTAGAATCCTGGAACACCGAAAGTGACCGCCGGAGGAAGAGTGCGAGTTGACGGCCGAAATCCGGACCAGATGCGCCCTTTGAAAATTACGCCGGACTTTATTTCCACGGCCGAAGGCAGCGTGCTCATTGAGCTGGGAAACACGCGGGTGATCTGTACGGCTACGGTGGACGACGGGGTGCCGGGCTTTCTGAAGGGCAGCGGCAAAGGCTGGGTCACCAGCGAATATGGAATGCTGCCGCGCGCAACCGAGGAGCGCACGCCGCGCGAGGCGACGCGCGGAAAACAATCGGGGCGGACGCTGGAAATTCAACGATTGATCGGGCGTTCGTTGCGCGCGGTGACGGATCAGGAAGCGCTGGGCGAGCGAACCGTTTGGATCGATTGCGACGTGATTCAGGCGGATGGGGGAACGCGGACGGCGTCCATTACCGGAGCGTTCGTCGCGCTTGCGCTGGCGTTCGAACGACTCGTTGCGGCGGGAATCTTGAAGCGCTCGCCGCTGATTGATAGCGTGGCGGCTACCAGCGTGGGCATTGTGGATGACCGCGCGCTGCTGGATCTCGCTTATGAAGAAGATTCGCGAGCGGAAGTGGATATGAACGTGGTTATGACCGGCGATGGACATTTCGTGGAAATTCAGGCGACGGCGGAGGGACGCGCGTTTTCCGGAAGCGAGATGCAGGATCTGCTGGCGCTCGCCGCAGCGGGGATTCGCCGCTTGACGGAGGAACAACGCGCCTTGCTGCCCGTGAAATTCAGTGCACGCGCGCGCTAAACTTTTTCTCGCGTCTTCCAATCCTGGGAAGCTGGCGGAGTATCGGGCGCTTGCTGCTGCGGCTCCAACATCATCTCTCCCCATTGAGCTTGCATTACTGCCGGATTTCGACGCACTTCCCGCGTTCGAGGAAAATGCTCCGACGTTTGCCGAAAATGCGGCGGGCAAGGCGCTGCACTACTCTCGAAGAGCGGATGGGCTGGTGTTTGCCGACGACTCGGGCCTGGTTGTCCCTGCTCTCGGCGGCGCGCCGGGAGTTCATTCCGCAAGATACGCCGGGCCGCAGGCGACAAATGCGCAGAGGATTGAAAAGTTGCTGGACGAGATGCGAGGCAAAACTGGAGCCGAGCGTGCCGCGCATTTCGTTTGTGCCATTGCTTTAGCAGAACGAGGACGAGTGTTGGCTCTCGTCACGGATCGCGTTGACGGAGAAATCCTCGAGGTGCCGCGGGGATCGGGCGGATTTGGATACGATGCGGTATTCTACTACCCTGCCCTCCAGAAAACCTTTGCGGAAATTCCTGCGGAAGAAAAGAATCTGCGCAGCCATCGAGGAAAAGCTTTCCGCCGATTGCTCGCGGCTCTTTCCTCCATGCTATAGTTTTGGCTCCTATGGCTACGAAATCGAAGAAAAAAACATCGAAGAAGAAGTCTTCCCGGGCAAAATCAAAGACGGCAAAACCGGCAAAGAAGTCCAGTCCCGCAAAGGCAGCTCTCGCGGCGGGAACGGAACCCAAGCGTGTAGCGGCAATCCTCGCGAAGCTGGATGAAGCTTACGGAAATGCGACATGTGAGTTGAAGCACGAAAATGCGTTTCAACTTCTGATTTCAACGATTCTTTCCGCTCAGTGCACGGATGTGCGGGTAAACCAGGTCGCCGAAACGCTTTACAAGAAGTATCCCGATGCCAAAGCGTTCGCCTATGCGACTCCGAGCGAATTGGAGCAAGACATCCGGCCGACAGGATTTTTCCGGAACAAAACGAAATCGGTGATGGGCGCGAGCAAAGCAATCCTGGAAAAGTTTGGCGGGCAAGTGCCGCGCACGATGGAAGAAATTCTCACTTTGCCGGGCGTGGCGCGAAAAACTGGAAACGTCGTGCTTGGGACGGCGTACGGAATCGCCAGCGGTGTGGTTGTGGACACGCATGTGTTGCGCCTTTCCAACCGGCTGGACTTGTCACGAAATGAAGATCCGAAGAAAGTCGAGCAGGATTTGATGAAAATTATTCCGCAAGACAAATGGATCCAGTTTTCCCACCAGCTGATCTGGCATGGGCGCCGAGTCTGCCATGCGCGCAAGCCGAAATGCATCGAGTGCAACATGGAATCGCTGTGCTACGCCAAAGACAAAACGGCCTGATCGACTAGTCTAATTTAGACTAGTTGAACAAGCGCTAACGGACCCGTTAAGAAGGCGGCATGACCCCTAGCTCTAGCGCGGTTTCTTGACGGGAGTTTGATCCGTCCCACTCGGCGGTGAACTTGGCGGCTGCGCGTTGACGGGAGGATGCCCCGGCGGCAGCGCGCCCTGGGCAGGCGTACCAGCGGGGTTCACGATGTCACTGAAGTTCGGCAGGCTCCCGGAATGCACATCTGGATTCTGATGAGGATTTTTACTGGTGTCCGGATGCTGAATCATCCCACCGGCGGGCTGCGATTTCTGAACTACCCAAGCGCCATCACGTTTTTCCAGATTGTAGGCGACCTGCATGCCGGCGCCAGAGGGTGCGCCGGTCTTGGGCCGGAAGACAACTTCAGCGTGCGCCTGATTGCCATTGATGGAAACGCCGCGGATATCCATATCCATGGCGCTCATATTGAGAGTACCGACGCCGTTGAGATGCTGCAGGATGCCGGCGCGAATGGCGTCGCTGTCGCTCGGTTGCTTCTTGCAACCGCCACAGAGAATCAGCGCCGCGGACAGACCTAGCGCGAGAGCAAAGCGCTCTCCACGAGAAGACACTCCGACTGTGAGCAGACGATTCATGTCCCGATCTTACGCGGACCGCAGGCCGTTGGGAACCATGGGAAGGTTGCGGAGGGGAACGCCACTCGCATCAAAAATAGCATTTCCAATGGCCGGAGCCACCGTCATGATCGGAGTTTCGCCGGCGCCCGCGGAAGGAATGTCCTTTCGATCCAAGAGGACGGCTTCGATCACCGGGATGTCGCGGAAACGCGGCACGCGATAGTTCGCGAAGCGAGGATTCGTGATGCGGCCGTTTTCAAATTCGATGGCTTCGAAGAGCGCGCCGCCTAGTCCCTGAATCATTGCGCCGACCACCTGATTGCGCAAGCCATCGGGGTTAACGATGGCGCCGCATTCGAATGCTTCGACCAGGCGCACGACGCGGACTGCACCTGATTTCTTATCCACTGCAATTTCCGCGCACGTCGCTACATAACTTCCCTTCTCGTCACCGCAGGCAACTCCGAAGCCTTGTCCATCCTGTGTTTTCTTGCGCGGCCAACCGAAGGATCTCGCCGCCGCCTCCAAGACCGCACGCATGCGTGGATTGGAAAGATTCTTCATGCGGAAATCGAGCGGATCCATTTTCTTCGCAGAATCAAGGGCACGGCATGATATTCCGTGCGCTGATTCGCGACGTCGTAAGGAGTCTCGATCCCGGACGATCCGGAATGATAGTTGTGAAATTCCCAAGCGGTCAGAGTTCCATCACTGGAGATGCCGCTCTTGATTTCGATCACGCCCGCGGGCCGGAAATAGGCCCAGGTAAATTCTTCCTCGCGCGTCCACACGACTTTTACAGGACGTCCGGCCGCGCGCGCGAGGCGAGCGGCTTCGATCGCTGAATCGCTGGTGTGCTTGCCTCCATAGGCCGAGCCGGTATCCGGCACGATCACGCGCACGCTGCTTTCCGGAACATGAAACAAGTTGGCGAGTTCGTCGCGATTGGCGAAGGGGCGCTGCGTGCCAGTCCACACCGTCAGCTTTCCATCCGTCCAATGAGCTAAGGCGGCGCGGGGCTCGAGCGGAGCGTGGGCGATGTAGGCAACGTTGTACGTAGCGTCGAGGCGGTGCGCCGCGGCGGCCAGACCATCCGCGATTGAACCTTTTTGCTGGCGATTTCGATCATCGGATTTCGCGGTGGCGTTCTGCTTGAGATAAGAGAAGATTTCCTTGCTGGAAATTTGCGGCGCTTCTTTCCATTGTGCGTGGATGGCATCGAGGGCGCGCTGCGCCTGGTGTGCGCTGGGCGCGGCTACGCCGACAAAGTCTCCATCGCGCACGACGACTACGCCAGTCAGGGCCCTAGCCGCGCTGTCATCACAGGAGACGAGTGTTGCGCCGAACGACGGCGGGCGGAGCACTTTGCCGTGCAGCATTCCTTCCGGATGCAAATCGGGGGTGTACTGATGTTTGCCAGTGACAAACGCTCGGGCCTCGACTTTCGGAACGGCTTTCCCGGCAACCGTCCACTGCGAGGCGGGAGTGATAGGATCTTCGGCGGGGAGATTTTGGGCGAGGGTCTTGCCGCGCGCGAGTTCCGTATACTTCAGGGAGCGGCCCGAGGCGGTATCGGTGACTTTCGCGTCTGCCGCGACCAATCCAGCCGACGCAATATTCCATTCCTTGGCGGCGGCTTCAATGAGTAGATCGCGCGCGGCGGATGCCACGCGCCGAAGCTGAGGCGTGATTGTCGGCGTGGTGCGGCTGCCAAAGGTGCCCATATCAAAGGGTGTCAGCGCGGTGTCAGCCGTCACCATGCGAACGCTTTCAAACGGCACACGCAGCTCATCGGCAATCGTTTGCGCCAGAGACGTGCGGATGTTTTGGCCGATCTCGGCTTTGCCGGTAAATCCCGTAACAATGCCGTCTTCGCCGACGTGCAGCCACGCGCTGATGTCCTTGGGCAGGTCTTCCGTATGGAAACTGCGATGGCCGGGAGCTGTTTCTTGCGCGGTGAACGCATCTTTCGCGATTACGAAGACCGCAATGCCTGCGCCAAGAATCTTGAAGAAGTCGCGGCGCGCAAGCTCGAATTGGTGGAGCGGAGAAGCGGTGAACTCGAAGCGCTCCGGCTCCAAAACAAACTTTTCCGCGGGGCCGCTCATCGCCCGTGCTCCTGCATCAATTTTGCAGCATGGCGGACGGCCTCGATAATGCGCGGATGCGTCCCGCAGCGGCATACATTGCCCTGCAAAAACTGAACGACATCAGCAGGACTGGGATTCGCATTCGTTTGCAGCAGGCCTACGCTGCTCATAATCATTCCGGATGTGCAAAAAGCGCATTGGAATGCGCCGGCGTCAAGAAACGCTTGCTGCACGGGATGCAAGCGGCCATCTTTCTCGAGGCCTTCGATGGTGGTGACTACTTTTCCGGCTACCGCGCTCACGGGAATCTGGCACGAGCGTCGCGGGGCTCCCGCGATCAGAACCGTGCAAGCACCACACTGCCCTTCCCCGCAGCCGTACTTGGTCCCGCTCAGAAGGAGTTCATCGCGCAGAACGGACAAGAGTGGCGTGTCGGGAGGGTAGTTGACCGGATAACGCTTGCCGTTGACTTCGATTTCGATGGGCATCGCCTTTGCCCCTCCTGGCAAAAAATTCTGCGCCGATTCAATGTTTGTGGCAAGTGTCGCAAACGGTTTTGGATTGATTCCGTCCGCCGCAATGCCGGCAGTTATACACGGAGTAGACGCAGGCGAATTCGGAAATCGGCTAGCCCCACAGCGAGCGATCCGCAGCCGGTTTAGGAGGCCTCTTCAATCCATACCGTCTTAATGTTGGTGAACTCGCGGATTCCATGGACTCCCATCTCGCGACCGTGACCCGACCATTTTACGCCCCCGAACGGTATCCGCGGATCGGACATCACCATGCGATTGATGAATACCATGCCCGATTCCAAGTCGTTGATGAATCTCTCGCGCTCATTTTTGTCGTTGGTCCAGGCGCTTGCTCCCAGGCCGAATCGGCTGTCGTTCGCGATGCGGATGGCGTCATCCAGGTCCTTCGCGCGGAACACGCTGGCCACCGGCCCAAACAATTCCTCTTTATGCGCCGGCGAACCGAGCGGAATGTTTGTCAGCACGGTGGGGGCATAGAAATTACCCGGACGATCCAGCGGCTTGCCACCGGTCAGAACTTTCGCGCCCGCTGCGATGGTCTTCTTCACATCGCGGTCCAGATCGGCAAGCCCGTCGGATGTCGCGAGAGGCCCAACCTCCGTTTTTTCGTCGAAGGGATCACCGACTTTCAGCGCCGCCATCTTGTCGGCAAACAGGCGCTCGAACTTCTCGGCGATCGATTCGGCCACAATAAACCGCTTTGCGGCGATGCACGATTGTCCGTTATTGATAGTCCGCGCTTTCACCGCCGTTGCGGCCGCCACTTCCAGGTTCGCGCTCGGCATGACAATGAATGGGTCGCTTCCGCCCAGTTCGAGTACTACTTTCTTGATTCTCTTTGCCGCGCCAATGCCGACTTCAATTCCCGCTCCCTCGCTTCCCGTCAGAGTGGCAGCCATTACACGGGGATCGCCAAGCACACGGTCTACTTTGTTCGAACCGATCAGCAACGTCTGGAAACATCCAGCCGGAAAACCCGCCCTGCGAAACAGATCTTCAATCAGGAGCGCCGATTGCGGAACAATCGAAGCGTGCTTCAGCAACCCTACGTTGCCGGCCATCAACGCCGGCGCGGCGAATCTCAGCACCTGCCAGAAAGGAAAATTCCACGGCATGACCGCCAGCACCGCTCCTAGCGGCTGGTAGCGGATGTAGCTGCGGCTCGCCGTCGTTTCCACGATTTCGTCGGCGAGAAATTTTTCCGCATTCTCCGCGTAGTAGCGGCATACCCAAGCGCACTTGGCCGCTTCATCAACGGCCGAGCGAAAGGTTTTCCCCATTTCGGTGGTCATCACCCGTCCGAAATTTTCCTTTTCTTTCTCCAGGATTTCCGCGGCCTTCAGCATCATCTGGGCGCGCTCGGCGAAGGGCACGTGCCGGTATCGCACAAAGGTATCCGCCGCCGTCTGAAGCTTCACTTCAAGCTGCGCGTCGGACAGCGCTTCGAATGTTTTTTCCACCTTCCCGGTGGCCGGGTTGATCGTGGCGATCGCCATATTGCTTCTCCCTTGTGATTCTCCACATTCTACTTGAGACGGCGCTCGCGTGAGGAAGGCGAGTTGCGGACGGCAAGTCCAGTTGGAATGGGCGGTTGCGCCTCGACTTTGGCGGACTCTCCGATTTTGGTTGGACCACTATACGCCAAGAATTGTCCCAGTACCCAGCGCGTGCGCACCGAGCAAACTTCTGACGCGCGTGCGGCACTTGACCAGCGCATATATTTTATCGGAAGGCCGCCCCGACAAAACCCGGATAATTAGGCCCAGGAGTAACCGTGTTTGGAGAGCGGCAAAGAGCGGATGCGCTCACCAGTGGCGATAAAAATGGCGGCACCTGGTTCATGCGGACCGGGGGATATTCGTGGAAATTGCTTTGGACGGCGCGACCTGAGTCGATAGTGATCTCGTAGGACATGACGGAGCTTAGACCTTCGATGACGGCGCCGCGGACCTGGTTTTCGGCGTTGCTGGGATTGATGATCTGGCTGCCGACGTCGCCGACGGCCCAAATTTTGTTGATTTTGATTTTCTTGCTGGCATCGACGCGCAGCTCGACGACTTCCGCAAAATAGCCGCGGTGAGCGAATTGGAAGGCGACGCCCATAGCGGTGCCTTTGGGGAGTTTGCGCGCACCCCAACCGGATTTTTCGGCGACGAGTTTGAGGACGCCGGTCATGCGTGCGGCGTCGACATCGAGTTCGCCGGGGTTGGAAGCGGCTGCAGCGTTGGTTACGCGCGGCGCGTTGAGAAGATCGAGGCGGAACTGAACGGGATCTATTCCGGCGGCGTGCGCGAGCTCGTCAGTGAAGGATTGGAAGACCCAGGAGAAGGCGTTGCTGCGAGGCGCGCGCAGCGCATACGTGGGCACACCGAGAGGCATAAGCGATGCGCCGAAGAAAAAGTTTGGCAGGAAAGTGCCGGGAAATTCGTTGCCGGGAATATTGGCGGAAGGCGCAAACTGCTGGCCTTCGCCAAAGCTGATGAAATGATTGCGCCAGGCGACGAGTTTGCCGGAGGAGTCGACGCCGCCCTTGAGGAAGTGAAAACCGGCGGGGCGGTAGTGATCGTGGTGAAAATCGTCTTCGCGGGTCCAAAGAAGTTTTACGGGAACGCCGACCTGCTTGGCGATGGCGCCCGCTTCGACCATGTAGTCATTGGTGAGGCGGCGGCCGAAGCCACCACCGGCGCGCTTGAGGTGGACGATGATGTCGTCGTGAGGAATGTTAAGGACTTTGGAGACGAGCAGGCGGCCATTTTCGGGCGTTTGGCTGGGAGACCAGAATTCGAGTTTGCCGTCGTGCCAGTGGGCGAGGCAATTTTCAGGCTCCATGGGGGCATGCGCGAGGAAGGGATAGGCGTAAGCGGCTTCGACAGTCTTTGCTGCGGACTTGAGCGTGCTGTCGGCGTCGCCGTCGGCACGGACGGTGATCGCGGGAGATTGCTTGGAAAGTTCATCGGCGCGCCTCTGGAAGCCTTGGCTGCTCTGTTGCGCGGTGGGGCCTTCGTTCCACTGTGCGTGCAATTTCTTGCGGGCTTCATTGGCTTGCCACCAAGTGTCGGCGACGACTGCTATGCCCCAATGCAGGCCGAGCAAATCCTGCGTGCCTTCGACTTCAAAGACGTGGCGGACACCGGGCAGAGCCTTAATCTCATCGAGGTTGGCGCCAACGCACTTTCCCGCGTACACGGGGCACTTGTCGTAGACGGCATACAACATGCCCGGGAGCTTGAAGTCAATGCTGTAGAGATTTTTTCCGGTGACGATCTTGGCGTTGTCCACGCTGTGAATGGGCTGGCCGATGATTTTGTAGTCTTTGGGGTCCTTGAGCTTGACGGATTTGAGATCGGGAGCGGGCAGGGAGGCGGCTTTTTCTGCGAGCGCGCCGTAACCGAGAGTTCGTTTTGACGGTTGATGGATGACGCGGCCGGAAGAGGTTTGGCACTCCGATTCGGGGACGGACCAGGTTTGCGCGGCGGCAGTGACGAACATCTGGCGGCAGGCGGCGCCAACGCGGCGAAGCGGATCCCAGTTGGTGGGAGTGGAAGTGCTGCCACCGGCGCGCTGCGGGCCGAATTTCGTTTCGTCGAGATCGGCTTGCTCGATGCGGACGTCTTTCCAATCAACGTCGAGCTCATCGGCGATGATCATGGGGAGATGAGTCTTTACGCCCTGACCGACTTCGGGATTCTTGGCCATGATGGTGACGATGCCGTCAGCCGCGACGCGAAGGAATGCCGTCGGGAAAAAGGCAGAGGGCGGGGCCTGGGGCGCTTGGGCAAGGAGTTCGGCGACGGGATCGAAATGGAGAGCGACGAGAATGCCTCCGCCGGCAATGGCGGAGACGCGAAGAAAACTGCGGCGATCGAGGAGAGTGGCTTGCACAGGACCTCCTTGGTGCTTAAGAGTGTTGCGGCGAGCGTGCGATGCGGCCGGCATGGATGGTATTGTAACGCCGTACAGGGGAATTTGGTTTCACCGTTTTCGATGAGCACACGCTCGATGTCGCGGAGGTGGAATGTTCTCCTGACTGGGCACCAAAGCGTCAACGGATAACCCGAAGAGGTTCCACGGAGGCGTCAAATCGCACCACTACCTGGACAATTGTCTTTATTGAAGAGGACGCGGGATTGACACCGGCGCAGACGAATACCAAAGTACAATAGACGCTCTCCCATGGTGTCGCATATCGTCATGACGTAGACCGAGGTAAGCACGTTCCACAGGACTGAGCGCCACTCGCCCTGGATTTCTTTTATGGCAAGAACCTACACTGCTCCAAGCATTGAGGATTATCTGCTCAAGCGGCTGATGCCCGTGGAAGGCACGATTCCGCATTTGGAAGGAATCGAGATGTATGGCAACTCCATTCCCGCGGGAACGGTCGGCGGCGACCTATTTGAGTACATAAACTTTCAGCAGCGTTACGACATCGACGCTCGCATTCAGCGGGCCCTGAAGCAATCGAAACAGTATTTGGAACCGCTCCCGGCAGGCGCGATACCGCGTAATTCGGTGGACGATCATGTCCAATGGTTGAAATCAAGGCCCGGCTACAAGCCTGAAATGGAATCCGCTTACAGAGAGGCACGAAGCTCGGAACAGGTGCGCGTCGCCGAAGACCTGCGCGAGTTGTATAGCACGGCGGGAGTTCTGCTGGTGGACGCTCAGGGACACGGAATCATTGCAGCGAAAATCGCGTCGACGGTCCACGACACGTTTCATGCCCTCATGCTCTCCGAACTCGATCATCGAGGGAAAGCGACGCCGGAGTTATTCGAGAGGATGAACCTGAGGTTGGCCCTTTCAGTCACGGCACGAAATGCTCTTGGCAGAAGCGAGAAGGAGAGCGCCCAGGAAATAGCTACCATGCTTTACGGCGAAGTGCACCCTTATGGCTACTTTCGATTCGTGAATTTTGGACATCCGCCGCCAGTGGTCTTCTCCGCCGAATATCGCAAGTTCATGGAGATTGACAAGAGCCAGATGGTCCAATTCCTACCGCTTGGCGTGCAGATCCCCGAAGACCATCCTGACCGTAACAGGTATTTGTCGCTGGAATTCCGGGAGAAGAAGGTGAACTCCTCCGATGTGGCCGAGCTCACGCTGTTGAGTCCGGGGGACATTTTCTTCCTTTATACCGACGGGGTTTACGACGGCAGCGACAAAGAAGAACGTCAGCGACTTGAAGAGGTGATGCGTGAGCGCTATCGCCAACCGGCAAAGGAAATCTGCAACGCTCTGCTGGAATATGCGGTGAAAAAAGACGATCGCCTCCGCCAGATTGGCGAACAGGACCGCATTGACGATAAGACCGTGTTCATCATCAAGCGGAGCTGAAGAATACCGTGACAAACGCTTTGCAGGGTGTTAGGCGTTCACCTCCTGGGCCCGTAATCGTTTATGATTGCGCCATCCATTGCGTGTGGAATCTGTTCTGCGGAGGTTTAGAATGACGACAAACGCAACTCAAGCACAAAATGCGACAGTCAGCTTCGCAAGCCAATCCGATGCGGCAAACGGCTTGGCTTTGGTTCGCTTGATAGTCGGCGCGATGTTTGTGTCGGTCTTCTTCGAGAATCTGGGGAAGGGCGCCTACACCCCGGCGGGCTACGCAGGGGTGATCAATTACTACATCAAGAACAGCCACTCACCGGCGGCATGGAAGTTGGTTCTAGGGTTTATGTCGAGCCATGCGGCCATGATAGCTCCCGGGCAAGCCGCGACGGAACTGTCCCTGGGGATACTGCTGGTCATCGGCCTGCTTACGCGTCCGGCCGCCTTGGTCGCATTCCTGTTCCTCGGCAGCCTTTGGTTCACGGAATTGGGCACGTCATGGATTTGGGAACTACTGGTTCCGGTGGTCGCATCGCTTGGGCTCGCAGTGGGACGCGCGGGCCGTGCCTGGGGCATTGACGCGCTGCTGGCGCGGCGGAACCCCTCGTCCCTGTGGTGGTGAAGATGGGTCTGCATGCGAGTATCGGTCATCATTCCTACCCATAACGAAGCGCAGGCCATTGGCCGTGTGCTTGCCGATCTGCCTGCCAATCTCGTCACGGAGGTTATCGTTGTCGATAGCAATTCGACGGACGGAACGCCCGATCTCGCCCGACAGATGAGGGCAAAAGTCATCCAGGAGCCTCGCCGAGGGTACGGGCGTGCTTGTTTAACGGGGCTTGCGAATACGCAAAATCCTGATGTGGTTGTTTTCCTCGATGGAGACTATAGCGACCGCCCCTCGGAGTTGCCGATTATCCTGGCTCCAATCAGCGAGGGGCGCGCTGACATTACGCTCGGTTCGCGCTTTGGTGGCAAGAGCAACGCCGGTGCGCTACCGTGGCACCAAGCATTCGGCAATCGCCTCGCCGCCGGCCTTATCAGGCTTTTGTACGGCGTGAAGGTCAGCGACCTCGGTCCTTTTCGCGCGGGCCGCGCCGATGTGCTGCGCACACTCGCGCTTGAAGAGGCTACCTACGGCTGGGCGGTGGAAATGATCGTGAAAGGAGCCATCGCGGGGTTTCGCATTGTGGAAGTGCCGGTGAGCTACCACCCACGCATTGGAAAATCCAAAATCAGCGGTACGGTGAAGGGCACGGTAGGAGCAGCGTGGTTTATCCTGAGCCGGATCGTGGGCTATGCTTTTCGACGGCGAAGGACGGGAACGCCGCGACCGGTCTAAGTCACGATAGACCAATCTTTCATGGAATCCTCTAGCCGACCCACTGTGTCTCTCGCTCCCCCAAACCGCACGCTGGTGATTATGGCGAAAGCCCCAAGGCCCGGCTTGGTCAAGACCCGTCTCATGGAGAGCCTCCCTGCTCCGGCAGTGACAGCGCTGTATCGCTGCCTGTTAGAGGACACCCTCGCGTTGGCAAGGTCGTTGGCGTGCGTGGAGGTGGCGGTGATGTGCCCAGAGGCGGATCAGGCCGAATTGGCGCACCTATTAGGCAGTACAGTGCAGGTCGTGGCGCAAAAAGGCGAAGGTTTCGCAGCAGGACTCACCTCCGTTTTTCGGCATTTCACCGCCGACGGACGGCAGTACGTAATCGCCTTCAATAGCGACAGTCCACACCTCGCGCCGAGGGTTCTGGATAGTGCGTTTGAAATACTCGCCAAGTATGACGTGGTTGTCGGGCCAACCCACGATGGAGGGTATTATCTGGTGGGCGCCAAAGCCGCTCACCCGGCACTCTTCGAAAGCGATCCTATGGGAACAAAGAGTGCGCTGGACAGATTGCTGACGCGCACGAAAGACCTTGAACTCTCAACCGGCTTCACGGAACCCTTCTATGACATCGACGTCGCAAACGACTTGATTCTGCTGGCTCGGGAATTGCAGCTCGCTCCGGCGAAGGCCCCAAGAACTGCAGGCTGGTTCGGCGAATGGCAGCAAGCAGTCGCACAACTTCGCGATTGAATGGGAGGCCGGTGAAACTCACGCCCTCGCACAGGCTGTACGGACTCGGCGCCATTTTGCTTGTGGCCCAGACGATCTGCGCACGCAACTTCAGCCGCACCGGTGAACCGTCATTCTTCATTCCTCTGGCTGTTGCCGGCGTCGCGTACATCCTGACCATCCGCGAGCTCTTCTCTACGCCAGAATTTCCAAGGCACGTCGTCGTCTTCGGTCTCGCACTTTCTGCTCTATGGCATTTTCAATTCCTGCGAATGCCACCGGGCCTAGACGACGACATTCATCGATATGTTTGGGACGGCCGCATGCAGAGGCTCGGCTACAACCCTTATATCGTGGTTCCGAGCGATCCGGCGCTGGCCAGCTCGCACACATCGGAGACGCGTACGCTGAATAATCCAGAGGTACCGAGCCCCTATCCAGCGGGGGCGCAGCTATTCTTCCGCGCCGTAACATCGATTCATGAATCTATGTTCGCGCTGAAAGTAGCATTTGTACTTTGCGATTTGGCGATTGTGTTTGTGTTGCTCGATGTCTTGCGTCGTACCCGGCAGGGAGAGCACTGGGTTTTGGCTTATGCCTGGCACCCACTGCTAGCGATTGAAGTGGCCGGCAGCGGTCACATCGATATTGTCGGCGTGCTGCTGCTGTTAGTATCCGTCGCCGCACTGGTGCGCCGCTGGCGTGCGGTTGCAGCCCTGGCGTTTGGGCTGGCTATTTCATTGAAATTCCTTCCGATTGTACTGCTGCCGCTCTACTGGAAGCGGGTTCGTAAGCGCGACGCCGCGCTGGCGGCAATCGCGGTCGGACTTCTATACGTACCATTTCTGAGCCACGGGCGGATTCCGATCGGCTCGCTGGGCACCTACGTGCAGAGATTTCGCTTTAATGATCCCGTTTTTGCAACGCTCGAGCGAGTGGCGGCTCCGCAGCTTGTGGCCGGGTTGGCGGTGCTCGCCGGCCTTCTTACCGCGATCTGGCTGAGAAGAAAATTCGCGGAAGGGTCTTTGGACGCGTATGCCTGGCCAATGGCAGCGTCGCTTTTGTGTGCACCGGTTGTCTATCCATGGTACCTGCTGTGGCTGCTGCCGTTCCTAGGGTCGACCTCCACGGTGCCGATCATGGTCTGGACTTTGAGCATCATTCCTACTTATTATGTCTGGCATCTGCGCATCGTGGGACGGCCGTGGGTGGTTCCGGACTGGATCATGTTGCTGGAATACGGATCCGTGGCAGTAGCTGCTGCCATGATTGCCTTGCGTAGGATCACACGATCGGCCGCGCTACCTAGCTCAACAGACCAGGTAGAGTGAAGGCATCTGCACCAAGCAAAATTCACGCATCCAGGGACCTTTGTACGGCATCCAAGACGACGTTCGATTCATTCACTGAGGACTGAGGAGGATCTCTATGACAAAGATGTGTCGTTGCATAACCACCCTTTGCCTACTCTGTGGCGTGCTGTTCCTCGCTGGCACGGCTCGGGCACAGACGCGGCCCCCCATTGTCGAACAGCTTGCCAAGACCTATGGCCTTGATTCGTATGGGCAATTAGATGCGGTCCGCTACACGTTCAACTTGGAGCTCCCCTCTTTGAAAGTGAGTCTCTCACGCACGTGGACCTGGGAGCCCAAGACCGGACAAGTCACCTACGAGACAAAGGATAAGGACGGCAAACCGGTGAAGGTTACGTACAATCGTAATCAGCTCAACAGCGCGCCTGACAACGTGAAAAACGAAATTGAGCCGGGTTTCGTCAACGACAATTATTGGTTCATATTCCCCTTCCATGTTTATTGGGATACCAGCGCCGTTGTGACAGTCAAGGAAAAGCAAAAATTGCCCCTGGCCAAGGGTACGGCGACGTTGGTGAGCGTGAAATATCCTGCAGAGGTTGGCGGCTACACGCCGGGAGATACCTGGGATCTTTACGTCGGCTCGGATGGGCGAGTAGCGCAATTCATCTATCATAGGGGTGGACCAAAAAAACCGAGCAACGTCACAACCACATGGGCGGGCTACAAGAAGGCTGGGCCTCTGCTAGTCTCTACCGAACACCGCGGAACAGCCGACGGCGCGGCGGCGCATATCTTCTTTTCGGGTGTCGCCTTCAAGCTGGCGGGGTCGGACAAGTGGACGGACGCGCAATAGGAACCGCGCGGGCTCGTTCCCTCAATCGATGTTGTCTGTACTCCTTCATCGTGGAATGAAGATCATCTCAAACCGAACACGGCGCTGCGATGGACACGGGGCATGACGGAATCGACTCCTCCGATCCTCCGTCATGCCTTGGATCAGCCGTCCGCATTTACCCCCGAGAATTTGATCGACGATGTGCGGCGGAGCCGGCAAGTCCCGGCCGGAATCGTTCCGCCACTGTGCATCCTGGAGTTCGACGGAGATATCACCGACTGGCCGATGGATCTCGAAGGTGTAGCCTGCGGAATCATCGCGCGAACGATCGGCGGACCCTTCGCAGTACTGATTGCCGAGCAACTCCAAGCTTCAGGGGCCAGGCTTATCATCGGGTTGACCTCCGCCGGGCGCGTGTCTCCCGATCTACCGCTTCCGTGTCTCGTGGTGGCGACCAGCGCAATTCGTGACGAGGGCACCTCTTATCACTACCTGCCGCCAGGCAGTGAGGTCGCCTGCAAGTCGCCGGTCGTCCCGCTTCTCGAGCGGGAGTTGATCGCCACCGGATGGGCCGTCCGCACTGGAAAGGTGTGGACGACGGACGCCCCTTACCGCGAAACCAAAGCGCAACTTAATACGTGGGCCCGGGAGGGCGCACTCGCGGTCGAGATGCAAGCCGCATCGCTTTTTGCCTTTGGCATCGCCAAGCGAGCTCCCGTAGCCTCGGTTGCCATGGTCAGCAATGCCGTCGATCATGCGGGAGCGCAGTTCGATACCGGCTCACATGAGGATGGCCTGCGGGTTCTCAAGGGGATCGCCCGAGCAGCCCGAACTCTGTTTGCCACTGCGTGATTCGATTTTCACGAATTGGACTCCCGGGCAATCACGACGGTGGTGCAGGAGCTGCCGAATTTGGGCAGATCGCGATTTGCGGCCATGCGGATATCGAGGCGTGGGCGCTCGCTCCGAATGATCGGACAATAAAAATCCGGCTGCGATAGCGCCCCCTGCAGGCGCCGTCGTCCTGCGCATCCTCCATGACATGGTTCTCGAAACTCGCAAGACTGGCACGCTTCTGGAAGCGTACGGGCCTGCTCAAAGGGCGCAGAGCCCAGAATTTCTGACCCTGACAAAAGCAACTCTGACAGCGGCTCTCCGGTGCCGGGCCAATAAACGCAAGGCTGCGTTGTTGCTCGGGGCGTAACTCGCACTGTGCTGACGCCACATCCCCCCTCGAGCGGCGGTAGGCCGGCCATCGCCCGCACCAAGGGTTCGCCAATGGCGATTACATCGGTGCTCTCGAAAAGCTTACGAAACCCTTGCCAGTATTCTTCGTAAGTGAGTGCATAGAGATCGGATCGCACGGCCTGA
>WNFN01180786.1_pt1 | contig 18673 bp, 14 predicted proteins | sample 5400161 | NCBI WGS metagenome assembly WNFN01 (sample SAMN13153353, study PRJNA577476) | soil metagenome | isolation source: 80 cm saprolite on Douglas fir-dominated hillslope | place: USA:California | collected 2013-09-17 | reverse complement strand
AGGCGCCGGCGGGGCCGGCTCGGTTGCACGGCCCGGCGGCCGGGCCCGCGGCGGCAGCGGCTCGAAGAGCTAACATGGCCCGGGATTCCGCCATGTGATCTGGTTCAGGCCGGCGGATCCCTTCGAACCGTTACCATGCTGCACACACGACAAGGACTTCGAGCTGATCGCATATGTCACCGGACAGCGGCCCGACGGGCTCACCCCGCAGCGAGGCTCCGGTCATGGCAGAGCCAGACCGGGGACAGGATCCTGCGCGGGCTGAGCGCGGCGTTGCTGAAGCGGGCGAGCGCGTGGTCACCGGGACGATCCACCATATCGAGTTCTGGGTACCGGATCTCGATCGGGCCGTCGCCAGCTGGGGATGGCTGCTGGATGAGCTGGGCTACCAGCCGTTCGGGGACTGGCCCGGCGGCCGGAGCTGGCGGGCCGGCAGCACCTACATAGTCCTCGAGCAGTCACCGGATCGCACCGCCAGCCGCCACGACCGGTGCCGCCCGGGGCTGAACCATCTCGCCTTTCACGTGGCCGACCAGGAGCAGGTGGAAAAGCTGGTCGCGGTCGCGCCGACCAACGGCTGGCGGCTGATGTTCGCCGACCGCCACCCGTATGCGGGAGGCGAAGGTCATTACGCCGCCTACCTGGAAAATGTCGACGGCTTCGAGGCCGAGCTCGTCGCGCCTAGCCGCGGGCGGGCCCAGGGCGGCAGCTGACTGGTCCGGCCGCTCAGCCCGGCCGCATCGGCTGCTCAGCCCGGCTGCTCAGCCCGGCTGGACCGGCCGCGAGCCGGACGGCACCGAGGTGATCTGGACCGCGAGCCGCAGGTCTCGCGATGACCTCCCGACGTGCATCGTGAACTGCCCGGGCGGCCAGAGCCAGCCGCCCGTGCGCTCGTCCCACCGGGCAAAAGCCCTGGCCGGCACCTGGAGCGCCACCTCGGCCGACTCGCCGGGCCCCGCGGTAGCCGTCCCGAACGCGGCCAGCTCCCGCACCGGCCGGGTGGCATCACCCGGCGGCCCGGCCAGGTAGGCCTGTACCACCTCGCGTCCCGGTCTTGGTCCGGTGTTACGCACCGTGACGATCACATCGAGATCGTCGCCCGCCTCCAGGTCCGCGGTCGTGGCCCGTACCGACTCATAGGCCCAGGTCGTGTAGCCGAGCCCGTGCCCGAACGGGAAATGCGGCCGGGACAGGCGCGCGTCGTAGCCGCGATAGCCGATGAGCAGGCCCTCGTCGTAGGTGATCAGCCCGTCGCGCGGCACGGCGTGCAGGACGGGGCAGTCTGCCTCGCTGGCCGGCAGGGTGACCGGGAGCCGCCCCCCGGGCTCGGCCCGGCCGAGCAGGACGTCGGCGAGTGCCTCGCCCATGGCCTGGCCGGGCAGCCACGCGTAGATCACGGCGGCGACCTGTGCCGCCCACGGCATGAGCACGGGCATCCCCGCGTTCACGACGACCACCGTCCGGGCGTTGACCGCGGCCACCCGTCGGACCAGCTCGTCCTGGCGCCCGGCCAGCGCGAGCGTGTCGCGGTCGAATCCCTCGCTCTCGGTCATCGCCGCGGACCCGACCACCACCACCGCGGCGTCGGCCTGGCGTGCCGCCCGCTCCGCCTCGGCGAGCAGTTCGTCCTCATCGGCGGCGGCTACGATGCCGAGCCGGACGGCCAGCGGGCCCTCGCCGTCGGCGGCCGGGGTGTACTCGAGCCGGATCTTCGCCTCGCGCCCGGCCTGGAGCGTGACCCTGGCCCGGATCTCGCCGGGCCGCGCCATGGCCTCCACCGGGTCGTCGGGGAGGACGGTGGCGCCGTCGGCGACGACCGTGCCGTCGATCGTCAGCGTCAGGTGACCGACACCGGCCGCGCCCAGCACGTGCGGTCCGCCGGAGTCCGGCCGGAACGAGGTGACCAGCACGATCTTGCCTGCCTCGCCCCAGCCGATGCCCGGCGGTACCTGGTCCCACCAGGTCAGCGCCGTGGAATTCCGGTGCTCGGCGGCCAGCAGGGCGCCGTCCCGGGCGCGGAACTCCAGCCGCAGGCCGGGCTCGCCCGTCTCCGGCTCGCGCAGCGAGCCCGCGGCAGGCTCAGGGACCATCACCCATGTCTGGCATCCCTCGGACACGCTGACCTCGGCCTGCCCGGCCAGAGCATCGGCCAGCGCGACAGCCGGGGTGGACACGGTCACCGGCATGACAACCGCGCTGCCGCCGCCGTGGATGGCCGGGCGGACCGCGTTCGGGCCGATCACGGCCACCCGGCTCAGGGCGGCGGGATCGACCGGAAGCGCGCCGTGTTCGTTGCGCAGCAGGACCAGCGACGCCGTCGTGGCCCGGCGCAGCAGCGACCGATTCACCAGCGCGGGGCGCAGGGGCCGGACACCATCGGGATCGCTCAGCGCGCCGACCCGGCCGGCCAGCCGGAGCAGCCGCGCCACCTTGTCGTCCAGCACCTCGGGCGTGACCGCGCCGTCGGCGACCGCCTGCGCCAGCTGCGTGCCCCATGGCCCGTCCGGACCCGGCATCACCAGGTCGAGCGCGGCCAGCGCCGTGGCCGCGGTGCTGCGCGCGGCGTCCCAGTCGGACGTGACCACGCCGTCGAAGCCCCACTCGTCCTTGAGCACATCCCGCAGCAGGCGCGCGTGCTCGGTCATGCGGACGCCGTTGACCTTGTTGTAGGCGGCCATCACCAGCGCCACCCCGGCTTGCCGAACGCAGGCCTCGAACGGGACCAGGTACAGCTCGCGGAGTACCTGCTCCGCGATCCGGGCGTCGTAGGTCCTGCGCTGGGTCTCCGAGTCGTTTCCCACGAAATGCTTGACGGTCGCGGCGACGCCCGCGCTCTGCACCCCGCGAACGAACGCGACCCCGAGCCTGGCGGTCAGCACCGGGTCCTCGGAGAAGATCAGGTTGATCGTCGGTGCGAGCAGCACGTCGACGCCCTTGCTGCGCGCCTCGGCGCCCAGGGCGGCGGCGAGCTCGCCGACCAGCTCGGTGTCCCAGCTGGCGCCGAGCGCGGACGGGCAGGGCAGGCTGGACGACGGATGGCGCTCGTCCAGCAGGACGCCCCGCACCCCGGCCGGGCCGTCGGAGGTGATCATCTGCCTGAGCCCGAGCGCTTCGGCGCCCTGGGTGCGCCAGCTGTCCGCGCCGGTCAGCAACAGCACCTTGTCCTGCACCGACAACGCGGCGATGAGGTCGGCCGCCTCGCGGCCTCCGGGCTCGGCGACGGCCGTGCCGGCCGCCGGGCTCGCGGTTTTCCCGGCGCCCGCCCGGCCGGTCTCCCGGCCGGGCGGGCGCTGCCCGGGGTGTTGGGTTGTCATGGTGACTGCAGTCGTCCTTCCGCCTCGCGGTCCGGTGCCCTGATCAGGAGACCGGCGTGAGGTGGAGGATCGTCTCTTCGAGGTAGGGCGAGTTGGTCGTCGGGTTCATGAACGGGTTGCCCGACGACGGCCAGCCGGTGTAGTCCCGGGTGGAGAACTCCCACCACGCCGCGCCCTGCAGCAGCGGGGCGACCGGGACCTGGGTGGTCATGATGTTCTCCAGCTTGGAGATCGCCGCGTGCTGGACCGACGGGTTGTTGCTGCTCGCGAACTGGGCCAGAGCCGCCTGCGTGGCCGGGTCGCGCCAGCGCCCGAGGTCGTTCGCGGCCGGCTTGCCGATCGGAGCGGTCAGGCTCGCGTCCAGCATGCCGTCGTAGATCTGGTACGGCGTCGGGCCCTGGTTGCTCCAGTGGATCGCGGTATCGAAGGTGCCGTTGGTGACATCGCTCTGCCAGACGGCCGGGTTGCCGATGCCGTTGACCGTAACGTTGAACCCGAGTGCGTCCAGCTGCTTCGAGACGTCCTGGGCGTCGAGGTAGTAGTCGCTGTAGGGGATCGGGTCGGAGATCGAGAAGCTGATCGTCTTGCCGTTCTTGGTCCACTTTCCGCCGACCTTCCTCCAGCCGTCGGCCGTGAGGATGGAGCTGACCTTGGCCGGGTCGCCGGCCGAGGGGAGGTTGTTGGCCAGTGACGGGCTCAGGTAGCTGCTCGCGGCGGGCAGCAGCAGCCCGCTGGTGGAGGTTTCCGGCAGCTCGTAGCCGGTCTCGCCCTGCGCCGAGAGCTGCTGGCGGTCGATGCCGTAGCTGATCGCCTGCCGCACCGCCGGGTCGTTCAGCGGTGCCTTGGTGACGTTGAAGATGAGCGAGACCACGTTGTTGGCGGTCAGGTACGGAGCGCTCGGGAACCAGGTGTGATTAGCCGGGCTCCTGCCCAGGTAGACGCCCTGCACGTTGGCGATATCGTTGCCGGCCAGGTCGATCTGGCCGCTCGCCAGCGGGTTGACGACGTTGAAGTTCTGGGTGTAGGCGGGATAGGAGATCTCGGGAACGTGGACCGCGCTCTTGTTCCAGTAGGTCGGGTTCGCCTTGAGCGCGAAGCCCTGCGGCGTGAACCTGTCGAGCATGTACGGGCCGGTGCCGACCGGGCTCGCGTCGGCGAACGTGGCCGGGTTCACGCTCGACCAGATGTGCTGCGGCACGATATAGGTCTGCCCGATCAGGAACAGGTTGGCGTACTCCGGCTGGCTGAACGTCAGTACCGCGGTCGTGGCGTTCGGCGCGGTGGCGCTGGCCGGCACGGGGGTCCCGTCGGTGTTCAGGCCCGGATGCGTCCTGATCATGTTGAAGGTGAACGCCACGTCGCTGGCGCTGAACGGCTTGCCGTCGTTCCACTTCACGCCCGACCGGGTGGTGAGGGTCAGCGTCTTGCCGCCATTGGACCAGGTGTACCCGGTGCCCAGGATCTGGAAGGGCGCCTGGCTCGGGTTCAGGATGTTCCAGATGAACAGCGGCTCGTTGTAGAGGGCGTCCGCGGTCACCACATGGCCGGTGGACGTCGCGGAGTACGGGTTGAAGGTGTCCGTCATCGGCGATATGGGGGTGTCATCCACGACCAGCGGCTTGCCGGTGGCCGATGACGACGTGGTACTGGTCTTGGAGCCGGAGCTACTGCAGGCTGCCACCGCCATGCTCAGGATGGCGCCCACAGCCAGGCTCTTTATTAGTGCATGCTGCATTGCTTAAACTCCGTTGTGCCCGGCCGGCTTGTCGCCGGCTTGTTGTGAACGACCGTGTCGGGGTCTGTTGTCAATTCGGCGGCGCTGGCCGGCCGGGCTTGCCCCTGTGCCTGCCTGCGTCACGTGCTGTCCTCGGCGACTGGGTTGCCGCCCGCTACGGGTTATCCCGGTTCACTACGTCTCCTCCTTCCCCTCTCCCGGGGCGGGCGTGGAACTGTGCGGGGCGGTCTGATCGCCGGCCGGCCGGCCGGCGATGGGGCTGGCCTGCGCGGCGTTCAGGTCGTCGGCGTGCAGCCAGCAGGCGCTCACGTGGCCGGCGCCGACGTCGAATCCCCGAGGGGCCCTGTCGGCGCAGATGGCCATCGCGTGCGGGCAGCGCGGGTGGAAGCGGCAGCCTGACGGCGGTGCCACCAGGCTCGGCGGGGCGCCGCGGCCGCCGAGTGCCGGCGGCTCCGCGCGGTCCGGGTCGGGTGCCGCGCTGAGCAGCAGCTGGGTATAGGGGTGCTCGGGCTGGTCGGTAATGGCCTGGGCCGGCCCGGACTCGACGACCTGCCCGGCGTACATCACGGTGATCGTGTCGGCCAGGTACCGGGCCGAGGCGATGTCGTGCGTTATGTAGAGGATGGCGAGCCGCTCCCGCTCGCGCAGGTCGCCGAGCAGGTTGAGGATGCCGAGCCGGATCGAGACATCCAGCATCGACACCGGCTCGTCGGCCAGCAGCACCTGCGGCCGCACCGCGAGCGCGCGGGCTATCGCGACGCGCTGCCGCTGGCCCCCGGACAGCTCGTGCGGGTACTTGCGGATGAACTGATCCGCCGGGGTGAGCGCCACTCGCTCCAGCAGGCCCGCGATCGCCTCGTCCATGCTGACCCCCGGCGGCAGCAGCCCATGCACCTGGAGCGGCCGGGCCAGGTGGTACCGGATCTCGTGCACGGGGTTGAGCGAGGAGAACGGGTCCTGCAGCACCATCTGCACCTGGCGCGCGTATTCGCGCCGGCCGCGCCCGGAGGACAGCACCGGGCTGCCGTAGAAGAGCAGCTCACCGGAGGTCGGCTTGAGCAGCCCGCTGAGCAGCCTGGCCAGTGTCGACTTGCCCGAGCCGCTCTCTCCGACCACGGCGGTGACCCGTGCTTCGGCCAGCGCGAGCGAGACGTCCTCGACCGCGTGCACGACGTTCCGGCTCCCGTGGCCGGCCTCGCCGGGCCGGCGCAGCCCTCGCAGGCGGCGGGCCCGACCCGCCGCGCGGCCCGCGGAGACCGGACGGTGCACCGGGAAGTGCTTGGTGAGGTTGCGCGCCTCCAGCACCGGCGTTCCGGTTGCGGGCGTCGGGGCAGCTACTCCGAGCTGCGTCATGGCCGGCTCCCCGCGTTTGGCGTGACAGGGCTCGCGGCGGGGACAGGGCCGCGAGCCGGGACAGTGGGCTCTAGGGGACTCCGGGCGGTCGCCCGGGCGCCGGCCAGGCCTGCGCCGGGCACGGGCACCGCAAGCTCGGGGGGCACGGGCGCCGACCCGTCCTGCAGCCAGCAGGCGGCGACCCGCCCGCCGCCATCGTCCAGGTGCAGCAGCGGAGGCACGTCCGTCCGGCACCGGTCCATGACGTAGGGACAGCGCGGGTGGAAGACGCATCCGGCCGGAAGCCGCCTCAGGTCGGGCGGCGAGCCCGGGATGCCGGTCATCTGCCGCCTGGGCCCGTGCAGTGCCGGGAACGAGGTGAGCAGGCCCAGGCTGTAGGGATGGCGGGGCGCTCGGAACAGCGCGGTCGCGTCGGCCCGCTCCACCACCCGGCCCGCGTACATCACCGCGATCGAGTCCGCGATCTCGATGAGCAGCGACAGGTCGTGCGTGATGAAGAGCACGGCGAACCCGAGCCGCTCGCGCAGCGCCATGAGCTCCTCGAGGATCTCCCGCTGGGTGACCACGTCCAGGGCGGTGGTGGGCTCGTCCATGATCACGACCTGCGGCTCCAGGGCCAGAGCCATCGCGATCATCACCCGCTGCCGCATGCCGCCCGACAGCTGGTGCGGATGGCTGCCGAGCCGGTCGGCCGTGATGCCGACCATGGCCAGCAGCTCGGCGGCCCGCGCCCGGCGCTCCGCCGTGCGCATGCCCGGCTGGTGAGCCCGCAGCACGTCGGTGAGCTGGGACCGGATGGACAGCACCGGGTTGAGCGCGTTCATGGCGCTCTGCATCACGACGGAGATCTGGGACCACCGCAGCACGCGCAGCGCGCCCTCATCGGCGGCGAGCAGGTCCACGGTGCCGCCGGGACCCGGGTGGTAGCTCACGCTGCCGCCGGTGATCAGTCCGGGGGCCCTGAGCAGCCGGGTGATGGCGTAGGCCAGGGTGGACTTGCCGCTGCCGCTCTCGCCGGCCAGGCCGAGCACCTCTCCGGCGTGCAGCACCAGGTCGGCGCCGATGACGGCGTGCACAGCGCCCGGGCCCGCGCCGTAGTCCACGCACAGCCCGCGGACCTCGAGCAGCGGCTGGCCATCGGCCCGGCGGGCGCTCATAGCGGCCTCCTTCCGCGCCTGTGGCGGCCGGCGTCTGGCTGGCCCGCGGCGGGCAGGTCCGCCCGGCCTCCGTCGCGTTCGGAGGAATGGCGGGATGCCGCGCCGTTGGCCACCAGCACCGGCGCGGAGCGCACCACGGGTGTCACGCCGAGCACGAACCGCCGGGGCGGGCGCGCGGCCCCGGTCAGCCCGTCCCGGCGCGCGCGGCGGCGGGACAGGCCCGCGGCGCGCAGCCGCGGGTTGATGAACTCGTCGATCCCGAAGTTGAGCAGCGCGAGCGAGGTGCCGAGAAAGGCCACGGCGAGCCCGGGCGGGATGAACAGCCACCAGTAGCCGCTCTGCTCCGCGCCGGCGACCTGGGCGTAGAAGAGCATCCCGCCCCAGCTCCAGTGGTTGGGATTGACCAGGCCGAGGAAGGCCAGGGCGGTGTAGGTGCCGACGGCGTACAGCACGGTGAACAGGAAGGACGACGCGAGGATCGGAATCAGGTTGGGCACGATCTCGAAGCCGATGATCCGCCAGCGGCGCTCGCCGATGATGCGCGCCGACTCCACGTAGTCCCGGCTGCGCAGGGACAGCGTCTGGGCCCGGAGCACCCTGGCGCCGTAGGCCCAGCCGGTGAGGGCGATGATCAGCCCGATCAGCGCGTCGTCGCCGCCCTGGGATGCGGGCAGGAAGCCGAAGACGACGATGAGCAGCGGAAGGGCCGGCATCACCAGGAAGAAGTTGGCCAGCATCGAGAGCAGGTCATCGGCCAGGCCTCCCGCGTAGCCCGCCGTCACGCCGATCAGGACGGACAACGCGGTCGCCGCCAGGCCGGCCACGAACGCGACCAGGATCGTGCTCCGGCCGCCCGCGAGCAGCTGGGAGAGCACGTCCTGCTGCAGCTGGGTGGTGCCGAGCCAGTGCCCGGCGGACGGGGGCTGCGGGAAGCTGACCGTGGTGGAGAAACTCCGGGCGGGGTTGTAGGGCGCGATCCAGGGCCCGATCACGGCGATGACCAGGAACACGGCCAGCGTGCCCAGGCCGATGAGGACCTTGGGCGACCTGGGCAGCCGCCGCCGGCGGGCCGGCGCTTCCGGTGCCGGGATCAGGCCCGGGTCGGCGGCCGGCTCGCCGCGCAAGTCCGTGTCGGTGCTGACGGCCATGGCTCAGGCCTCCCGTCGGGTACGCGGATCGAGGAACACGTACACGAAGTCGGCGGCCAGGTTGGCCACGAGCACTGCCATGGTGATGACCAGGAAGATTCCCTGGAGCAGCGCGTAGTCGCTGTTCTGCACGGCGCTGAGCAGGATGAAGCCGAGCCCCGGGTAACTGAAGACGATCTCGGTCAGCAGCGCGCCCGATAGCACGAAGCCGACCGCCAGCGAGAAGCCGGAGATGCTCGGCAGGATCGCGTTCCGGGCGGCATACCAGATCACCCGGTGCTTCGGCAGGCCTTTGGCCTGCGCGATCAGGACGTAGTCCTCATCCATCGTGGTGATCATGACGTTCCGCATGCTGACGATCCAGCCCGCGGCCGAGGCGACGACGATCGTCAGCGCGGGCAGCACGGCGTGATTGAGAACGTCGCTGATGTACGTCCAGTTCCAGGCGGGGTAGTCGAGGTTCCCCCGGGCGCTCCCGGGCGGGAACCAGCCCAGCTTGATGGCGAACAGGTCGATCGCGAGGAAAGCCAGGAAGAAGTACGGCGCGGCCTGGAAGAACGTCGTGGCCGGCAGCAGGTTGTCCAGCCAGCTCCCGCGCCGCCAGGCCACCAGGGCGCCGAGCAGGGTGCCGGCCACGAAGCTGAGCACGGTCGCGGTGCCGACGAGGCCGAGCGTCCACGGCAGCGCGCCGCGGATCACGGTGGTCACCGGGACCAGGCCGTTGCTCGTCGACGTGCCCAGGTTGCCGTGCACCAGGCTGTTCCAGTAGTGCGTGTACTGGCCCCAGATGCCACGGCCTCGACCGGGTTGCCCGGCATGACCCGCGGGATGAGGAAGTCGACGGTGACGGCGGCGATGGCCGTGGCGATATAGAACCCGATCCTGCGGCTGGTCACGGGCACGGCCCGGCTCCCTTCATGCTGCTCGCCACGCGGGCGAGGTTGACTGGGAGGGGCATCCGCAGCTCTCGCGGAGGATCAGCCGGGTGGGGAGCACGACGTCACGCTCTGCCGGGGCGCCGTGGCTGATCATCGAATGCAGCACGTCGAACGCGGTGGCGCCGATCTCCTGTATCGGCTGGCGCACGGTGGTGAGCTGCGGTCGCAGGTGCCTGGCCATCGGGATGTCGTCAAAGCCGGTCACCGCCACGTCCCCCGGCACGTCGACGCCGCGCTGGGCCAGCGCGTACATGACACCGAGCGCGGTCTGGTCGTTGGCGCAGGCGATCGCGCGTGGCAGGGGGTCCCCGCTCGCCAGCAGCCGCTCGATCACCCGGGCGCCGCCGGAGGCGTAGTAGTTGCCCTGCCACTGCGGCCCGGTCAGGAGCGTGGCGCCGACGTCTGCCGCCTGCGCCGCGATGGTCTCACCGCGGGCCAGGCTGTCCGGGCTGTCGGCCAGCCCGGCCACGAAGGCGAGGGTCTGGTAGCCGTGGTCGGCCAGCAGGTGCGTGGCCAGCTCGCGCATGCCGGACTGGTTGTCGCTGTGCACGTTGGCGGTGGTCGGCGTGGCGACGTTGGCCAGTGTGACGACCGGCACCCGCCGGGAGAGCTGCTCCAGCTGGTCCGGCTCGAGCACCCGGTCGTGCAGGATCAGGCCGTCGCTCTTGCGGGCGAGGGCCATCAGCCTCCCGCCGACATCGTGATCGTCAACGTCGACCGATGCGACCAGGAGGTTGAAGCCCTGGCGCTGGGCGGCGAACTCGATGCCGCGGTTGATCACGTCGGTGAATATGAGGCTCTCGTCCTCCTCGGCGAAGCCGCCCTCGCTCGTCGGAACCCAGCGAACCCGGCGGATGACGACCCCGACGACCTCCTTGAGGCTGCCGCTCAGCGCACGCGCCGCGCCGTCGGGGACGAACCCGAGCTCGGCTACCGCCTGGAGCACGCGCTCCCTGGTCTCCGCGCGCGGGTTGCGGCGGCCGTTGAGAACCCGCGAGACCGACGCGATCGACACGCCGGCGACCCGCGCGACGTCGTAGATCGTGGGCGGCGAGCTCATCATCTCGCGGGTGTCCGCCATCGAGCTCCTTCCGAAGATCACGCGGGCGGGCTATGGTAAGCGCTTACCGCATACGGCCAAGATGCCTGGCTTCTCTTTTGCTGGTCTGCCGAGCTGGGTCCGCCGTGTCGGCCGACCCCTGCTGTCCCTCCGCGTGGCCCCCGAGGGTAAGCGCTTACCGATTGCCAGGAGCCTAAGTCTTCGGCGGCCGGCCCTCAAGAGTGCCGACCGACACTGTTACCGGAATGTGACAGTTGCACATCGGCGGCAGGATGGGTCGGCCGGGCCGGACCGAAACATCCGCGAAACACACAGGGACCCCGCGTCGCGTGCGCGTAACAAGCAGGAAACGCCACCGAAACCACATTGTGGGACACATTAATACAGCACCTGACCGACGGACGCGGCCTGCTCAGGGGAGGGCTGTTTCCGCAAGGGCCCTTGGAGGTCGTGAGTTGTTTACACCCTACGCAAGCTGGCTGACCAGCGGTGACAACGCCTGGCAGATGACAGCTGCAACGCTCGTCGGTCTGATGAGCATCCCCGCGCTCGCGGTCCTCTACGGCGGGATCGTCCAGCGCAAGTGGGCAGTCAACACGATGATGATGGTCTTCAGCGCGTTCTGCCTGACGCTGATCGTGTGGGTCCTGTGGGCCTTCAAGATGGGGTTCGGGTCGCCGTGGATCGGCGGCAGCCTTCACCTCGTTGGGAAGCCTGGCGCGGTCATCGGGTCGGGAGGCGAGCAGGGACAGGCCAGCATCCCGCTGCTCGACGGCCTGATTCCGAAGTTCAGGTTCCCTGAGGGCTCGCTGGTCTACTTCCAGTTCGTGTTCGCCGCCATCACGCCGATCCTGTTCATCGGCAGCGTGGTCGGCCGGATCAAGTTCTCTGTCTGGCTGATCTTCGTGCCGCTCTGGATCACGTTCGCCTACGCGGTGAACGCGTTCCTGCTCTGGGGCGGCGGCTACTGGGCGGGCAAGGGCGCCCTGGACTTCAGTGGCGGCTACGTCATCCACCTGGCGGCTGGCGTGTCCGGCTTCGTGGCCGCGGCGGTGGTCGGGCCGCGGTTGCAGCGCGACCGTCAGAAAGCCGTACCGAACAACCTGCTGTTCGTCGCGGTCGGCGCCGGGATCTCGTGGCTGGGCTGGAACGGCTTCAACGGCGGCGACCCGTACTTCGCCGGGGCCGACGCGTCCGCGGCCGTGGTCAACACCAACCTCGCCACGGCCTGCGCCATGATGACCTGGATCATCATGGACATGGCGTTCACGAAGGAGAAGAAGCCGACCTTCCTCGGCGGCGTCAACGGGATGATCTGCGGCCTGGTCGGCATCACGCCGGCCGCGGGCTACGTCAACGGCCTCGGCGCGATCGTCATCGGCCTGTTCACCTCGGCGGTGGTCTGGGTCCTGTTCGGCTACCTGCCGCGGAAGGTCTGGCCGTTCAACAAGGTCGACGACGCGCTCGGCGTCGTCTACACGCACGGCTTCGCCGGCCTGTGCGGCGGGCTCCTGGTGGGCCTGTTCGCCGACCCGAAGATGATCGTCTACCTCGGCGTAGGGAAGGCCGCGCCCTCCACCACGGCCGGGGCGTTCTACGGCCACCCGAAGCAGTTGCTGTGGCAGGCGGGCGCGGCGCTGACGGTGATCATCTGGGACGGCCTGGTGACGTTCCTCATCCTGCGCGGCATCGGGCTGTTCATGAAGCTGCGCATGCCTGACGCCGAGCTCGTGGCCGGTGACATCGCCGTTCACGGCGAGGTGGCCTACCCGAGCGAGGAGCCGGACGTCGAGCCTGCCTTCGGCGAGATACCCGGCGAGCCGGTTCCGGACGTGCATCATCACGAGAAGGTGCTCACCGAGGAGCACTGAGCCAGCGCTAGGGGCTCACGCCGAGCTCTGGCCCGGGCACCCGCGGACTGGCCGCCGCGGGTGCCCGGGCTCGCTCGTACCAGGGCAGCACCACGCCGTCAGTGACCGCGGAACGCCTCTTCCAGCCACCACGAGCCGCGCTCCGAGGTGATCTTGGCGTCGATCAGCAGCGGCCGGTCGCGGGGGCCGTCCAGCCACGCGCGCACCTGGCCGAGGTCCCCGGGCCCGCGCACGGTGACGCCCGCGCAGCCGAACCCGCGCCCGATCTCCGCGATGTCGGCGGGCGGGAACCTGACCGTGTCCAGCGAGTCCCCGTCCGGGCCGAAATGATGCACCTCGGCGCCGTAGGCCGCGTCGTCGTAGACCACGATGACCATGGCCAGGCCGAGCCGGACCACGGTCTCCAGCTCGCTGATGCCCATCAGCGCGCCGCCGTCACCCAGCGCGGCCACCGTCAGCCGGCCGGGCCGCGCGATCGCCGAGCCGATCGCCGAGGCCAGCCCGAGGCCGATCGACTGGTAGGCCTGGGTGAAGCAGAACCCGTCGGCATCGGGCACAGACAGGTACATGCTCGGGTAGCCCATGAAGTTCCCCGAGTCCACCGCCACGATCCGCTCGGCGGGCAGCAGGTCGTCCAGGCCGATCGTCAGCGTGCGGGGGTCGATATGGCTGCCGTCGCCCTCGTCGGCGTAGGGCACGTCCCGCCAGCGGACCTGCTTGGCGATCCGCTCCCGCAGCGCCGCCGACCGGTAGCCGGCCTCGTCGCCGCCCAGGGCGTCGGCCGCCGCCCGCGCGGTCACGCTCACGTCGCCGGTCACGCCCAGCTGAACCGGCTGGTGCGCCCCGATCGCCGCCTGGTCGTGGTCCACCTGGACGACGGTCGCGTCCGGGCCGATCAGCTTGCCGTGCCGCAGCGTCCACATGTTCAGCGAGCAGCCCCAGCCGACGACGAGGTCGGCGCCGCGGATCAGCTCGGCGGCCAGCGGCGAGGCGAAGCCGCCGCTGACGTCCAGGTCCCACGGGCTGCCCCGGAACAGGCCCTTGGCCGCCGCCGACGTGGCCAGCAGGGCGCCGCACCGGTCGGCCAGCCGCTCCAGCCCGGCGCGGGCCCCGGCGGCCCGCGCTCCCCGCCCGGCGATGAACACCGGCCGCTGGGCCCGGGCCAGCGCCTCGGCCAGCGAGGCGACCGCCGCGGCCGGGGGCGTGATGGCCGGCGGCGGCTCGATCGGGTCGATGCCCGGCCAGGTGCACGCCCCGGCCTGCACGTCGAGCGGCATCGCCAGCAGCACGGTGCGCCGCTGCGTCGCCGCGGTCCGGTAGGCGCGCACGGTCTCGTCGACCGCGAAGGAGGGGGAGTGCAGCCGGAACGCGGCCGCGCCCACCGACGCCGCGAGCCGGGCCACGTCGATGCGGAAGTTGGACCGCAGGGCCGAGTCGGCCACGTCGGCCGCGAGCACCACGAGCGGGGTCCGGCTCTTGGCGGCCTCGGTGATCCCGGTCAGGGCGTTGGTCAGCCCCGGGCCCTGATGCACCGACAGGATGCCCGGCCGCCCGGCCATCCGCGCCCACGCGTCGGCCATCACGGCCGCGCCGCACTCATGGCGGGCCGCCACGTAACGCGCGCCGCGGCTGATCAGCGCGTTGGTGACCTTGAAGTTGCCGCTGCCCACTACCCCGAACACGGTATCCGCGCCCAGCTCGGTCAGCGCGGCGGCCACGGCGTCGGTGACCAGCATCAGCGGGCCGGCATCAGGAGCGCTCGACCAGGGCCAGCGCCCGGCAGGGGCTGCCGGACCCGCCGGCGATCGGCAGCGGCCCGGCGATCACCACCGCGCCAGTCGCGGGCAGCCGGGCCAGGTTCTGCAGCTGGGTGAGCCCGTACTTGCCCGCGCCGAGCAGCGAGGCGTGGCAGGGGAACGGGGGGTCGAAGGAGTGCGCGGCGCCTGCGTCCGTGCCCACCGTCTCCACCCCGAGCCCGATCACCGGCGCGTCGCTGGCCAGCCACCGGGCGCACTCCACCGAGATCCCCGGCGTGTGCGGCCCGGTCTCATTCGCGTTCAGGAACTCCTCCTGGCTGAGCGACCTGGCGTCCCAGCCGGTGCGGTACAGCAGCCAGCCGCCGGCCGGCAGCGGGCCGTGCTCGCTCTCCCACTTCGTGACGTGCTCGATCTCGAGCAGGAAGTCGGGGTCGGCAGCGGCCTGCCCAGTGCACCGGCGCGTCGAAGTGCGTGCCGGTGTGCTCGCCGGTGCTGATGTCGTTCCAGTACCACGCGGGCCCGCGCTCGTCGTACCGGCTGATCTCGTGCAGGGCAAATGACCGGGTATTCCCGAATGGTTCCGGGAGCCTGATCACCGGGGTGGCCGAGTCGAGTCGCGAGGTAAGGTCGATCACCTCGACCGTGGCGTCGCGTATCGCTGAGATGAGGGCGTCGAGCACGGGCATGGCAGGCCTTTCGTGCGCATGGGGTAAGCAAGCTGCCGCGAACGCAACTAGCCTGCCGTAAGCCAGGCCAACTGGGAAGGCAGTGTCTCCCGCTGGCGTCTCCCGCTGGCGTCTCCCGCTGGCGTCTCCCGCTCGCCTGCGGGGCGCCTGGGGGCCTTCCGGGGCCCGCTCCCGCGGAGCCTCCCGCTCATGCATGACCACACGCGCCGTCGCGCAGAATGGGGGTATGACCCGACCGATTCCCAAGGCCACGACGCTGGTGACCGACGACGGCGTCGCGATCGAAGCTGTCCACCTGGTGGGCAGCGACGACGTCGCGATCGTGCTCGCGCACGGCTTTACGCTGCACTGGCAGCACGGGGCGGTCTGGAAGGCGGCCACCAGGCTGAACCGGGCCTGCGGGGTCGTCACCTTCGACTTCCGCGGCCACGGCCGCTCCGGGGGGGTGTCCACGCTGGGCGACCGGGAGATCCGGGATGTCGATGTCGTGCTCCGCTACGCGCGGGAACTCGGCTACCAGCGGATCGCCACCGTGGGGTTCTCCATGGGCGCGTCGATCGTGCTGCGGCACGCGGCCCTGATCGGCGGGGCCGACGCGGTGGTCTCGGTCAGCGGCCCCGGCCGATTCCCGCCCGCGGACGCCGCGGCGAAGATCGCGCCGACCCCGCTGCTGATCGTGCACGGCGACCAGGACGGCTACTTCCCGGTCGACCACGCGCGGCAGCTCTACGAGGCAGCGCACGATCCCAAGGAGCTGTGGATCGTGCCCGGCTTCGGCCATGCCGAGTCCGGCGCCGCCGAGACCCCCGCGCTGCTGGACCGGATCGGGGGCTGGGTCCGGGGGGCCGTGCCCGTGGCGGCGGCCCCCAACGCGGTCGCCTGATCAGGCAGGCGGCAGCACTGTGGCCGCACGGTTGACCGTGCGGATGATCGGGGCGACCTCGAGCGCGTTCACGCCGTCCAGGCTGGCGATCCGCTCGGTCAGGTAGCGGCATCCTCCTGGCCGTCGCCGCCCTCGCCTGCCTCCTCTCCGCCCGCGCGCCAAAGCGCGCCGTGTCCGGCTCATGAGCTGAGGTAGCGCAGGACCGCGAGGACGCGGCGGTTGTCGCCCTCGTCCGGCGGCAGCCCCAGCTTGGCGAAGATGCCGGCCACGTGCTTCTCCACCGTTCCGCCCGAGACCACCAGCGCGGCGGCGATGCCCGCGTTGGACTGGCCCTCCGCCATCAGCGCGAGCACGTGCCGCTCGCGCGCGGTGAGCGCGGCCAGGCCGCCGGCGTGACGGCTGGCGCGCAGCAACTGGCCCACGACCTCGGGGTCGAGCGCGGTGCCGCCCGCGGCGACCCGTTCCAGCGCGTCGGCGAACTCGGCCACGTCGGCGACGCGTTCCTTGAGCAGGTAGCCCACGCCAGCCGCATTGCGCTCCAGTAGACGCGCCGTGTACCTGGTCTCGATGTACTGGGATAGCACCAGCACTGCGGTGCCGGGGTGCTCGCGGCGGATCTCGAGCGCGGCGCGCAGTCCCTCGTCGGTGTGGGTCGGCGGCATCCGGATGTCGGCCACCGCGACATCGGGATGATGCTCGGCCACCGCGCCCAGCAGCGCGTCGCCGTCGGCCACGGCGGCGCAGACCCGGTGGCCGTGGTCCTCGATCAGCCGGACGAGTCCCGCCCGGAACAGGGCCGCGTCCTCGGCGATCACGACCCGCAGCGCGGCGGGCGCGTTCATGCCCTGTTCTCCGGCTCGCTCATGCCCTCAGCGGCAGTTCGACGGTGATCTGCGTCGGGCCGCCGGGTGGGCTCGCGATAGCCAGGCGGCCGTCCACCACCGCGACCCGGTGCGCGAGCCCGGCCAGGCCACTGCCCCGGGCCGGGTCGGCTCCGCCCGCGCCGTTGTCGCTGACGCGGAGCAGCAGCACGTCCTGCCGCCCGTCCGCCCGGATCTCGATCTTGTTCGCGAAGCTGTGCTTGGCCGCGTTGGCCAGTAGCTCGGCCGCGCAGAAGTAGGCGATCGTCTCGATCGCCGGGGTGGGCCGGACCGGGATGCTGACCGACAGCTCCGCCGGGATCGCGCTGTCGGCGGCCAGGGTGGCGAGAGCGTCCGCCAGCCCGGTGTCGAGCACCGGCGGGTGGATGCCCCGGGCCAGGCTGCGGAGCTCGGCGAGCGCGTCCTTGGCGCCCCGGAGGGCGGCGTCGACCAGCTCGCGGACGGCGGCAGGATCCGGCATGTCGCCGTCGTCACCGAGCTTCTCCTTGGCCATACCGAGGTTCATGGCCAGGGTGGCCAGCCGGATCTGCGCGCCGTCGTGCAGGTTGCGTTCCAGGCGGCGCAGCATTGCAGCCGCGTCGTCCACCGCGAGCGCCCGGCTCTGCTCCAGGTCGTGGACCCGCTGCGCCAGCCGGCCGGGCCCGAGCAGGCCCCGGATCAGCCAGAGGTCCGCGGACGCGACCGCCCTGGTCACCCACGGAGCGGCCAGCAGCATCGCCGCGCCCGCGGCGGCCGCGGCAAAGGTGCCGGGCAGGGTGGCGACGCGGAACGTGCTCTGGCCGAACCAGCCGAACGGCGTGAACACCGGCACCGGGTTCAGCCGAACCCCCTGCGGATGGTTGCGGAACGCCCCCCACCAGACCGGGTAGCTCAGGTTGACCAGCCCGGCCGCCCAGAAGAACACCGCGTACAGCCCGAGCAGCGCGACCGGCAGCTTGACCGCCAGATAGGCCGCCTCCCGCCAGCCGGCCCCGTCGCGCAGGCCGGGGCCGAGCCGGCCAAGCCGGCCCGGGCGCCGCCGGACCGGCGGCGGGGCCCCGATCCGCGCGCCGAGCAGCCGGGCCGCGAGCAGGCGCTGCAGCGAGCCGAGCTCCCGCGCCGCGCCCGTCGCCACCAGCAGCGCGAGCAGCAGCCCGGTGACCACGACGGCGGCCGCGACGTCCGGCCCGGACGGGTTCGGCGGTCGGTTCGGCGTCAGCCCCCAGATCAGGTCAACCACGATAATGAAAGCCACCGCCGGGTTGACCAGGCCGAACGGAAGCCCGGCCAGGCAGAACAGGAGCTCACGGCGGGCCCGGCCGCGCACCGGCGCCGCGGCCGTCCCACGGACGAACGCGCCCACGTTCCTGCCCGCTGGCCGCCCGCCAGACCCCTGGTCCGCGTCCGGCGCGGTCACCGGGCCGGTGATGCCCATGTCGTCATTGTCCTCCTGCTCAGGCGTCCCGCCGGGATAGCAGCCAGCCGCCGATGGCCAGCGCCACCGCGGCGTACAGGCACAGCACACCGAGCCCGGCCCACGCCGACAGGAAGTGGACGCACTGCGCGCTTGCCGTGCGCGCGCATTCTGGCCTGGTCGTGGTCAGCGAGTTCCCGACGATCAGGATCGGCATGTAGGCCGCCGCGCCGTGCGCGATCGCGCCGATGAACTGGGCGGCGACGTACACGCCGACGACGAGCACCGCCGTCGCGGCCGCACTGTGCCGGATGATGGCGCCCAGGCCCAGGCCGAGCAGCCCGATCAGGCAGAAGCCCGCGCCGGACAGCACTACCGCCCGCAGCACGCCCGGCTGGCTCAGCGCGGGAGCCGTTATGCCGTGCCGCAGCGCGGCGCCGCCCGCGAAGAACGAGATGAATGACGCGGCCTCCCCGACGGCCAGCGTCACGGCGCCG
>WNFN01201208.1_pt1 | contig 18683 bp, 22 predicted proteins | sample 5400161 | NCBI WGS metagenome assembly WNFN01 (sample SAMN13153353, study PRJNA577476) | soil metagenome | isolation source: 80 cm saprolite on Douglas fir-dominated hillslope | place: USA:California | collected 2013-09-17 | reverse complement strand
TCACGTTTGCAAGAGAAGGCCACGCTCATATCGCATCCCTTTTATCGATGTGGTGAGGAGGTCTCTTTAGGACAATCCAACTAACTTTGAGATCCTACATGTAGTGCTTATTGTCACAAATATTTGGCCCAGTGCCACAAATATTTGATTCAAGCGCTTTCCCTATGTTCACCTCTCGAACAAGTTTCACGAGGTCATGCCCTCTCTAGCGGAGGGCCGAGACCTCGGTCTTGTCGACAACACCCCTTGCTCCTCTGACACACACGCTCAGACGAGTTCACCAGCCTCACTCTTCTGTTGGCCGGTCTGGGAGAGCTCCAGGAGATGACCATCGGGATCGCGGAAGAAGGCTCGGACCTCATAGCCCCAGTCCACTGGCTCAGTGAGGAACTCGGCTCCGCGAGAGCGCAACACCTCGAAGGCAGCAGAGCAATCCGGCACTCGGATGGCCAACTCGCTGCTGACCCCGCCCACGTCTGCGGGCGGGGCAAAGGTCACGGTGGGCTTGTCCTTTGTAGGGCCACCTGGGACCGTGAGCAGGATCTAACCGCCCTCAAAGCTCAAGAAGCACAAGGCGCCGGGAAACTCGCGCACCACAGTCGCTCCTAGCACGTCACGATAGAACGCCAGCGAGCGTAATCGCTCACGACAAGCAGGTGCCTCAGCTCCACACCGGCGGTCGGGAAGTCATTTGTTGATGTCATTGCTTTTCCTCTCCAGTACGTATTTCATGTTAGACATGCATGAGTTTGTCGGGGTTCACTATGTTACGAATGGTCTTGATACGTTGTGCCTCCACTTCAATGGTTAGCACAGCAAAAGCTCGATCACCGGCGCGCGTGATGAGCGCCGGTTGACCATTGACTTCTGTCAATTCCACACGAGAGCCTTCTGGTAACGTGCGCCTGAATATTGGTGTGCTTGCCAGAATGAAGCGTGCCACCGCATCACGTCCAGCAACCTGGTGCAGTGCCGCGCCTTTGACTTTGCCGCCGCCATCAGCCCAGAAGGTGACATCTTCGGCCAACAGGTTCATCAAAGCGGTCATCTCACCGGCCTGCACCGCCTGGAGAAATCCGGTGAGCATCTGCCGCTGCGTTTCGGGCGGTGCTGAGAAGCGTGGCCGATGGTCGGCCAGGTGTTTCTTCGCCCGGCTGAACCACTGGCGACAGGCCACTTCGCTCTTGCCGAGAAAGATGGCAATCTCGGCATAGTCGTAATCGAAGATCTCACGCAGCAGGAAAACGGCTCGCTCAAGAGGTTGGAGCTGCTCTAAGAGCATCAGAAACGCCAGCGAGATCGACGTCGTGGTAATGATCGGCTCCGGTAACCAGGGGGCTGGATACACTTCGCGCTTCCTGCGCGCGAGATGCAGCTGATCCATACACAAGCGGGTGATAATGGTGGTCAGAAACGCTTTAAGCGAGGTAATGGTTTCGGGCGGCGTGGTCGAATAACGCAGGTAGGTTTCCTGCACCATGTCCTCAGCATCCATCGCACTACCAAGCATGCGGTAGGCGATGGCAAAGAGGTACGTCCGGTAGCTTTCAAAGGTTTCCACCATGTTCCTCCTCCTTCGTCGTTATGCCCGGCGTGGCTGCATCTGCTTTTTCTCTGCCCTGGTTTGTTGTCGACGTTGTGCACGCCCATAGCGCCGCTTCCCTACCCACACGAAGATTCCCGGCCGCTGTGTCGCGATTGCCAGGTAGCGCACAAACCCCTCGCGAATGAGGTATCCCAACCACCCGGTGAAGTAGGGCGGCCTGGGCGTATCGTCGGGATAATTGTTGAAGCCAATCGCGTTGTGTCGCCCGAGAGCAATGCCCTGACCAAGGTAGGCAAAGCTGAGCGGTTTGGGCGTCTTGCCGCGCAGAACTGCGCTCAAGCTATCGGAGCCATGCGCGCCCATGATCGTCGCGGTGACGGCGCTCATGCGCACGCGAACTCCAGGGTCCTCAGCTGGCGTGGCCGCGTCACCAATGGCGTAGATCTCCGGGTGGGAGATCGAACGCAAAGCCTCCCGTCCAGATACACAGGTCACAGGCTAGCTCGCTTCCTTGGTCGATGACCACACTGTGCGCGCGCACGGCTGTCACACTGGTCTGATCGATAATCTCGACTCCCAGGAGCTCGAGTCTCCGCCGGATAGAGCTGGCCACGCGCTTGCCCAGGAAGAGAGCCAAAGGCTCTCGCGTGACCAGGCGCACCTTGACATGAGGATAAGCGCTTGCCACCTCCGCCGCTGTTTCGATGCCGGTTGCTCCTCCACCGGAGACGACAATCTGGCCGCCTCTTGCCTCGATGGATGGTAATGTTTCGCGCAGTGCTGCTGCGGACAAGGGACCGCTCGCCGCGAGGGTGTAGGCGTATTGCGCCACTCCAGGGATCGTCTTTCGGTCAGTCTCACTTCCCAGCGCATAGACCAGGTAGTCGTACTCCATCCGGTGCGTTTGCTGCTGATCCTCGACCATGATTTTGCGGTGTATGGGTTCGATGCTAGTGACTCGCCCCTGAATAAACTGGATGTTCGTTCGACGCAGCATCTGTGGAAGAGAGCGCCATGGGACCACCCGATTCGCGGCAAACTGATGTAAGCGCGGGCGCTCGGTGAAGGTGTCGGATTCGTTCACCAGTGTTATGTGGACATGCTGCCGGGCAACTTTGCCAGCCAGGCGCATGGTAAGTCAGAAACAGGAGCGTTTGATCTAAACATATGTATACTCCAAACATTGATAGAGACCTTGTCTTGATCATCATAAGAATGATCATCACAAAGGAAGAGGGTCAAGTGGTCACTTTTGTGACAGACCACCGGAATGTTTGTCGGAACGCCGAGCGTCCTGGCATACCATCAGATCTCCTTCCAGCGCCCCCAAGCATAGCACTTCTGCGACTGCTGGTTAGACATCGCGTGCCGAATGCGTTTGAGCGGGATCGCCAGTAGTCAGATTCCAGGAGATAATGCGCCCTGGCATCAGGCGGATCAAGGCTGGACTAAAGTTTGCTGAAATGCGCTGCCCACCATCGGGTAGGGTTTCTGCGTGCCCACGAATCTCGATGCCACGCGGTTGAAATGGGGGCAGTACATCGTCTACAACGAAAGACGCCAGGCCATTGTGTGCCACGTTGCGATACTTCTGAGTCTTACCCATGTTCAAGCCGCCGATGTCAATGGTGTCCAACCCGGCATTATAGCTGAAGGTCACCGGGGCAATCTGCGGTTCACCATTTTTATTAATGGTTGCCAGCCTCCCAAGCCGTTGGATCTTTAAGTACTCCAGTTCGATGTCCGTAAACTTACTCATGATTTTACCTCCTTTGAAACGAACGTCTTCTCTCAGCTTTCAGGTGTGGGAGAACGGTTGTTACCATCCTCACCAGCATGCTGCTCATGAAGAGAGAGGGTCGAGGGGGCACATTTGTGACATACTGGCATGTCACAAATGTGCCCCCTCGACCCTCTCTCTGATTACAAGCTACCGTAAGCTCGTTTCACGTGTGCGTTCCAGCTTCTCTACGGGAGAATGCCACCGTCGTGCTTGATCTGCCCGGATGGAGGAGGCTCGGAATACACACATCAAGCGGAAGCTCTTCCACGAGAAGAGCTTCTCAAGGAGGATTACAATGATCTGGAACATCGATCCCACCCATTCACACGTATCGTTTGCTATCCGAGTCCTGGGGGTCACCACAACGAAAGGACGCTTCAACGCGTTTCGAGGTCATCTCTCTCTTGATGAGCAGAATCCTGCCAACTCCTGGGTCGAGGCTGAAGTGGATGCAGCCAGTATCGATACCCACAATATACTGCGTGATGCCCACCTGCGTTCTGCGGCCTTCTTTGCTGTCAAGAAGTATCCCACGATTGTCTTCCACAGTACGCATGTCGAACATGTCAGTGGCCAGGACTACAAAGCAACGGGGAACCTGACCCTGCATGGCGTGACGAAACCGGTCACCTTCGATGTCACCTATCGTGGTCAGCGCACGATCATGGGTGCGCTGACTGGCCTGACCGCGAAAGCGAAGGTCAACCGCCACGATTTTGGTCTGGGCCAGGGCATGAGGGTACAGTTTGCGGCGAGTGAGATGGCAACTATCGAGATTGGCCTGGAGGCGGTTCAGACTTCAGCGCAAGCGCGAGAGGCAGCGGTTATAGCTCTAGCCGGATAGCGAATGGATAGAAGGAGAACGATCATGACGACGAACATCCCATCGAATACCCCGTTACAGCAGCAGATTGATGAATTTATTGCTGAAGGGGCAAGCTGGTTACCCACCCGCCTGCTGCTGGATTTGCTCCGTCCAATCGGACAGCTCATCACCTCCGGCGCTGCCGAGCGGTCCCTCAGGGCAGGGATGCAGGCACCCAATTTCACGCTGCTCGACGCACGAGGCACCGCGGTGAAGCTCTCGCACCTGCTCGAGCAGGGACCCGTCGTCATGACCTTCTATCGTGGCGCCTGGTGTCCGTATTGCCATCTGACGTTGCGCGCCTATCAGCAGGCCTTGCCGCAGTTGCAGGCAGGAGGAGCTACACTCGTGGCGATTTCTCCGCAGACGCCGCACCATAGCAGAGCTTTGGCAGAAAAGCAGGAACTGACCTTTGCGCTCTTGAGCGATACGGGCAACCAGGTGGCGCGCCAGTTTGGACTCGTCTTCACCATTGATGAGGCGGTACGTGGTGCGTACAAGCAGGTGGGCGCGGATCTGCCTGCATTCAACGGCAAAGACTCGTGGGACCTGCCAATGGCCGGGACCTTTCTGGTCGACCAGTCTGGGACTCTGCGTCTGGCCTTTGTCGATCCTGATTTCACGCGCCGCCTTGACCCGTCAGTCGCCATCGCGCGGCTCGAAGAACTGACTTAATCTCTCGTTCACATCAGGATGTCGGAATGGATGGCTCACGCACATCCATCGGTGCTGGAGAGATACAATTTTAACTCTCACTATTCAATTGTACTGGCTACTTGGGTCATCCGTTCAAAAAATAGGCCTCTCGAGAAAGGTATAATACTTCCCCTTTGCTTGCAAACGAAGGTAGGAGAAGATAAAATCGGTAGTCGTCAACATATTCTTATGCTCGAACGCCGACAATCTCATGTAAAGGAGTAGCTTGTTTCGTGGGTCGTGTTCTTACGTATCTTCTGCAGTTGAGGGGTTTCTGCTTGGGCGTGCTTCACTCTCGCTTTCTTCAATGGACGAAACCGCTCAGTACCTCATTGCTCCTCGAAACGCTCGCCGATCTTGGCAGAAGCAAGTCCCAGCTCATCGCAGAAAACGCTCTTTTACGCCAACAGCTCCTCATTCTTCATCGGCAGGCGAAACGACCGGCTTGTAGCAAGGCGGATAGAATGCTCCTCGTGCTCCTGGCCAGGTTGGTTCGCACATGGGAGCAGGCCCTTGTTATTGTTCAACCAGACACACTGCTGCGTTGGCATCGCGAGCTCTTTCGCCTGCTCTGGAAGCGCAGGTCGAAGGCCGCTTCTCACACGCCGAAGATCGCTGCAGAAACCATCGGCTTGATCAAGGCGATGGCAGCAATGAATCGGCTCTGGGGTGCTGAGCGGATTCGTGGAGAACTTCTGAAGCTCGGCATGCATGTGTGCAAGCGGACCGTCCAGAAGTACGTGCGACATGTTCACGCACCACGACCAGGAGGGCAGAAGTGGGTGACGTTCCTGCACAACCACGCAGGGCAAATCTGGGCCTGTGACGCGCTTTCCGGTGACTGATCTCTTTTTTCGACCGCTCTTCGCTTGCTCCATCATCGAGCTCAAGACAAGACGAATGATCCATGTCGGCGTCACGAGGTCTCCTTCCGATCCCTGGGTCGTTCAACACCTACGAGAATCCACGCCGTATGGGCAAGCACCAAAGTATCTGATCTGTGATAACGATCGTAAATTTGGGTCCTGTTTCGCTCGTGTGGCGACAACGAGTGCGATTGAGCTTCTTAAAACACCGTATCACGCTCCCCGAGCCAATGCGATCTGCGAACGCTTCTTGAGGAGTGTGCGGCAAGCATGCCTTAATCACCTGTTCATCTTCCACGAGAAGCAGCTCCAACGGATGCTCAATGCGTATGCGGCGTACTTCAACCGGGCACGGCCCCATCAAGGTATTCAGCAACAAATCCCCGAACAGCATGGATCGCCTCGTTCCTCTGAGCAGACAGGGGGCAAGGTGATGGCTGTCCCAATATTAGCTGGGCTCCACCACGACTACCAAAGGGTCGCCTGATTGGCTAAAAACATGGTGGGCAATACAATAGGCCGACGAGGCGCATCCAGCTATCATCGTCGTTAGTGAAGGTACCGCTGGAAGACCTCTAACACATCTCCCGCATGGCTTCCCTGAGCGTGCTCAGCAAGGAAGCGTGTGTTTTTCTCGTAGCATTGAGGTTGTTTCGCTGAAACGACGAGAAGAACTCCCTTGCTTCTTCCTTCATCGAGTTCCATTTGGCAAGGATAGGGATGGATGGGAAAGATGAAATTGTCATTTTTTCGAACGGATACTCTAAGTAGCCATTACAGGCAATCGACGCAACCAGGTTGCGTCTCATGCTACTTGTGCGAACATTAAAAAGGCTCACTCCCCGTTTTTCAGGGAGTGAGCCTTTTGACATTGACGCAGCTAGAGTGAGATTCAGCCTGTGAGCGCCACTGGCGCGGCGTTGGAGCGAGCATGGAGACGCTCCCCGACGCTCACCACTAACCGCCTGCCGTCTGGAAGGGCGACCCGAGCTGCGTTGACGTTGCGGCAGAGCTCTTCTAAATCACGTACCAGCGCCCGGTTGTTGAAGGCGCACACTTGCAGCTGCAGCTCGTTTGTCGTCGTGGTCACCCAGCCACCCAGCTTGAAAAAGGGCCACAACCGTTGCCACCCACAGTGCTGGTAGCTCTCGCCAAAATACTGATCCCTCACCCACATGCCCAGGTTCGCCAGTCCCAGCTTCAACACTGTCATGATTTGGTCCTTGGTGTGATCGAGCTCATACATCTCCCGCGCCTGCGCCTCCAGGTCCTCTTGCCGCCTGAGCACGTACCGCAGTTCCCGGCAATAGCTCTCACATTTCGTCAAGAGGCGAAGGCTCTGCACGGCGTGCTTCTCCAGTTTCACTTTGCGCTGGCGGACTTCCCACTCTGTTGCCAGTTGCCGCGCTTTGAGAGGAAAGTAGTCCCGCTCCTCGGTTTGGCCTGTGGCTTCAAAGAGCATGACTTGCAGCGAGAGCTCACGCAAAGGCTGTTCATAACTCTGGACTTGCTCTTGCAGTTCCTGATCTTGCTCCCGCAGGTCTCTCAGGCGCCCTCGGCAAGCCTGCGCCAGGCGTTCGAAACGTTGCTGCCTCCCTTGCGCCACACGTTGGCGTTTCACCAGTTCTGAGTTGACCACAGGCTCTTTGGCGTAGCCATGATTGGTATCCAGATTGAGCGGGATTAACCAGTCGCGAATAGCATTTTCCTGACAGTTCCAGCGACTAAAGTAGGTCTGAGCGAGTTCCACCGCTTCCATACCGTGCCCGGTTGTAATCACTGGCAGCAGTTTCGGAGTCGTGGGAGCTGGCAAGGCGGCTACCGCCTGCCATCCTTCTTCCCAGAAGGACCGTTGATGCTCGGGGAGGTCAGCTTGCCACTCGCTCTCATCGGCTGCTTCGCCGCCTCCCTCAACTGGCACCAACTTGCGCCAATCGCGGATTAAAGCCACCTCGACCATGACCGCAGGATCAGCACCGTCTGGTCGCTTCAAAGCGAAGCGGGCTGCGGCTACTTCACAGATCACCTGACCGCTCGGGTTGTACCGCCATGGTTGCCACGCTCCCACCTGCTCAAACGAATGCTCCGACTCGTATTGGTCACTGCGCAGTAACGTGATGACCTGCCGTCCTTCCATCCTGAGTTGCGCGAGAAATTCAGCCGCGACCCCTTCCCGGTCGACGACGACCCGCAGCAGAGCCACCTGCCCAGTCGCTTGCTCATAACAGTGGAGCATCCGTGGTAAACCAATCGTGAGATGTTGATCCCCTCGATGCGTGGTTGCCAGGAGCGGGTGTCCATGCGCATCATGTAACACGACGAGTTCGCGGCAACCCAGGATTTTTCCGCCGAGCTTGCCCACTGGTCCCCTGGGAACGAGCACGTCACTGTAGACCGCTTTGCGATGTCCGTCCACGTAAAAGACGGCGGGATGAGCAGGCTGGTCGGAACTGGCGTGTTCCCCCTGCCACAGTGACCAGGTCCATTTCGCCATCACCTCCGTCAGACGTCCGGCTGCTCCAGCGTGTGCCAGGTGGGCGAGAAACCGTTCGGTGTAGCGCTGACTGTAGGCTCGCTGGCGACCTGTCACCAGGGCCAGCATCGTCCGGGTATAGCTGCGCAAGTCCCAGGTGCGTGCCAGGCCAGCCACCGGGAGAAACAGCAAGGTGAGAAGCAGACGCGCCACTACCGCTGGATTGAGTGGGCTCAGTCCGGGAATGGTCGGATCAGCCAACGACATGATCGCCGTGACCAGCGTGTTCAGGAGTCCCGTTTGCTGAGCGGCTGCTAGCAGCAACAAGCTGCCCACCCCTTCTTGCCAGATGGGCTGCCCGTCAGTCAGTTTTTTTTCCGTGGGGGCAAAAGTCACGTCGAAGCAGCAGCCCAGCGCTCCTCGAGTGAGAAGAGAAAGGCTTCGCGTTTGTGACGGAAACGAAAGCGCGTCAGTTGTTCCCGCTGCGCAATGCTAGCTTCGCGACGGAGCTCTCGCCAGCGGACGCGCTCGAGCCGAGAGGCGTGCTCGACCAGTTGTTGACGCCTGGGCGCATCTTGCTGCCACCACTCGTAATAAGCCACCGAGCGCCCATAGCGCAACAGATATCCATTCCAGTTCTTGCGACCGCTGATGCGGCGATAGCGCGTCTTGAGGGCGCGGATGCTGCGTTCCATCTCATTGTTGGTGCGCGGGAAACCCTCCTGGTCGTAGCACTGCACCAGGTGCGGCCGCAGGTTGGAGAGTTGCTGCAGAAACGCGGTGAGGCACTCCTGCTCCAGCTCGCACAGCGTGCCATCGGTCAGGTGCCTTGACATCTGCTTGCGCCAGCTATCCAGACGACGGCCGACCTTCGCGTTGCTCACCACTGCTCCTGCCGGGACCCAACTGCTCTCCAGGATCTGCTCAACATCCAGCACCCATTGGTGCATGCGCTTGACCTGCGCCAGCTGCTCCCTCCAGGCGGCCCGCTCGGCCACAATGGCACAGAGGCGCGCCAACTTCTGGGCCGCAAGCAGGCTCACTGCTGCCCCTTTTTTGCAAGCCGCTGCAGGCTGGCTTCCACGTCGTCCAACGCCTGGGCTGCTTCCACCGCCGCATACTTGAAAGGCTGCACCCCATCGGTGTTGAGGGCGGTCAAGATCCCCGAGGCGTAGTCATCGAGCGCCGTGAGTTGTTCGGCTTCCTTGGGTGAGGCCTGGGGAATCTGCTGCTTGCGCTGCTTGCGCACCTCTCGTACCTTAGGCTGCAGCCGCTTGCGCATGGCTGTTTTGATCTTCTTATCGGCTTCAAAAGCTGGTTGCGACGCATCGCGCAACGCATGGAACTGGCACACCTGATGCGGCACCTTCGGCCACAGCTGCTCCACCGCTTGCAACTCACTTTCCTGGGCGTCGGTGATCGTGCCCAGCACCGGCACCCCTAGCGTCACCACCGGAGCTAAGAGCGCTTTCATCACCGCCGTCTCCGATGAGGTCACTTGCTCGGCGGCCAATACCCGTCCGGTCAGCGCATCACGCCCCATGTAGATCGTCTCGTTGCCTTTCGTCTTCCTGGATGCCATCCACCGAGACGATGATGCCTCCATTCTGCTTGACTTGTGCCAACCACTCCTGGTCATCTTTCACCTCACTGCTGGCTCGTAGCAGCGTCCAGTAGGCCTCAAACAGATACAAGATCTCGCGCCGCGCAATCGTCACCTCCAACGGGGCTAACCGCTCCAGCAACTCCTGATGCACTTCATCCACCGTCTGATGTTTGCCCAGGCGCAGCCGTCCCACCAGCAGCACGATATCCAGGCCGTACGTAAAGCCAGGCAGCGCCAGCGCATCGGCGGCCGGGCTGCGATACGTTCGCTGATGTCCCGGGCACTGCGCATCTGGGCAGCGATAGCCCGCGTGGATCAGTCGGATCACCCCGTCCAATCGGATCACCGTGCGCCTGGTCAACGTCATCGCCTGCTGGAGCGTCCGATGGCATACTGGGCATTCATGTTCGGTCGGTCGATACCAGCGTCGCGTCACACTTGCATACGTTCTGCGTCGTTTCATGGGCCTGCTCCTTGTGGTTCACTGACTCCTTTCTCTCTTGCTCCTATTTTACCTTATTGCTCACGACGCATCCTTTGCCCTGACGGTTTTTTTAACTGGCACCTGAGCCCGACCACGCCAGGGGTTGCTCACCCCTAACTTTGCCCGGAGCCGGTTGATCTGGCTGACACTGACGACGACTCCAAAGCGGCTTTCCAATTCCCTCTGGAGCTGGCTCGAAGAAGTCTGCGGATGGGTCGTGCAAAACTCACTGAGCCAGGCTTGCACTGGCTCGGTCAATTTGTACGGGTGACCGTGGCGATCATCCAGGAACGCTGATGCAGCTTTCTGTTCGTCGCGAGCTAGCTGTCTGAGGCGGTAGGCGGTAGCGCGAGACACGTTCAATTTGCTCTGGGCAACCGCAGATTGCCACGAGTGGCCTGCGAACATCGCCTCGATGAGCTGCAGTCTCCCCTTGCGCTGCGGATGATCTTTCATCCCTTTCGTCCCTCCATTTCGGGTAGCTCCCGCATTGTTCTGGGCCGAATTGTATCATCTGGCCTTGTCTTAGTCCAGATGCGTTAATGTCAAAAGGCTCACTCCCTGAGCAACCCGCACAGGCTGGTTGAGTCTCATTCTACTTGCGCAAACTTAAAAAAGGCTCACTCCCTGCTGGTATGCGACCGCTTCGGCAACCACAGCGGCAATTCTCGCCTTCTTTGACTTTCTGCCCACGCGCCTCTCCAATGGCTTTGTGGAAGGGAAGAACAATCGCACCAAAGCCTTGATGCGTCAGGGCTATGGTTATCCCAACCGACGTCACCTGCGGCTGCGTATCTTGCTGGAGGTGGCCTCATGAATTTTTACAAGTTTCACCCTAAGCGTCATGCGCCTCGGGCGCACCGTTCAGAATGAAAGTCATCTATTCAGGAACTTTCAGAGGTAAAGGATGGAGAGCCTGTGGAAATCCAAAATTTACACCCGCGTGCTATAATCAGCATTATGAAGGATAACGTGAAATGTTCATTATTTTCTGCAGTTGGAACACTCTAAAAAGCAGTAGATCAGCCTCTGAAGCACTTTAAATTCTCTCAACCTCTCCTGGAGATGAAGTATCTGCCGGACGAGTTACACTTGACAATTTACCTGTACTGGCTTGTGCTTTTGAATCTCCTCGTCGCAGTGCTTCTTTAGCGTATGAAATACTTGTCTAGCGGAGAACGTGTTAGAAGTGAATCCATTTGATGGTAGCTACATAGGCCAGGAAATACGAGGAGCAAGGCGAAGAGCCGACTAAACATGTATTAGCTACCATCATCTCATGTATACGGAGGCCGTAAGGGAGTGAAAGCGTCAGAGGAGAGGCCTTCCCGCCTGCGAAGGAAAGAACAGGTGCAGAGGCGACAATCGTATCTTGCCCATCTCCCTTGGTGGCGCAAGCCGCTGCTGGGATACCTCCTCACTGTGCCTTTCATCGCCCTGACCATGCTCTTCCCGTTGCTGTTCGTCCAGATGAGCGCATACAACGCTCTGGTCGGCGTCCCCGTTTTTCTCGTGACGGTGTTGATTGCCTGGCTGTGGGGAACTGGCCCGGCAATCGTTGCCATCGTCCTGGGTATCCTCTCGCTGAATTTCTTCTTTAGTCCCCCAACCGAAAGCCCTTTCTTCGAGTGGAGCGAAACACTTCCCCTTTTCCCCCTCTTGCTCGCTCAACTCTTTGTGGCATTGATCACCGCTCAACGTGAGTCGGCCTGGCAGCAGGAGCTACAAAGGCATGCCAGCGAGCTTGAACAGGCCAACCAGACCAAAGATCAGTTCTTCTCGATGGCCTCCCACGAACTCAAGACACCGATCACCGTCATCCGCGCACAGGTACAATTTGACCTGCGTCGGCTGGCAAAACAGAAGGAACTGCCGCCGGAAGTTACTCCATTGAGGGAGACGTTGGAGCAAGTTGACCGGCAAACCCGCCACCTGCAAGGGCTCGTCAATGACTTCCTTGATCTGAGTATCCTGCGTGAAGAGCGGATGCCGTTGCAGCTAGCGCGATGTGATCTGACAGCAAAATGCCGGGAGGTTATCGAAAAGCAGCAGGCCATCTCCGGTCGTTCCATGGTCGTGCAGGCCCAATCGACACCTATCATCCTCAACGCCGACGGTGAACGGATTGGACAGGTCGTTATCAATCTCGTCACCAACGCACTCAAGTATTCGCCGGAGGAAAGCACGATACTGATCTCCATCAGCCAGCTCAATAGCGAGACCACCATCCAGGTACACAACGATGGGCAGCCTATTCCCACCCAACAGCAAAAGCGCATCTTTGAGCCGTATTATCGCACGCCAAACGCTCGGTCTTCTGGAGAGAAGGGCTGGGGTCTAGGTCTTGCGATCTGCAAGGAGATTGTCGAGCGGCACCAGGGACGCATCTGGGTTGAGTCATCGAATGAAAGGGGGACGACCTTTTTCGTTCGGCTTCCCTGAAAGCTTCCTTCTCGTATTCTGCTGAGGTAGGACTAAGATCCTGACGAAAATGGTAACTATTCAGTAGGGTCAGGAAAAAGCGGGAAGAACGGGATGGCCCGCAAGGGTATGACCAAGCGCAGAGAGCAGTTCTTCGATCCCTTGCTTTCGTAACGTCGAGAGGTAGCTGCGAATGCGGCAGAACATCGCCACCCCCCCTGCGGTGCGGAAACACCCAGAGACCCTTTGCTTCACCCTGCATGAGTATATACCTCTCTGAGAGTATTTTTCAAGCGTATCTATTAAATATAGATACATACATTGGGTCGTACAATCTTTCTTGTTCCCATAATGTGTGTGTTGAGTCTCGTAAAGTCGTACCTACCTATTTCCCTAAAGTCTCACAAAGTCGTGCCAGTCAGATTATGAGCATACTCCAGTTGCCTCCATGCCTCCAGAGAAAATGGGAGAGCTAATTGAGAGTTCGGCAAGGCTTGCAATGCCTGTACTGGCTACTTAGCATATCCGTTCCAAAAAAGAGCGGTAATGATGGCTCTACCAGTTCTTTTTCTTTCCAATCTACGCACCAGATAGGTGGCTTAAGGTTTCCTGCATGACTATTTACTTCCTGATTTTGGAACAGATATACTAAGTAGCCAGTACAGCGGGTTCACCATACTGATTAAATCGAATGGCTTTCATCTTCTAACACTCCTTTTCTCTCAAAAGTGAAGTATTGTCGAAAAATGCTCTCCGCAGAACACGCTTCGCAATCCTGTGCTCTATTCCACCAGAGGCAAAGCAAGAAAGACAATCTCCTCCTGCTCTCCTCCCTGCTCATTCCAGATCCGTCCTCCATGTTCTTGAAGCACTTCACGACACATCGCCAAGCATAGTTCCCGATCGCTTTGACTGAGCACCTGTGACCACATTTCAGACATCTCTTCTCTTCCTGGATTGGGGCCAGGTAGCGTTCTTTTGATATGAATCGCTATTTTTGCTTCCTGAAAGATGGGGGAAGAAGCGGTCGATGGTTCGAGGCGGATATCGATAGGTGTGGAAGCGGTCTGTGCCGCGATCGTGTGGTTTATGATATGTTCTAGAATCAACTCTATACAGAAAGGATCGCACATGATAAAGAGCGCTTGGATGGGCATGTGGACTCGCAGTGTATGATCAGGGTAGAGTGGAACGAGTCGTTCAATAACTCGTCTGAGCACAACCACAAGATCCGCCTGCACAAAGCGCTGACAAAAACGCTCAGAGGTCGCGCCAAGCGAGAGCGCGCGCAGGTGCGCCAGATAGTCATGCAAGAGCGTTTCCCGATCGTGCATGATGTGCAAATAGCTTAACCATTGCTCGTTCCGATGTCGCCAGACATCCGGCTCAGGCGGGGCTGTTTCTTGTGCTTGTAGAGAGATCGCACGTTGTAACAGATGCCGATAGCCTGAAAGAACGGTCAGTCCATTGCCCAGTTCATGATGGATCAGTTGCAACAGCGTAGAATTGATAGGACCCTCGCTTATGCGTTTGACCAAGTTGCTTTCTCCTTTCGTCATGGTCTCAGCGGCTTGAAGAAGGCGCGGATCTCGTGGACCAGTGCCTCGGGTTGTTCGAGGGCGGCGAAGTGGTCGAGGAAGACTGGCGGGCCTGCGGCGGGCGTCGCTGTCACGAACGGGCTGTTGGTGTTCTGTCCAAGGCCCAGTCGGCAGGGTTTGGGGCCACTCCCCAACGAATGCACCTCTCCCTCGCTGCTCCTAGTCTAAGGAGGAAGCGTCATGAAAGCGCCATGAGCATCGTCATGGGCCTTGTATGGCTTACCAACATCGTGACTCTCCCCTGCATTGGCTACTTAGCACATCCGTTCTGGAAAGAGGCACGATGAGAATGCTCATGACATTCCCATGCTTGCCTGGTAATACATGGGTTCCCGACATTTTTCCCTCCCTGAATCCAGGCTTCGCTTGGTTAGCTGACTGCTCAAATGGCTCACCACTCTGCAAAGAAGCTCCCCTTGGTCACTTTTTGAGCGAAAATGGCCTAGAATAGCGCTTCCTCTGCTGGCAAGCAACAGGGCTGCCTACTTTGTTCAGCCCTGTCCGAGAGCGCTGGCGCCTTAGCGGAGAAAAAGGGAGGAAAAAATGTCGGGACCCCTATATGGCCGCCCTGGAGGGAGACGAACACAGTCTAAGTCAAACAGCCGCGAAGGTCGAGGCCGCGATCGATGTCGCGATAGACAGCCTCCGCAGGAGTCAGGGTGCTGCAACAATGACTACTCGTGTTCCGAAGGACGACGAAATGACCTAGGCCCCCGTGGATCGCATTGGAACCATCGATCGCATTTTGGCCCATTGGAGTAGTTGGCTGCAACGCGGCTGGCTTTTCGCTGGCCTCCGACGCACTGCCGAGCATGCTGTACGCGATCCCGAACACCGGCCGGCGGGCGCGCATGAACGACGCGGCAGCGTCGTCAGTACCAGACTTCACGTCTGCTTGATGCGACAGCACTTCATCGAGGCAAGCCGCGTCCCGTGAGTCCCGTCCTCGCTCACCGAGTCAGGAGCATCACACTCCGCCGGACGGTGATCGAAGATGTGCCAGTTCCAGGACCGCGCTGGCGAATGCGTCTGGAGACTCCTGGGGAAGGTTGTGACCCGCGTTCGGTACCTGGTGGTGCACGCGGGGCCCGCTAAAGTGACGTGCAGACGTGCTGCCGTCCGTTGCCGGGAAGTTGCCATCTGCCAGGCCATCCAAGGTGACAGCCGGGACCATGATGGTCGGCTGCGCAGTCAGCTTCTGCTCGATCTGGTCGTACGGAGGGTAGCTGGGTGCGTATCCGAGGCGATGACGGTAGGAGTGAAGCACGACGTCGACGTCGTCGGGATTGTCGAAGGCCACAGCGGCGCGTTGCAACGTGGCGTCATCGAAGTGCCAGTTCGGCGAGTTGCGCGTCCAGATCACCTTCGCGATGTCGCGCCTGTACGCGGTGAGACCGGCTCGGCCACGCTCGGTCAGGAAGGAGTAGAAGTACCACAAGCCGGCTTCGAGGTCCGGCCGGATCGGAGTCATGGCGAGGCTTACGTCCTGGATGAGGTAGCTGTTGACCGAGACGAGGCCGGCACACCGTTGTGGCCACAGCGCAGCGGCGACGCAGGCTGCGCGCCCGCCCCAGTCATAGCCGGCGAAGATGGCGCGCGGGACGTCGAGCGCATCCAGCAGAGCGATCACGTCGCTGCCGATGGCTGCTTGCTGTCCCGAGCGCGGGGCGGCGCTGTCCAGGAAGCGGGTGGGTCCATGCCCGCGCAGGTAGGGGGCGATGACACGATGGCCCGCCTCTACCAGGCGGGGGATCACGTCGACGTAGCTATGGATGTCGTAGGGGAACCCGTGCAGGAGAAGCGCGACCTCGCCGTCGCTCGGACCAGCTTCGAAGTAGGCGACCTCGAGCGCATCAGTGCGGACGCATCGCAGGGGTTCGAGCCGTGGCAAAGCTCTGGTCACCACGGCACCCGGGTTCTCGCTTCTCATAGGTCCTTCCCCGCCTCTTTCCACGGACAGTGTCGTCCCGATGTCCGAGATCACCTGGAGATCGATCCCGCCCATGTCCATATCCTTCAAACGAAATGATCCGAGATCAGCAAGCTTAACCAGTCGTTCTGCTGTCATCGTTGGATTCAAGCCTGTGCTGGCTACGTGCGACATCCGTTCAGAAAATAGGTTTTTGAGAAAGAGACTTTGTCTCCTCTGCCCATCTGACTTACGAGCGGCTTGAGATACGATGAAATTGAAAGCTGTCCGTTCACCTTGTTGACACAATGCTGAACTTCTTCCACTCTTTTCCACCTGTTTTCTGAACGGATGTCACATGTAGCCAGCACAGGCCTCTTGACTTGAACACTCATGTAGCAATAGCTGGCAAGAGCTTATTCCAAGCGTCACCATGTTTTTGACGTGCTTGAAAACACTTTTCTACCTGCCATCCCCATCTGAGTAGCGGATGGCATCTGCATGAGAGACGCAGATACACGAAATGCTCTTGCATCCTTTCATCTATGAAAGTCACGGCTCGGAAAAATGCAACAATAAAGGGCAAAACCATCAACTTTACGAACGGATACGCTAATTAGCCACCACACGTATGGTAGATTGCCAAAGACTCTGCTTCCCTCCATTGCAGCCAGAGCAATGCATGATACAACTGAGCTTCCCAGATACTCCAGGTATGATATCCATTCTCCAGATCAAAGGTGTAGTCCAGGTGAAGTGCCTTCAGTTCCAAGATAAATTGTTGGGTATCTGCGTAGTAAGGCTGATCTTTTGTCGCCGCTCCTAGAAAGATTCGCAACTTCCACGCGTGTGGATTGGCTGGCAAGACAGAGGCAGGACTATTGGCTTGTATATAGGCTGTATTCTGCCCCCAGATGCTCCCTTCGGCTGTGTAGTACCCTGCCAGCGAGATGACTGAGCCAAAGATATCGGGATGATGAACAGCAATATTCATCGCGCCGAACCCTCCCATGGAGAAGCCGCCAATCGCTCGGTCGCCGGATGTGGGGATCGTGCGATACTTTTGATCGATAAAGCGCACCAGGTCCAAAGCCACGAAGTTTTCCATGAGTTGCTTCTGATCAAAGCTGTCCCCCCACTCGCTGGTTTCCCCACTCCGTCCATTCCCATCAGGAAAAATCATGATCACTTCAGGTATCTCTCCATGCCCGATGAGGGTATCAGCAGCTTGTACCGCCTTGCCACCCCTGATCCAGTCGTACTCGCTCCCTGGAGAACCATGCAGCAGGTAGAGGGTGGGATACCGCCGCTCTGGCGTCGCCGCATCCCGATAGGATGGGGGGAGGTAAACCAGGAACGAACGGCGTTGGCCGTGCAATGCCGGGCTGAGCATGCTCTCAGCGATCAAGGTGCCACGTGTGGCACCTGCCGGAGAATTGTGTACCCCCACATCGGGCGAATAAAACAACAGGTTGCCAATGCCACTGCTGAGTAGAAAGAGTCCCAGCAGTGTGAAAAGGCCAGCCCAGGCGGAGAAAAGGTGCCATGCGCTGCGTTGTCGCACCTTTTCTCCGGCGGATGACTGTTTCTTTGCCTGGTTGGAACTGAAACGTGTGTGCCAAATCAGTTGCGCCAGTTGCCAGATGGGATCAAGCAGCACTTCACCCAGCGCGCTCCCTATGGCTGCGCCAAGATAGGCACAGAGCAGGCCACTGGCAAGGAGAACAGAAATCGTATGTGCCAACACGCTCGCGTTGAACACCTCAAGGTGCCCACCAGGGTCGTAGTGTGGCACCAGTTCCTGGTGAAGGAATGGCACAACGTAGCTGAGGCTGTACGTGACTCCAGATCCGATCGCAGCTTCTAAGCGGTGTCGGCTCACCATCGCGCTGGCCATGGCGGCACTGGCAATCAAAAATAGCGCGGAGATCAACCTGGTGGATAGGGGATCGAGACCCACAGCAGCTATGGGTGCGGTGAGGGCTGTCATGACAACCGGAGAAAAAAAGAACACGGCTACGAGCAGTGAGATGCTCAACCCGATCAAGCTGCGCCAGAGTGGGGTATAGTGCTGGAAGCGCGATGGCCGTTCCGGCTCAGGTACTCTTCGTGTATCCATAGAAAGTGCTTCCCTTTCCATTGCGACGTAGGTGCCTCCCAAGTCTTTGAGCCCTGGCGTAACCGCAGCAGGTCAGGTCAGGGGACTAAACGTCCACCGCCGCTTAAGAGCCAAAACGGGGCGAAAAAACCTGAACCCGAATTCAGGTGTTTGCAGGGGAAAAGCACGGCCGTCAAGGTTGAGCAGGCGACTCTCGCGACCGTGCTTTTTCAAAAGAGGGTCATAGTCTGAAAGGTGAGCCGCGGTGGCCGCGATCACAGAGGGAACTCCCTGCTGGAATCATTCACGATGAATTTCGATCGAGTAGAGCAGGCTAT
>WNFN01270773.1_pt1 | contig 18686 bp, 13 predicted proteins | sample 5400161 | NCBI WGS metagenome assembly WNFN01 (sample SAMN13153353, study PRJNA577476) | soil metagenome | isolation source: 80 cm saprolite on Douglas fir-dominated hillslope | place: USA:California | collected 2013-09-17 | reverse complement strand
TCATGACCGCCCTCTCCCCCCTTACATCGATGCTGGAGGCGCGCAGCGTGGCGCTGGTCGGCGCATCGCCGCGGCCGGGCTCGTTCGGGCACCGGATGATCGACGAGGTGGGCAATAGCCCGTCCCGGCCGGATATCCACTTGGTCAACCCGCGGTATGGGGAGATCGGCGGGCGGCAGTGCTTCCCCTCGCTGGCCGACCTTCCCGGCCCGGTCGACCTGGTCCTGCTCGCCGTCTCCGATGTCGCGCTCGAGCAGCAGCTCACCCTCGCCGCCCAGCGCGGCGACCGCTCGGCGGTGATCTTCGGCAACGCCCACGAAGACCGAGCAGATGGCCGACCGCCGCTCCGCGGCCGGCTGGCGGCCATCGCCCGATCGGCCGACATGCAGATGTGCGGCGCGGGCTGCATGGGCTTCGTGAACGTAGCCCGCGGGCTGCGCGCGATCGGCTACACCGAACCCGACCCGCTGCCCGCGGGCCCGGTCGCCCTGGTCACCCACTCCGGCTCGGTGTTCTCCACGATGCTGCGCGCCCGCCGGGGGATCGGCTATGCGCTCGCGGTCTCCTCCGGCCAGGAACTGGTCACCGCGGCACCCTCATACCTTGACTACGCCCTCGGGCTGCCGGAGACGAAGGTACTCGCCCTGGTCCTCGAGGCCATCCGGGAGCCGACCCTGCTGCGCCGGGTCCTCGCCCGCGCCGCTGAACGCGATATCCCCGTCATCCTGCTCACCGCGGGCCGCTCGGCCAGCGGGCGGATGATGGTCGCCGCCCATTCTGGCGCGCTGGCGGCCGGCGATGGCGGCTGGGAGGCGCTGGCCCGCGCCTACGGCGTCCACCGGGTGAGCGACCTGGCGGAGCTCGCCGACTCCCTGGAGCTGTTCGCGATCGGCCGCCGCGCGCCCCGCCCCGCAGGCTGGCCCGGGCCGACCCGGCCCGCGGGGATCGCGACCGTGCATGACTCGGGCCTGGAGCGGGCTCATGCGGCCGACCTGGCCGAGGAGATAGGAGTGCCGTTCGCCCCGATCGCCGAGGCGACCAGGTCCCGGCTGGCGGAGATCCTGGACCCGGGCCTGACACCAGCGAACCCGCTCGATGTCTGGGGCACCGGTGCCAACACCCGCGCCGTGTTCGCTAGCTCGCTGATCACGCTCGCCGAGGACCCGTCGGTGGCGGCGGTCGCGCTCGCCGTGGACCTGGTCCGCGAGCTCGACGGAGACCTTTCCTACCCGCAGGCCGTGCTGGATGCCGCGGGCCAGACCAGCAAGCCGCTGGCGGTGCTCGGCAACCTGGCCGGCGCCGTCGATCCGGAGTTCGCCGCCGACCTGCGCCGCCACGGGATACCGGTGCTGGAGGGACTGCGCCCCGGCCTGGTCGCGCTGCGCCACCTGCTCGCCCAGGCCAGCCGCTCCCCTGCCGGCCCAGGCCCAGCCGCCACTTCAGGCCCAGACGCCGAGCCAGCCGCTCCTGACCCAGACGCCGTCGCTGGCTCCGGCACTGGTCGCTCTCGCCGAGACCGGGGCCTCGCGCTCCTTGGCACTGGCGTCACGAGCGGCGCACCGCTGCTGGAACTTCTGGGCGAGTACGGGATCGCCGTGGCCGCCGCACGGCACGCGAGCGACGCGGCTGGCGCGCTGGCGGCGGCGCAGTCGATTGGCTATCCGGTGGTGCTCAAGACCGCGGCGCAAGCCGTCATGCACAAATCCGATGCCCGTGGCGTGTTCCTCGACATCCGCCGCCCGGCAGAACTCGCCGCAGCCTACACGGACCTATCGTTCCGGCTGGGTCCCGAGGTGCTGGTCTGCGCGAGCGTGCCGCCCGGGACCGAGCTGGCGCTGGGTATCGCGCGCGACCCGGACCTCGGCCCGCTGATCGTCGTCGGCGCGGGCGGGGTGCTGGTGGAGACGCTGGCCGATCGCGCGGTGGCGCTGCCGCCGGTCGACGAGGAGACGGCCCGTCAGATGATCGCCAAACTGCGGATCGCCCGCCTGCTGGCCGGCGCCAGGGGTGCGCCGCCCGCCGATCTCGGTGCCGTGGTCCGGTCCGTAACCGGCTTGTCCGAGCTTGCCCTCGACCTGAGCAGCGAACTCGACGCACTCGACGTGAACCCCCTGATCTGCGGCCCATCCGGCGCGACCGCCGTCGACGTGCTCGCGGTCACCCGGCCCCGGCCGCCCCGATGACCCGGCCGCCATCTCATCGGGCAGCTCCCCGCGGAGTACAGGGCGCTGGCCGAGGCGGCCGGCTGATCGGGCATCCGTCCCAGGTCGGCCTCACTCCGCCGATGCCTGCCCGCGCCGGTCAGAAGAGAACGTAGACCTTGCGGATCGTCTCGTGGATCTGCCAGGCGCCGGCCCAGCCGCGCGGGAACACCGTGGTGTCGCCCGGCCCGACCTCCTGCGGCGCGCCGCCGTCCGGGGTTACCGTCATCCGGCCGGCCAGGATGTGCACGAACTCGTTGGTCTCCAGCTTCCAGTAGGACGGGCCTGGCGTGCACTCCCAGACCCCGGCCTCCTGCTCGCCGTCCTGCCACAAGGTCACGCCGGAGGCCCGCATCGGATCGCCGGTCGCCTCCTCCAGCGGGCCCAGGTCCTCGAGCTCGATGGCCGCGGCATCGGCCAGGTAGGGCATGCGTGGCGCGGTCTCAGTCATGGTCTGTCCTTCCGGCGGTGGTCAGGTCCGGCTCAGGAGATGGTCAGCTGGCCGGGCGCCTGGGTTCCGGGCGCCGGCGCGCGGGTGGGGAAAGGCAGCGCGATGGGGTCGGTCGCCAGGCGGCTGTTTCCCTCCTCATCAAACCGGTCCAGGCCCAGCACCGCGGTGTCCACCACGTCGGAACTCCCGGTCATCGCGACATCCGCCGCGGCGCGGGCGACGGCAGGCCCCCACATCATCCCGGCCCCGCCTGCACTGGCCACCGTCACCCCGTTAAGGATCTCATCCTTGATGAACGCGGGGCCGATGATCGGCAGGTGGTCGGGGGTGTAATCGATGGTGGCCGCCCAGATCCGGCGCAGGCCTAGCCCGCGCGTGACCGGGACAAGCTCAGCCAGGCGCTTGCGCATCCGGGCCAGGTAGCGATCGTCCACGCAGGCGGCCGGGCCGGGCCGCTCGTCCGGGTTGCTCATGCCGAACAGCAGGCCCTTCTCCTCGGGACGCCAGTACAGCCCCGCGGACAGGTCGAAGACCATCGGCAGCCGGGACGGGTCCAGGTCCGGATGCGGCTCGGTGACCGCGACCTGGTGCCTCACGCCGCCCGCCGGAACCCTGATCCCGGCCAGGCCGGCGACCTCAGCCAGCTCGGGCCCGCCGGTGAGTACCACGCGGGAGCTCTCGATCCGGCCCTCGCTGGTCTGCACGCCGGCGACCCGGCCGCCCCGGATGTCCAGGCCGGTGAAGGCCGTGTGCTCGCGGACCACGACCCCGCCGATCGCCAGCGCGACCGCGTACGCGGTGACGTTGCGCGGCGGGGTGAGGTAGCCGTCCTGCGCGCAGTACGTGCCGCCGCGGGTGAGCCCGGGCGCCAGGGTGGGGTTGAGCCGGTCGAGCTCGTCCGGCTCCAGCCAGCGGACCGCGAGGCCGAGCTCGTTCTGCATGATCATCCGGTCGCGGGCCGCGTCGACGTCGCCGGAGGTGAAGCACGGCAGCACGTAGCCCTGCGCGGTGAACCCGGAGTCGATCCCGAGCCATTCGGCCTGGCTAAGGTAGAACCTGCGGGACCACTGGCCGAGCTGGACCGCCCAGGGCGTGCCGCCCTGGGTGCGGACGATGCCGGCGGCGCGGCTGCTGGCGCCCTGACCCAGCGTTCGCTTGTCGAGCAGGATCACCTGGTCCAGGCCGGCCTGGCGCAGGAAGTAGGCGCACCAGGCGCCGACGGTCCCGCCGCCGACCACGACAGCGTCGGCGGCGGCTGGAGGCGTTGGCACGCCCTTGATTCTGGTCTAAACTGAACGTTCAGTCAAGCAATCGCCTGCCAGGCCGCCTCCGTGGAGCGAGCGTGTGCGGAAAGTGCTGCGATCACAGCAGTTTCCGCACACAGTCCCGGAGCGGCACTGGCGCCGGAGACCGAGGGAGCGCGATGTACGGGCTGTCAGAGGACGACCTGCGAATCCAGGCGCGCGCCCGCACCTTCGCCGATGAGCTGATCCCCTTCGAGATCACCGCCGAGATGAACGGCGGCGAGCTGCCCAAAGATGTAACCGCCGCCCATGCGGCGCGGGCCAGGGAGCTCGGGCTGGCCGCGGCGAACATGCCGAAGGATCTGGGCGGCGGCGGCTATACCTCGCTGCAGCAGGTTCTCGTTCAGGAGCAGGTCGGCCGGGTCACCAACGCGCTCGCCTGGTCGGCCACCACTCCCCCGTCCTGGCTTCCAGCCGTGGCCACCCCGTATCAGCTCGAGCGGTTCGTGGCGCCGACGGTCCGGGGCGAGCGGGAAGAGTGTTACGCGATCACCGAGGAGGGCGCCGGGTCGGACCTGGACGCGATCGTGGCCACCGCGCGCCGGGACGGCGAGGGCTACCTGCTGAACGGCGAGAAGTGGCACGTTACGTCTTATAACTCGGCCGACTACGCGTTCTTCCAGGCCAAGCTCGAGGGCGGCGACCACGACGGCGAGCACGCCATGTTCCTGGTCGACCTGCCCAGCCCGGGAGTCCGTGTGGTGCGCACCCCCGCGTACTCGCACACGTTCAGCCACCATCATCCGATCGTCGCATTCACCAACGTCTGGGTGCCGGCCTCGCACCTGGTGGGTGCCGAGGGCGACGGGATGACGTTCGCGTACGAGTGGTTCCGGTTCGAGCGGCTGATGGTTGCGGCGCGCTGCCTCGGGGCGGCCGACCGGCTGACCACTGAGATCACCGCCTTCGCGATCTCGCGGCGGGTGCAGGGCAGGCCGCTCAGCGAGCTGGGCCAGATCCAGGCGATGCTCGCCGACTGCCTGACCGAGCTGTTCGCGGCCCGGTCGCTGACGTACGAGACCGCGCGAGGAATCGACGCGGGGACCGACGTCAAGATGCAGCACGCGCAGTGCTCGATGGCCAAGCTCTACGCCTCCGAGATGGCCGGCCGGGTGGCTGACCGGGCCGTCCAGGTGTTCGGGGGTCGCGGCTACATGCGGGAAAACGTGGCCGAGAGGTTCTTCCGTGAGGTGCGGGTGGAGCGGATCTGGGAGGGCACCAGCGAGATCCAGCGCGCGATCATCGCCGACCAGATGGTCAAGCGCAGCCCGGGCGCCCTGGCCTGATGGCCCAGCCTGGGCAGGGTCGGGCAGGAAGCCGGGCATGACGCGGTTCACGTCCTATGACGGCACCGCGCGGCGGCCCATGCTTCCCAGGCGGCCCGTGCCGCCCGCGCCGCTAGACCGGCAGGCTGGCCTCTATCGCGGCGACGAGCTCCGGGGCCTCGGGGTCCGTGCCCGGCCGGAACCGCCCGAGGATCGTCCCGTCGGGGCCGACCAGGAACTTCTCGAAGTTCCACTGGATGTCGCCGGCCTCACCCTCGGCGTCGGGCACCGCGGTCAGCTCAGCGTAGACGGGATGCCGGCCCGGGCCGTTGACCTCGATCTTCTCGAACAGCGGGAAGGTCACGCCGTAGTTCACCGAGCAGAACTCGCCGATCTCGTCAGCGGTGCCGGGCTCCTGGCCGCCGAATTGGTTACAGGGAAAGCCGACCACCGAGAACCCGCGATCGGAGAAGCGCTCGTGCAGCCGCTCCAGCCCCTCATACTGGGGCGTCAGGCCGCACTTGGAGGCGACGTTGACCACGAGCAGCGTCTTGCCGGCCAGGTCGGCGAGCGATCCGGGCTGGCCGGACAGGGTGCTTACGGGAAAGTCATACACGGTCACGTGGCAGATTCCTTCGCTGTCGAGAGTTCGCCGCCGAGAGAACGGCAGACAATCCGCCAGCATCAACAGCACCAGCCGCCTATCTCTTCCGGTCCGCCTGGCGGGCTTGGTGGTCAGCAGCGGCTGTTCCCACGACCGCTTGTGACCACGTTTCAGCCGGGTGCTCTCGCAAAACGGACATCCCGGGCGCCGCTGAGGCCCCGCTCTCGGGCACCGACTGGCGACGAGTCGGCAGCGCCGAAGCCTAGGGGTCAGCCGACGGGGGGGCCGGCGTTCCACACCGGCTGGCCGAGGTAGCCCCGGGCAACCATGGTCACGAACTGGTACACCGCGTCCTCGTCGGGCGACAGCGGCCCGGGCCGCGCATGCTCCGAGGTGAGCCCGCGCTGCACCGACTCGCAGGCGCGCCAGTCCTGCTGGTTGGTGATGTCCCAGAACTTGATCGCGTAATCGGGTTCGAAGCCGGGCTCGTCCAATGCCTCGGGGGCGAAGGCCCAGGTGCACTCGATCATCGTCCGGTCCGCGGCGAGCGGCACCAGGCGGTGCGTCATGACGTAGTCGGGGTGCAGGCTCAGTAGCACGTTCGGGAAAATGTTCACGTAGATCACGGTGCGCAGGCCCTGGCCGTCCAGTCCGCGCAACGGGACCCCGAGGCTGGTGCCGTCCAGGGACATCGTGTCCATGCCCTCCCGCAAGTCCATCCAGCCGCCGACCCACGCGCCCTGGGCGCGATAGTTCTCGCCGCTCTTGGGCGGGCTGACCTGGCACAGTTCGGGATGGATCGTTGGGCAGTGATAGCACTCGTGATAGTTCTCGGTCAGGATCTTCCAGTTCGCGGCGGCGTCATAGTCGTGTCGCCCGGCGATGACGAGCCGCTCCGGCTCGTACGGCGTGACCAGGTCGTCGAGCCACCGCAGTGAGTCCTCGAGCGGAGCGGCCTGCCCCGAGCCGTCCACGAAGATCAGCCCGTGCCAGTCGGCCACGGGCAGCTTGACCAGGCCCCAGGCCGACTCGTCGAAGCTGCCGCGGCCCTTGAAGCCCGAGGCGAAGCGGAGCCCGCCGGACAGCGAGTAGGTCCAGGAGTGATAGGGGCAGATGATCGCGTTGCGCTGCGTCGCAGCGCCGCAGAGCAGCAGCTCATGGCCGCGATGGCGGCAGGTATTGGCGAAGGCGTGCAGCGCTCCGTCGTCGTCGCGGGTGAGCAGCACGCTGCCCGCGCCTGCCGACTCGGCCCGCTGATCACCCGGCTGGGCCAGCTGCGAGGCGAACCCGACACAGGTCCAGCCCGAGCCGAAGAAGTGCTTCTGCTCCCAGGCGAACACCGCCGGATCCACGTAGGCGGCCCGGGGCAGCATCGTAGATTCGCCGAAGGCCCGGAGCGACCGCGCGAGGCCGGCCGGATCGACGGGGGCGGCGGGATCGAGTCCTTGACTGACCATGCAGTCAAGGATAGAGACGGCGTTAACGCCTTGTCCAGCGTGCCGGGCGGCCCCAAGGGAGCCTTAGGAATTCACCGCAATGTACTGGTTTGTTGGGAGCCTTCCCCAGTACAATTCGCTGGACTAGGGAGCGTCGGTTGACCGAGAATCCCCCGGAGCCGGCCTGGCAGCCTGCCGGACCGCAGCCCGAATTCCCCACTGCCACCGATCCGGCACCAATACTGGTCGGGTTCGCCGACCCCATCCCGCAGCGGCGGGCCACCGTACTCTTCCGGATCATTCTGATGATCCCGCACGCTTTCGTCCTCTGGGCACTTGGCATCGCCGCCGAGGTCGTCGCGGTCATCGGCTGGTTCGGGGCGCTCTTCACCGGTCGGCTGCCGCAGTTCGCCGCCGACTTCCTGACCGGCTACCTGCGCTGGCTGACCCGGTACTACGCCTACTATCTGCTTTTGACCGACCATTATCCGCCGTTCTCGCTCGAGGACGTCAGCTACCCGGTCCGCCTGGCGGCGCGCCCCGGCCGGCTGAACCGGCTCGCGGTGCTGTTCCGGTTCATCCTCGGCATCCCGGCACTCATCGTGACCTCGCTGGTGGGATTCGGCCTTGCATTGCTCTCGCTCTTCATCATCTGGCTGATCGTGCTGTTCACCGGAACGATGCCCATTGCGGCTCACCGGGCACTTGCCGCCGCTACTCGCTATTTCGCCCGGTTCTACGGCTACATGCTGATGCTGACCAGTGAGTACCCGAAGGGGCTGTTCGGGGACGCTCCGCCGACCGAGCCGCCGATGCCGCCGATGCAGCCGATGGCGCCACCGCCGCCGGACGGTCCGACCGCGTGGCCGGATCAGGGCCCGGCCGGATTCCCGCCGTCCACCGCGCCGCATCCCGCGGGCAGCTGGGCCGGTCTGGGAGCCGTTGGCTCGGCGGCGCCCGTGATCTCCTGGCGGCTCGTCCTGCCCGACGCAGCCAAGCGGCTGATGAGTCTGTTCCTCGGCCTGGGAGTGGTAGGACTCGCGGGCTACGTGGTACTCGCCGTCGTAGCATCCAGTGGCGTCAGCAACACTGTGACAAGCCAGAACGCCATCCGCCAGGTCGAGGCCTACAACTCCACGCTCGGCGCTACGCTCACTCCGTTCGGGAGCCAGACCTCGGCCTGCCAGAGCAGTCAGGACGTGCTCAGCTGCGTTACGGGCCTCGACAGGAAGGTCGGCCAGGCCTTTGACACGTTCGCCTCAGGAGTCAAGTCGACTCCCATGCCCTCGGGGGCAGCGTCGACCGCGGCCAGTCAGCTGGCGGCGGACGCGGCGCAGGCCGGGAAGATCTTTCAGCGGCTTGGATCGGCCACGACAGCCGCGCAGTACCAGAGCATCGTCGGTAGCTCGAATGTCGAGCAGATCGTCAATCAGGTCGGCACCGACTACCAGAACCTGGGGACCGCGCTGAACGCAGGCTGACCGCTCCCGCGAGCGCTCGCCGGGTTGACGTCGATGTAATACTGATTACACCCCTGGGGAGATGCGCCGAGTGACCAGGTGCATCGGGGATGCTCGACACCGCAGCGGACCCTAGGGTGACGAGCGTCGGCAACGGTCGGCCCGGCGAGCGAACTCGACCACAACATAAGGAATCCATTCATGACCAATGCCGAACAAGCGGCGGGCGACAGGTCCCCCGGTGGTCGCGGACGTCTCGCGCAGCTGATCGCCACCCGCGGGGGTACGGCGGCGCCCGAGGCTCCGTTCGTGATCGAGCACCGAGAAGCGCTGATCTACATGCTCTGCGAGGCGGCCGAGCTCGAGCACGGGATCATGTGCCAGTACCTGTTCGCGGCCTTCTCGCTCAAGCAGGCCGCCGACGAGGGGCCGACCGAGTCCGAGCTGGCCGCCGCGGCGAGCTGGCGCAAACAGATCTTGCACGTGGCCACCCAGGAGATGCTGCACCTGGCCCTGGTGCAGAACCTGCTCTGCTGCCGTTCGGCGAGCAGGCGCTGCGCCACTTCATGTTCCTCGAGCGTCCCGAGGGCATGGACCTGGACGATGCCGGCGGGCTGGCCGCGGTCGGCCGGGCCGAGCCGCTGATGAGCGAGGGCGACATCGTTCCCCGGCCGCAGGACTTCGCCACGGTCGGGCACCTGTACCGGTCCATCGAGGCAGGCTTCAAGCACCTAGCCGAGAAGTACGGGGAGGCGTGGCTGTTCGTCGGGCCGCCGCGGGCCCAGGCCACGCCGGAGCACTTCCGCTGGCCGGAACTGGTCACGGTCACCGACCTGGCCTCGGCCCAGCGGGCGATCGACACAATCCTGGAGCAGGGGGAGGGCCCGCGCGGGGAGTGGCGGAACGCCCACTTCGGGCAATTCGTGGAGATCCTCGACGAGTACCAGCAGATGCGCGAGGCCAACCCCGGATTCGACCCGGTCCGGCCGGTGATCGCGGCGAACGTCCGCCCGCCCCAGCGTGAGATCGATGTCCTGATGATCACCGACCCGCTGACGGCCCGGGTCGCCGACCTGTTCAACGTCGGTTACGAGATGCTCCTGCAGATCTTCTATCGCTACTTCGCGCACACCGAGGAAACCGACGCGCAGCTGAAGACCCTCGCCGACGCGACCATCCGGCTGATGGTCGGGGTGCTCCAGCCGCTCGCCAACGTGATCACCACGCTCCCGGCCGGTCCCGGTCACGAGGGGAGGACCGCGGGCCCGACCTTCGAGCTGTTCTACGAGAGCGACTACCTGCTGCCGCACCGCGAGGCGGCGTGGACGCTGCTGACCGAGCGACTGGACACGGCGGCTTCGTTCTGCCTGGCGGTCAGCGACGATTGCCGTCCGGCGGTGGCTGACCGGCTGAGGCCGGTCATCACCACGCTGAGGGAGATCGCGCAGGCCCTGGCTGCTCACCTGCCCGCCGGCCGCTCCCACGCCAGGCCGGCCACGGCGCCCGCCGAGCTGGACCAGGCAGCGCTCGACTCGCTGATGGCGCGAGCCAGCGACCTGGCCCGGGCGGCCGGGGCAGGCGGGACGGCCAGGGTAGCCGGGATGGACCAGGGGGCGGAGGCACGCGACGACGACCTGGCATCCGGGCTGGCCGGCATCGCCGACGCCGCCTACCGCGCGGTGGCCGCGGCCGCCCAGTCCGGGCCCGGCCCTGCGCGTCCCGATACCGTGCCTCCCAGTACCGTGCTCCCCGACGCTGCGCGCCCGGACCTGGTCGTGTCGCGGCTGGTGGACAGCGTGCTGCGGCCGCTGGCTGATGCACTGCGGCCGTCGGCGAGCGGGCCGGGCCAGGCAGCCGACGGCGAAGCGGAAGCCCCTCCGGCGGGCGCGCCGGGCGGCGGTCAGCCGCCGAGCGAACTGGTCTGGGAGGCGGCGAAGGCGGCGACAGTGCTGCGGGTCCGCGCGGCCCAGGCCGGAACCCCCGTACCTGAGCTGGCCGAGGCCACGGCGGCGCTGCAGAGCCTGGCCTGCGAGCTTGCCCCGGCGAAGGAACAAACCGACCGCCGGGCCGAGCTGTGGCGGCTGCAGAGCGGCCTGCCTGCCAGCATCCAGACGGCCAGGAACGGGCCGTACCTGGCCACGAACGTCCGGTACCTGCGCAACTACCTGGGCGAGGAGATCCCGGCCCCGCCCCAGGTGGCCTTGTGCCGCTGCGGCGGCTCCGCGGCCAAGCCGTTCTGCGACGGCAGCCACGCCCGCAACGGGTTCACCGACGCCAAGGACCCGAAGCGCGTGCCCGACCGGCTCGACACCTACCCCGGCGTGCAGGTGACGATCCTCGACAACCGGGGCACCTGCCAGCACTCGGGGCTGTGCACCGACCGGCTGCCGACAGCGTTCCGGGCCGGGCAGGAGCCGTTCGTGGCGCCGAGCGGGGCCCGGATGGACGAGATCATCTCGGCCGTGCGGAACTGCCCGTCCGGGGCGCTGAGCTTTGCCATCGACGGGAAGGCCGCGCGCGGCCAGACCGACTGGGGTGACACGCGCGAGCCCGCCATCGAGGTGACCAGGGACGGCCCGTACCGCATCACTGGCGGGATCGCCCTCGCCGATGCGGACGGCACGGGCGTGCCCCGCAACGAGGGCGCTTCCCTGGAGCATTATGCGATCTGCCGGTGCGGGCACTCGCAGAACAAGCCGTTCTGCAGCGGTATGCACTGGTACGTCAATTTCCGTGACCCGGCGGCCGATCCCGAGCCTACGCTGTTCGTGTGGGCCGGCGGGCTTCCGGCGCTGACCCGCATGACCCGGCTGTTCTTCCAGAAGCACGTGCCGGGCGACCCGGTCCTGGCGCCGCTGTTCGCAAACGCGCCGTCCGGTCTTCCGGAACAGATGGCGGCATGGCTGGGCGAGGTGTTCGGCGGGCCGCCGTCGCACGGCGACGCCGACGGCGGGTACCCGCAGATGCTCGCCCAGCATCTGAGCGAGGGCCTGAACTCCGAGCAGCGGAGCCGATGGGTCGCCCTGCTCAGCCAGGCCGCACGCGAATCTGGCCTGCCGGCCGAGCCCGAGTTCCGGGCCGCGTTCACCTCCTTCATCGAGTGGGATCCCCTGATCGCCAGCCCGCAAGGGGCGGTGGGCGGGGAAGGGATGCCCGTGCCGCGCTGGGACTGGAGCCCGGCCGGGCCGCCGAGCGTCGCGGTCACGGAGCCCCAGGACGAAGCGGACCAGCCAGTGGCCCTCCCCGGGCCCGGCCAGCCGGTCAGCTTCGCCGCCCACATCAAGCCGCTGTTCCGCCAGCGGGACCAGGACTCGATGAGCTTCGCGCTCGACCTTTGGTCCTACGAGGACGTCAAGGCTCATGCCGCGGACATCCTGGAACGCCTCGGCAACGGGTCCATGCCCTGCGACGGCGCCTGGCCGAGGGACCGGGTAGAGGTCTTCGCGCGCTGGACCACGACGCAGATGCTGCCCTGACCGGGTGGTCAGCCGACCGGCCGGGGCGCGAGGACAGCCTGGGTCTGCGTGGTCTGCCCGACTGGCCGATCCCGGTCATCGGTCAGGTCGCTTCGCACCACGATGAACGAGCGGCCCAGGTGCAGCGGGCGGGCGGCGGCGTACAGCGTTCCGTCACGGACGGCGCGGAAGAAGTTCGTCGCGGACTCCGCGGTGGCGGTACCTGCGCCTGGCGGCAGGTTGAGGAGCGCACAGACCGCCCCGACGGTGTCGGCCAGGGACATGACCGCCCCGCCGTGCATGACCCCGCTTGCGGTGCAGCGTTCCGGTGACCAGGCCAGGCTGCCGCGGACGAGCTGCGGCGTGACCTCGTCCAGGCTGATGCCCAGCGCCGCCGCGTAGGGCATGCTGGCGAGCAGGTCGGCGCGGGATGAGCCAGCCGCGAACTGGGCGGCGGCAGAGGGTACTGCGGAGGGTACTGCAGCGTCAGGCATGCCATGGGCTCCCTTGCGGTGAGCGGGTCAGAGGCTGGCCACGGGCTTCTCCAGCAAGTCGCGGGAGTCGCTGTCGGCCGGGGTGTAGACGATCAGTCTGGCCCCGGAGCGCGGGCCAAGCCAGTAGTGCGTGCGGCCACAGGTCCCTCGCCGCCCGGCACGGGCGGCCGGGGACCTGCCCTTTTGCGGCGGCGTTCCGCCGCAGGATCGGGAACGTCTGGCGTACCGTGGCTGCAGATTCTCCGCAATTCTGCGCAAACGGAGGTGGCGGTGAGCCTCGTCCCGGCAGCGGTCGAGCCGCCCGCGGTCGCCGAACGCCCGCCGCCCCGCAGCCGAACCGGCGTGTCATGGCTGATCGCGGGCGGCTACCTGCTGGGCGCGCTGATCGTGACCGCCCGAATCTGGGCCGACCCGGCGGGCCGCATGCCGGTTGGCAACGCCCAGGACGTCAACATGTTTGCCTGGTTCCTGCGCTACTCGGCGACGGCGGTCGCGCACGGGAAGATCCCGGAGCTGGTCACGACCGCCCTGAACGCGCCGCGCGGCGTCAACGTGATGTGGAACACGTCGTTCCTGCTCCCCGGGATACTGCTGAGCCCGGTCACGCTGCTGGCCGGCCCGCAGGTCAGCCTCACGATCACGCTGACGCTGAGCATCGCCGGATCGGCGGCCAGCCTGTTCTGGGTGCTGCGCCGGTGGGGGGCCAGCGTCAGCGCGGCCGCCCTGGGCGGCGCGGTGTACGGGTTCTCCCCGGCCCTGCTGAACTCCGGCCTCGGCCACTACAACCTGGCCTTCGCGGTGCTGCCGCCCCTGATCATCGACGCGCTGCTGCGGATCGTCACCGGCCGCGGTCACGCCGTGCGCACCGGGGCCTGGATGGGCCTGCTGACCGCCGCGCAGCTGCTTATCGGGGAAGAGGCGCTGATCGACACCGCCCTGGCCGGCCTGGTGCTCGTGGTGGTGGTCGCGCTCGGCCATCCGCGCGCCGTCGGAGGCCGGGCGCGTGCGACCGCACTCGGCGTGGTGACCGGAGCCGCGGTCACGCTGCTGATCAGCTGGTACCCCTTGTGGGTGCAGTTCCGTGGCCCGCTTCACGAGCACAACACCCTGGAGCGCCCGTGGCCGGGCAATCTCGCTCTCTTCGTCGACCCGTCCAGCAGCCTGCTCTTCCACACGTCGGCCAGCGAGGCCGTCATCCTCCACTACAACCACGGGCTCCCGGAAATCCTGGCCTACCTGGGCTGGCCGCTGATCGTCGTCCTCGTGGCCGCGGCCATCCGCTTCTGGCGGGATCCGAGGGTCCGCGCCGCGGCCGTGACCTGTGCGGTGCTGGAACTGTGCAACCTCGGCGGCGGGGTCCTGGTGATCCACGGATTGCGCTGGCCGGAGGCGCTGCTGCCCTACCACTGGCTGCAGGGCCTGCCGGTCATGGGCCAGGTGATACCGTCCCGGTTCTGCATTCTCGGCGCTGGCGCGGCCGGGGCCGTGCTCGCCTTCTCGCTGGATCTGGCGCGGTCGGCAGCACCAGTGGACCGGACCTGGCGACGAGGCATTCCGGCCGCGGTCGCGGTGCTGGCGGTCCTGCCGCTGATTCCGCTTCCGTACCCGGCGGCTCCGGTCCGGGCGGTCCCGGCCGGCTGGCAGGCGGCCTTCGCCCGGCTGCGGCTCGCGCCCGACGCCCGCGTGCTCGTCGTCCCCGTCCCGCTGATAGGCAACACTGCCGTCATGCGATGGCAAGCGGATACGGGCGAGCCCAGGTCGCTGGTCGGCGGCTACTTCCTCGGGCCCAGTCCGACCGGGGAGGCCGTCTTCAGCATCGGCCCGACCCAGTACGACGCCGAGTACCTGAATCGGCTCTGGTCAGGAAGAGCACGCGTCCGTGACTCGTTCAGCGGGCAGGTCCGGTCTGCGCTGGCGTACTGGCGGCCCGCCGCGGTCGTCGCGGTCACCCGCGAAGGCTCGCCGCTGGAGCAGTTCCTGGCCGGTCTTTTGGGCCCGCCTGCCTTCCACGTTCGCAGGATGCTGGTCTGGCGGCTCTAGCCGGCCGCGGACTCCTCTTATAGTCGTTTGAACTGCCTAGCGGGCGCGTCCGTGGATAAGGGTCGAGGGCCCCTCCCCCTCATGTGGATCCAGCACGCTGGCCGGCGTGCTGCCTGGGCGTGCCGACCTGCGGCACCGGCCGCAGCTTCCTGCTGAGGATGGGATGTGCAGATGGCGCTCGTTGCCCTCGTTACGTGGCTTATCACGGCCAGTGCTGGCTTGTATCTGCTGGCCATCTGGCTCATCGAGTATGACCGCGAGTTCCAGTCGGCCGCAGCTACCCGGCTGCCCGTGCCGGTGATCAGCGCGCACGTCTTACTCGCCGTCGGCGGCCTGGCCGTGTGGGCGCTCTACCTGATCACCGACAGCTACAGGCTCGCCTGGGTCGCGGTCGCGGTCCTGGTCGTCGTGGCACTCCTGGGCCTCACCATGGCAGCGCGCTGGGTCAGCGTGTACCAGACACACGATGCCCCGTCGGCTGTTGCCGTGCCGGTCGGCGCCCGAAGTGGGGGCGGGAGCACCCGCATCCCGGTCCCGCCAGAACGCCACTTCCCGCTGCCCGTCGTCATCGGGCACGGCATCTTCGCCGCGGCCACGATCCTCCTGGTGCTGCTGACGGCGCTTCACGTGGTCGGGAGCTGACCACCGGCCGGCCCCACGTGACGTATCGAGCATGGACGTATCGAACGTGGAGTGCGGAGCGGGCTAGCTAACGACAACGCGCACCCGGCCCAGGTTCCGCACCAGGGCGTACCGGCCCGTGCTCTCACCCTGGCGCTGCGAGGTGACCCGGAGAGCCGGGAAGTAGGTGCCCGGCTCGGAGAAGGCGTGGCTCGCCCTCACCGTAACCTGCGACAGGGCTGACCCGTAGTCCTCGAACCCCTCCTGGGCAACGGGGTAGTCGCCGCTGCCTTCGAAGTCCCACTCGGCAGCCACGATCGTTCCGGCGCCGGGAGGGACCTCGGCGGTTCCGCAGAATTCGACCGCCTCGCCGACGGCCACGTCCGCCCGTGCCCCTCCGTTGGCGGTGAGGGTGACGACCGGCTGGATGCCCCGGCGGGCCCCGGCCGTGGGCGGAACGACGACCTGGCCGTCGAGGACCTCGTAGGACGAGCTGGGTGGCGGGGCGATGCCCTTCTCCACCCAGTCGGCCAGATCCCGCAGGGCCTGCTGCAGCGCGCCCTGGTAGCTGACCACGCGGGTGGTCCGGACCGGCCGGGGATCGCCCGGCGCCACGTACGGCGTGGTGTGCATGGCGTGGTCGAGGTACCAGAGGCGGAAGTGGTCATCGAGACGCGGGCCGAACGCGGCCGCCACCTTCGAGCGGTACCAGTCCGCCTGCCAGGGCACCGCTGCCTCGTCCATCAGCGTCTGGAGAACGATCATCTTGCCGGCGAAGCGCCCCGTCTGCATCGATCCGCCGCCCTGCCAGGAGAAGCGGGGACCGAGGAGCGTCGGCCGCTGCGGGTACATGGGCTCGCCCGCCACCCGGAACTGGTCCCAGACATAGAAGTCGTCAGACGGGACCTGGTGCCGGTGGTAGGTCTGCGAGGCAAGGTAGGCGGAGTTGTCGATGAGGACCTCGTCCCCCGCTCTGATGCCCTTCAACGCCTCAAAGTGCGCCTCCCCGAACCCGGTCAGCACAAGGTCACCGACGACGCCGGAGATGTAGAGGACGTGCCCTGATCCGACACCGCTCATCAATTTCAGGCCGGCTCCCTGCAGGTTGCCTACCGGCAGGCCATCAATCCGAAGCGCCGCCGGCATGTCCGACTCGCTGTCTCCGAACCGGGCCGACATGGACATCGGCAGGCCAAGCTCGGCCGCTTCGGCGGCCATCACCACCTTGCTGTGGTCGTCTTGTGCTGCACCCGGGCCTGCAGGAGGGACTCAGTGGGGTTGGCACCGAGATAGCCGGGGACCGTCCAGAAGTCGTCGAAGTACTCGGGATCCCACTTGATGACGTTGTCGATGAGGCTGGAGAAGACCCCGGTGTAGCCCATGGCGATCCGCTCGTGATCGAACCACGACCGTGGCGGGAACCCCATCCGGGTCACCTCGGCGAGCGCTTCGCGCTCCTCGGCGGTCAGGCCGCAGTACATGTCGCCCGAGCCTCCCGGCTCCAGCGCGTCGACGATGGCCGGGAACTTGCTCCTCAGCACCCTGATCGCATGGGCCTGCACGGTGAAGACGTTGGGCATACTCACCGGGATGCCTACCACGAATGGTGCGGCCCCGTCCCAGACCCCGAAGCGGTTCTCGAAGCAGCCGATTGTCTTCAGGGACCCGCCGCTGCCCCCGAAGACGTAGCCGAAGGGCCGATGCTCCCCGTACATGTCGGCCGCCACCACCCTCGAGTACCGGGCGGTGGCCGCACTGGCCCGATAGCCCACCAGCGTGGAGTCCTCACCGGGGAACATCACGGTCCGGCCCTGGTTCGACTCGACGAGGTAACCGCCACTGGCCATCGCGAATCCGATGGACCCGGCCATCATGCCGAAGCCCGCCGGCGCACCGTGCTCGGTGCCGGAGATGGGCATCAACGGGTGGAAGAACCGGCCCTCGTAGCGCTCGGCGGGCGGGAAGTAGAAGGAGAAGCGGGTGTCGGTTCCGGAGAAGCCACCGTGGACGTAGCGGTGACGGACCGGTTCGTCGCGCCACTCGTCGAGGTCGAGGTAGGGCGCGTCAAACATCTCGTCACGGGCGCCGGCGGCACCGTGTTGCAGGACCATGGATTCCCTCTCCCTTCCGGCACTAGTAAGTCAGCGCTCGCTTATTACGTATAGGCGACGGTATGCCCCATTCAGGGCACCGTCAAGGCGCCCGGCCCTTCACCCGGACCAAGACCGCCGACCAGATCATCGACCCTCTGCCGCTACTGCTCAAGAATCTCCGAACCTGCTCACTAGCCGCCGAACCGCGGCTCACGCCGCTCGAGATAGGCATGCATCGCCTCGCGGCCATCCGCTCCCCCGCCGATGCCCAGCAGCGTCGCCTCATCGCGGAAGGATGCGAGCATGCCGGCCTCGTAGGACGAGTTCAGCTGGCTCTTGATGTGCCCCACCAGCACGGTAGGCAGGCTGGCGACCTCATGCGCCCACTCGCGCAGCGCCGCCGCGAACTCGGCGTGCGGAACGACACGGTTGATCATTCCCCATCGCTCGGCCTCGGCCGCCGACAGGGGCTTGCCGAGCAAGGCGAGTTCCTTGGCGCGTGCAAGGCTGGTCAGCTTCGGCAGAATCCACGCGCCACCGCCTTCCAGCGGCAGGCCGCGCCGGACGAACACCTCCCAGAAACTCGCCTGGTCCGACGCGATGATCAGATCGCAGCTCAGGGCGAGCTGGCAGCCGCCGCCGGCGGCCACCCCGTTCACGCCGGCGATGAACGTCTTCTCACTGCGCCAGATGCGCTCCATCAGCCGGGACCAGCCGTACATCAGCCCGTCGTCGCGTGCCATGTTCGGGCCGTCCCGGCGCCGCTCGGGCGGGATCTCGATCGCGCCGCCGTCCTGGGTCAGGTCGGCGCCGGACGAGAACGCGACGCCGTTCCCGGTGATGACCGCCGCGCGCACCCGAGGGTCCTCGCCGACCTCGTGGAACGCCGCGAGCAGCGCGGTGCGCAGCGGCCGGTCGATTGCGTTCCGCTTCGCTGGCCGGTTCAGCCGAAGCCAGGCCACACCGTCCTCGACCTCGTACTGCAGGCCAGACTCCGACCACGTTCGAACGTCAACGGTCATACTCGACCCTTCGGGATGCCGCAGTCCGGAGCTGGCCGAGGAATGTACTGTGCGCGGCGAAACGCGAAACCATCAGCGACCCATCCTGACCTGGCTGAACGGCATGTCCCGGTCGGCGGCGTACTCACGCGGCATGCCCAGCATCCGCTCGCTGATGATGTTCCGCGCCATCTCGGTGCTGCCGCCGCCGAGCGAGCCCCCCTGGCGGGCGATGAAGTGCACGCCGACGTCCGGCTCCCC
>WNFN01228094.1_pt1 | contig 18689 bp, 18 predicted proteins | sample 5400161 | NCBI WGS metagenome assembly WNFN01 (sample SAMN13153353, study PRJNA577476) | soil metagenome | isolation source: 80 cm saprolite on Douglas fir-dominated hillslope | place: USA:California | collected 2013-09-17 | reverse complement strand
GCTGTGCGCGGCCGCGCCCGGCATCGGCTGGCTCATCGCCGCGCGGGCCGTGCAGGGTATCGGAGGCGCGCTGATGACCCCGGCCAGCCTGGCGATCATCGAGGCGGCCTTCCAGCCCGGCGACCGCACCCGCGCGATCGGGACATGGGCCGGATTCAGCGGGGTGTCCGCCGCGATTGCGCCCTTCCTCGGCGGGTGGCTGCTGCAAGCCGGCAGCTGGCGGGGGATCTTCCTGATCAACGTCCCGGTCGCCGCGGCGGCCGCGTGGATGACCCGGCGCCACGTCCCCGAGTCCCGGGGCACGTCGCTGCCCGGGAGCGCCGACTGGCCCGGCGCGCTGGCCGGCGCCGCCGCGCTGGCCGGCGCAACCTACGCGATCCTCGTTCTGCCCGGCGGGGGCGTCAGGTCGCCGGGGTTCGCCGCCGCCGCGGTGCTCGCCGTGGCGTCCTCGGCCGCCTTCGCCGTCATCGAACGGCGCGGGAGCCATCCCATGCTCCCGCCGGCGATCTTCGCCCCGGCGCAGTTCCGCGCCGCGAACGCCGTCACTTTCGTGGTCAACGGCGCGGCTATAGCCCGGTGGCGGCGGGCTCGGCACTGGTGCCGGTCACCGTCGTGACCTTGCTGCTGTCGGGAGCCAGCGGCCGGCTGGCCCAGCGGATCGGCCCCCGGCCGCCACTAGTGGCGGGCTGCGTGCTGTGCGCGGTGGCGTCCATGCTTGCCGTGCGCATCGGCTCCCACGCCGGCTACTGGACGGCCGTATTGCCGGTGGCCGTGCTGTTCGGCCTCGGCCTGGCCGCCCTCCTGCCCCCCCTGACCGCCAGCGCGATGAACTCCGCCCCCGACTCCCTGGCCGGCCTGGCCTCCGGGGTGAACAACGCCGTGGCGCGGGTAGCGGGCCTGCTCTGGATCGCCGCGCTGCCGCCCATCACCGGCCTGACCGGTGGCGCCTACACCGACCCGGTGCGGTTCCGGTCCAGCTTCGCCCAGATCAGCTGGATCTGCGCGGCCGCGTTCGCCTGCGCCGCGGTGCTCGCCGCAACCTTCATCACCGGGCCCCGCCGCCGCACCCCGGCACGACGGCTGGCGCTCATTCAAACCCCGGTGCCCCACCTCGCCTGCCCGGTCGCCCTCGGCCACACACCGGGACAAACCCGCAAACCGAACGGCAGCCAGGCAAGCGACCCCTCCCGTGCCGCCGATCCTCCGTCACCGGGCCGCCCCGGATAGACCATGTCCAAGGACCGGCTTGAGGCATTCAGCGACGGCGTGATCGCAATCCTCATCACGATCATGGTGCTGGAGTTGCGCACCCCGCACGGCACCACCTGGGCCGCGCTGCGCGAGGACCTGCCGGTGCTGCTGGCCTACGTGCTCAGTTTCGTCCTCATCGGCATCTACTGGAACAACCACCACCACATGCTGGCGGCGGTTTCCCGCGTCTCCGGCATGGCGCTGTGGGCCAACCAGCACCTGCTGTTCTGGCTGTCGCTCATCCCGGTCGCCACGGCCTGGATGAGCCAGAACCACTTTCCGCCGATCCCGGTAGCCGCCTACGGCGTCGTGCTGCTGGCCGCCTCGCTCGCCTACTCCATACTCCAGGCCGTATTGCTGCGCATCGAGGATGACAGCTCCGTGCTGGCCGCCGCCATCGGCACCGACGTCAAGGGCAGGGCCTCCCCGCTGATGTACGGCCTGGGCATCGGCCTGTCCTTCGCCAACCGGTGGCTCGGCATCGCCGCCTACACCGCCGTAGCGCTCATGTGGCTCATACCGGACCGGCGCGTCGAACGCGCGCTTACCGGAGCGCATGAGGACGACGGCCCCAACCCGCCCTGACCGGCGCTACCTGCCCGGCTCTCCCGGGAAATGCCCTCCGCCGCGGACAACCATCGCCGGCACTCCGGTGGCTGCCGTCTCAGGATCGGCCGTTGGTGCTGCTTCATGAGGCCCTGAACCGGCGGCACGCGCCCGTGCTGGCGCGGGTCATCCCCGGCCTGGGATCGCTGTGACGATCGCTAACGCAGCCTGATGCGCTCCAAACTCGCGAGGCGCCAGAACACCCCGATCTGCGTGCCGACGCCGGAGGAGTGCAGAATCACCGCCGGACTTGAGATAACGGCGGGTCGGCGCGCGTTCTCACAGGGCTTCTGAACCGCCCAGCGTGACGCCGTGTTCCACGTGTCCGGTGCCGGCCGTGGCATCGACGCGGCGCGGCCGGAAGGTCGCCGTTGGGCGAAGTGCTGTCGCTGCGCGAAGACCCAGCGACCGCGCCCGGATCCCGCCCGACTTCAAGCGCGTGCGATGCCGCAAAAGCGCCCGGGTTGCACGCTTTATCATGGCCAGGTGCGGCTGGACAGGACGAGCCGATACCCATCCGGGTCGGCGATCGTGACCCCCTACCGGTCCCAGTAAGGATTGCGCGCGGCGACCCGGGTGCCGCCCGCATCGACCAGGCGGCGATGCGGCTCGTCGCCGACACTCTGCCGGCACCGCTCGAGTTCGCGTGCAACCTGTGCCGGGTCGGTCGCGCGGATCTGCGCGAGCTGGTGGCGAAAACGCGGCCTGGGGCCCGTGGCGGCGGGGTCAAGAAGTCCGGCACGTAGCCGCGCCTCGGCAGCACGGCCAGCAGCGGCGTCAGGTCGAGCCGGGCGGCACGGGACTGGACGAGCTGCAGCCAGGGCTCCTGGTAGGAGCGCGCGCGATTACCGGCCAGGGCCCGCCCGCCGCCTGCGTCTCCCACACCGGCGAGACGGCGAAATGCACGGCCAGCAGGTCGCCGGTCCGCAGCACAATCAGCGTCATCGCAACCCAACATACGCTCAGGCACGAATCAATTGTCCCCGGCGGCCGGCCGCGGCTTACTGGATGCCATGCCTGGAGCAAGCGAGCAGACACGGCCTGTGAAGATCGTCAACGCCAACTGGAGGGCCGGGCCGGGAGGTGAGCATGGCCGGTTCGAGGTCATGATCGTGACCGACGATGACCAGCAGCACGTGTCCGCACCCGGTTCCGAGGCCACGACTGCGCTGATCGCCTCGACCCAGGCCGACACCTTGCTGGCCTGGGATCCAGCTCGACCGCACCCTGATCGCCGCCAGCCTTGTCGGCAGGATGCCCGGACCGGGCGCCGCCGGCCCAGACAGCCACCTCGCCGAAGCCGCGCGGCCCGCGACCACAGCGGGCGACGCTGTGCTGTTCCGGCGCCTTGTGGCAGCGGCGCAGCGGCAGTACTGCTGCATCTCGCCGGGCTCGGCAGCGACGGCTGGGCGGAGGCCTCAATGGAACAAATCCCGGCGGCAGGCTGATTCACGCGAAGGACCGGGTCATGGGCTTTCTAGGGCGAGCTGCAGCATATGACAGAACGTGCACTGACTGCGGTTACGGCTGGCGCGTACCGAGGGCCTTCGCGAGGCGGAAGTGGCATGCGCTTTCCTCCCTGAGCCCTGCCGGAGGCCTCAACGGCTACACCGATGCAGAGCTCAATGCCGCGATCCAGTCGAGCATGGCGATCAACAGGCAGGCCGAGACGTTCCGCCGATGCCCGAAGTGCGGATCCGAGCGCCATTCCCAGCGCCCGGCGCGGTCCTGACTCAGCTCTCCGGCTGCGTGCAGGCCACCCGCGGTGCGGTCGGCGGCTACCGGCTCGCCGCCGGAACGGCGATGCCGCCTCTGCTGCTCGAGGACGATGAAGCCGTCGCCGTGGTCGTCAGCCTGCGCACGGCGACCGGCGGGGCGGTCGAGGGCCTGGAGGAGACGGCGCTGCGCGCGCTCACCAAGCTCCAGCAGGTACTTCCTCCCCGCCTTGGACGTCGCGTCGACGCGCTCCAGTCACACACCGTGAGCGTTTCGGGGCATCGCCGGGGGCCGCAAGTCGAGGGACGGCTGCTGGCACTGATCGCCGCCACGGCCCGGGACCGCGAGATCATGCGCTTCCGCTACGCCGACCACTCCGATCGGGCACCGAGCGCCGGGCTGAGCCTTACCGCCTGCGATCACCGCAGCCGGCACCCGCCGCCCGAATCTCTCCACAGCCTCCAGCCGGACCGGACCCGCTCCCGGCGTCTTCGGCCCTCGGCGGTTAACCCCCCACCTTGCGCATACCGCATGCACGCTGCATACCGCTACATGAAGCACGTCAGTCCCGTCTCGCCGATCACGTCGGCTGAATCCTGCGGATCGACCTGTTCGTGCGATGGAGAAGCCCCTGCAGTGTCTCAGTAGTCTGGTCGTATTGGACCCGCTGGAAGATGTCAGGCTCGATCGCGCGTCCTACCCCGCCCGGTACCCCGGATCCGGTGACGTCCGGTCGAATCCCCAGACGGTGGGCAGGCTGAACTGGCCCTGGACATAGGCAAAGTTCGCGGCTAGCAGCTCGCCCGGCTGGATGGGAGGCACGATGTCGAAATGGACCTGGGGGCCGCCGCTAAGGAAGCACAGCACATACCACCCGCCATCCCCGCGGGTCATCTGCCACGTTCCGTGTTCACCAGCAGGGAGCACCCGGACGGTGACGTCAGTGCCCGTCGACGAGTCTGTGTCCGGTGGCAAGCCCGTGGCCGTGAAGGTGCCATCCGGGAGTATCCGCAGTGTCGCCGTCCCCCCGACGGCGCTGCCGGTCCATGTCCCGGTGACTTCCGCCAGGCCTGGCCTGCCATCCTCGTAGGCCCAGATCAGGAGCCGGGCGTTGCCCAAGACGACGAGTCCCAGGAGGGGTCCTGGCCGACGAGGGCGCGCCGATGCACGCCCTGCTCGCCCAGCTGCCGGCTGGCCGCATCGACCCCGGCTACCTGGCTGCGCTCCTGCGCGCCTGCGGCCAGGCAGACGCCACGCCGCCGCGGAGGCGAACCGCCGCCGCGCCGCCGGGCCTGGCCGAGCCGCTGACCGACCGCGAGCTGGAAGTGCTGCGGCTGCTCGCCGCGGGCCGGTCAAACCAGCGCATCGCCCACGACCTGGTGGTGGCGCTCGACACGGTCAAAAAGCACGTGACCCACGTCCTGGGCAAGCTCGGCGCCGCCAACCGCACCACGGGATGGGTGGCTGGCCGAGGAGATGAGAAAAGTAGAGCAGATCCATTTCCACCGGCGCTTGACGGCGGCGTCGGCGGCCGGTTCGACGTCGCCGTCGTCGAGGATGACCGGCGGCAGCTGGCCGCCCGCCGGGCGAGTGACGCCCGCGTCCAGGAATCCAGCCCGGCCGGCGTGTCCCGGACGTCCTCGGCCTCCAGGGAGCCCATGCGCCATCGGCCCTACAGGATGAGTGGCTGACCAGGGAGATGAGAACAGTGCAGCAGATCCGTATCCACCGGCCGAGGGTCCGGCGCGAGCGCCCCTGGCATGAGGCGCTCCCGCCCGACCCGCGGGACCCCGATGTGGTCCGGGCCAAGGCACTCGTCTGGGCCGGTGATCGCGCCTGGCGGTAGAACAGCCAGGCAGTCACGTTTCCCCCGGCCCGCCGGGACGGCGAACTGACCGTCCGCCCCATCCACTAAGCGTGAGAAACCCAGATGTTCACCCAGCTCCTCGCCACCGTAGCGACCGCCTATGGCGTGCTCGGCGCGTTTAAGACTCTGCTGCAGACACGGCAGATGCTCGTGCGCCGCTCATCGCGTGACGTCTCGGCAGGCTTCTTGGCTTCCTATGCCGGCGGTTACGCGATCTGGCTGGCCTACGGGCTCAGCACCGGCAGTATCGCGCTCATCGTCGTGGACACCGTCGGCCTGCTCTGCGGAGGGCTGACGCTCGCCGTCGCCCTGTCCCTCCGCGGTTCGCTTATCCGCCCAGCCACCTGGAACAGCCGCAACACGACTTCAATCCCCCAAAGACCCGCAGCCCCAGACCCGCAGCCCCAGTCACCGGCCCGGCCCCGGTCCGAGCCGGTGGTCAGCGTGCGCGGCCTGGTTAAGCGCTACGGCAGCCACGAGGCGGTCGCGGGCATCGATCTCGAGGTCCGGCGGGGAGAGATCTTCGCCTTCCTCGGCCCGAACGGCGCGGGCAAGACCACCACCGCTGAGATCCTCGAAGGCTTCCGGCAGCGCACTGAGGGACAGGTTTGTGTGCTGGGGGCGGGTCGTGGCCCGCGGCACCCCGCGGACACTGGGCGGGCGCGACCACATGACCACCGCCATCACCTTCACCCTCCCGGACCACGTGCCAGCGCGTGACCTGCCACCCGGGCTAAGCCCGCTGACCGAGCCAGGGCCGGGAGGATCAACCGTCGTGCACAGCCAGCGCCCGCCTGCAGATGATCGGAAACCGGGCGCTCGGCCGCGGCGTCGACCTTCCCGATCTCGACGTCCACCGCGTGCTCACCGCGGTCGTCATCGCGGTGGTCATGGCCGCCGTGCTGCCCGGCATCGGCTGGGCCGCCTACCGCGCCCACGTCCCCGGCCGCACCGCCCCCGCCCTCACGGTCACCGTGGTGATCGGCGCCGCCTCCTTCTGCTGCCTTGGTTACGCGCTCACCACGCTCATCCGCAACGAGGACGCCGCGCTGCCACTGCCGCACCGGCTGGCAGACGTCGGAGAGATCTTCCCGGTCCGCCACCTGGCCAGCGCGCTGCTCGTCGCCTGCAACCCGCACACCACGGGGCTCGGGTTCGCCGGCCAGGACCTGCTGATTCCGGCGGCCTGGGGAGCCGCGGGCCTCCTCATCGCTGTCCGCAAGTTCAGCTGGCTGCCGCTCGGGCGCTAACCCGGACAACCCACGCACCCACCATCACAGGAAGAAGACCATGGCCACCGAAGTCCAGACCCAAGCCGGACAATGCTCCACGCACGGAACAGTCGAGGCAACGCGTGAAATCCCGAAAACGGGATTCCCCTTCATCGTCTACGCCATCTGGCGGGCCGCCGCCCGGCGCCGACCCTTCCTCTGCCCAGAATGCGGAGCAGCCGTCCAGGCAGACTGAGCTTGCCGGAGCTGTTCCGGCTGTCTGGTATCCGCAACTTGGCTGCACGCGGCTTTTCCAGGGCCGGATTGCCTTGCCTATATTGGGCGGGGTGAGGGTGGCGTCCGCGCGGTGACCGGCACGGATACGAGCCTGGTCGGACGGAGGGAGGAACTGTCCCGGCTGCGGGAGCTGGTCGCCCCGCCCTATGAGCGGAGCCGGGTGCTGATGGTCCTGGGCGATCCGGGCGTGGGCAAGACCGTCCTGCTCGCCGAGGCTGCGCGGGAGGCCAGGTCGGCGGGGGTGCGGGTGCTGGCGGCGGCGGGCCGCGAGTCGGAGCAGGACCTGGCGTTCGCCGGGCTGCATCAGCTGCTGCGCCCGGTGCTGGACCGGGTGGCTAGCCTGCCGGCCCGGCAGGCCGGGGCCCTGTGTGGTGCTCTGGGGATCTCGGATGATCTCGTGCCGCCTGATGCGCTGCTGACCGGGATCGCGGTGCTGACCCTGCTGTCGGGGCTGTCGGACGACGGGCCGCTGCTGGTTGTGGCCGATGATGCACAGTGGCTGGATCGTGCCTCGCTTGACGCGCTGGCGTTCGCGGCACGCCGCCTGGAGTCCGAGCCGCTGGTGCTTCTGGCCGGGGCGCGGGGGGGTGCGCCTCCTGCTGGTTTCGAGCTGGACTTCCCGCAACTGCTGGTGGCCCCGCTGAGCGTACCGGACGCTGGCCGGCTCCTCGCCAGACAGCCACGCCCGCCCCGCGGCCGGCCCCGCGAACAGGTGCTCGCCCAGGCGGCCGGGAACCCGCTGGCGCTGATCGAGCTGTCGAAGGTGATCGCCGCGGACCCGGACGCAGGGCGCCGCTGGGCCGCCGAGCCGCTCCCGCTGACCGATCAGCTGACCGCCAGCATGACCGCCCAGTTCGTTAGCCTGCCCGCGACAGCGCGAGCCGCGCTGGTGCTCGTCGCAGTTGCCGACAGCCCGGACCTGACCGCCGCGGCGGTACCCGGGCTTTCGGCCGGTGCCCTGGCCCCGGCGGAGGCCGCGGGGCTGATCCGGCTGGATGGGCGTGGGCCGCAGTTCACCCATCCGCTGGTCCGGTCGGCGGTCTACCATGCTGCGCAGTTTGCTGAGCGTGCCGCGGCGCACCGGCAGGTCGCCGCGGCGCTGCGCGATCAGGCTGACCGGTACGCCTGGCATCTGGCCGCCGCGGCGCTGCAACCCGACGAGCACGTGGCCGCGCTGCTGGAAGACAGCGCGGCCCTGGCGCAGCGCCGCGGCGGCACCGCCGCGGCGGCACGCGCCCTGGAACGCGCCGCCGAGCTCAGCCCTTTCGAGCGGGACAAGGCGCGGCGGCTGCTGGCGGCCGCCGATCTTGCCCTGCCAGCCGGACAGGCCGACTGGGTGCGCGAGCTGGCGGGCAAGGTCCTCACTCTGACATCCGACCCGGACCTGCGCGTCGCCGCCCGGCTGAAGATCGGCTGGTCACTGCTGTGGTCGAACCGGAACGCCGACGCCCTCGACACCCTCATCGCCATCGCCGCCGACGCATCCCCCGGGCAGCCCGCCCTGGCGTGGGAAGCCACCGGGATGGCTGCCACGGTCGCCCACCAGACGGGGCTCCCCGAAGCCTGCGCCAAGGCACGTGCCGCGCTGAATGCTCTCGACGCCCTGGGCGAGCCGGTGTCGTCGGCCGAGGACTGGCCGGCCAGGCGCGCTGACGAGCACCGGATATGGATCAGGGCATGCACCGACCCCGTCGGTGCAAGAGCCGAAACCATCCCCTGCCTGCACCGGATAGCGGGCGGATCGCTGTCTGACCCGGGCAAGGTAGGCGGGGCGGCCTGGATCCTGGACGAGACCGAACTGGCGGTCAGGGTGCTGCGCGCCGCCGTCAGCCGGCTACGCGCCCCCGGTGTCCGCGGCGCCAGCGGCGGCGTGCTGTGGGCACTGGAGTGGGCGTGTATCGACAGCGGGCGCTGGGACGAGGCGCTTGGGGCTGCTGGTGAGGCGGGCGACATTGCCGCCGCCTACAAGATGGAAACCGTCGCCGGCTCGGCCGATCTGGCCACGGCGACCGTGGCAGCCATGCGCGGTGACCATGACCGGGTGGCGCCGTTGCTGGGTCGTGTGCTCGCCGCCGTTGACACGTCTGAGTACCGCGGGTTCGCCGCCCGGGCCCGGCACGCCGCGGGCCTGGACGCGCTGGCCCAGGGCAGCTACCTGGCCGCCTATGCGCAGCTCGGCCAGCTCTTCGCCGCTGACGGCACGCCATTGCACCACCATTTTTCCTACCTGGCTGTCGCGGACCTAGCCGCCGCAGCGCGCACAGAACGGCGCCTCGAGGCCAGGGCGCTGGTGGAGCGCGCGCTGGCCCACGTCGACCCAGCGCCCGGGCCGCGGCTGGACCAGCTGACGGCCCGCGCCCTGGGGCTCCTGGCTGAGCCCGCCGACGCCGAGGAGTATTTCGCCGCGGGCCTGGCCGATCCTGCCGGGGGCACATGGCCGTTCGAACGGGCCCAGCTTCAGCTGGACTACGGGGAGTGGCTGCGGCGGCAGCGGCGGATCAACGACGCCAAGCCCGTCCTGAAGGCCGCCCTGGAAACGTTCCGCCGCCTGGGCGCCGTGCCCTGGACCCGGCGCGCGGAATCGGAGCTGCGTGCCTGCGGCGTCACCGCGCAGGCCCCGCCGGCCGGCCCGGGTGCGCTGGACGGGCTCACCGCGCAGCAGCGCGAGATCGTCATCCTCGCCGGACACGGCCTGACCAACGGCGAGATCGCCGACCGCCTGTTCCTGTCCCCCCACACTGTCGCGTCGCACCTGTACCGCTCCTACCCCAAGCTCGGCATCGCCGGCCGCCACCAGCTCCGCGACCTCATCGACCACGCAGGCACACCACAGGCCAGCGGTTAGTTAGCCGCCCTTCCCCGGCGCCGTCAGCCTTCTCGCGCGCTGGTGCGCGCAAACTGCAGTGAAGTTGCTGATACCGCTCGCGCAGAGTGTGCCGTGAGGATCGACCTGAGGAGGGACGACACCAATGAACGCCTCGACCATGCCGACGCATATCGCGCTCGTCGATGAGCTGCGGATCAGGTACGCCGACTCGGGGACCGCGGGCGGCCCGGTCATCCTGCTCACCAGCCCCTGGCCGGAGAGCCTGTTCGCCTTCCGGCGCATCTGGCCTACCCTGGCTCGGACGGGGCGGCTCGTCGCGGTCGACCTGCCCGGCTTCGGCCATTCGGAAGGACGGGCCGACGTGCTCACCCCCAGCGCTATGGGGGATTTCCTGCACAGATTCATCGCCGAGCTCGGCCTGGGTACACCCCATCTGGTAGCCCCCGACGTGGGCGCCAGCGCTGCACTGTTCCTGGCCGCACAGCACCCGGACGCGGTCCGGAGCCTGGTGGTCGGCGGAGGCGGCGCGGCCTACCCGCTAGAGGTGACAGGCACCCTCGCGGACATCATCGCAGCCCCGGGCATCGAGGTGTTCGAAGGCCAGGATGTCCGCGCGACAATCGGCGCGACCGTCGAGATGGTGGCGCCCCGCGGCCAGGAGCCGGATGTCTGGGAGGACTACGTATCGGCCTATGAGAACGGCCGGTTCGCCGAGTCAACGCGTTACGTGCGCAGCTACCCCGAGCAGCTTCCCGTGCTGCGTGACCTGCTGCCCGCGATCCGCGTGCGGGTGCACGTCTTCGCCTCCGCCGACGACCCGCTGGTACCGGTGTCAAACGGCGAGTACCTGGCCGAGCGGATACCCGGCAGCCAGCTGACGATCCTGCCAGCCAGCCACTTCGCCTGGGAGGAAGTCCCCGACCAGTTCGCCGCGATCGTGGCGGACTGGGTCACCCATGCCGAGACGGGAACCATCCGCTCCGGCCAGTGACCGGACCCGTCACAGGTGTCAGCAGCCTCACCGTGAAAGGAAATACCGTGGCGACTTCTTACGCAGAACTGCCGAACGAGCTGGTCAGCGCGGCGAATGGTGTCGAGTACGCCTACCGCGACACGGGCGGAGGCGAGGTACCGCTGGTCTTGCTCAACCATTTCCGAGAGAATCTCGACAACTGGGATCCTGCGCTGGTCGATGCCCTGGCCGCGAACCGGCGGGTCATCACCTTTGACAACACGGGGGTAGGAGGTTCGACCGGGGTCACCCCGGACACGATCGGGCAGATGGCGCGTGACGCGATCGCTTTCATCGCCGCCATGGACCTCGGCCAGGTTGATCTGCTGGGGTTCTCCATCGGCAGCTTTGTCGCGCAGGAGATCGCGCTGATCCGGCCTGCGATAGTCCGGCGCGTGGCCCTTGCGTCCTCGGCGCCCCAGGGCGCCGCCGGCATGCACGGCTGGGCCCCTAAGGTCATCGAGGCGGTCGGCAAGCCGGAGGTCAGCCCGGATGAGTACATCGAGGTGTTCTTCGCCCGGTCGCCATCAAGCCGCAAGGCGGGCCAGGAAACCACGCAGCGCCAGTATGCCCGGACCGAGGACCGGGACGCGGCAACCACCTGGGCGACCCGGCAAGCGCAGTATGACGCGGTCTGCACCTGGGGAATCCCCGACCACGGCGCGCTGCAACGGGTGGCCGCGATCGGGCACTCGGTCTTCGTGGCTAACGGCGACAGCGACCCGATGATCCTGCCGCACTACTCCTACCTCCTGGCGGGCCTCATCCCGCAGGCCCAGTTGAAGACCTACCCCGACTCGGCGCACGGGTTTTATGTCGTGGGGGCCCACGGTGGCCTGAACCGCTGGAACGAACTGGAGACCGTTTCGGCGCATCTGGCCCAGGACGGCGTTACGTGGGAGATGGTGGGCACCACATGTCGGGCTACACGAAGGTCGCCGGGATCATGGTTCCGACCGGGCACCGGATCCTTCCCCGGACGCCCGAGGGCCACGCACTCACCGAGCCACTGCTGATCTCCATCGACCTCAGCGAGATCACATTCGCCTAGCCGCGCTACGCCAGAAGGCACCCGACCCGTCTCGGCTGATGCACCGCCAGCGTGATAAGGGCTCGTCGCGCAGGCACCGGAAGGAGCGCAGAACAGCCATGACCATGGCATATCCGGAATCTCCTGGCACGCACATGATCGTCCTGCCCGGCGGCGGGTATGCCGAACACGCTCCGCACGAAGCCGAGCCAGTGGCCAGGTGGCTCGGCGAGATGGGCGTGAAGGCGAGCGTGTTCCGCTATCCGCTCAACGTCCGGCACCCGGTGCCGCTCGACGCGCTGCGCGCTGAGATCGGCCGCCGGCGGGCGGGAGGTGCACAGCGCATCGGGCTCATAGGGTTCTCCGCGGGAGGTCACCTGGCCGGGCTGGCCGCCCTTGGGCCAGGCGCCGCGCCCGATGAGACGGTGCAGTTCGCTGTGCTTGGTTACGCCATCACCTCGATGGAGACCGAAACCTACCGTCCTGCCCGGCTGATCCTTCTCGGCGAGAACGCCAGCCCGCAGCTGCGCCGGTCGACATCGCTGGATTCGCTGGTCACGCCTCAGTCGCCGCCGTTCTTCGTCTGGCACACCGCAGAGGACCCTTACGTCTCCCCCGACCACACCTACCGCTTCGCCTCGGCGCTCGCGGCCAGCCAGGTTCCCCACGCCGTGCACGTGTTCGCCCACGGCCCGCACAGCCTTGGCCTGGCCCAGGACGCTGGCGAGGCCGCGATCTGGACCACGCTGGCGAACGCCTGGATCCATGAACAGGCATCACCGCCGGGATGAGGGAACGGCAGCTACCTCCCGTGAACGAGAGTCTCGTTGTCTCCGCGCCTACGACACGGCAGCAGGGGGCGTTTCGGCTGAGCGGTCGACCGGCGCTGTACCTACTGGCGTCGCTGATCGTGTCGCTGCTAGCTGCCTCCAGCGCGCCGACGCCGCTGTACGCCAGCTACCAGGCACAGTGGGGTTTCACCCCGATCACGACCACAGTGGTATTCGGCGTGTACGCGCTAGCGGTGCTCGCGGCACTGCTGATATTCGGGAGGCTGTCAGACCATGTCGGCCGGCGGCCTGTCCTGCTGGTGACCCTGGCCGTCCAGGCGGTCTCGCTGGTGGTGTTCACGACCGCTGGCGGAGTGCCTGAACTGCTGGCCGCCCGGATCATCCAGGGGGTCTCCAGCGGCGCGGCGCTCGGCGCGATCGGGGCCGGCATGCTGGACATCGACCGGCCACGCGGCACCCTCGCCAACGCGGTATCGCCCGGGATGGGCAGCGGCCTCGGCTCGATCGGCTCCGCCCTGGCGGTGCGGTACCTGCCCGCGCCGACGCACCTCATCTACCTGGTCCTGCTCGGGGTGATCGTAGTGCAAGCCGTCGGCGTGGCGCTGATGCGCGAGACCGTTACCCGTTCGCGCGGCGCGCTGTCAAGCCTGCTGCCTGAGATCCGGCTGCCGCGCACCGTGCGCGCTCACATCCTGACCGCCGCCCCCGTGCTGTTCGCTGTCTGGGCGCTCGCGGCACTGTATGGCGCGCTCGGCCCGGCGCTGGTCCAGGCGCTGACCGGTTCCGCGGATGTCGTGCTCGGCGGGCTGAGCCTGACTGTGCTAGCCGCGTTCGGGGTCGTGGCGATCTTCGCGCTGCGCAGCACGGCTGCCCGGACGGTGATGCTCACCGGCACCGGCGCCCTGGTCGCCGGGGTGGCGGTAACGCTGCTCGCGCTGACGGTCAAGTCAGCGGCGGTGTTCTTCGCCGGGACCGCCGTCAGCGGGGTCGGCTTCGGTAGCGGGTTCCAGGGCGGCATCCGCACGGTAGTCCCCCGGGTCGCCGCCCATGAGCGGGCCGGGGTGCTGTCCCTGCTCTTCGTCGTCTCCTACCTTGGCCTGGGAGTACCGGCGGTGGCCGCTGGCTTCCTCGCAGTCCACGGCCCTGGCCTGATCGGCGCCGCGCGCTACTATGGCGCCGGGCTGATCGTGCTGGCAGTGCTCGCCCTGCTCGCGCTCGTCCGCGCGGAGCGGAAGGAAGGGAAGCGATCATGACCACGTCTGTCATCGGCCTAAGCATCGACTGCGCCGATCCCGTCGCCCTGGCCGGGTTCTGGTCCGAGGCACTCGGCCGCCCGGTCAACCCTGGCGCGGGCGCCGAGAATGCCGCGATCGACGCCACCGACCCCGCTAGTGGCCCCCGGCTCTCCTTCCAAAAGGTCCCAGAGCCCAAGACGGTCAAGAACCGTCTCCACCTGGACCTGCGCACCGACCGGTTCGAGGCGGAGAGCAAGCGCCTCATCGGCCTCGGCGCCACGCCCATCCGGGACTTCGAGAAGCCGACGGCCCGGTGGACCACCTTCGCCGACCTCGAAGGCAACGAGTTCGACCTGATAGCAGCCCGGCCCCCGGCGTCCGGGCCCGGCGAGTAAGTCCCCAGCCCGAGCGTGCGGGCGTGCTTCTGATGCGGCTGGCCGAGGCCCACTGGAGCCGGACCGCGAGTGAGCATGTCGTAGCCGGCGCCATAGGCAGAAGGGATGTTCCTGCAGGCCCTTACCGACTGGCAGGTCGGCGGGCACCGGTATGGCCAGGTCGCGCAGGTGCGCGGCGGGCCGATGCCCGAGCGCATCAGGATCGCCGGCTGCCGAAGGCGCCGGCGGACAAGATGACCTGCCCGGCGCGGTAGGGCGTGCCTGCGGAAGTAGCTTCCGTGTCCGGTTTCGGTACCTGCTTTGACGTGGCGGGGCCTGGGCTCCTGTTTGACACCACGACCGGGAGCAGCGGCGACAGCCGGTTACGGTGTGCAGCCTCAGGTTTCAATGCGCATCCGGTTGCAACGCGAATCCGGCTGGGCAGCCCCCGCCACGGGGCTGAGCGGTTCTGTTCGCATGGGTCAGACCCACGCGAAAAGGGCAGAGGCACCCGGGGAACGCCACTGCGCAGACCAACGAGGACCCGCACGCTGGCCAAGGCGCTGATCCGCCTGGCCCCGCCGGAGCTGGAGTTCGTGGAGGTCCCGATCAAGGACCTCCCGCTGTACAGCTACGACTACGACGCCGACTCCCCCGCCGAAGGCAGGGCGCTCAAGGACGCTCTCGCGTCCGTCGACGCCGTGCTGTTTGTAACCCCCGAGTACAACCGCTCCATTCCGGGCGGGCTGAAGAACGCCATCGACTGGGCGAGCCGCCCGCCAGGGCAGAACTCGTTCACGGGCAAGCCCTCGGCAGTGATCGGCGCGTCCCCGGGCAAGCTCGGGACTGCACTTGCCCAACAGAGCCTGCGCGCCGTGCTGGGCTACTGCAACTCTCCGCAGATGAACACGCCCGAGGCGTACATCCACCTCACACCCGGCGTGGTAACCGACGACGGGGAGGTCACCGACGTCAGCACGGCGCGGTTCCTCCAGAAGTTCGTGGCGGAGTTCGGGACGTTCATTGTTCGGGTGCTCACCCCTGCGCGATCTCGAAGTGTTAGGTAGCAGCCGGAGCAGGAAGCATTGGTTGTGGCTGGCGCAACGGACCTCACGAGGTTGCTGATAGCGATCGCGAACCTCGACCACAAGGCCGCTGTGGACCTGCTCAGCGCGACACCGTCGTTAGCGACGGCCGGGCTGGCGCGACGCGAGGAGCTCCTACGTGCTCCCGGGCTGCCAGGAGGCCGCGGTCTTGCGCCAGATCTGCCGACCTTTCCCCCCGCACGACCATGACCACGGCTGCCCGCAACCGCCCTGTATCTACGCTGCCAGCTGGCTCTGTTCGCCACGCTCGCAGCACGGTCACTACGTCGCAGGTAATCGCCATCCGGCGGCCCATGACCCAGGATGCCAGGTGGCGCCCGGCCCCGGGCCGCCCACGGTCATCACCCGCTGATACCACCGAGAGGACAAGACATGCCGTTCATCGAAGCCGCTGACCACACCGCCCTGTTCGTCACCGACTGGGGCAGCGGGCCGCCTGTGGTGTTCATCCACGCCTGGGGACTGCGGTCGGACCAGTGGAACTACCAGGTCCCCGCCCTCGCCGCCGCCGGCCTGCGCTGCGTGCTGTACGACCGCCGCGGCCACGGCCGGTCCGACCGGCCCGCCACCGGCTACGACATCGACACCCTGGCCGACGACCTGGCCGCCGTCATCGACCACTTCGGGCTGCGCGAGGCCACCCTTATCAGCCACTCGCTCGGATCCAAAGAAGCCATCCGCTACCTCACCCGCCACGGCGATTCGCGTATTGCCCAAATGGTGCTGGTGGCGCCGACCACGCCGCTGCTCCGGCGGAGCGCGGACAACCCGGACGGTCTTGACCCGGCGCTGATCGAGGCCAACTACCAGGCGGTGGCTACCGACGTCCCGAAATGGTGCGCGGACTTCGAGGCAGCCGGGCCCTACTTCGGCTCCAGCCCCGGAGGATCACCGGGCCTGGTGGACTGGACAACCAAGATGATCGTCGACACGCCCCTGCACGTGCTGCTGGAAACCATCAAGCTCAACGCCGACGCTGACATGCGGGCCGACCTGCAGAAAGTCCAGGTCCCGGCCCTGATCATCCACGGAGACCAGGACGCCTCGGCGCCCATCGGCCTCACTGGCCGCAAAACCGCGGAACTCATCCCCGGAGCCAGCTTCACGGTGTACCCGGGCGCCGGGCATGGCCTGTACGCCAGCGACCACGACGCCCTCAACGCCGACCTGCTCGCGTTCATCAACAGCCACCGCGGCCATGCTGGCCTGCCACACCACTCCCGCAGCTCACGATGACCACGCTTCTGCCGCAGGGCCGCCGCCCTGCAGGCCGCCACCTGAGGATGGAGAACCAGCATGACTGCGACAAACCCCGACATCACCTTCTGCCTGAAGCGGATTGGCAAGGACACCGCTGGCTGGGACACGCTGGTCGTCGCCGGCGCTGATACCGTCACACCACCCGAGGATCTGTGGGCAGCCTGGAGCGACCTTGAGCGCTGGCCACTCTGGTCTCCCCTTCACCGTTCGGTGACCGGGACACCAGAGGCGGGCTGGCGGCCGGAGGATGCCTGGAGGTGTCTGGAGGAGTGTGCAGGGTGGCTCCCGCAAGTGGCTCCCAGAGCAGCGCCAAGATCAGGAAGGACCGCCTGGTACTGGGTCCGGACAACATCATTTCATAACGGGACCTCCGCGCCGGCCGGGCCCGCCTCTGCCGCTGAGCGGGGTTAGAACACCGAGATGTGCACGTGGTCGAAATGGTTCGCGGTAATGCTGCCGCGGTCAGCCATCAGCTGCCATCCCGCGGACGCGATCCGGATATCCCAGATCCGCTGCCGGTAGATGATGTACATGATCCCCAGCCGGGCCGCGTTTACCTGAGCCCACGCGGCGATCGCGTAGCCCCGCTGCACGTTGGCCGGGGTCGGCATGACGCCGCCGGTACTCAGCATGAAGTCGCAGGCCCGGCCGAGCGGATGCTCACCATCGTTGCCGGGGCGGTAGCAGCCGATGGCGACGAACGGCCCGAACCTCTCGTCGATCGCATCCTTCACCTGGCGCATGCGGGGCGTGATGTTGTCGCCGATGACCGGCGACTGCGGCCGGAACTTGGCCAGCAGCGCGTCGACCCGCCGCCGCTGGCCCGCCAGCTTCGCGAGCAGGTGGCTCAGATCGGCGATCTTGGCCTGGGCGGCTTGCTCAGCGCGCTGCTCGGCCGCCATCATCCGGGCCAGCGCCTGCTCCTTGGTGCCCTGCTGCCGGGTCAGGTACTGGAGGGTCGCCACCTCCTGCAAGATCCGCTGGGTATCGCCGCCGCCGAGGACCACGCCCGTCGGGCTCTGCATGACGCCCATGTAGCTGGCCGCGGCGAGCCTCGCTACCTCCCGTTGCATGGGAAGGAGCCGGCGGCCCAGCCGGGCCGCGGCGGCCGCCGCAGCCCTGGCGGCGTCCTCCGCGTCGTTGAGCGTGTTCAGCTGGCCGCGGTACTGCCGGGCCAGCCGGGCGACCCGGGCTTCCAGCGCGGCGAGCTCGCCTGGTGAGTCAGCGACGGGGAGCAGCGGAGCGGCCATGGCACCGGACGTCGCCCGCGCGTCCGGAGCCGCGTTCCCAGCCGATGGCACGAGGAGCGCTATGAGCGCGCCCGCGACCGCTGCCACGAGCCAGCGTCTCCGAGCCGCAGCGCCAGCCTGGGCGGACTGCAGCCGATCCACGGGCTCACCTTCCCTCCGGCTGGTTTCGGAACATAGCATCCGCCTGAACTGGGCGGAGTCCGTTTTCGGATTTGCAATCGCCGAGCCGGAAAGGAGCCGGGTCATTTGGAGCCCTCCCCCGGCCGCCGGTCCGGTGCTAGGCTCCCCGCGGGAGTTCGGCACATCGTCGTGCTGGGACGTGCCCAGCCGGTGACCGGCTCTGTGCGGAGCGTAGCAATGAGGCTAGTACGGCTCGTCGCGATTCCCGGGACCCTATTAGTGGCTGGTGCAATGCTGGCAGCGATCACCGTTGCGCATTCCGCCAATGCTGCGAGCACGAGCCAGCATGCGGCGATCAATTGCGCGTACGGCCTGTGTGCCGAAGTAGCCAATCCCTCGGATGTGTTCGGGTCGGAGTACGTTGGCCACGACGAGCCAACAGCGGCCTTCTACTCCAATGTCCCCGGCTCGGGGAATCACATGACCTACTCGGTGCGGCTGCCTCGCGACCCATCGCCGGCCAACCCGACTACGAAGTCGTACCAGTTCGAGCTCAACGGCGCGCTCTGGTTCGGGATGGCCCTGTGCGCCAACCAGTCCTACCCGGAGCAGGTGTCCACCTGCCAGCCAGACAGCGACGGCAACATCGTCGACCCGGCGGTCTCGCCCAACCATCCGGGCACGGCATTCATGGAGCTGCAGTTCTACCCGCCGGGGTGGGTTCCGTGGCCGACGT
>WNFN01207495.1_pt1 | contig 18705 bp, 17 predicted proteins | sample 5400161 | NCBI WGS metagenome assembly WNFN01 (sample SAMN13153353, study PRJNA577476) | soil metagenome | isolation source: 80 cm saprolite on Douglas fir-dominated hillslope | place: USA:California | collected 2013-09-17 | reverse complement strand
CATCAATCGCGGTGCCGACGCCGCCGGCTTTCGCAACGCGATGCAGGCCGGCATCGACGTGGTCGCGCCGCTCTATGCCGCGCAGACCGAGGTCGCAACACAGTTCCGCGAGCTCGCCCGCAAGGAAGGATTGGGCGCCGCGTTGAAATGGCGCAAGGCTCAGTTCGAAACATGAGTTGGAATGTAAATCGGAGCGCAACTTGGCCCGGCCCACGAATCAGGCCGGAAGCCAAATCAAGCCGAGCAACGCAATGGCGATGATCGTAAGCATGACCTTCGTATATCGGTCAGAGATAGGACCTCCATCTGCTTTGCCGTTCCTTCGAAGAGCTTCCTGCACTGTCACGGCTCGCCGCATGAGCTGCGACAGACGTCGCCCGCTTCTCAGGTCTCAAGGAATAAAATAGAACGGATTGGGCAGCTTAAAAACGCACTCGGCGGATGGGCCTTTTAGATCTTTTAGTTCTTTTAGATCTTCCAGATCGCTGTCCTGGTCACCAATATTGGCAAGGATCGTATAGCGTTCCGCGATGTTATAGCGTTCCCTGCTCTTGAACGGCACGATCGTGCCATGCTCCTCGTCGGGGCGGGTCGCGATCCCCGTCCAGCCCTTGAATCCGGCGCGATCGAGATTCCACAACGTTGCCCGGCGCTGCTGCTCGCGGCGGCCGGTTACAAAGAATACGGCGATGTTGGGGATCTCCTTGCGGCTGACGGCATCCTCCTTGGCGCGGATGGCATTGAAAAACTTCAGCGTCGGTTCGATCGCGGGTGCGATTGCCATATCGATCCAATCGTTGAAGCCGCATGCCATTTTGGCCTGCAGCGGGCAGGCACCGCCCTCAATGAAGCCGTAGTCGTCGGCCTTGATGTTATCCCAATTGGACAGCGAGGTTTCGTCGATGTCGAGCACGACGGCCGGCCGTTTAACCTCGCCGGCGCGCTCCAAGGCGCGGTCTAAGACGTAACGGGTCGCTTTCTCCATTACAGCGACGATGTCGCTGTTATAGCCTTCCTTCTGATATTCGGTTAGCTGGCGCTTGTAGGTATCGATGTTGAAGCCCTTGGCTATCGATCCGTTGGGTGCCGGAATGTTAGGCTCACGTCGCACCGGACATTCGGCAGCGGAAGCGAAGACTGGGACGAGGCCCGCCACCAGCATGATCGCAAGCGCGCCGACGCAACGGCGGAGGGCGATCTCGTGGCGAACCTCGTTGCCGAAGCGCTGAGGCCTTTTGCGAACGATCATGTCGCCCTCCTTGCCGTCCGAACGAAGGTCGGAAAGTCGCCCAGCATCACCGCGATCACCGATACGGTCTAGACAGTCCGACATGTCGCACCTCTATCGGTGCTCTGCACAGGGAATGCTTTTTGCGCCCAGCCCGGCATTATCGCGACCACAGTTCGCCGGGCGCTCACTTGAAGTCTTTGCTGATGATCTGATCCGCCGTCCGCAAAGACAATGCCGCAAGAGTCAGCGTCGGATTGGCGGTCGCGACGGTGGGGAACGAGCCGCTGCCGACCAGGTAGAGATTGTCATGGTCGTGCGAGCGTTGGAACGAGTCGACCACCGAATTTTCGCTACGTTCGCCCATGCGATGGGTTCCGACGAGGTGCCCGGAGCCGTAATATTTTATGCGAGTCGTCTGACCCGGCGGCCATTCGAACGTGCTCGGATCGTCGGCCTCGGGTTCCGACGTGAACTCTTTCGCGTGCATGCTATTGAAGATGGCGCTGGCCGTCGTTTTCGCCGCCGCCAGGCCCCGCTTGGTGTAATCGGAGAGATCGTAGGTGATATGGGGTCGCGGCAGGCCGAGGTGATCCTTGAGCTCGTCGGGCACCTGGTCGGGCACCGTCACCCTATTGCTGTCGTCCGGAGACTGCTCGACCAGAAAACCGAGTCGGAACTGGCGCGACAGCTTGTCGTTTAGCGCGATGGCGAGAGCGTTGCCGAACAGCGGCTTACTGCCATCGTTGAGCCCGCTGTCGTTCAGTCCGTTGACAAAATCGACGGTCGTGGTGTCGGGATCTTGAATCGGAAAATTCCAACCCTCGTTGCCGATTTCGATCCGGAACGCGCCGCGCTCGCGGCGGAATTGGCCGTCGCGACAGACCTCGATGCCGGCGGTCGAGAGCGGTCCGCGATAGCCCCAGACTGGCTTGTCCGTCAGCGCCCAGGCGAGATAGAGCGGATGGTCCATCAGGTACTTGCCGACGGACCCCTTGTCGTCGCGGCGGTTCGCCACCCCGTTCGGGGTCTGCTCGCTCTTGGACATCAACAGCAGGCGCGGCGTTTCGATAGCGTTGCCCGCCAGGATGTATAGTTTGGCCGTCAAGCGGCCGCGTTCGACCGGATCTCCATCGTCCTTATCGTAACGAATAAAGTCGATTCCGCTAACGCGGCCGTTGCCGTCGACATGGACCTTCGACGCGACAGTCTTATAGCTCACGTCGACGTTCCCGGTCCGCAACGCCTCGGCGAGGGTGACGCTGGGATCGTATTTGGCCTGGATCGGGCAGATCGGGATGCAGTTGGTGTTGCCGGCGCAGACCCGGCGAGCCTGATAGGGCTGCGAGTTGCGTGCGGCCGGCGTGCTCGAGACCTTCCATTTGAGGCCATCCAGCCCGACACCTGCCACCTTCAAATTCGGCATCGCCTTTTCGACTTCCATGTCGACAAGCGACAACGGAATCCGCGGCATCGGATAGTTGGATGAGAAGTTGATGCCCAGATAGTTCTGGTCCCCGACGTCGGCCGCCACGCCGATATCCTTCTCGGCGTCGCGGTACCAGCGCTCCAGGTGTCGGTATTTGATCGGCCAGTCGACGAAACGATTGAACCGGGACTTCATCTCGAAATCGTTCGGTACGAAGCGCAGGCTGGTGCCGAGCCAATGCCGCACCGTGCCGCCGTTGATGCGTTCGTAGGTGCTGCCGAACGCCAGCGGCCCCTTCTGGATCAGATAGGCCTGTTTCGGATCCTGCCAGTCGCCGAATTTTCCCTTGGCGCCCAAGCTTAGCACCGTGGGCCTGCCGGCATTCACCGTGCGCGGGTCGGTCAGACCGTTGGCGCCGAACAGCGCGGGCGGATAAGGGCTCTCCGGCACCTTGGCGGTCGCTGCCAAAAAGGTGTTCATGTAACCGTTGATGTCAGCCGGCAAAGCCTCGCCGGCTTCGAGAATCAGCACTTTCTTGCCTGCGCGTCCCAACTGCCGGGCGATCAAGACGCCGGCGATGCCCGAACCGACAATCAGCACGTCGGGGTTTGGCATTCTTTCGGCGCACATTCTGTGGGCTCCTCATTTTATGAAAGTGTGAAGCACTGGTTACTTTATGAAAGCATCAAGTGCCGGCGGCTCTTTCGACCAGTAGCCGAACAGCAATTCGCTGTAACCCATGGGATGGGTCTGGGCGACGCGCCAGGTCCAGCCCTGGGTATAGGCGGCAGATGAAATAACCTTGTCGGGCGGGTAGGGCGGCTTAGGCGGCGACGAATTGAAATTCTCGAGCTTCTTGGGAGCGTACCAGACGCCAAGATACCACATCAAAATGATGCTGCGTCCGAGATACTTGATATTCGAGTCGGAGTTGTTCAACACCTTCTCGGCCGCGGCGGCCGGGTTCGAGGGATCGGCGCGGATGATCTGCATTAGCCCGTCGAACGCCGGATCGGTTTTTGCCTGAGCAAAATATTGCCTGTTGATCTGGATGGGATCGACGGCGGGCGAGAGTCTCTCTTTGGCGATGCCTGTTAAGGCGGCCGACAAGGTGATGAACAACGCCCGGTCCGCATCATCGGCGGCGGTGGTCTGCGCGGCGGTCTGTGTCGTGAGGCTCGCTGAGCCCACGGCGCCCGCCGCGGTCGCGGCGGCGCCGCTGAGGATTTTGCGGCGCGTGAAACCGGTCATGGTTTCCTCCTGCTCGTGCTCTCGGGCTGGACGGCGCCAGCGGCGCTCATCGCGTGGCGCTCTGCGCCTTTTCCAAGATGAAGGTGAAATCCGATGCGGTCGCCGGCACGTGCTGGGTGGTCGCATTACCATGACACGCCATACAGCTCGACGAGGCCAGCGGGATGCGGCCCTGACTGTAAGTCTCGAGCGTCGTGTTCGCCAGATAGGTCGGGGCTGGCGCGCATGTCGGATCGACCACAGTCATCAGGTCCTTTTTCTCTTGTTCCAGCTTCTGTACTTCCTGAACACAGGCGCGATTGCTCGGCCATTGCGTCGTGAGCAGCATGTAGTTTTCCCACACCGTGCCTTTGAGGAGACCCTGGAACGCCTCGTTGAGTTTCGCCACTTCGTCGATGACTGGGCCTGGCAGCATTCTCTTCCGGACCACCTGGCTTCGATAGGGACCTTTGAATGTCAGCGACGTGTCGGGGTCCCACGGCTGGGGCGGCGTATCGTTGACGGCCGGACAGTCGTTTGTGCATTTAGCATTGAAGAAATTGTACCGATCCAACTTCTTCTCGATGCTGCCGTCCAGCGCCTCGTCCGGTACATTGCTGACGTGCTCGAAGGAGGTCCACACCCATTGCGGGGCGAAACGGGTTTTGTGACCGACGTGGAACCCCACCAGCCCGAGTTTTTTCTCGACACAGGCCGGACCGGTCTTGGTCGCAGGCGGGCCCGGGAAAAAGATCAAGGCGTCGGAGGTGTGGAACTTGTCGATCAGGTCCTTGTTCTTTTCCGGATCGAGGATTCGGTACGAGACCTTAAGCATGATCGCGCCCATCCGTCCCGGTTCAGGTTTGTCCCCTGCGAGCGGATTGTTTCCCGGTGGAAAACCGATCGGGCCCTTGAACTTTTCCTGGCCCTGTTTGCTGTACAAACCGTTCTCGACGATGAAATCGTACATCGGCCGGTTCATCAGGATGTCGAACAGCGCAAAGTTGCCGTCCTGATCGATCAACGGACCGGTCTTGAACGGCTGGTTGAACGCCTCTTCCCCGAGATGGAAGATGATCTTGTTCGGGCCGTCCAACCTCTTGCACTCCGGCGGGAGGATGCGCGTGCCCCAGGTCGGCTTGGCGCCCTTGGCCAGCATGACGTCCCCGAGCGGCCGAAAGTTCGCCAGGTCTTCCCACTTGGTGAAGGCGTCGCCGCCGGACCGCGGGCCCTGGCCGATCGTTTTGCCGTCGGCGGGGGAGTTCATGGCGATGAAGGTAAGCCATGAATAGAAGTCAAAGCCGCGTTGGAGATTACCCAAGGGGTTGCCGTCGAGCAGACCCTCGGTATTCACGACCTGCTGACACGGCTGCCCAGACGTCAGCAGCTCGGCTGTAATCGGCTTGGCAATGCGTTTGCCCGGCTGTGCCGGATCCGGGATAGTATCCGGTGTACTGTTGCAATTTGCTATTGGGGGATTGATATCGCGCGCCGGAGTCGGCGGAGAACTCGGTCGCTTCTGAGCTACCGACGGCATCGGCCAGCCGATCAAAGCCGAAACTGCGAGGACACCGATGGCTGCGAGGGCAAGCGAGCGGCTATTGCGCATGACCGTGCTCCTCCATGCGATTTGATTTGCTGACGATTGCGCAGCATGAGCGCCCTCGTCCTCGGTCGAGCCTATAGAGATCGAGTGTTAGCGTTGCGGGGGCGAGCAGCAGGTCCGGGTTTGGCGGATTAGCTGGCACCGAATCGTGCATCGAGTTACAGCGGGCTTGGGCTTGCGATGAAGGCGAAAAACTGAGAACGCCGAGGAGACTGAACACTGGCATAACAGCGGAGCTGTTATTGCGCGTGAGGCGACACTCGCCATCGCGAGGGCGCCGCATTGCGTTCCGATCGCTCCGCGATATTCCGTCGGATGTCGACCGAGTTTTAAGCGAGTAGGTCGCTGCCGCGGGCGTTGCGTGATCGCGGCAGGTCTTACGAGAGCCTGGTGCGCGCGCGTATCTCACCGCTTGTGCGCCCCTGCGAGATCAGCCTCAAGTTCAATACCGCACGGCCTGCTTGTCAAGTTGGAAAATTTGTTTTGAGGTGAACCGCGCGACTCTGTCGCGCGGGATGGTATTTGTCGTCGCGCAAACGCCTCGCGACATCCGTCGGGATCAATGCGCAATAGTCTCTCACTATGCCTGTGCGGAGATCCACGAAATCCTTCAACGTCGGCGTAAGTGAAAAATCTGCGAGCCTCATCCAGACACTTCCGGTTGGTCAGACTACGCTCGGTCGGGAACTTGTGGGCCGGGAATTGCAGCGGGGCACTCGTCAGTTTCGCAGCACGCTGCCGCGACCAGCACGATGGTAAGAGGAATTATGGCAACGGCCGAACAAGCGCCACAGCAGCCCGTCTTAACCGGCGTTTAGAAAACTTAAATTGATTGCGCAACCATACATTATATAGTCCTACATTGGTGCGATCACGCGAGGACCCCGCACGATAGGGTCCAGCTATCGCGATACCTCCTCGATCAGTGGATCGGTGCACCATGAGCAATCAAGACAAGGTCAACCGACGCGACTTCATCGTGACAACGGCGAGTATCGCGGGCGCCGCGACCACCGGTGCAACCTCGGCCCTGGCGCAAACGAAGCCACCTCCGGGTTTCGACGATCAGAAGCCGTTGCTCGAATATTGGGACAAACGACTGAATGAAGTGGTCGAGCTCAACAAGGTAAACTTCGACAAGGATACTCGCGAACTACAACAGGAAGCAGTGAAGGAACGACATAGGATTTACTGCCATCTTCTGATGAAACTGATGGTCCGCTTCTGGAACGGCAATAAACGCGGTCCGTTCGGATCGTATCCGTTGCGCGCCGCGCAGATCGAACCCATTCAGTCGAGTGAGCCTCCCCAGCCGACGCAGCGCTATCGCGGTGACATGATTTCGGACCCGGACCCGGCTGTAGCGCGCGTCAACTGGGATCGCTACCTTGGCCAAGCTCCGCCGAGCACGCCGAATCGCGCATGGTTAGGAGGTTGTTCAGCCTCACCGACATCTTCGACAGCTGGAAAACTGGACGGGTCCCAGGCAAGCCGCGTGCAGCGTCGCTCACGAAGATCACCCTTTATACCTCGCTGGAATCCTGCGCTCAGTGCTCGGGCGTGATGTCACTCGCCGGAGTGAAGCAGGTCATTTACCTCCAAAACGATTTTACGGCCTACAAGGTCGGAAACATCATGTACAATCTGGCCAATCGTATTCCCATCAAAGACTCGCTGGGCAATGTCATTTCAGACCGGCCCGGAGCCCCGGTTCCGATCCCAGCATCCATGATCGATCTCGACGAATTCAACACGCTGAACAAAGCCAATCTGGATTTCGTTGACGGCCTCAAGTCGGCAGAGGCGCGTAAGGATTCGTCGAAGGCGTTTTTCGTCTCATCGGATAAGAGCTTCGTCGATTACGACCCCTCTATCACGTCGTTTCTGTGCACTGATACCGCTCGCGCGATTTTCGAACGAGGCGGCAACAGGCTCGACGAGCCAGTTAAGTTTCACAATAGCCGATTTCCGGACGAGGAAAGTGTCTTGACCAACGAACAGTGCCTCGCAGAGGCGCGTGACTTCTACAAATACGTCGACATCGAGGGCTATCGCGGGTCGCCGCACAAGCTGTGATAGCCCCTATCTCACAACTGTTACCCTCGGCAATTGGCGCGCGAAGCCTATTGTCTTTGAACGGCCGTCGATGACTCCAACCGGGGCCGTGGGGGCTGAAGAGGATAGACAGCCACGGTCATTACGACTTTGATTATTGGACCTGTTGTTTCCAATGGCCTCCCGTCGCGACGTACAGGCAATGGCAGCGTGTCGCAAATTCAGCGCCGGAAGCGCGCGAAGTCGCGAGGCTCCGCCTCAGCCGCCGAACAGCTGGCGGTCGATGGAGTGCAGGTCGTTGGGGTTGAAATATTTGGCCGCCCATTGGTCGTCGGTGGCCAAGAACCATCCAGCATCCATGGCGGCCTGAGTTTTCGAGGCCACCGGACCCGCGGTCTTGGCTTTGCCGTTCTTCTTACTCTTACCCTTGCCCTTTCCCTTATCGGCCTTGGGCATCCTGTCGAGGAAATCGAAATGATCGACCAGCAGCAAGGCCTCGATGGCAAACACGGTGGCGATGTCCTGGTCGTGAATGGCGAGCAGGTTGTCGCCGTTGCTCTCCTCGCCGCCGGTCGACAGGTTCGAGGAGCCGCAGAACACCACCGCGTCGGGCGTATTGAAGCCGCAAACGACGAACTTGTGGTGAACCTGGTGGCCAAAGCCCTTGATAGCGGGGACCTGATTGAAGGGCGGCGGTAGGATGGTCTGTGAGGGCTTGCCGGTGACCAGAACGCCGTTCTTCTTGTCGAGAGGATAAAGAGCGATGCCGTCCGGAGAGTCGGAAATACCGTAGCTGAAGATGCGCTCGTTCTTGTGCAGGTTGTTGAGGGCGTCATAAACCGGGTTTGCCACGGCGGCCTTCGTGCCTGCCGCATTCTTCGCCGACGTCTTTTTGCGCTTGGAGGTGCCGATTTGCATCACCGCGAACAGCACACTGCCGTCGGATTTGCTCTTCTTTCCTTCCGCGGCGATACGATCGGTGACGGTTTTCAGCACCTTGGCGGTAGTCGCAGAATTGTGCGGCGCGAAGGTGAAATCGGTCGTCGGGGTCGCCTTTGCGCTCGACGAAAAGGTCTTGAGCGACCAGTTCGACTGCACGAACGGCTTAAGCTTCACCTGCGTCTTCCAGACCTCGGCAAAGACACTCGCATACCAACCTGCCACCTCGCGATCGTTGTAGACCAGCACGTGATTGGAGTTGACGTAGAGTCCAGTGGCCGAGAAGTTGGTCGAGCCGGTGAGCACGTAGAGCGGCGTTTTTCTGGTCTTGTCCTTGTAGACGATGATGACCTTGTCGTGGGCGAAGCGCTTGAACTTGCCGCGCAGCAACAACTGCTTCGAGCCGGCGGCCTTGGTGAAGAGCTTGGCGAACTGATCCTCCGGCTTTGAGTTTTGCTTGTCGTGATGGTCCTTCGAATTATCGAGAATGAGACGGACGCGGCCCGGCTTCGCGAGCTTCAGCAGCAGCTGCAGGATGCCGGTCTCGTTCAGATCGTAGGCGAAGACGTCGATCACCTGTGATTTGTTCTTGAGTACGTCGTTGAGAATGCCGAAAATCCTCTCGCGCGCCGTCAGGCCGAGCCACTCGTATTCGTCCTCGTAGGTGTATTTGACGCCCTGCGAGTTTGTGGCGGCCTGCGTGGAGGTGTCGTACAGGAGTTTCGGAGGCTGCGGCTGGATCTTAGCGGTCGGGCCGAAATGATTGACGAAGGCCTGAGACTGGGTATAGCCGCGGGTGAAGCCGAGTTCCAGATTGCCTTTGGTGAATTCGTTGACCTCGATCTTGAGCGAAGCGCTCAGCGACGGGTCGAGCGGCAGCAGCCGGCTATTGCCGAAATAGCGCGGGGTCACCGTATAGGTATAGGTGCCAAAGAACGGCTTGATGCCCTGGTGCACCGCGCCGAGCACGTGAACCCAGCGGAACTTGTGAATCGGAGCGTTGATGCTGGAACGTGGCGGGTCTTTTGCATCCTGGGCGTGGTCGGCCGGCGTCTTGAACTGAAGCTGGTTGAACAGGTAGTAGGCCGGCTTGTCGCCGGGCTGGCACTGAATGGTGAAGCCGGCAAGATTCTTTGCGCTCTGTTTGTCGAGATTGAACGCCAACAGCGTCTTGGCGTCGCCCCGATAGGCCGTGACCGATAGGCTTCCCTTCTTGGCAGTAACGCCCGCCATGACGCTCCCCAGTCTTTTGCAGTAAATGGATTTGGAACTGATCCGCCCAAAGATCGGAATTGAAGGCAGAGAGGGACCACTATACCTGTGGTTGCCATTGCATGGCAATCGGCCATGCAGGCCGCAGTATCCCGCCGACATGAAAGCCGACTGGTCCGCCATCAAGCGGACGCCGGCGCCGGCTTCGGAAAAAGAGAACCTGCACAAAAGGCCTTGAATTTCTTAAGCATTGGCGCAGGCGGATCGCGGCCGCAATTGATCACCGATTTGCAGACGTTTCGGCAACGTTGAGCGCGCCACCGGGCATTGGCGCGCCGCGTCGCGCCGCAGCTCGCGTCACTCGGCGACGACCGCGATGGCGTTGATCTCGATGAGATAGTCGGGCGACGTCATCTTGCAGACCTCGACCATCGTCGAGGCCGGCGCGGGTGGACGAAAATATTCGCGCCGCACTTTGTGGATCTGTTCGAAATGCTCCATGTTGCGGACGTAGACGTCGACCCGGCAGATGTCGTCCATGTTGCCGCCGGCCTCCTCGACCGCGGCCTTCAAATTCTCGCACACCTGGCGGGTCTGCGCTTCGACGTCGCCGATGCCCGCAATCGTGCCGTCCGGCCGCCGCGCGGTCATGCCGGAAATGAAGACGATGCGGCCGCGCGCAGCGACCATCGTCGCATGGGAAAAATGGCCCGACGGCTGGCGGATTTTTGCCGAGGTGATCTGCTGCTTGGGCATGCGCTTGTTTCTCCATGGGGAAACCGGCCGTCGATCCGCTAGGCGGCTGGTTTGCATCATCTCATTGTCGGCGCCCGCTTTGATTTCGCTCACGGCGGAACAGACCTGGCGTCCACATGACCTTCCCGAGGTTCCAATCAAGCCGTAGCGATCTCACTCGGACTGATCGAGCTAGCTTCCGAGAGATCGGATCACAGCCGATATCCGAAAACATCGCAATCGGTTCGCGCTTCGATGTAGCGTCCAAAGCGATATTTCAGCTCCGGTCCGTCGAAGGGCGGTTGCTCGAGCTTCTGCTCCGCGTCCGAGAACGGCTCCACTTCGAGCACCACGAAAGTATGACCGGCCACGTTCGCGGCCATCACCGTCGCGAAGTCGCGTTCGAGCGCCTCCAAAGTGCGGAACTCGAACACGCGCTCGAGGCCCATGGCATGCGCGATTGCCGGATAATCGTTGCTGCCGACATTCGGCAGCAACGCATTGGAGGTCGCGCCGTAGACCCGGTTTGAGACCAGGAAGTGGGTCAAATTCGGCAGGTTCATCTGCCGCTCGACCATCAGCATGCCTGGGTTCATGCAAAACGCGCCGTCGCCCATGAAGGCCCAGATTTTGAGCTCCGGTCGGGCGAGCGCGAGCCCGGACGCGAACATGGTCGAGAGGCTCATCGACGCATCGAGATAAAAACTCGCCTCGCTATCGTGCGTGGCCGCCCACCAGGCTTGGCTGGAATTGCCCGCCGAGGTCACGACCACCTGATCGGTGCGGCGGCGCGCGAGTGCACGAAAACAGTCGAGGTAATTCATGGCCGACCGCCCCGTAGCAGATCGCGCGTGAAAACGACGGCCATCGGTCGGGAGAACGTGCGCGTGTGGCGATAACAGCGGGAGATCGCGGAGATATCGCCGGGGTCGTCGATGATCTGATAGGGCATGTTGATGGCATCGAGCACCGGGCGAAGATAAAGGCTGTTCGACGCGTGGTGCTTGTGATGATCGCCGACGCCACCGCGCAAAGTGAGCAGCAAAAACAGCGGAATTTCGTAGGTGTAATTGATCTTGGTGATGGCGTAGATCACCGTCATGAAGCCCGACGCGCCCATCAGCGCCGCGCACCCCATGGCGCCCATATAGGCGCCGGAGCAAAGCCCGATCGCGGATTCCTCCCGATTGACCGGGATGTGCACGAATCGGTCGTCCCGGTCGACGGCGTCGATGACGCCCGTCAACCAATTGTCGGGAAGCGACGCAACGAGCCGCACGCCGCACGCGGCAAGCTCGTCCGCGATGCGCCTGCTTGTTTCAGACGGCTTGTCGTTCATGGCTCGCCTGCCCTTCCCCCACTCGCGGCATGCGGCGCGCGTCGCACAGCGCGCGCCAGACCGTTTCAGACCTAATCCTTCACGCCGAGTGGATTGCTGGGCGCGGCGCTCGCAAGGAAGGTGGTGCCAAAGGCGGGAACATCGGCCGCCCGCGGCACGCCGTAATCGAGAAAGCTCGCGGTCAGGAGCTGCCCGGAGACGCGGTCGTAGACGATATGTTCCGAAAGCGCTTGGCCGACGCCTTGCGCCAAGCCGCCGTGCACCTGCCCCTCGACAATCATCGGATTGATGACCACGCCGCAGTCGTCGGCGGCATAAAAACCGCGCAACTCGACGAAGCCGGTCTCCGGATCGACGATGACGACGGCGAGATGCATGGCTTGCGGATCGTTGGTATCGGGCGGATCGTAGAACTCGGCGACTTCGAGACCCGGCGAGCAGCCCGGCGGCAACCCCACTCCATGGTAGGCGATATTGGCGACGTCGGCGAAGCCGATTGACCGGTCGGTGCCGCGCACTTTGAACCTGCCGCCGCCATAGTCGATGTCGCCCTCCGCGCATTCCAGCGCATGGGCGGCGAGACGCAGCGCCTTGTCGAGGACCTTGTCGCAGGCGCGGTAAATTGCCGTTCCCGCCACCGACGCCGAGCGCGCCCCCCAGGTCCCGTTGCCGAAGGCGATTTGATCCGTATCGCCCTCGAGGAGACGGATATCGTCGATCGGGAGGCGCAGGCGATCGGCCGCGATTTGACAGAATGTGATCTCGTGCCCTTGCCCGTGCGAATGCGTCCCCGCGACGACGGTCACCTTGCCATCACTGTGCACGCGCACCACGGCGCTTTCCCAGCCTCCGTGCAGGGCGCCCCGTTGCGCGAGATTGGTGCTCGGCCCGGTGCCGGCCTTGTCGATGAAGGCAGCGAGCCCGATTCCCATCAAAACTCCGTTCGCGCGCAAGCTTGCCTGTTCGCGTCGGAGCGCGGGATAGTCGGCGAGCGCCAACAGCCGTTGCAGCAGCGCCGGCGGATCGCCCGAATCGTAGACGCGTCCTCCCGGCGCAGAATAGGGAAATTCGGCCCGCGTGATGAGATTGCGCTGCCGCATCTCGACCACGTCGATACCGAGCTCCCGCGCGCCAAACTCGATGAGGCGCTCGTTGATCCACGTCATGAAGGTTGGGCGTCTTGTAGAGGCCGGTGACGGTCTGCGGATAGGAGTTGCCGGGAATGCTCGGCGCGAAATTACTCAGATACGCCCCCAGCGCCGCCAAGGTGTCGACCTGCATCGCAACGATGCGTCCATGGCGATCGAAGCCCATGCGAGCGATGGTGTCGTGATCGCGCGCTTGCGCGTCGGAGAGGAAGGTTTCGGTTCGCGTGGCGGTCCACTTGACCGGCCGGCGTAGAATCTGCGCTGCCCACACGACCGTGGAGACCTCGATGGAAAAGAGTCCTTTGGCCCCGAAGCCCCCGCCGACATCGGGCGAGATGACCCGCAGCTTATGTTCGGGAATGTGGAGGGTGTAGACCGAAAGCCACCGGCGCAGGTAATGCGGCTGCTGGCTGGTCGCATAGAGCGTGTAGCGATCGCTGGCGGCATCGTAATCGCAAAGGTAGGAGCGCGGCTCGATCGGGTTTGCCGACACGCGGTTGTTCGTGAGCTCGAGCTCAACGACCTTGGCCGCCGAAGCCATCGCCGCCTCCGTCTGGTGGCGATTTCCGCGCTCGATCTCGAACACGACGTTGGTTCCGAATTGCTCGTGCACGAGCGGCGCGGCCCCCTTCACGGCCAAGCGCGCCGCGACCACCGCTGGCAGCGGGCTGTAGTCGACTTCCACCGCCTCGGCGGCCTCTTCCGCGGCAAACCTGCTGTCGGCCACGACCGCGGCAACGATGTCGCCGACGTGATGGACCTTGCCGCGGGCGAAGGCCGGACGGGGAGCCGCGTTCATGGGCCGCCCGTCGGTAAACGCCATCGGATGTACCACCGTGAGCTCGCCATTCCCGGCTTTGGCCCAATCCTCGGCTGTCAGGGTCAACAGCACGCCCGGCCGCATCGCTGCCGCCTGCGTCGACAACGAGCGAATTCGCGCATGCGCATGTGGGCTGCGCACGAAGGCGCACCAGGCGGCGCCGGGCAGAACGATATCGTCGACGTAGCGGCCTTTTCCTTGAACGAAGCGAACGTCCTCGCGGCGCCGCAGCGCCTGGCCGATGTAGCTGCCTTGCTCGTGCGCTTGCTCCGCCGTCATCGCGCGTCCACCGGTCAGCCAAAAATGGGCGTGGCGCCACGCATCTCGCTACTGATCACGCCTCTTCCCGCTGCCAATAAATCGCGCTGTGCCGTAGCAGGAGCAAAGCCTGATCGAGCGCTAAGCCGCAGATTCCAATCACGATGATCGCGGCGTAGACGTTGGCAAAGGTGAAGCGCGTGCTCCAGATGGTGATGTAATATCCAAGCCCGATGGAATCCCCGATCATTTCGGTTATGACGACGACGATGATCGCCACAGGCAGGGCGACACGCAGGCCCGAAAAAATGCTCGGCATCGTCGCCGGCAAAATGACTCGCCGCAGAATGACGGATCGGCTTGCGCCGCAATTTTGCGCGCTCCAAATCAGCCGCGTCTGGACCCCGCGAAAGCCGAAATAGCACGTCACCACGATCGGATAGAGGCATTCGAGAAAGGTGAACGCGATCTTCGATGGCGTTCCGATGCCGAATATATAGGTGAAAACGGGAAACAAGGCGATCTTCGGTATCGGATAGCCGATGAAAAAAATCGGCTCGAACAGATTGCGCACTAGCACGGATCGTCCCATCGCAGCGGCGAATGGAATTCCGACGAACGCCGCGAGCAAGAAGCCGGCGAGAGCGCGCGAAACCGTCACGCTAGCGTGATAGATGAGCGTCCCGTTGCCGACTTCCGTCGCGAGCGCGGTCCACACCCGCCCCGGGCTTGGAAGCAGACGAGATTCCACGAGACCGCTCGCGACCGTCAGTTGCCAAACCAAAATCAGCAGCGGGATCGAGTACCAGCGCCCGATCAGCGACCGGGCTTGCGCGAAGGTTTGAGCGGTCATCGTACGATTTCTTCCTCCGTGCCGATCATTTGGCCCTTGAGAAGGCGCGATCGGATCGCCAGCAACATGCGGTCGCTCAAAAACCCCAACACGGCGAAGCAGACGATGCCGGCGAACATCAAATCGAACCGCACCCATTCCTCGCCGTAGGAGATGATCGTACCGAGCCCAACCTTCGAGCCGATCAGCTCGGCCGCAAACAGCACCACGAAGGCGTGCGCGAGCCCGATTCGGATGCCGCCGAACAACTGCGGCGCGGCCGCCGGAATGACGACACGGAAAAAGATCGTCCGCGACGGTGCTCCCATGTTGCGCGCCGCCCAGAGCAGAAGCTTGTCGACGGACAACACCGCGTGACGCGAGGCCACGAACACCGGAAAGAAACCTGAAAATGCGATGATGGCAATCTTGGATGCATGCCCGAGGCCGAACAGAAGCAGAAAGATCGGCAGAAACGTGACCTTCGGGATGGAGTAGAGAAAGGATACCAGCGGATCGAAGAAATGGCGCACACCGGGCAGAATCCCCGCGCCAAGGCCAACGACGATGCCGGCAGCCGTGCCGAGGGCAAACCCGACCGACACCCGATAGAGGCTCGCGGCCAGCGCGACGAAGAGCTCGCCCGTCAGCGCGATTTCCCACAACGCCGCAAGGATCGCGCTCGGCGTCGACAGATAGCGCGGCAGCAGACCGGCGCGGCCGAGAATTTCCCAAGCCGCCAACGCCGCGACCGGCAAAATCCAATTCTGGATCGAAGCCGAGTTGATTCTCACGCTTCCTCCAGCGCGCGCGCCTTCAATACCTCGTCCCGCACCAAGTCCCAGACTTCGACCCGCAAGGCGAGGTATTCCCGCGACTTGCGGTAGTCGCCGGAACGATCGAGGTTGGGAATGCGGATGTCGGCCTTGATGCGGCCGGGACGCGCCGTGAACACGATCACCCGCGTTCCTAGATAGATCGCCTCGTCGATGTCGTGGGTAACGAATAGCGCCGTCTTGCGGGCACGCCGCCAGATCGACTGCAGCTCCTCCTGCAGCAATTCCCGAGTCTGGGAATCGAGCGCGCCGAACGGCTCATCCATCAGCATGATTTCCGGATCGAGCGCAAACAGCCGTGCCAGGGCAACACGCTGTTTCATTCCGCCGCTCAGTTGGCCGGGATAGACATCGGCGAAACGAGAAAGATGAACGAGATCGAGATATTCGGCCGCCTTGGCGGTACGCTCGCGTTTCGGCAATCCCTTCATCTCGAGCGGCCATGCGACGTTCTCGATGGCGGTGAGCCAGGGAAATAGCGAGAGCTCCTGAAACATCATGCCGCGATCGGGACCTGGAGGGCCGATCGGCCGTCCGCTCAGCCGCAGCTCACCGGCGGTCGCAGGCTCGAAGCCGCCGATGATGTGCAGGAACGTGCTCTTGCCGCAGCCCGAAGGCCCGACGATGGAGACGAATTCGTGCTCGTCGATCGACAAAGAGAGATGATCGATGGCTCTAACGCTGCGGCTGTCGACCGTGAACGTCTTATCGAGGTTCGTGACCTCCAACAGCGGCATGGTCGCGGGCATTCTCGAGCAAGCTCATTTCGGCAGATAACCGAGATCCACCAGCGACCTGACGTCGGCCCTCTTTTTCTGGAACCCGGCCGCGATCTGGACTGCCTGCATCTTCTCGAGCGCTTCGTCATCGACCCGCAAGCTCGGGTCGCGATAGTAGTCGTTCATGGCCAGGTAGACGTCGGAGTTCACGCGAACCATCTTATGATCGATCAGGAGTTGCCGGGCCTCGCGGGGCTTTTCGAGATAGAACTGCATGCCCGCCTTGAGATCTTCGAGGAAAGCGCGGACCGCACCCGCGTTCTTTTTCAGGAATTCGTCCTTTCCGATGAGGACGATCAGCTCCTCCTCGAATGGTATGCCATATTTGGCATCGAAGATTTTGCGGACCTTCGCCTGCTTTTCCGCGAGCGCGGCGAACGGCTGCGGAAACATCCCGAGATCGATCTTTCCGGCTTCGAGCGCTTCCTGCATCGCTGGGAATGGAACCGGCGTGATCGTGACATCGGTCTCGGCCAACCCTTGCTTTTCAAGCGCGGTTTTCAGCCAGAGGTGACCGGACGTGTAGAAGCCGTTGATGCCGACGATCTTGCCCTTCAAGTCGGCCACCGATTTGATCGGCGAATCGCCCTTGACGTAGAAGCTTGTACTGAAGCCGCGGGGGCTTTCGCGGGAAATCGACGCAATCATCTTGGCCGTCACGCCTTCCGCCGCCGCGAAAATCACGCCGTTCGCGCTGCTGGCGGCGAGGTCGATGGCACCGGCCTCGAATGCCTGGCTGCGCTTGTCCGAGCCGGTAAACCGCGTCGCGTCGAGCGCGTAGGCCTTGCCGTGGTTCTTGGCCAGATCGGGCTTGGCAACGAGCACCCACAGCGGCTCTTCCGCCGCCATACCATAGCCGATGCGCAACGTGACCGGCTGCCCGACGGCTGCGTCGGCCGTCGCGGCCGCAAGCACGATCAAGCATGCCATTCGCCGCGCCGCGGCCTTCGCGTCAAATCCGCCCATGTCGAGCCCCGGTTCGCGTAAGCGTGAACGGTCAACTTGGCAACAAAGCGTATCGGCTCGATCATTCGCTGCAAACACATTTTTCGGAGTGGGAAAGGCGGCAGAACAACCTCCGCTTCGTCGCGATGGCGGGACGATATCGAGCAACGCGCGATCTCGATGGCCACCGCGCGGCAGGGCTTTGGGATTGGAAAGTGCGGCTTTGAGATGGCCGCTTGGCGACCAGGGAGGGCGTAGCCCGGATGGAGCCTAAAGTGCGTTTACGCGCGTCCATAGCCCGTCGAAGACGGGCGTGAACGCCCTCAGGGACGCGCTATGGCGACATCCGGGACTCCCCGCATTTCGCTTCGCTCAATGCGGGCTACGAAGGTCGCGCTTGCTACGGGGTCTCGCTTGCGCGAACGCGCTTTAGAAAAACGCCAGTGTGCGGATTTCGATGCTCTCGCGCGGCCGCGCCTTGGGCGGCGAGGTCGGGTCCTCGAAAGCGGTGTGGGCGGACCAGCGGGCGCGGCCGTCCTTCGAAGAGTCGTAGACTTTGAATACCAGCGCCTCCTCGCGCCGCATGCGCGGCAACCAGTACCAGCGGTGCTCGGGATTGTAGGTGATGGCGTAGGTTTGGCCGACCCGGTTGGGATAGCGGCGTTCGCTCACCACGAAATCCTGCGGCGAGATGCTGCGCGCGTCGCAGATCGCGAGCGGGAAACTCTCGACCGGATGGCGGATCGGCCGCCACACCTGCACGATGGCGAAGCGGCGTTGCAGCAGTTTCTCGGCTTCGTCCGGAAGCAGGTCGCGCACGCGCTGCGGGCCCGACCATTCGGTGTAGTCGTTGTGCACGCGGCGCACGACCTCGCGGATCTTGCGCGCCTCGCGCGCTTCGTCGTCGGCCGTGCGCAAGGTATGATCGAATACGACCACGCGCGAGGCGCCGCTCTCGGCCTTCACCAGCGCCTCCATCTCCGGGTAGTAGACGCGCCGGATTTGGTCCTCGTCGAAGAAATCGGCGACCTTGGTGTCGTGACGGACGAAACGGAAGCCCTCGCGATCGAGCGCAAACGGTCCCGCGTGCAACCGCGCATTGCGGATAGTCACGCGGCGTGGATCAGGCGTGCCGCCGCTGCGTACATCGGTCGAGCCCGGCGAAGCGGTCTGGGTAAATATCTTTTCGCCGTTATCCCGGATGTAGTTGACCGAGGCCTCGATGGCCTCGCCGACCGTTTCCCGCTCGATGACCTCAACCATGGGCAACTCCTTCGCCTTCGGGCTGCATTCCCTTCGCGTCATCCATCGGCC
>WNFN01266887.1_pt1 | contig 18717 bp, 13 predicted proteins | sample 5400161 | NCBI WGS metagenome assembly WNFN01 (sample SAMN13153353, study PRJNA577476) | soil metagenome | isolation source: 80 cm saprolite on Douglas fir-dominated hillslope | place: USA:California | collected 2013-09-17 | reverse complement strand
GCAGGGCCTCGTCCCTCCCGCGTTGTGGAACATCCTGATGACGGCAGCGGTGGTACTCGTGTTCGCCGTGCCCAAGCAAGAGGAGCAGCCGGCTGCGCAACGGCCGTGGCGGCTGGCCGGCCTCCTGCTCCTCGTCGCGCTGATCCTCGTCTATCGCGCGGACGGCGTTTCGGGGGTGATCCAGATGCGGCCGTACTGGTGGGGCATCCTCGGACTCATCGGGTGGGCCTACCTCGTGGCGGCCGCGCTCTACCTCGTCGCCGGCGACCGCCCGGCGATCCTCGTGGGCGCCGTCGCGCTCCTCTACCTGGTCGCCCTGGCGGACGAGGCGAACGCGATCGGCGTCCTGGGGGCGTTCCGCCCCGTCGTCTCCGTAGGCTCGATGCTGGGCGCGCACGGCGCGCTCGTCCTCTCCGGCGCGGTGCTGACCGTGGCCCTGGGGCGGCACCGGGACGATTCGCTTCCGGCGGCGCGCTTCATCGCGCCCGCGCTCGGCTTCGCCCTCGCCTGCGCGGCGGCCGGGTTGCTGGTGCACGCCCTGCACGGTGTCCATCCGGTGTTCGAGATCAGCAAGATCCGCGCGACCGCGGCCTGGTGCCTCCTCTCCGCCGCCTGCACCGTGGCCGCCTGGACGGCGGCCTATGCCTCGGCGGACGTCGCCGGTCACCGCCGCTGGCCGCGCGCGATCGCCATGGCGGGCGAGAACGCGCTCCTCATCTATCTCCTGGCGCCATTCCTGCTGTCCGTCTTCGATCTGGTCGCGTGGGGAACCGGCCGGAATCCCTATGAAGCGCTCGGCGGCTCGCTGGTGGCCGGTATCCTGCGCTCGGTGGTCTTCGCGTGGGCGATCGTGCGGCTGTCCGGATGGATGGGCGCGCGGGGCCTGCGCCTGCAGCTGTAGAGGAGGACGGGGTGAGACTCTCGTCGTCGTGCCTGCTCAGCGGCCACCGTCGAGCGGGTTGGCTGACGTTGTGCGTGGCCGGCCTCGTCGTGCCCGGTGCCGCCGCGCAACCCCTCGTCCTCGTCAACCACGTCGGCTACGACGTGGCCGGACCGAAGCGCGCGATCGTCCAGGGCCGCAAGGGTGATGCCGTCCGGTCCTGCGAAGTCCAGGATGCCGCGAGCGGCGCCCGCGTGCTGGCGGCGGAGCCGCGAGCGGCGGGGAGTGTCGCGCGCTGGCGCGATTGGACGTACTGGACGGTCGATTTCTCCTCCTGGCAACGCGAGGGCGAGTTCCGCGTCACCTGCACGACGGGGGGAGGGGCCGTCTCGTCATCGCCTTTCCACATCGAGAAAGGCGTGCTCGAGCGGCGCACCCTGTCCGACGTCCTGTATTACTTCAAGGGCCAGCGCGCCTCGGGTCTCCTCGATCAAGCGGACCGTGCCCTGCCCCTGGAAGGCCGGCGCGACCGGGTGGTGGACGCGCACGGGGGCTGGTACGACGCCACCGGCGACTACGGCAAGCACCTGTCGCACCTGTCGTACTCGACCTACTTCAACCCGCAGCAGATCCCCTTGACGGCCTGGGGGCTGCTCAAGACCTACGACCTGCTCCAGCGCCGCTCGGATCCGCTCTTCCGGCAGTACCTGGGGCGGCTGCTCGGCGAGGGGGCGTGGGGCGCGGACTACCTCGTCCGCGTGCAGGCCCCGGGCGGATCCTTCTACCGCTCCGTCTCGGGCCCCGGCCCCGCGAAGCGGCCCGACGATCGCCGCATCGCCCGTGACGGGCGCGGGAAGGCCATCACGAGCACGGATGAGGCCGCCTACCAGAGCAGCTTCCGCGCCGGCGGCGGCGTGGCCATCGCCGCCCTGGCCCAGGCCGCGCTCCTCCAGGCTCCCGGCGAGCGGGAGGCGGATTACCTGCGCGCGGCCGAGGACGCGTGGGCCTTCCTCGCCGCCCACAACGAGCACCTGACCAACGACGGACACGAGAACATCGTGGACGACTACTCCGCGCTGCTCGCGGCCACGGAGCTGTTCCGGGCCACGCGCAAGCCCGACTACAAGCAGGCGGCGGATGCCCGCGCCACGCGCCTTCTCGCGCGGCTCTCGCCGGCCCCGCGTGCGTACTGGCGCGCCAATGACCAGGACCGGCCCTTCTTCCACGCCTCGGAAGCGGGTCTGCCCGTCACCAGCCTCGTGGCGTACCTGGACATCGTGGACGACAAGCCGCGGGCGGCGGTGCTCGATGCGGTGCGCGCCTCGCTGGAATGGGAGCTCGCGGTCACGAGCGAGGTGGCCAACCCGTTCGGCTACGCGCGCCAGCTCGTGCAGACCAGGGCGGGCGTGCGCGAGGCGCGCTTCTTCTTCCCGCACGACACGGAGACCGCGCCCTGGTGGCAGGGCGAAGACGCGCGCCTGGCCTCGCTGGCCTTCGCCGCGCGTGCGGCCCTCCCATACTTCGCCGACGATCCCGACTTCTCCGGCCGGCTGCGCCGGTATGCGCAGGACCAGCTCGACTGGATCCTGGGGCGCAACCCCTTCGACGCCGCGCTCCTCGAGGGGGCCGGGCACAACAACCCCGAGTACCGATTCCTGGGCTCCTTCGAGTACACGAACGCGCCCGGCGGCATCGTCAACGGCATCACCGCCGGCTTCGCCGATCCGCAAGGGATCGACTTCAACCTGCCTCATACGACGACCGGCGGCGACAACGATTGGCGGTGGGGCGAGCAGTGGCTGCCGCACGCCACCTGGTACCTGCTCGCGGTGGCGGCCGGGGAAGGGCCGTCCCGTCCCCCGGACGGCCGCGTGATCATCGGATACGTCTTCGCGCAGGACCGCGTGCTCGACCCCGCGGCCATCGCCGCCGAGAAGCTCACGCACATCAACTACGCCTTCGCGAACATCAAGGAGGGCCGGGTGGTGGAGGGCTTCGCCCACGACGACGAGAACTTCCGCGTCCTCACCGGCCTGCGTCAGCGCAACCCCGGCCTCAAGATCCTCGTCTCCGTCGGAGGCTGGACCTGGTCGGGCGGTTTCTCGGACGCCGTGCTCACCAAGGAGAGCCGCGCGAAGTTCGTGGAGAGCGCCGTCGATTTCGTGCGCCGTCACGACCTCGACGGCTTCGACGTGGACTGGGAGTATCCGGGCCTGCCCGGCGACGGCAACGTGAACCGTCCGCAGGACAAGCTCAGTTTCACCGCCGTCATGGCCGATCTGCGCGCGGCCCTGGACAAGGAAGGCGCGGCCCGCGGCCGTCACCTCCTCCTCACCTTCGCCGCCGGGGCCTCGTCGAAGTTCCTCGCGCACACCGAGATGGACGTGGTCCAGGCCTCCGTGGACTACGTGAACCTCATGACCTACGACTTCCGCGAGGCGGAGGGGGACCCGCAGGCGGGCCATCACTCGAACCTCTACACCCATCCGGACGACCCGCACCACATGTCCGCGGACCGGGCCGTGCGCGAGTTCCTGGCCGCGGGAGTGCCCGCAGGCAAGCTGGTCCTGGGCGTCCCCTTCTACGGGCGAGCCTGGGGCGACGTCGATCCGACCGGAGACGGCCTCTATCAGGAGGGCAAGGCCCCGAGCGAGCGCATCCAGACGCGGTACGGAAGCCTGGCCGCTCTGGCCACGCAGCCGGGATGGGTGCGGAGATGGGACGCGCTCGCCCAGGCCCCGTTCCTCTGGAACGCGGAGCGAAGGATCTTCGTGGGCTTCGACGATCCTGAGTCCCTGCGCGTCAAGTCCCGCTACATCCGCGAGCACGGCCTCGCGGGCGCGATGTTCTGGGAGTACAGCTCCGATCCGACGGGAGCGCTGCTGGGCGCCCTCTTCGAAGGGCTGCGCGGCGGGAGCGCTACTCCTTAGCCCCGCGCTCCCGCAGCAGCTTGACCGCGTCGTCGTTCCGGCTCTCCAGGGCGAGGGCGAGCGGCGTCTTGCCGGTGCTGTCCTTGACGTCGGCCTTCGCGCCCTTGTCCAGGAGCAGCACCGCGATGTCGCGCCGCTCCCCATCGAGGCCCGCGTGGTCGCAGATCTTGTGCAGCGGCGTGCGCCCGAAGTGGGCGTCCACCGCGTTCACGTTCGCCCCGCTCTCGATCAGGAACTTCACCGCGGCGAGATAGCCCTGGTGCGTGGCGAGGTGGAGCGCGGTCTCGTTCCCGTACTGGGGCGGCGTGTAGTCCACCTTCGCGCCCTTGGAGAGCAGGAACCGGAGGCTCTCCACCTGGCCTGCCCCGGCCGCGACCTGGAAAGCGGTCTCGCCGAACTCGCGCGCGTTGAGCGGGGCGCCGCGCGCGAGCAGGAGCTCCATGGTCGCCACGTGCCCGCCGCGGGCGGCGTCGTGCAGCGGGGTGCCCGCCGCCTCGCCGAGCAGGCCGGGCGCGGTCAGCGCCGCCTTGCGGTCGAGGAGCAGCTTGACCAGCTCGGTGTGGCCGCCGGCGGCCGCGTAGAAGAGGGGCCCCTGCGACTTCTCGTCGCCGACGTTGATGTCCACGCCCTTCGACAGGAAGAGCAGGACGACGTCCGTCTTGCCCTCCGCCGCCGCCATGTGCATGGCCGTGGCCCCGCTCGGCCCCTTCGCGCGCGGATTCGCGCCCGAGGAGTCGCGTGACTTCGGCGGAGCCGGCCATGGCCGCCAGGTGCAGCGGCTGGTTGCGGTCCTCGTCGGCCAGGGCCGTGCTCGCGCCCTTGGCCAGGAGCACCTTCGCGACCTCCGGCTTGTCGGCCTGGGCCGCCCAGTGCAAGGCGGTGCGCTTGTGCTTGTCGAGCGCGTCCACCTCGATGCCGCCGTCGAGCAGGCCCGTGACCACCTCGACCTGGCCGTCATGGGCGGCGGCCTGGATGCCCCCCGCGCCCGCGCGCTTGAGCAGGTCCCGCGCGCGCTTGCGCGTCTCCTCGTCTCCGTCGCGCAGGACCGTGCGCACCGCCGCCACCCACTCCGCGGCCGCGGTGTCGAGGTTGTTGAGCGCGCCCGCGGCCTGGACACGCACGCTGGGATCGTCGTCGCCCAGGCGCTTGATCAGCTCGGGGACGGCGGGCCGCGCCGCCTCCCCCAGGTTCCACAGCGCGCCCGCGGCGTTGTAACGGACCTCCTTGGAGGTGTCGTGAAGGGCCTCGATGAGCGCGGGCACCGCCGACTCCGCCTTCATGTCCACGAGCTGGTAGGAGGCTTCGATCCGCTTGTCCTCCTTGCGGTCCTTGAGCTGCTTGATCAGCTTCGCGACCTGCTTCTCGTCCGCGGCGGCGGCCGGACGCGCCACCGTCGTCCCGGCACCCAGCGCGAAGAGGATCGCCAGCACGACACTCTTTCGTTTCATCGTCCCTCGCAGGGTGGGGATGATGCCACGATTGCGCTTGGCCGTGACGTCTCGGGGGACGGCGGGACGGGGATCTACCCTCTCCCTTCGGCCACCGCCGTCAGTCCCGCCGTCTTGCGCCATCCGACCCCTTCGAGGAGCGCGAAGACCAGGACGACGTCGCCGACAAGGATGAGCGCCCAGTTGCCTTCGCGACTGAGCCAGCCGGCCACGATGACGACGACCGTTGCCATCAGCCACGCCACGTTGAGCGCCACAGCCAGGGCTGCCGTCCGGCGCGCCGAGCCACCCCGTGCGCCCGCGACGAGCGAGGCGGCATAGGCCAGCAGGCCCACCCCGACCGCCGCCACCAACGCCGCCGAGCGAAGGCCGATCAGCGTGGCGATCGGCGCGGGCGCGACCAGGGGGCCGAGGCCACACGCTCCCGACACCACGCCGTCCGCGACCAACACCCGACTCAGGAACCTCTCACTGTTCATGCCGACCTCCTTGCCGTCCCAATCTGGGGCGCCGGCGGCGCGCTTTCAATTACCTCCGAGGTCATGGCCCGCCCGGCACCCGGCGCCTATACTCCGCGCGTGCACCGCGCTCCGGAGCAGTCCGCGAGGAGCGCGCCGACGGGACACGTCGGCCCGCTCCTCCGCCAATGGCGTGCCGCGCGGCACGTCAGCCAGCTCGACCTCGCGCTGGATGCGGACGTCTCGTCGCGCCACCTGAGCTTCGTGGAGACGGGGCGCGCGCAGCCCAGCCGCGAGATGGTGCTGCGCCTGGCCGAGGCCCTGGAGGTCCCGTTGCGTGAGCGCAACGCGCTTCTCCTCGCCGCGGGCTACGCGCCGCTGTACCGCGAGACCGGCCTGGGTGCCCCGGAGATGGGGGACGCGCGGCACGCGGTGGAGTTCATCCTCGCCCAGCAGGAGCCGTACCCGGCCATCGTCGTGGACCGCCACTGGAACCTGCTCCTCGCCAACCAGGCCACGCACCGCTTCTTCGCGATGTTTCTCGACGCTCCGCCCGCGGGCACGCCCAACGCCATGCGGCTCATCTTCCATCCCCAGGGCCTGCGACCCTTCGTCGAGAACTGGGACGAGGTCGCGCGCCACCTCGTCGAGCGCGTGCACCGCGAGGCGGCGGGTCCGCCGGACGCCGCGACCAGGGCCTTGCTCGAGGAGCTGCTCGGCTACCCGGGCGTGCCGAGCGGATGGCGCACGCCGCAGCTCGACCGCGCCCCCGCGCCGCTCCTGGGGATCGTCTATCGCAAGGGCGACGTGAGGCTCAGCGTCTTCTCGACCATCACGACGTTCGGGACGCCGCAGGACGTCACGCTGCAGGAGCTCCGCATCGAATGCTTCTTCCCGGCGGACGAGGCGACGCGCGCGCTCTTCGCGAAGCGCTGAGGCGGCGGATCAGCGATGGCGGCCCGGATGATCGCATCCGGGGAAGCTGGCGAAGAAGACCTGGCCGGTCCACCCGAGCTCGCGCATGCCGATCTCGGAGGAGTAATACGCGCCGGCGATCCAGCCCTTCAGCTCATCGAAGCGGTCGCGCGTGGTGGGCGGGCGCTTGGGGAGAGGCGGGGGGACGACCACGGCTTCGCCGCGCACCCAGAAGTGCGGCGGCTCGGCGGGCTCCGCGGTGGAGACGGCGGTGAGCAGCTCTGTCTGCTGGCCTTCGGTCAGCGCCTTCCACGGGTGGTTGTAGCGGGCCTGCGCCTCGCCGTCGATCCACCCCAGCGCGCTCAGGAACCTTCGCTGATTGTCCGGCGTGTCCACGGCGAGGAGCTGGTCGACGAAGGGAGCCACCTTCGCGCGCGTCGAACCCGGAACGATGCGCTCGGCCAGCGAGACCAGCGTCTCCATCTGGTGCGCGTCCAGGAACACCGGCTTCGCGCCGGGCACGCTCGCTCGCGTGTCGGCGGTGGCCACGCGATCGGGGTGGGCCAGGTGATCGCGGACCGGATGATCCTGGGCAATGGCGGGCAGCGCGAGCCCGGCCCCGGCCGCGCCCATCAAGCCCTGCAGCACCTCGCGCCGCCCCAACGTCTTCGGCGTCGCGCTGACGACCGGCAGCTCCACTCTCTTGGTCATGCTCGACCTCGTCGCTGGCCGCCGACAGTAGCACCGCGCCAGGGCCGGAGACAAGATCGCGCTTTCTGGTTTGACCGTCCGGGTGCCCGGAGCTACGCTCCGCCGCCGGGCGCCGGACGATGGGCGTGCGCCAACAGACGGGGGTGCAAGTGCAGAGCAAGACGCAGGACACCGGAGGCGGGCCGGCCCCAGTCCGACCAGAACTTCACCGAGCATCGGCCCGAGTTCAGCGCGCCCTATCGCAACCGCGCGCCCGAGGTCATCCGCAAGACGCGGCCGACCCAGAAGGACTGCTACGCCTGCAACGAGTTCAACTACGACTGGTTCTGCAACGACATCGAGGAGCCGTACACGACGCCGAAGGACAAGCCGTTCAGCTGGCAGGGGCGCACCCGCCTCGTCGGCGGCCGCACCAACGTCTGGGGCCGCCAGAGCTACCGCTTCAGCGACCTCGACTTCAAGGCCGCGTCCTACGACGGGTACGGCATGGACTGGCCTCTCGGGTACGGCGACCTCGCTTCGTACTACGACCTCGTCGAGGACTACGTCGGCATCACCGGTATCGCAGAGGGAGTGGACGCGCTGCCCGACGGCCGCTTCCATCCGCCGATGGGGATGACCTGCGCGGAGACCCTCTTCCGCAACCGGGTGAAGGACAAGCTCGGGTGGACGACGACTCTCGGGCGCGCCGCCAACATCACGAAGCCCCTCAACGGCCGCGCCCCCTGTCATTACTGCGGGCCCTGCCACCAGGGCTGCGCCACGCACTCGTACTTCAACGCCGCCTACACGACCGTCGCCGACGCGATGAAGACCGGCAAGGCCACGCTGATCACGAACGCGATGGTCTACAAGGTCCTCACCGACACCGGCACCAATCGCGCGCGGGGGCTGCTCTACATCGACCGCCTGACCCGCGAGCCGAAGGAGATCCGCGGCCGCGTGGTGGTGCTGTGCGCCCAGGCCCTGGAGTCGGCACGCGTCCTCCTGAACTCCGCCAGTCGGCAGAACGCGGGCGGCCTCGCCAACTCCAGCGGCGTGCTCGGGCACTACCTGATGGACCACCTCTGGGTGGCGGGCGGGGCCAGCGGCGAGTTCCCGGAGATCGCGGAGAAGGCGACCATGGGCGGGCCGCAGCGCCCCGACGGCCTCTACGTCATCCGCTTCCGCAACACGAAGGACAAGAAGTACGACAAGTTCCTCCGCGGCTACGGATTCCAGGGTGGAGGCTCGACCAGCTTCAACTGGCGTGCCCCCGGCTTCGGCGAGGAGTTCAAGAAGGGCTTCCGCGATCCCGTCGTCAGCGTGGGCCTGGCCGGATTCGGCGAGTGCCTGCCGCGCTACGAGAACTTCGTCGAGATCGATCCTTCCGGGCAACTGGACGCCTTCGGCATTCCCGTCCTGCGCATCGAGATGGCGTGGGGTGACAACGAGCGCGCGATGGTCGCGGACATGGCGGAGTCGGGCGCGGAGATGATGGATGCCGCGGGCGCGAAGAACATCCGTCCCTACGCCATTCCGGACCGGGTACCCGGGTACGGGATCCACGAGATCGGCGTGGCGCGCATGGGCAAGGATCCGAAGACGTCGGTGCTGAACCAGTTCCAGCAGGCCCACGACGTCGCGAACCTGTTCGTGATGGACGGGGCCGGCTTCACATCCGGCGCCTGCCAGAACCCGACCCTCACCATCATGGCCCTGGCCGTGCGCTCGACCGACTACCTCATGGACGAGATGAAGAAGGGCAGCCTGTAGACGCCTCGGCGGGGCGGCTAGGTGCGCCAGTTCTCCACCTTCAGGCCGCGGACGCGGCGGAACTCGCGGACGTTGTCCGTGACCACGACGAGGTTGCGCGAGAGAGCCTGCGCGGCGATGAGCATGTCGTTCGGGCCGATGGGCGTTCCCTTCGCTTCGAGTCGAGTCCGGAGCTGTCCATAGGCGGCCGCCGACTCGAGGTCGAATTCGAGCGACGGGATCTCGGCCACTAGCACGTCGATACGCGCGTGGTTCTCCCTGGGGCGGGCGCTCCGGTCGGCGCCGTAGCGAAGCTCGGCGACGACCACGGCGCTCAGTCCCAGGTCGGCCGGGCCCGACCGGTGCAGGCGCGCGATGACCGCCGGATAACGCCCGCTGAGGTAGTCGACGCAGGCGTTGGTGTCGAGGAGGTACTTCACTCGTCGAGGTCCGGGCCCGCCTCCGCGGCTTCCGGTTCAGGGGGGTAGGGGAAGTCCCGGGCCGAACCGGCCAGGTCCAGGAAGCGGCGGCTCCACCGCTGCGGGACGCTTTCCAGCACGACGGACCGGCCCTGGCGGCGGATCAGGACCTCGCGTTGCCCTTCGAAACGGTATTTGCGCGGCAGCCTCACCGCCTGGCTTCCTCCCGTCCTGAAGAGCTTGGCCCGGTCACCCATCTCCGTCCTCCGATGTCGAGTATATACGAAGTGTAGCTATGTTCTCCTTCTGCGCGACCGCCCCGTCGTGGCGGGTCGCATCAGGGACAGGCTAGGAGAGCGGGGCGGGGGTGAACGTAAACGGCATGTAACCCGTCACCGTGATCTCTTCCGATCCGATCCGCGAAGGCCAGGTGATCGAGGGCGCGCTATGATTCTCCGCGCCGGCGCCTCGGCGCGCCGTGGCAAGAAAGCCGGGTGGCAACCATGGTGAGCGCGTCGCGGTCCCCGCACGAGGAAGGCGGCAACGTCACCATCCAGGATATCGCCCGCGAGGCCGGCGTTTCCGTGAGCACGGTCTCGCGCGTCCTCAACAAGACGGTGCCGGTGGCCCGGGCCAAGCGGGCGGCCGTCCTGACCGCGGTGGACGCGCTCGGCTATCGCCCGAACGTGGTGGCCCAGGAGCTGGCGCGCGGGCACACGCTGGCCGTCGGCGTCCTTCCCCAGCGCATCTCGAACCCGTTCTACAGCCGGCTGCTGAAGGGCGTGGAGCAGGGGCTGCGGGGCACGCCGTATTACCCGCTCTTCGCCAGCGGCGAGCAGCCCGAGGAGGAGGCGCAGGCCCTCGACATGCTGCTCCGGCACCGCGTGGAGGCGCTCATCCTCATCGGAGGAAACATCCCCGACGACAAGCTGATCGAGCTGTCGAAGCGCATGTCCATCGTGGCCATCGCCCGCCACGTCCGGGGGCTCGAGCAGCGGTGCGTGCGCGTGGGCAACGAGGAGGGCGCCTACAAGGCTACGCGCCACCTGCTGGACATGGGCCATCGCCGCATCGCGCACATCACCGGGCTGCGCACGCACTCGGACGCGATCGCGCGGCGCGCCGGATACGAGCGCGCCCTGGCGGAGGAGGGAATCGCGCGCGATCCCCGCCTCATCCTGGAGGGCGACTTCGAGGAGCAGTCGGGCCTGGCCGCGGCAGAGTCGCTGGTCAAGACGGGGACGCGGTTCACCGCCATCTTCGCCGCCAACGACCAGATGGCGGTCGGCGCCATGCTCGCCCTGTTCCGCCACGGCGTGGCCATCCCGCAGGCCGTGTCGCTGGTCGGCTTCGACGACCAGCCCAGCGCCGCCTATACGTGCCCGCCGCTCACGAGCATCCGCCAGCCCGCGGTCGAGATGGGACGCGCGGCCGCCCTGGCCCTGGTGGAGGAGCTCCGCGGCAACCGCTTCGTGCAGCCGATCTTCGACACCGATCTCGTCGTGCGTGCGACGACGGCGCCCCCCTCCGCGGAGGCGGCGCGCCGCTCCGTGCGATCGGCCGCCCGCCGGGCGCGCAAGTGAGGCAGGCTTCTTCGGCGAGGGATGGATAGACGGGCAAGCGGAGAGAGCGGCCATCCTGAACGGTTTCGGCCTGCTAGGTGTCCTGACCCAGAGATTCGGTGACAAAAGGGCTCGATCGAAGCGAGCCGGCGGCAAGAGAGGCCGTGGCCAATCGAACTGTTTCACGGCCGCAGATTTTGTTTCGACCCTCAAGATTCCCGCGGCGATTTTGCGGAAAGCGAGTACGAGCAGGCCATCTCGCATGGACCGGCCATCTCGGATCGACCGCAGCCGTTGGAGCAAGCCAACTTGTTCCGGAACAAGTTGCCCGGCGGTGCCGCGTCCTTCACTCATCCTGCGAGAATCGAACATCGACGCTGAGCTCACCCAAGTCGTCTGCCTGTCGATGGCCGACGAGCACACCGCGATCAGCGGCGATAGTTCTACTATTTCTGGGTCAGGACGCTAGGCTAGGGTAGTCTGGCAGACTGCAGAGCTATACGCAGGAAACGCGCACTCATGTCCCGCTCGCGCTCGACTACCGTGGTCGCGCTCTTCGCCGGTGTTGGCGCGCTGGCTGCGGCCATGCCGTCCGCGTCGCAGACTCCGCACTTTCCGGCGGCCGTTGAGCTCGTTCGCATCGACGTCGTCGTCCTGGATCGCAGTGGCCAGCCCGTTGCCGGCCTCGTCCCCGCAGATTTCGAGGTGACCGAGGGCGGCCGCCCGCACGAGATCGTGAGCTTCGAGCCAATCACCGTCCGGGGCAAGCCAAAGCCGATCCCGGAAGTGTCGGCACCCGCGTCGGTGAGCACGACGATAGTTCCCGCGCCGCAAGAGAACAGGTTCTTCCTCATCTTTTTCGATGACGTCCACGTGAGTGCGCCGGCTGCCGAGCGCGTCCGAGAGCAGCTCATTCCGTTTTTCGAGCGTGAGACACGGGAGGGCGACTGGATCACGATCGTGTCGCCCCTGGCCGGCCTCACATGGACGGCCCGCACCGCGTTCGAGCGCCGCCAACTGCCGGCGGTGGTTCGAAGCCTCAAGGGGCAGCTCGTGCGCAAGCTGCGGAAGGACGATCCCAGCGACTTCGATGCGATGCGAACCTCCGAGTACGGGGGTCGAGGCGCCATGGAGTCGCGGGGCCCGAACAGTCAATTCACGGGGAACAGATACAACCTCGCCGAAGAGGTCTACGCCGTGGCCCAGCGTCGCGTCCGGCAGACGCTGGGCAGACTGAGCGCAGCGATCGAGTCGGTCGCTGGCTTCCGCGGGCGCAAGTCGCTGATTCTCTACTCGGAAGGGTTCATCAAGTCGCCAAGCCTGCCGGATTACGACAGGGTGATCGAGCAGGCGCGCCTCGCCCATGTCACGGTCTACTTCGCGGATCCTCGCGGCCTGAGTAGCGGCCTTCCCATGGCTGACGGCGAGCCGGGCGGTGCCACCCTCATCCAACTCGACACCGAAGCGGGCGGCACGTCCTATCTCGCCAGCAACACGGGAGGACGGATTTCCATCTCGAACGACGTCACAGGCTTGCTGCACGAAGCGGCGATCGAATCGTCGGCCTATTACCTGCTCGGCTTCGAGCCCTCGCCTGGAAAGCCCGGAGAGCGGAAGCTGCGCGTGCGCGTTCGGCGCGAAGGGCTGACGGTCCGCGCGCCGGACCGTTACGTCGTCGCGGAGGCCGAGAGCAAGGGGAGGACGACTCCGCCGGCCGTCCAGGCCCTGGGGCTGGTCTCTGACGCCACCGATATCCCGCTGCTCGTGAGCACGCTTTTCCTAGACGCCTCGCCCAAGGGTGACATCACGACCACGCTTGCTGTCGAGCTGGACGCGGGCACCGGCGCGACGGGTGAGCGCCGCCTCGACCTGCTCATCGAAGCGCGCCCTCTCGATCACACCGAGCCAGTCCGCGATACCGCGGAGCTGAGTGTTCCCTCCGGCGGCGGGGCCGCCGTGGCCACCCGTGAGCTGCACCTCCGGCCCGGCGTCTGGCAGGCACGCATCGTCGTGCGGGACACCCAGACGGAGAAGCTCGGCTCTGTCCTTCACACCTTCGAGGTGCCAAGCGGCACCGTGCTCCGGGTGTCCTCCCCGATCGTGACCGATGAGCTGGAGGCTTCGCGGGTTCCCCGGCCGCGCCTGCGGCTCGACCGACATTACCGGTCGGGCACCGCACTTTATTGCCAGTACCGGGTCTTCGGGGCAGCCGTCGAGGCGACGAGCGGCAAGCCAAGAGTCAGCGCGTCGTATGCGATCGTGCGCGACGGCCACGTCATCCAGGCAGGGCCCTCTTCAACGATCGAGCCGGCGCGCGATGGCCAGCTCCTCCGGTTGATCGGCTTCGGCCTCGCCGGCTTCGAGCCGGGCGAGTACGTGCTGGTGCTGCACGTCGCGGATGAGGTGAGCGGCGAGAGCCGCGACGTGAGAGAGCCCTTCACGATCGTGCCCGCGCAAGGCTGAGACAGTGCGGCAAGGCCTGCGGGCGGCGGTCGCCCTCGCCACACTCGTAGCCAGGGGCTCGAATGCGCAGGAGGCCCGAACGGTCCCCGCATTCCCCGCCCGTGCCGACGCCATCACCGCGGACGTCGTGGTCCTCGACAAGGACGGTCGGCCGGTGCGTGGCCTGACCCAAGAGGACTTCACGCTCCTCGAGGACGGCAAACCCCAGGCGATCGTCGCGTTCGAGGCGCGGGAGCTCGCGAAGGCGGTCGCTATGCCCGAGGCCACGGTCGGCGACGAGCGCGTCGCGACCAACGAAGGCGGCGAGTCCCACGGCCGGACCCTCGCGTTCCTCATCGACGACCTCGGAACGCGCTCCGTACCCATGGGGGATGCCAAGAGAGCCATCGTGCGTTGGCTGCGGGAGAAGGCGGACCCGCGCGACGAAGTCACCCTGGCCACGGCGAGCGGCGACGTGTGGTGGAGCGACCGGATCGATCGGGGGCGGGCCGACCTCGAGGCCGTGTTGAGCCGCGTGAAGGAAGGGAAGCTGCGCGACCAGCCCTGGATCAGCGATTGGGAGGCCTATCGGATCGTGGTCTACGAAGACGCCACCGGTGCCGCGGAGGCCTCGGCCGGCCCCGCACGTGTGGCCGTCGGTCCGCCCGGAGGGCCGCCACTTCCTAACCCCGACGCCAACCCCAACATGCTGGGTCGCATCATGGACCGGGTCGTCGAGCGCACAGGCCGGCGCCCGGCCGAGGTGCGCATGCGATCCATGGAGCTCTACAACGACCTCAACCGCAGGACGCGAGCGCTTCTGGGCGCCACGGAGCGGCTCTCGCGCGGGCTGACCGGGGCGCGCGGGCGCAAGTCGATCGTCGTCTTCTCCGAGGGCTTCCTCTACGACCCCAACCAGCGCGCGCTCTTCGATCGGTCGATCGACGCCTCGCAGCGCGCGAACACGGCGATCTACTTCGTCGACATCAAGGGGCTCGAAGCGCCCCTCCTGTTCCGGGCCGAGCAGCCAAACGAGGCGCCGAGCGTGGCCGACCTTGGTGTCCGAAGCATGGAGGAGAACTTCCTGGAGACGTCGGGAACGGAGCACGTCGCCGAGAACACCGGGGGCGCATCCGTGCGCAACACGAACGACCTCTTCGGCGGCCTGACGAGGGTCGCGGAGGAGTCCTCGACCTACTACCTGCTCGGCTACCAGCCTGAGAAGTCGCCCGATGGGAAGTGGCACAAGCTCGAAGTGAAGGTCGCTCGTCCGGGGGCGAGAGTCCGCACGCGGCACGGCTATCAAGCGACACCGCCGCCGGTCCCGGCGTCCGTGGCGCCGGCGGCAAAGGGCAAGAATTCCGCCGATCGCGACCAGAAGGCCCCGAAGCGGCCGCTCGATCCGGCAGTCATGACGAGCGGCGCGGCCGACGCCCTTCCTTGCCGCATCGCCCCTTACGTCCTCGAAGCGGACAAGACCGGGCTGGCGCGCGTCCTGGTCGTGCTGGAGTTGGACACGTCGAGGCTCGCCTTGCGCGGTGACGGTGGACGTCGGACGGGGGCGGTCGACCTGACCCTCCTCGGGATGAGTCGCGATCAACCGAAAACGTTTCTGCTCGACGAGAGGGTCCGTATCGACGTCGACGCGAAGGCCGCCGGCGGTTGGATGACCCTGTCCCGCGAGCTCCGGCTTCCCTCCGGCGTCGCGCAGGTGCGGGCGCTCGTGCGGGACGTGGGCTCGGGGCTCGGCGGAACGGTCACGCAGCGGCTGGAAGTACCGCCCCTCGACGGACCCTACCTCGGCACGCCCATCGTGACCGACAAGATGCTCGTTCCTCGCGGCGGCGGCGCGCGCCTGATGCCGGTCGCCCACCGCCGCTTCCGGCCGCGGGGCTACCTCTTTTGCTCGTACGAGGTCTTCGGGATGACGGATCGCGAGGGGCGCGCGACGACCCAGGTCGCGGGCGGTTACACCTTGCAGGCGGAGGGAGGTCGGGTGGTGAGCGCGGCGCCGCCGACGCTGATCGCCGTGGACCTCGGGGGCCGCGTCGTCAGGCTACTCGCGCTGCCCCTCGCCGGCCTCGAGAAGGGCACCTACGAGCTGACCCTCGAGGTCGTGGACAAGGCCACCGGCCGGACACTCGTGACGCACGAGGCATTCGCCCTGGACGGAGCGCCGCTCTAAGCGCCCCTCAAGGCGCGATCGGCACCGCGGTGGTGCGGATCTCCTCATCCTTGCCGTCGGTCAGCGTGAGGCGGAGCTCGTAGGCGCCGGGCGCGAAGCGTTCCAGGGGCAGGCTGCTCGCGAGCTGGATGCGCCCATCCGCGTCCGGCCGCAGGCTCGTCGAGCGCGTGGCGGAGACCGTGCGCCCGTCGTGCACGACCTCCAGCCTGGCGTCGATCGCCGGTCGCTGCGACGCCGGCCACGCGGTCACGAAGAACGTCATCGTCTGGTCCGCCTCCCGCCGCACCGCTTGGCCCAGGTTGGGATAGAGCAGGACGTCGCCGTATCTCAGCGGATTCGGCGCCATGCTCGCGCCCGCGCGGAGCTTTTGCGCACTTCCCACGAGCATGAGGCTGCTCGCGCGCAGGTGGTCCGAGGCGTAGGAAGGGACCTCGAGCGTCGACGTGGTGGCGCCCGCGGCGCCGGACCGTGCGTCGTAGGCGATCGCTTCGACCTCGTACGAGCCGGGGGAGAGGTGCGTCTCGCGGTAGAAGAGAACGAGGTGCGCCGCGTCCGGAGGCGCGGCCGGTCCCGAGAGCGCGTATCGCTGGCTCATCTTCGCGATGACGCGCCGCGAGGCGTCGCGGACGAGGACGACGATCGTCGGGTCGTGGAGTCCCTTGGCCGGCACCTCGACCATGATTGGCACGACCGAGAGCGGCGGCTCCTCGGGGAACTGCAGGGCGCGGAGGCGAAGGGACACCGCGGTGGGGGGTGGCCCGGACTCGAGACGGGCCAGGGCCGCCGCCTCGTAGTCGAGGGCGGGTACGGGCAAGGCGGTCCGGACGGCCAGGTAACCCTTCCGCGCCTGGAGCCGGCCGTGGGGACGCCTGAGCCTCACCGTGATCGTGCGGAACCGCCCGTCGTAATGCTCGTTCCGGGGCGTGTAGGACAGCAGGTAGTACGCGCTCAGGTCCTCGCTCATCTCCGCCAGGCCGGAGGACAGGTCGTTGGTGTCCCGGATCAGGAAACCGCCCGTCTGGTCCGCCAGCCGGCCGAGCCCGCTGCCGGGATCGAAGCGCAGCGTGTCCTCGTTGCGCTCGAGCAGGACCAGGCCCGTGGTCGGATCGCGGGCCGAGCCCCCGCGGCTGAGCGGGTTCCCCTCGCCGTCGTCCTGCAATCGAAGCCGCGTCTGGATGGAGTCGATCGTGCGCCGCGTCTCGTCCCCGCCGCTGGCCACGCGCAGGCCGCCCGCGTCCGCGCCGTAGATGCTGACGCTCGCGCGGTTGGCCGCCGCGACCACGGTCACGACCCTGCTGGTCCCGCTCGAGCGATTGGAAGCTCTCCATCAGGCGGCTCTCGAGGATCTCCATCCGGCGGATGATCTCGTCTTCGGCGGCGCGGCACTCCGGGGCGCCGGCGAGCTCCGCCGCCGCGACGTGGGCCTGGCCGAACCCCGTGGCCAGCCCGCCGTACGCGTTGCGGATGGTGTCCCTCTCGCGCAGGCCGGCGAAGGACGAAGACGCGCCCGCGGTCGATCGGTCGAGGGAGCGGCCCAACGCCTCGCGGTCGTCGGTGAACGGCGTGAGCGTGCTGAGCCCTCGGTCGATCGAGAAGACGCCCATCCACGAGCGCGCGGGCAGCGCGCGATCCAGGTATCCCAGCGCGGCTTGCTGGGCGAAGCTCCGGGCGGCCGGGCTCAGGCGGTCGAAGGCCACGGCCACGAAGGCGGGTGGAGTCGCGTCGGCCGGCGCGGCCGCAAGCGTGCGTGCCGGTTCGAGCCCGCTCCGCTCGACGAAGTCGAAGGAATCGACGGTCTGCCGTACCCCGTCCTCGTAGACCTCGAGGTCGGCGGCGGTCAGGCCCCGCAGGATCGCGTCCTTCTTGTCCCGGACGACGACATCCACCTTCACGCGCTCGGTGCTGACCGCGAACGAGGTGGTGGGAAGGGAGCGCTCCTTCTCGGCCGGGACCGCGAGCGCGGCTATCGAAAGGAAGAGGGCGAAGGAAAGCGGTGCCGTGGCACGCCTCATGACCGGCCTCCGGACGAGCTCCGACGCCCTCATGATAGGCCCTAACGAGCGCGCGCGCCGGCCGGCCGTGACGTCAGCGTGTCCGCGAACTCCCGGATCTCGATCACGCGATCGAGGGGCACGTCCGTGAACACCTGCCGGGTGCGGCTGGCCGGCCATTCGATCTCGAGCGATCCGATGCGCGCCGCCTTTCCGAGCCCGATGTGCTGGGCCAGGGGGGAGGCGCCGAAGGAGCCGCCGCTCGAGACCTCGCGATAGCGCAGGGACTCGCGCCCGTCTTCGCCGATCACCCTCACCCGGATCCGCGCGCCGATGGCGGCGCGGTTGGACCGCACGCCGGCGAGGTGGACGCGGATCCAGTGATTCGCGTGGCCGGGGTTGCGGAAGACGGCCTTGTGGTAGGCGTCGCCGGGCACGAACCCACCGATGTTCGCGAAGACGTCCTGGTTGCCGTCGCCGTCGAGGTCGGCGAACGCGACGCCGTGGCCTTTCTGAAGGTGGCCGGTGCCGGTGGCGGTGGTCACGTCCGCGAACGAGCGGCCGTCGCGGTTGCGGAACATCACGTTGGGCACGAGCGCGGCATAGGAGGGCGCGCCCGTGCCGAGATAGAAGTCCAGGAACCCGTCGTTGTCGAGGTCGCCGAAGTTCGCGCCCATGGTCGGGACCACGCGCTCGAGGCCGACCGCCCGTGTCACGTCCTCGAATCCGCTCCCCGTGTTGCGGTAGAGCTTCATGCTCTCGGCCTGCGCCGGCCGGCCCAGGTAGAAGCGCGCGACCTCCGTGACCGAGGGCATGAAGCTGGCCACGAAGAGGTCGAGCCGGCCGTCGTTGTCGTAGTCGGTCTGCACGATGTTGATGCCGCCGATCTGGCCGCCCAGGCCGGCCGCCGTCGTGCGGTCCTCGAAGGTCCCGTCGCCGCGGCCATGGTAGTAGCGCAGCGGCGCACAGGCGTCCACGCTGGAGACCACGACGTCGAAGAGGCCGTCGTTGTCGAAGTCGTCCACCACCACGCCGCCCGCCC
>WNFN01129318.1_pt1 | contig 18720 bp, 20 predicted proteins | sample 5400161 | NCBI WGS metagenome assembly WNFN01 (sample SAMN13153353, study PRJNA577476) | soil metagenome | isolation source: 80 cm saprolite on Douglas fir-dominated hillslope | place: USA:California | collected 2013-09-17 | reverse complement strand
GCGTCTCATGCGGGCCGCGCGGGACGGCACCGGCGTACAGGTCTACGGCGACGGCACCCAGGTTCGCGACCTGGTGCATGTCGATGACATCGTGGCCGGCCTGTTCCTGGCCTGGCAGGCCAGGTTGAGCGGGCCGCTGATTCTCGGCGCCGGGGAGTCGGTGTCGGTCAACGATGTGGTCGAGGCGGCCCGCGGGGTGACGGGATGCGAGATCCCGGTGCAGAACGTCCCGCCGAAGCCGGGTGAGATGCCCGCCGTCATCGTGGATATCTCCGCGGCGCGGGCGCTCGGCTACGAGCCGGCGCACGACCTCAAGTCCGGCCTTTCCACTGTCTGGCCCGAGTTCTCGGAGGCAGCGTCTTGACGACCACTCACGTTGACGACGAGGTCATCGACAGCGCTGCCATCCGTGCCTTCACCGAGGAGTTCGGCGACCGGGCCACGGGGATGCCGCCGGTCGTCATCGTGATCGCCGCCTTCAACGAGGAGGGCGCCATCGGCCCGGTGGTTGACGCGCTCCCCGGCGCCGTGGCCGGGCTGGACACCGTCACGATCGTCGTGTCTGACGGCTCGGTGGACTCCACCGGCAAGGAGGCCAGGGCGGCCGGGGCGCTGGTCTGCGACGTGCCCGTCAACCGGGGCCAGGGGGCGGCGCTGCGGCTCGGCTACCGGCTCGCCCGCGAGGGCGGCGCGCGCTACATCGTGACCACAGACGCCGACGGCCAGTACAACCCGGCCGAGATCGAGAGCCTGCTCGCGCCGATCCTGGCCGGCCAGGCGGATTTCGTTACCGGCTCAAGGAAGCTCGGCAGCGAGGAGACCAAGGATCCGGTGCGGAAGCTGGGCGTTAGGGTGTTCGCGCTCGCGATCAGCGTGCTGACCGGCCAGCGGATCAGCGACACGACGTTCGGGCTGCGGGCCATGCGCGCCGAGGTCACCGGCGCGGTCCGCCTCGAGCAGCCGCAGTACCAGGCCTCCGAGCTGCTGATCGGCGTGATCACCCATGGCTACCGCGTCGCCGAGCGGCCCGCCACGATTCAGCGGCGCAGGGTCGGCAAGAGCAAGAAGGGGAACAACGCGTTCTACGCGATGAGGTTCGCGGGGGTCGTCGTCACCACCTGGTGGCGCGAGCGTCAGCGCCGGGCGCCCGGGTCTGCGGGCCGGATGGAGCCGGCCGGTGCCGAACCGTTGGGCGGTGCCGAGCCCTTGGGCGACGGGCTCACCGCGAACGACTCGGGGCCGGAGCCGAAGGCCCGGCCTGAGCGCGGCGACGGCTCCGACGCTCCCGGCTTTGGCCACGTCACGCAGTTCGCCCCCAGGTACAGGCCCTGGGCGAACAGCACCTTGTCGAGGCCGTGCAGGCCGAGATCGCGCGCCTGCTCGGTGGCGAGCTTGCTGGTCAGGGTCAGGACGATACCGACGCAGATCGAGATCGAGACGAACGGCAGGGTCTCCTTGAGCAGGTGCGGCCTGCCCTTGCGTTCCCACGCCCACCTGCTGACCAGGTAACTTACGGTCGCGCCCGCGAACCATCCTGTCGCCCCGGCGATCCCGGCCGTTACGTTCCCCAGCTGCAGGACGAAGTAGGTCAGCTGGGTAGCGCACAGCGCCAGCACTGCCGCGGGAGCGAAGCGAATCAGCCGCCTACCGCCCTGGCTGCGGAACATGCGCCGCAGCCGCCCGGGAACCATCCGCCAGGCCATGTCGATAATCTTGGGCGATATCAAGCTCATGGGCGTCCCAGGTTCACTCAGGCCACAGGTTTGGTAACAAAGGTATAGAGTACGGAGCTCGCAGATGGCCTGGTTGCGGGGTCCTCCCGGTGGGCGCCATGGCCGCGCGCGAGGCGATCCGCTGTGCTGGCCGTCGGCTGAGGCAGTTCGGGGGGACGATCAGCCAGGTCACGCGGAAAACCAAGCGCAGGTCATGTATAAATCAACGACAGTCAAAGACGGCTATGGACGGACAAGGCGGGAGCAAGATCATGAAGATCTTGGTGTTGGGCGGGGACGGCTACCTCGGCTGGCCGACGGCGCTCCACCTATCAGAGACCGGTCATGAGGTTGCCGTGGCGGACAACTTCGCCCGCCGGGGCTACGACCACGAGATGGGCGTGGACAGCCTGGTGCCGATCGAGTCCCTGCAGGCGCGCATTGCCGTCTGGCGTGAGCTGACGGGCAAGGCCATCGCCTTCTACGTGGGCAATCTGTGCGACGCGGACTTTACTTACGACGTCGTGCGGGACTTCGCTCCGGACGCGATCGTCCACTTCGCCGAGCAGCGCGCTGCGCCGTACTCGATGGTGGACCGCCAGCACGCGGTCTACACGCAGACCAACAACGTGGTCGGGAACCTGAACGTGCTGTACGCCATCGCCGAGATCAACCCGGACATACACCTCGTCAAGCTCGGCACGATGGGCGAGTACGGCACGCCCAACATCGACATCCGTTCTACCACCTGTCCAAGGTGCACGACAGCCACAACATCGAGTTCGCCTGCCGGATCTGGGGCATTCGCGCTACCGACCTCAACCAGGGCGTCGTGTACGGCCAGCAGACCCCGGAGACCGCCAGGGACGACCGGCTGGCGACCAGGTTCGACTACGACGCCGTGTTCGGTACGGTGCTGAACCGCTTCGTCATCCAGTCGGTGCTCGGCAAGCCGCTGACCATCTACGGCAAGGGCGGCCAGACCCGCGGCATCATCGAGATCAGGGACACCGTCCGCTGCATCCAGCTGGCCTGTGAGACTCCCGCCGACAAGGGCGAGTTCCGGGTGTTCAACCAGATCACCGAGTTCATGTCGCTGCAGCAGATCGCGGACACGATCGTCAGCGCGAGCCCGGACACGGTCAGGGTCGAGCACGTCGACAACCCCCGCGTCGAGCTGGAGAACCATCACTACAACGTGGTGCACACGGGGCTGGTCGGACTGGGACTTCAGCCGCACCTGCTGTCCGACACGCTGATCGAGTCGCTCTTCGAGATCACGAAGAGGAACGCCCACCGGGTCCGGGCCGAGGCCATGCTGCCCACGATCCAGTGGCGCAAGCCGTCCAGCCCCATCAGCAACTAGGCGGGTGGGGCCCGGAAGCGAGGGGGAACACCGTCAGGGAGCGGGCGCCCAGCCGGGCATGGGGAAGCCCGACAGCAGGTCGCGGACCTCGCCGGCGATCCGTTCGATGACCGCCTCGTCGTCCTTGGCCGCCGCGGTGATCGTGTCGTCCATCCAGGCGGCGACCTGCGCCATGTGCGACTCGCCGAGGCCCCGGGTGGTGATCGCCGGCGTGCCGATCCGGATCCCGGACGGGTCGAACGGCTTGCGCGGGTCAAACGGAACGGTGTTGTAGTTCACCTCGATGCCGGCCCGGTCCAGGGCCTTGGCGGCGGGCTTCCCGGCAATGCCCTGAGGCGTCAGGTCGATCAGGATCAGGTGGTTGTCCGTGCCGCCGGAGATCAGGGCGTAGCCGCGTTCGAGCAGCGCGGCCGCCAGCGCCTGGGCATTGGCCACCACCTGGCGGACATAGGTACCGAACGCAGGCTGTGCGGCCTCCCGCAGGGCCACGGCGATCGCCGCCGTGGTGTGGTTGTGCGGGCCGCCCTGCAGGCCGGGGAAGACGGCCTTGTCCACGCGCGACGCGTGCTCGGCGGTTGTCATGATCATGGCGCCGCGCGGGCCCCGCAGGGTCTTGTGCGTCGTGGTCGTGATCACCCCGGCGTGGCCGACCGGGCTGGGATGCGCGCCCCTGGCCACCAGGCCGGCGATGTGCGCGATGTCGGCCACGAGCACCGCACCGGGATCAGCTTGGGCCGTTCCAGCAAGGCCAGGTCTCGCACCTGGTCGAGGTCCACCCGCCCGGTATCGGCGCGGACCCCGTACTGAACCGACCGGAACCACTTCCCGGTGGCCGACACCGCCCAGCCGTGCGTGAGGTGCCCGCCCATCGGGAGCGCCATCCCCATCACGGTCTCGCCCGGCTCCATGAACGCGAGGTACACGGCGAGGTTGGCCGGCGAACCCGAGTACGGCTGCACGTTGGCGTGGTCGACGCCGAACAGCGCCTCGGCCCGCCCTGCCGCCAGGGTCTCGATCGGGTCGATGAACTGCTGGCCCTCGTAGTACCGGCGCCCCGGATACCCTTCCGAGTACTTGTTGGTCAGCACCGTGCCCGAGGCCTCGAGCACCGCCTCGGAGACGTAGTTCTCCGACGGGATCAGCCGGATCTTCTCGAACTGGCGCCGCGCCTCGGCCTCGATCAGCTCGGCGACCTCCAGGTCCTCGCTGGCGACGTGCGGGACGGGCGGCTGATGCATGGGTGTCCTCCTCGGGTGCTGCCTTCATCATGCCGAACGCGATCGCGCAGGTACATCCCGGGCACCGTGAGTGGCCGCATCCTGCGGGCAAGTACCGCGCGCTCGCACACGGTCCACGTCGTCGTGGTCAGCAGGTAGAGGCCCGTGGCCAGCGGCATGATGGCGGCGACGGCCAGCGTCGCATACGGCAGCACCCGGGTCGCAAATCCGAGTATTCGGGCCTGGTCCGGCGATCGGCTGCCCTGGTCATCCGACTCGGCCGCCCGCGACTTCCGTGCCACCCGCGCCGCGATCCACGCCACGACGGCCAGCAGCGCGAACAGCCCGATGAACACCGTGCCCTGCGTGCTGAGCGGGCCCGGCCCGCTCAGCCAGTGGCTGCCCAGCGGCACGGTGAGCAGGTCATGGCCGAGCAGGCCGTTCGGGCGGCCGCCGAGGCGTGCTGACCGGAACAGCTGGTACATGACACTGAAGAACGGCAGCTGCAGCAGCGGCCAGTTCGCGCTGCAGCTGGTCCGGCTGCCCGGCGTGGCGCTTCTGCAGGGCCCGAGCCTGGGGCAGCAGCCGGGCCTGGCTGGCCTGGCCGCGAATCGCGTAATAGCTGAGCGGGAGCAGCAGCAGCCGCACCGCCATGGTGCAGCCGACGATGGCCGCGGCGGTGGCCAGGCCCCCGGCCAGCGGGGCGAGCACCTGGGCGAAGGCGGACACAACGTGATAGGCGGCGCCCACGGCGACGCCGAGCAGACTGAGCATGACGGAGACCTCCAGCGGTTCAGGCAGCAGTTGACAGCTGGAGACGGCCACGAGATCGAGCCGCACCGCCCGGGAGCGGGCATGCCGCAGCGGCCCGGAGGGCGGGTCAGAGCAGGCGGATCGTCAGGCGGCCGCCGGGACCGCCGAGGGCGCTCTGGGCCGGGACCGGCCTGCCGCGTCAGGATCCCGCTGCCGCTGGAACGCCGCCGACCAGGACTTCTCGCGCAACGCAGCCGCGGGCTCGCGTCACCACCCGCCTCGCTCATGGCGGGCCACTCGTAAACGGCCGGGGCCGCGCTGTCACCGGCCTGGGCCGCCGACCGCGATGAGAGCGACGGAGGCCGCCGCGAGACACAGCCCGGCCAGCCTGACGGCGGTGAGCCGCTCCCCGACAAGCAGGCGGGCGAGCATGATGGTCACGGCCGGGTAGAGGGAGCTGAGCACGGCCGCCACGGCCAGGAGGCCGTGATGCGTGGCCAGGAAGTAGAAAATCGTGCCCGGCCCGCCGGTCAGGCCGGCGGTGGCGGCCAGCCAGCCGCCGCGGGCCTCGGGAAGACGAAGGTCACCGGTGAACGCGGCGAGGCAGGCAACCGCGGCGAGCGCCGTGACCTGCCCGGAGAACACCGGCCACAGGCCGCTGCCGGAGCCGGCCTGGTTGAGCCCGATGAACAGGAGCGCAAAGCAGACTCCGGCGGCGAGCCCGTATCCCACGCCGGTGGGGGCTCGCCGCCGCGCGGCGCCTGCTGGGTGCCCGGGGGTCCCGGACTCCGCGCTTCCCCATGCCTGCGCGCTTCCCGGGGCCTGCGCGCGTGCGGAGGCCCGGGCGCTCGCGGAGACGCCGACGATCGCGGGCAGCGCCAAGGCGATCCCGGTCAGGGCGAGCGCGGTCGGCCGCTCCCCCAGCAGCAGCCCGGCCAGCACCGAGAATCCGGCCGCCGCGACCGCGCTGAGCGGCCCGGCGACGCTGAACGCGGCGTTCCGGAACCCCAGGTAGAGCATCAGCGCGCCGGACACGCCCGCCAGGCCGGACGCCATCCCCCAGGCCACAGCCCGGACGTCAGGCTGGCCCGCGCCAGTCAGCGGTAGCACCAGTCCCGCCACGATCACGCAGACGGCCTCGGTCATCAGTGCCACCCGGATCACGCTGGCGCGGCGCGCCGCCATGCCGGCCGCGAAGTCCGAGCTGCCGTACCCGACGGCCGCGGCCAGGGCCAGCAGGATGGCTAGCACGGCCGGCCCGCGCGTCGCCAGGCCTGCTCGACGGGGCACCGCGCCGCCGCGATGCGCGCCTGCTCGTCGCTGAGCCACAGCCGTACCACTCCAGCAGCATCGATGTTCGGTCGATGCCAGGGCAACTCCATTAAATGCGGCCGAGGATCGCCGACAGGTAAGGTGCGGGTGCCGCCCGGGGAGCAGCTGACGGCGCCTCGCCCGGGCAGCGGCACCGCGGCATCCCGGCCCGGCGTCGTAGTCAGGCAGCGACGTCAGGTATCGGAGCCGGTATGCGCATCGGGCAACTCGTGCTCGATGTCGCGCCACTGCGGGAGAGCCGTGATTTCCGCTGGCTGTACACGGGCCGCTTCGTGGCGTCGGCGGGGAACGTGGTGGCCACGACCGCGGCCAACTGGCAGGTCTACGCGCTGACGCACTCCCCGCTCGCGGTCGGGCTGCTCGACCTGACCGCGAGCATCGGATTGCTGGTCAGCCTGATGGCCGGGGGGATGCTGGCCGATCGCCACGACCGGCGCACGCTGCTGCTGGCGACGGGGCTGCCGCAGGCCTTGCTGGCCAGTGCGCTCATGGCCAACAGCCTGCTGCATCACCCGGCGCTGTGGGCGATCTACGTGATCACGCTGGCGGTCGGGCTGCTCGCGGGCATCGGAGCCCCCGCCTCGACGGCCGCCACCCCGGCCCTGGTCGGCACGTCCCGGCTGCCGGCCGCCGCGGCGCTGAACGGGATGGGAAACCAGCTCGGCAACCTCGCCGGCCCCGCGCTGGCCGGGGTCCTGATTGCCGGGCCCGGCCTGGCCGCGTGCTACGGCGTCGACGCCGGGTGCTTCGTGGCGTTCGCTGTCGCCCTGCTGTTCGTACGGCCGCTGCCGCCCACGGTGCGGGCGCAGCGGCCGGGACTGCGCTCGCTGGCGGAGGGCTTCCGCTACGTCCGGCACAGCGGCGTGCTCGGCGGCATGCTGCTCATCGACACCAGCGCGATGATCTTCGGGATGCCCTCCGGGCTGTTCCCGGCCCTGGCCAGCGAGCACTTCCACGGCGGCTCGGCCACCTTCGGTCTGCTGGCGGCCGCGCCCGCGTTCGGGGCGATGGTCGGCGCGGCGACCAGCGGCCGGACCGGCCGGGTCCGGCGGCCCGGGATGGTGATCATCGGGGCGGGCATCGTGTGGGGCGGCGCCATCGCGGGCTTCGGGCTGACCCGCAGCCTGCCGGTCGGGCTGGCGTTCCTCGCCCTGGCCGGCGGAGGCGACATGATCTCCGAGATCCTGCGCAACGCGCTGCTCCAGATCTACGCCCCAGATCGGCTGCGCGGGAGGCTGAGCAGCCTTTACCTGGCGCAGGTCAACGCGGCGCCGGCGCTGGGCAACACCGAGGCCGGGGTCGTGGCGCAGCTGTCCTCGGTGACCATCTCGGTCGTCAGCGGCGGGCTGGCCTGCGTCGGCGGCGCCCTGCTGCTCGGCGCGCTGATCCCGGCTCTCCGCCACGCCACCCTGGCCGGCTCCGCCACCAGGGATGCCCCAAGCGCACCGCCCGTCCCCGAAGCCGCCGACTGACCCCTGGCGCCCGCCCGCGTCCTCTCCCGGCTTGCTACGCCGGCCGTGGCCCGCCCGTCAACGCCCGGCCCTTGGACGGCCGTACGGCGAGCGTGTCACGGCACGTGACCAGGGCGGTCCATCCAGCGTTCCGGGTGGGCCAGCGGGCCGTAGCCGAACCTGGCGTACAGGCTGCGACCGGGCTCCGCGGCCAGGATCTGGCGCACGCCGCGCACGTCGGGATGGCCGACGGCCGTGTCGACCAGGAACGTGCCGAGCCCGCGGTCTCGATGCGCGGCATCGACGAACACATCGCACAGCCAGGCGAAGGTGGCGTAGTCAGTCACGAACCGGGCGAAGCCCACCTGTGTCCCCTCGGCCGAGTAAAGGCCCAGGATGAGCGAGTTCTCTATGGCCCGGGCCATGACGTCGCGGGGCCGGCCCTCCGCCCAGTAGCTCTCCCGGCTGATCCAGGCGTGCACCCGGGCCAGGTCGATCAGCGCGCGCTCGTCGCTCGCCCAGTAGCCACCGGGTCCTGGCCACCTCACGAGCGGCCCCCGCGCCCGGCGGGCGGGATGACCGGCAGCCCGGGCGGCGGCCCGGCGGAGATGAGGCGGCACAGCGCCGTAGTGTCGAGATGATCGGCCACGAGGTCGCCGAGCACGTCCAGCCGCGCCTCCCGCTGTGCGGCGAAGTCGGTGTCCGGCGACACCGCGAACTCCCGGCCCGAGAGCGCCGCAACCTCGGTCAGGAATGCCCGCCGGAACGCGTCGTTCTCCAGCGTCCCGTGCCAGGCCGTTCCCCAGACGGCGCCCGCCCGGCAGCCGTCGAGGAACGGCTCGGCGCCGCGGTCGCGGGTGACGATCCCGTGATGGATCTCGTACCCGGCGACGTCCGCGCCGTAGGCACTCCCGGTCGGCCGGCCCAGCGTCTTCTCGGCCCCGAACGCCACCCGCACCGGCAGCACCCCTAGCCCCGTGACCCGCCCCGCGCCGGACTCCACCTCGTCGTCGATCTCGCGGCCGAGCATCTGGTAGCCTCCGCAGATCCCGAGCACCGGCAGGCCCTTGGCGGCCCTCGCCGTGATCACCTCGGCCAGGCCATGATCACGCAGCCAGGCCAGGTCGGCGACGGTCGACCGGGAGCCCGGCAGCACGACCAGATCGGCGTCGGCAAGCTCGGCTGGCCCGCCGGCGAAGCGGACTAGCACGCCAGGCTCGGCCGCGAGCGCGTCGACGTCGGTGAAGTTGCTGATCCGTGGCAGCCGCACCACGCTGACCCGCAGCACGTCGTTTCCGAGCGGGGGGCCGGCCGACACGGCACGACTCGCATCAAGGGCAAGCGAGTCCTCCGTATCCAGCCAGAGGCGGTCGGTCCAGGGAATTATCCCGAACGAGGACCGCCCGGTGAGCTCGGACAGCATGCGCAATCCCGGCTCGAGGAGCTCGCGCGCGCCGCGGAATTTGTTGATCACGAAACCGGCGACGAGCGCCTGGTCGGCCGGCTCGAGCAGGGCCACGGTGCCGTGCAGCGCCGCGAACACCCCGCCCCGGTCGATGTCGCCCACCACGATCGCCGGCAGGCCCGCGGCCCGGGCCAGCCCCATGTTCGCGATGTCGGTCGCGCGCAGGTTGATCTCGGCTGGGCTGCCCGCGCCCTCGCAGATCACCACGTCGTACTCGCGCCGCAGCTGGGCGAGGCTGTCGGTGGCCACGTGCAGCAGCCGCTCGGCGTGCTGCCGGTACTCCACCGCGTCGACCTCGCCCACCGGGCTGCCGAGCACCACCACCTGACTGCGCCGGTCGCTGCCCGGTTTGAGCAGCACCGGGTTCATCCGCACGTCGGGCTCGATGCCCGCCGCCGCGGCCTGCATCGCCTGGGCCCGGCCGATCTCCGCGCCGTCAGCGGTGACGAACGAGTTCAGCGACATGTTCTGCGCCTTGAACGGGGCCACGCGCACCCCCTGCCGGGCCAGCCAGCGGCACATGCCAGCCGTGAGCAAGCTCTTGCCCGCATCCGAGGTGGTGCCCGCCACCAGAAGCGCGCCCCTCATTCCCTCCCCCGATCGTCGCACAGCGCCACAGCCGACACAGAGGCCGCAAGCGTCGTAGCGATCGTAACCGCGCGGCACAGGCGCACCGCGCGGCGGATGTCATCTGGCTCCGGCGCGCGGCCCTGACCGAGGGCGGGCCGGTGCTCGGTGGCGCCCGCGTAGTGGTTGGCCCCGCCGAGCCGGACGCCGAGCGCGCCGGCGAACGCGGCCTCGCACCGGCCGGCGTTCGGGCTGGGATGGCGCCCGCCGTACCGCCGCATCGCGCGCCACGTCGCGACCGGCCGCCCGCCGATGACCGGCGAGCACGCCGCGGCCAGGATGCCGGTCAGCCGCGCCGGCGCCCAGTTTGCGACGTCATCGAGCCGCGCTGACGCCCAGCCGAACCGCGCGTACCGCGGCGACCGGTAGCCGACCATCGCGTCCAGCGTGTTCACGGCCCGGTAGCCGACCAGGCCGGGCAGCCCCGCGAGCACGCCCCACACCAGCGGCCCGACGATCGCGTCGCCGGTGTTCTCCGCGACCGACTCGACCGCGGCCCGCGCCAGCTCGTTCTCGTCCAGCTCGGCCGGATCCCGCCCGCACAGGCTCGGCAGAATCGCCCGGGCCCCAGCCAGGTCGCCGGAATCCAGCGCGGCTGATATGCGTTCTGCTTGTGTGGTGAGAGAACGGGCCCCGCTCACGGTCCATGCGGCAGCGGCCGTCGCGGCCAGCCGCAGCCAGGGCCGGCCGCGGGTCAGGCGCTGCGCGACCGCCGCGGGCCCGGCGGCCGCCAGAACGCAGCCAGCCGTGTAACCCGCGCCGCGCAGCCGGCTGTCCGCGTATACGCGGTCGTGGGCCGCCAGCGCGGCCCGCCCGAACAGCGCGACCGGATGCCCGCGCCTCGGGTCGCCCAGCAACGCGTCGGCGGCCGCGCCCGCGACGATGCCGGCCGCCACCGGCCACCCTGCCGCGCGAGGCCGGCCGACGTAGCGTGTCACGGGACATGACGATAGGGAACCAGCGGCACCCCCGTCGCCACCGGCTCGCCCGTGCGCACTGTTGCCCACGCGTGACCTTGGCCGTGCACAATTGCAGACCGGGCGCCTGTAGCTCAGTCGGATAGAGCAGCTGCCTTCTAAGCAGCCGGCCGGGGGTTCGAGTCCCTCCAGGCGCACTCATAGCCAGTTGACCTGGGAAAACGCGTCGGCTGTCCCGCCGCGGCGATACGGCGGCTGTTCAAGCAGATGGTCATCGATGCTCAGCCGGGCATGCCTGGAAACCGCATCCTACCTGCGAAAACACGGCTAGGCCGTACCCGCGCCAGGTAGCTACAGCGCTCACACAGCAGATAACTGGATAACTTCCTATGTTGACGCCGAAACCCCCACGGCCATGCTTGTCAATGCTGGCCAGGCGGGCTGCCTGGCTCTCCCCCGAGCCCCGCGTCGCGGAGATCACCACTAGCCACAGGAACCCCTTGCGTTTCCCATGGCAGGCCGCCGCAGGAACACACCTGTCGCCGCTTCCTTTCCGGCGTACAAACGAGTTATCTAGGCGAAGAACTGGCCGTGAGGAAGGAGACCTGCCGTGTCCGGCATACGCCGGGTCGTCGTCGGCGCGAGCGGCTCACCGGGCAGCCTGCGGGCATTGCGCTACGCGGAGGACCTGGCCCGCGCCAACTCAGCGACCCTGATACCTGTCCTGGCCTGGGTGCCGCCCGGTGGTGATCTCGCCGACCGGCGCGCAGGCTGTGGCTACCTGCGCCGCGTCTGGGCGGACGACGCTAAACAGCGACTGCGCGATACGCTCATTGCGGCATGGGGCCAGATCCCCGCTAACCTGCTGGTGCAGCCTGTTATCGAGCGGGGCGAGGCTGGCTGGGTCCTGGTCATGATCGCTGACCCCGGTGACCTGCTGGTCGTGGGGGCAGGCCGCCGCGGCCCGCTGGCCCAGGTGGTCTACGGCGGGTAGGCCGCTACTGTCTGGCACACGCCCGGTGCCCGGTGCTTGCCGTCCCACCGCCCGCGCTCGCTCAGGAAATCAGCCATGGCCTGCTCGGGTGGATGTTCTGGCACCGGCCGCTAACCCCCGATCGAATCCTCCAGGACCAAGGCAAGGCAGCAGCATAGAAGCGACTGGGGTGCTGGGGGGTGGTCAGCGGGCCGTTAAGGGCGCCAAGTTTCCCACTGGGATGTTCTTGGGAGGTGCTCCATGGCCGCAGACATGTCCGACGACCGGTCCATGATCTCCGAGAAGGTGGCCCCCACCTTGGTCTCCAGGGTGCTGAACTCCTTCGACCTCGTGGTCATCTTTGTCGCCCTCGTCCTGTTCATATCGAACTCGTCAACGGTGCAGTTCGCCGGGTCCGCAGCATACGTGTTCTGGATCCTCGGGTTCCTGACGTTCCTCATCCCCGGGGCCTTCGTCACCGCACAGCTGGGCCGGATGTTCCCCGAGGAGGGCTCGCTGTACGTGTGGACCCATAAGGCCCTGGGCTCGTTCTGGGGATTCTTCGCCGGGTTCGCCGCGTGGTGGCCGGGCGTCCTGGTCATGATCCTCGCGGGGTCACTTGTCGTCTCGCTTTCACAGGCGATCAATTCCAATCTGTTCACCAGGCCATGGCAGCAGGGACTCATCGTGCTGGCCGTGCTGTGGTTCTCGTGCCTTCTCGGGACGCTCCGCTTCCGGCTGACTCAGAACTACGTGAATATCCAATTCGTGTTGTACTCGGCCTGCATTCTCATAATCGGGATCTCCGGCTTTGTCTGGCTGGTCCAGGGACACCCCACGGCCAACTCCTTCGCATTCCACCTCTCTGGCCTGCGCGGGTGGGGCCAATGGACGTTCTTCTCGACCGTGATTCTCGCCCTCCTCGGCATCGAGGTGCCCTTGAACATGGGCGTCGAGATCAAGAGCGAGAGGTCCATTAAACGTTACCTGTTCTGGGGCGTCCTGGTCGTGATCGTCGCCTACCTGTTGACTACCTTCTCCAACATGGTCGTCGTCCCGGTGGCCCATAACAATGCCACCTACGGCGTAGTCCAGGCCGTGCAGATCGCGTTCAGCCACACGCTGGGCTCGTGGGTCGCGTTCGTCCTCGTGCTCATCTTTATATCCGACACGGTCGTATACAATTACTCGTTCGCGCGCCTCATGTTCGTTTCGGGCCTGGAGCGTCGGCTGCCGCACCAGTTCGGGCGGGTGAACCAGAACAAGGTTCCCGCCAACGCCGTCCTCGGCCAGACCGTGATCGCATCGGTCGCGACCGCGGTCATCTACTTCCCGGTCCAGTCGGCTAGCTCGAACTACGCCACCAAGGTCTACCTGGTGCTGCTCGCCGCGGTGACCGTGGTGTGGTGCACGTCGATGGTGCTGCTGTTCAGCGACGTGTTCTTCGTCCGGCGCGCGTTCCCCGAGAAGTTCAAGGAGGTCCAGCAGACTCCGTGGGGCGTGCTGGCCGTGTGCGGGGTGGTCGGCGTCCTCGCTGACCTAGCGGCGGTGTTTCTGCTGTTCTGGGCGCCGTGGGCACCGATCTTCACCAAGTCCGGGTGGGCTCTGGCCGTGGGGGCGATCACGGTGGCGTCGATCGCCATCGGGCTCGCCATCTTCTTCGTCTCGGAACGGGGCCGCAGGGAGCGGGTAAGCCCAGAGGCAGCCGCAGCGCCGACCGGGCTGGGGTGAGTCGGCCGATCGCAGGTCAGCCGGTCAGTGCCCCTGCCTGGGCTGCGTGGACGGCCTCGGCCACGGTGCGGTGCTATTCGGGTCTCTGGCCGTGGTCGCTGACGGCGGTGATCATGTCGCGGACCTGGCCGATCTTCCCGGCGAGCACCAGCCACACCCCCCGGTGGTACAGGGTCGGCGGCAAGCTGGTTGAGCATCCGGGCCGCGGGCCTGTGCGAAGCATCCTTGATATGTTCCGCAGAGGAGGCCGAAAACGAGGCTCATAATGATCAGTGTCAGAGCGTCGGCCACCTGTCTGCGGCTGGGTATGGTGAGCAGATAACTTGGGCTATAACGCTCTGCTGCGGCCTGCGTTTTCGCTGGTGGCTATAGCGTTCAGCCCTGGATAGCTTCTAAGCAGCGGGACGGGGGTTCGAATCCCTCCCGGCGCGCTAATTGCCCATCTGACCTGGGAAAACACGTCGGCTGTCCTACCGCGGCGGTACGGCGGCTGTTCAAGCAGCCCGTTATCGCTGCTCAACCCGGTCCTGCCTGGAAACCGCATCCTACCTGCGAAAACACGGCGGAGCCGGACCCGCACCGGGTAGCTGGCCAGCAGCCGCCCATGAGGGCTGAATGCCAGCACCCGGCAAGGCCGAGCTCCTCGCCAACTCCCACGCCGCGGCAGTGACGACCTCGCCAGGATCAGCCCGGCATTTCGCGGCCACCCCATGGGTCTGCCACCCCGTGGGTCTGCCACCCCATGGGTCGCGTTGCCGAATTAATCCGTATTTAGATCAAGACGGCGCGCTGCGCACGCCGGGCCACTTCCGCAAATCGCCACTGATCAACCAGGCTCAGCCACCACGCACCCGGGTGCGGCGCTGCCGTGTTCCCCGTGCCCGGCTGTCCAGCTCGGGGGCGGCGGGCCGGGCCGATCCCGCCGCGTTGCAGGCGCGCACGGCGCAGACCGCCAGGCGGCACCCTCAGTTCGCCGCCAGCTTCCAGGCCATCGCCCGACGGCGCGGCAGGAAGATCGCCACCACCGCGGCGCACCCGGCGGGCATCAGTTTGCCGCCGATTGTTGGCCGACATCATTCGCCGCCGAAGCCCGGTACGTGCCAGAGGCGTCCACGGCATCGGCGAATTCGGCGAAGTCCATGTTCGCGATGGCCAGGTTGGCCGAGATGTCGGCGTACCAGCGGGGCGGGACCCGGAATGTTCTCACGCAGCTGCGCCGCTCAGCATCACAGCCCGTTGCTGTGGTGCTGACGCCGGACTGTCACGCACAGGCGCCAGCCGAAGACTTCGTCTGTTGGATATGGACTGGTGGTGCCCGTTGACAGGCAGAATGGGGCCGTGCCCGTCGGCGCCACAATGGCGTGAACTGCCGTGCGATCGGTCGTGGATGTGACCCTCGCGGCGCCACGCGGCGTCACCTGCAGCGGGGTCCAGCCGCGATCCGGGTCACGCACGAGGGTTAGCCGGAGCCGGGCGCCCGCCTTGATGCAGACGGCGGAGTCCGTCTCATCTGGATGGTGCGTGATGGCCACCGTGCCAGACAGGCAGCCTTTCGGTACCGGCGTAGTCGGGGACTATATAAGTACTCGGGGAATGGTCACGCGCTCCGGGGAGGCAGGAGCGCTCGGACTTGGCTGCTGAACTGTGACGGAGGTCTGCCCGCCGGCACCGGGAGGCGAGGCTCCCGGTGCCGGCGAAGCGCAGGACACCGCTGCGACCGACAGCAGCACGCACACGGCCGCGAGTCGCGCGCCCGTTCGGCTAAGCGGACCCATAAGCGATCACTGTACCCAGTGGGAGGAATTCGCCATGTCCTGTGACGCCGACCAGAAAGCGCTGGTGTTGACGGAATAATCGGTATAGGTGCTGGTGAAATCACCCCACCGGGAGCATGGGTTACCGTTGCAGGTCTTGGGGCCGGAGACACTTGCCGCTAGGCGTCGCGCTACTTCTGGCCGCCGTGCTTGGCGTGCTGCTGGTGGTGATTCCCGGATCCGGGCGAATCATCCAGCTGCGCATAGTCGCCCGCCGCCACAGGCGACTCGACACCAAGACGACGGCTGCGGCGCCGACACTCCCGGCTACGAACTCATCTGCTCCCAGCCAGGAGCAGCCCTGACGCGGCCCGGCCCAGGTTCACCGCCAGGGTGACTCTTGTGACGGGGGCGCTGCCCCCGGACCCTCGGCCCTCCCTCGAAGATAGGGGAACAAGAACCGGCGCGTCATCCCCTCGCCCCGGCAGGCAGAGCCGTACCCCGGAACCCCCGAGGCGGCAAGGGCTCGCTTGCTCGGCCTGCGGGCAGACCCTTGCCGCCCCGGAGAAGCCGGGGTAGCCACAAGGGTGCCCGACCGAGGGGATGACGCGCCGCGCCGGTACCGGCCCAAGTTGCGGTATGAGCTGCTTCTCATCATCGTGGCCATAGCCCTGGGCATCATCGGCGCCGTCGTGAAGGGACTGCTTTACCTGCTGATCATCGGCGTGGTAGTGCTCTTGGCCGACTTCATCTTCCTCGGGGCCCCGCCTGCGCGGGCGCGGACGCCGCCCGGCCGTGTGAGACAATGACCGCCATCACGAAGCCCGCGACTGGTAGCGCTGCCGGGAGTGTCAGGTGAACCCGCTCGGGCCCTTGCGGAAGATGATGGCCGCGCTAGATGGCTGGCAGCGGCAGGCCCGGTGGGCTGGCGTGCCCTACGCCGTGGTGAAGAAGTCCGGCGACGACAACGCCAACCTGCAGGTCGTGGCCCTGGCCTGGTACGGGTTCACCGCCGTCTTCCCGCTGCTGCTGATCGTGGTCACCGTGTTCGGCTTCATCGGCGCGCAGTCCATCGGCGCCGGGATCATCCGCACCCTGCATCAGTTCCCGGTGATCGGCTCCAGCTTCAACCCGGCCAGCCACCACGCGCTGCACGGCAGCGGACTGGGCCTGGTGATCGGCCTGATCGGCCTGCTCTATGGCGCGCAGGGCGTGACCCAGACCGCGCAGCAGGCGATGGCCACGGTATGGAACATCCCGCAGACCCAGCGCACCGGCTTCCTGCCCCGGCTCGGCCGCAGCCTGGCCGCCCTGTTCACCATCGGCGCCGCGTTCGTCATTAACGCCTTCGTCACCACCTACGCCACCGGCGGCACCTCCAGCTACGCCATCCGGATACCCATCCTGGCCGGGCTGCTGGTGATCAACGCCGGGCTGTACTTTGCCAGCTTCGCCCTGCTGACCGCCAAGGCGGTGGGCCCGCGCGGCCTGCTGCCCGGGGCGATCCTCGCCGCGGTCGGGTTCACCGCGCTGATCACCGTCGGCACCGGGCTGATGACCCACCAGCTCAAGAACACCTCGGCGACCTACGGGGCGTTCGGCACGGTCATCGGCATCGTCGCGTTCCTGCTGCTGCTGGCCAAGCTGACCATGTACGCCGCGGAACTGAACCCGGTGCTGGCCCGCTCGCTCTACCCGCGGGCACTGCCGCTGGGCGGCGAGCCCACCGCCGCCGACCAGCAGGTGCTGGCCGACCTCGTCCACGCCGAACAGCGCCGCGACGACCAGGCGATCGGAGTCGGCTTCGGCGACCACGCCACCACCCAAGCCGCATCCGACGCCACCCGGCACACCGACCAGCCACAGTGACATGGCGCGGCCTGGCCTTCGCCAGGTGGGACATATCTGGGATTGAACGCCGTACTCGATCAGCCGCACGAACGTTACCGCAGGTTACATAAGACGGCTCAACCTGAGCCGTGATGGTCTGTAAAACCGTCGGCTTCTGGTGCAGCCAAAGCACCGGATGACGGCGGGCGGAGGCATACCGCCGCAATCGCGGACAGCGCGCATGCTCCCCAGCCATCACCCTTACGCCAACTTGTTAACGGCCGGTCTGGCGGTCTGCTATATGACGATTCGGTCGGCGGTGAACATCAACTGGCTGCTGACGCCATGCCGGGAAGTCCCGTCCGCGAGGAAGGCGGCCAGCCAGCCCAGGGCATCCAGCGACCACTCGGCGAGGGTGCCGCGGAAGGTCACCCGGTGGTGAACGGCATCGGAGGTCGGTGCCTCGAAGGGAATGGGCCGCAGGATCAAGTGATCGTCATCGGCCAAGGACGACGATTCGCAGGCGAAGACGTCCTGGCGGACTTGCTGGACCCACCGCAGGACCGCGGGCGCCGCCGCGTGCATCGACGGATCCGGCCCGCCGTCCAGGGTGACCCGCACCGATGACCGCAGCTGCGGGTCACAGTCGGCGAACCAGTCGGGGGTGTCGAGCAGCGGCCAGGCAACCCGCATGCCCGATGGCGATGCGAGATACCCCTCCTCGGGAGGATCACGCTCAGGCAGCAGGACCTGGACCGCCGCCAGCCGCAGCGCGCCCAGTCGGGCCACCACATCGCCCGCACATGCCAGGAACGGCTGAACCGGCAGCAGCCCCCCGGGGAAAGGTCCGGTCAGCACCACCTGAAACCACGCGACCCGTTGCGGCCGCGGCCCGGGGGCCGGGCCCGCTTCGGCGTTATTCATCCCCCACAACCCGCCCGTGGCGCCCTCTTCCGCGCGGGTGAGCCACCCCATCGCGGCCGACCGGCCGTAGAACAGGCTGTAGGCATCCTGCGAGCGTTCGCCCGCGACGTCTGGCCGGGGACGGGACGCCAGCTCGCCGAACAGCGCCGCAAACATGGTCCTAGCGGGCCTGATGCCGGGGTACACGGCAGGCTCGGCGCTCAACCCGCCCTCCCGCGGTCTGTCCGTGCCCGCTGCGTGCCCGATGGAGCGGCAAACCAGAGGTCGCCACGGGCCCTCACGGAGACAAGCTACCGCCCGCCGCTTGGGCTAACACCGGTCAGAGCCGATACAGTAGCAGCCTTCCAAGCTGGTCATGAGGGTTCGATTCCCTTCGCCCGCTCCAACACGTAAGCCCAGCTCAGGCTCGTGATCCACATGCGGACGCCGGAGCCCGCCGGACGGTCAGCCAGGCTCCGTGCCATTAGCGTGCCATTAGCGCGCGGGACGGTTATCGTCGTGCCTCTCGCGCTCGGCGTTCACGTGAGCATCGATGGCCCTGGCGATGGCGTGGTCAGCGCCCCGCATCTCGTGTGTTGGCGGAGTCAGATATTGCAACCCTCGGAATGCCCTTCAGGAGGGACCGGGTGTGGCGCCGTCATCGAGGTCTGTCGGGCGGCGCTGGCGTC
>WNFN01044395.1_pt1 | contig 18723 bp, 15 predicted proteins | sample 5400161 | NCBI WGS metagenome assembly WNFN01 (sample SAMN13153353, study PRJNA577476) | soil metagenome | isolation source: 80 cm saprolite on Douglas fir-dominated hillslope | place: USA:California | collected 2013-09-17 | reverse complement strand
TTCGTCCAGGTCACCCCCGCCGAAGTCGCGGGTGACCGCTATATCGGCGCCGTGGGTGGTGCGCTGGACTTCGTCCGCGGCGCGCACGACTCGCACGGCGGTCGGCCGATCACGGTCCTGCGGGTCGACGGTCGGGTCCCGGAGCACGATCGTCGGGCAGCTGAGCGCACCGGTCACCATCCCCCGCAGCGACGCCGGGATCGTGGTGACCGAGTACGGCGCGGTCGACCTGCGCGGGCTCACCCTCTCACAACGGCGCGAGCGGCCGCTCAGCATCGCCCACCCCGATCACCGTGGCCGCCTCGACGCGATCAGCCCGGGACCCGGTCAGATCCGGGTCGTCGACAGGGAGCAGCCCGCATGAGAAGAGCACTCATCGTCAGCCCGGTCCGGACGGCGGTCGGCACCTTCGGCGGCGCGCTTCGCGCCGTGCCGGCGGAGGAATTGGCCACTGTGGTCGTGCGCGAGACCGTTGCGCGCGCCGGGGTCGATCCGGCCCGGATCGATGATGTCGTGCTCGCGCAGTCCTACGCGAACTCCGAAGCACCGTGCATCGGACGATGGGCCGCCCTCAACGCCGGCCTCCCCTTGCAGGTGCCGGGGATGCAGCTCGACCGGCGCTGCGGCGGTGGCCTGCAGGCCATCATCTCGGCCGCCATGATGGTGCAGACCGGTGCGGCTGATGTCGTGCTGGCCGGCGGCGTCGAGAGCATGAGCAACGTCGAGCACTACACCCAGGACGTGCGGTGGGGCCGGCGCTCCGGCGGCGTCGAGCTGCACGATCGGCTCGACCGCGGCCGGCAACGTTCCCAACCCGAGGGCCGGTTCGGGCCGATCTCGGGCATGATCGAGACAGCCGAGAACCTGGCACAGGAATACCAGGTCAGCCGGGAGGCCGCCGACGAATTCGCAGCCGAGAGCCACCGTCGCGCCGCCGCCGCGCAGGCCAACGGAAGGTTCGATGAGGAGATCGTCGCCGTCGACGTGCCCCAGCGGCGCGGCGAAGCGCTTCGCTTCGAGCAGGACGAGGCCAGCCAGCAGAACGACGGCGCGGCGGCCTGCCTCATCGTCGCCGAGGAGACCGCCGAGTCGCTCGACCTGCACCCGATCGCGGCACTGGTCGGATGGGCGGCGAGCGGTTGCGATCCCGCCCGGATGGGCATCGGGCCGGTACCGGCCGTGGCCAAGCTCTTCGCCCGTACTGGGCTCGGCTTCGACGACCTGGATCTCATCGAGCTGAATGAGGCCTTCGCGGTCCAGGTCCTGGCCGTGCTGCGGTGCTGGAACTGGGACGACCGCTCGCGGTTGAACGTCAACGGATCGGGCATCTCGCTCGGGCACCCGATCGGCGCCACCGGAGCGCGAATCATGACGACCATGCTGTACGAACTCGCTCGCCGCGCAGGCCGGTTCGCCCTGGAAACCATGTGCATCGGAGGTGGACAGGGTCTGGCCGCCATCTTCGAACGGGTCTAGCCGGTGCGCACTGTTTCGTTAGGCGCTCACCAGATGTCGCGCGCGCAAATCTGCGCCGGTCATCTACCGCAGCTCGCACTCGGTCTGTAGACTAAAACAGTTAGCCGTTTTAACTGAGTTGCTGGAATAGTGAATCAGGGTGCGGTACCACGGAGGATGTGACGGAGGCAGTATTGAGTACGACCGAGCAGTCGCCCGCCGTCGCGGCACCTGAGTTCGGCAAGCTGTCCGACGAGGCGCTGGAGCGCTCCCGCCGTCGCCTCGGGGTTCCGCAGCCGCTGCAGCGCAGTCCCCACAATCTCGAGGTCAGCCGCGACGGTTCCCGGCACTTCGCCTACGGATACGGCGATGACAACCCGCTCTACTGCGAACCGGCCTACGGCAAGAACACCCGCTGGGGCACGCTGATCGCGCCACCCGGTTTCATGTACACGATGGGCGAGGATGCCGCGCCCGAGCCTGATGCCGAGACGAAGGCCCTGCTCAAGGGCGATCCGTTCGCCGGCCTGGGTTCCTACCAGGCGGTGATGGAGTTCGAGTGGTACCGGCCGCTCGTCCTGGGCGACACCTGCCAGCTGCTGCTGACGCAGGTCGGCGTGCAGGAGAAGCCCAGCCGATTCGGCGGGCGGACCGCCCACGTGACCCGTGATTTCCTGTATGCCAACGGCAACGGCGACATGCACGCGGTGCGCCGCGGCACCTGGATCAACGCCGAACGCTCGGCGACCAAGGAACGCTCCGACGATCAGGACCATCGCACGCCCGTCCCCTACACGACTGAGCAGCTCGCCGAGATCGACGCCGCGTACGAGGCCGAGACCCGCCGTGGGGCCGACACCCGCTACTTCGAGGACGTCGAGGTCGGTGACCAGATCCAGCCGCGGGTCAAGGGCCCGCTCGTCAACACCGACGTGGTTGTGTGGCACATCGGCTGGGGCATGCAGCTGACGCCACCGGGCTGCTTCCGGCTGTCCTACCGCACGCGCAAGAAGGCCCCGGGTCTCTACCCGGCCAACAACCTCAACATCCCCGACACGGTCCAGCGGCTGCACTGGGAGCCCGAGCGCGCGCAGGAGCTGGGCCTGGCCACGTCCTACGACTACGGCGCGATGCGCGAGATCTGGATGATGCACGCGATCACCGACTGGATGTGTGACGACGCGTGGCTGTACCAGATGCGGTGCGAGCACCGCCGGTTCAACTACATCGGCGACACCACCTGGATCCACGGGTCGGTCACCGGCAAGCGGATCGTCGGTCAGCACGCGATGGTCGACTTGGGGCTCAGCTGCACCAACCAGCGCGGCGAGACCACGACGCCCGGCACGGCGACGGTGATCCTGCCCAGCCGGGAGTTGGGGCCGGTTGTCCTGCCGACGCCGCCGGCGCCGACGTTGTCGGGCATGGTGGCCAAGGAGCTCGAGCGCTTCCGCATCGACTGAGCCCTGGGCCTGCCCCACCGTCCAGGCGCCGCCGTCGACGTCGCCGTCGGCGTAGGTCGCCTGACGGGCTCGCGCGCCCGAGGCCGGGTCGGCGATGTCGGCGAAGGTCGGCGCCGGCTCGTCCTCGATGGCCCGGATCTGTCGCGAGACGGCGTTGCGAGCGACCCGGGCGGTATTGCGGAACTTGCGATAGAGCAGGTCGGTCGAGCGCTCGTCACTCTCGAAGATGCGCCGCTTGACATTGTCGTGGATCGGCGCCTCGGCCGTGGCCATGAATCGAGTGCCCATATTGATCGCGTCGGCCCCGAGCGCGAGGGCGGCGGCCAGCCCGCGCCCGTCCGCGAAGCCACCGCTAGCGATGATCGGGATTGCGACACGGTCAGCCGCGGCCGGGATCAGCACCAGCCCGGGGACATCGTCCTCGCCCCGGGTGCCCCGCGCACTCGAAGCCGTCGATGCTCACCGCTGCTGCGCCGCTGCGCTCGGCGCGCAACGCATGCCGAACGCTCGCGCACTTGTGAATCACCTCCACGCCGGCGGCGGCGAACGCCGACAGGTGCGGGGTCGGATCGTTGCCGGCCGTCTCCACGACCGTCACTCCGGAGTCGATGATCGCGTCACGGAATTCGTCGTAGGGGACGGGCGTGATGGTCGGCAGGATCGTGAGATTGGCGCCGAACGGCCGATCGGTGAGTTGCGGCAACGGGCGATCTCCTTCGCCAGGTTCTCAGGTGTGCCCTGAGTCAGCGCGATGAGGAAGCCGAGCGCGCCGGCGTTGGCGACGGCCGAGATCAGCTCGGCCGTGCCGACCGCTGTCATCCCGCCACAGACGATCGGGTGTTCGATGCCGAACTCACGGGTGAAGTGAGTGGCGAACACGTGGTCAGGTCACCTCGAGGGCATGATCGAGCAGCGATTCGGCGACATCGCCGACCGGGTCTGCCTCGATCCGCCCGCTGGAACCGATTCGGCGCTGGAACCGGCGCGGGCGACCCTGCTCGCCGGTCAGCGCGAACCGACATCGAAGCGCTAGCGCTGGCCGACCGGATGTCGGCAACTTAGCGATCTCAGCCGCTACGCCCACCGCAACGGCAGGTTGTTCAGGCCGATCAGACCGGCGGAATGCTCCTCGATCGCGACCGCCGGATCGATCTCGTAGACCGGGATCCGCGCGTGCCATGCCTCCATGGCCACCCGCAACTCCAGTCGGGCCAGATGCGAGCCTAGGCAGCGGTGCGGACCGGCACCGAAGGCGAGATGGCGGTTGTTCTCCCGATCGAGAATGACCTCGTCGGCCCGATCGAACTCGTGCGGGTCGCGGTTGGCCGAGGAGATCGGCAGCAAGACCATGTCACCCGCATTGACCGGACAGCCAGCAACCTCGGTGTCAAGCATGACCTTGCGGCCCGGTGCCACGATCGCGTAGAAGCGCAGCAGTTCCTCGTTCGCACTCGGAATGATCGCGGGGTCGTCAACGATGCGCTGCCGGTCGGCCGGATTGGTCGCCAGGTGATAGAAGGCGTAGGTGAGTTGCGCGGCGACGGTGTCGAGACCCGCTTGGAACAGGAGCAGGCAGAACGAGAGCAGATCCTCGTGCCGGATCGGCTCGCCGTCGATCTGCCAGGTCAACGCCTTGCTGACGATGTCGGTACCGGGGTTCGCCCGACGGTCTTCGATGAGCCGGGTGAAGTAGCCGAACACTTCGCCGATCGCGGCCATCGCCGTCGGCGTCGACTGCGAACCCTCGTGTATGATCGCCTTTTCCCACTGCTGGAATCGGTCGGCGTCAGTGAGCGGCATCCCCATGAGCTCGAGGAAAATCGTGTTCGGGAAGCGAAGCGCGACGTCGGCGACGAAGTCGCACTTGCCACGAGGAGCGACGTCGTCGAGGATCTCGTCGAAGCGCGCGCGGATATGCGCCTCCATGGCCGCCACCACGCCCGGCGAGAACAGTGGACCCATGAGCTTGCGCCACTTGCCGTGCTCCGGTGGGTCGAGCATCTCTGGGATCAGGTGATAGTCGGGGTTCGGCGCATCGCACTGGATAGCGGTATTCGAGAAAACCTCGGGTTCCTGGAAAGCAGCGCGGATGCCGTCCATCTCGGTAAGCAGCCAAAAGCGGTTCCCGGCGTCGCCCAGATGAATCGGGCCGCGTTCGCGCCACTGGTCCGCCCGCTCGAAGAAGGAGCACGGCGGGCTCGTCTCGCCGATGAGGATATCGCTCAGGCGCAGGACCGACGTGGACGCAGCGGAGCTATCGCGTTCATCGGACGAGGTATCGGTCACGGCCACGGAAGGTACCTCCATCGGCTCCGGCAAGACGGTGTCGATAACACTACAACAGTTAGCTAAGTAAGACAACAGATGTCAACGCGGGTCGCGCGGCAGCCCCAGTAGCCGTTCGGCGATCATCCCCCGCAGTACCTCGTCGGTTCCGCCGGCAATGCGGTAACCCAGGGCACCCATCAGCCAGCGATTCCACCCGTAACTGCCCCACTCGCCGGTATCAGCGACGAAGGCCGGGCCGAGCAACTCGGCCGCGAGTTCGCCGATCGACCGCAAGCTCAGCACCAGGAACAGCTTGTCTATCGCCCGCTCGACACCAGTGAGCTCAGCGTCGGGAACCTCCTGCATGCGCATCTGCTGGAAGCGGGCGGCTCGAACCTTGATTGTGGCCCGGGCCCAGGCGTCGCGGACGAGCGGGTCAGTGTCTCGGCCGGTCCGCACCGCGAGCTGCCACAGCAACTGCAGCGCCCGGGCATTGGTCTCATGGTTGCGGTCGCCGGTAGAGCGGCGTTCGGCCGACAAGGTGGTCGTCGCAACCGTCCACCCTTCCCCCTCAGCACCGACGCGGAGCCGATCGTCGATCACGACATCGGTGAGGAACACCTCGCAGAAGCTCGTCCCGCCGGTCAGCTGGCGCAGCGGCCTGACCTCGACGCCCGGCGTGTCCATCGGCACCAGGAACATGGTGAGTCCACGGTGCTTCGGTGCTGCAGGATCGGTCCGCACCAGGGCCAGGCCGAAGTCGGCGAACGTACCGTTCGACGTCCACACCTTCTGCCCGTCCAGGTGCCAACTGTCCCCCGACCGCACGCCGCGGGTGCGCACATTCGCCAGGTCGGAGCCGGCCTCGGGTTCGCTGAACAATTGGCAGGCGATCAGGTCGCCGCGCTGGATTCCCACGCCGTACTCGGCGATCTGCTCGTCGGTACCGAATCCGAGGATGGCGTGACCGACGGTGCTCAAGCCGATGCGGATGGGGTTCATGTCGGGGAACTCGAACGCACTCTCGACTTCGCGATAGAGCCGCTCGTAGGACGCCGGCAGCCCGCGGCCGCCGAACCGCTCGGGGCCGGTGATCCAGCCGAATCCCGCATCCCACCGCTGCCGCTGCCAGGCCCGCGCCACATCGGCCTCGGCCCGCTCCTGCTCACCCTCGCTCTCGTGAAAGAGCGCGAGGCCCTCTTCGCCTACGCCCCAGCGCGCGGAGACAGCGCCTCTACGGCTGGTTCGGGCGGACAGGAAGGCCAACGCCGACGCCGCGAACTCACGCTCTTGGTCGTCGGAGGCGAGCTCGACCAACGCCGCATCGGACGAGTCGTCGTTACCAGGATCGTCAGCCTCAGTCGCGAGGTCGTCGGCCGTACTGAGCTCGACGACACTCGCACGGTGCGCGGCGGCCGAGCCGAACAAGCAGGCAAGGCCGAGGGCACGCTTGTAGTAGAGGTGGGCCGGGTGCTCCCAGGTGTAGCCGATGCCGCCATGCAACTCGATGTTCTCGGTGGTCGCGTACCCGGCCGCGTCGGCGCATTGGGCCAGGGCCAGATGGGCCAGCAGCTCAGCGTCGTCGCTGCCTCGATCGAGCGCGAGCGCTGCCCCGTACGCCGTCGACGTGGCCGCCTCGATCGCGAGCAGGATGTCGGCGCAGCGGTGTTTGACGGCCTGGAACGAGCCGATGACCCGCCCATACTGTTCGCGCACCTTGGCGTACTCCACCGCCATGTCGAGGACCCGGCGCGCAACCCCGACGGCCTCGGCGGCCACGGCCACGAGCACCAGGGGCAATGCCCGGCGCAGGACTTCCGCCGCACCGTCTGCAGCGCCGAGCGAGCGGGCCGCTGCCGCGGTGAACGTAACGCGATGCAACGGCCGGGTCTGATCGAGCGTCTCCATCGGCGTGACTTCCACGCCGGGCTGCTCGCGCGGAACCGCGTACCAGCCCACGCCGTTCTCGCCGCGAGCGGCGATGAACAGCACGTCGCTGACCGCCGCCCAGGGCACGAAAGACACGCTGCCGTCGATGGCCGGGCCGCCGCCCGTCCCAACGCTGGCTCGAACCGCCGTCTGGCCCGGGCGCCAGCCGCCGTCGGGCGCCGGCGGGGCGACCGTGACGATGAGCGCGCCGTCGGCGAGCTCGGGCAGGTAGGTCTTGGCCGCGTCGGAATCATCGGCGGCGAGAATCAGCGCCGGGGCGATGACGGCGCACGACAGCAACGGGGCGCAGAGCAGCGCCCGGCCGGTCTCCTCGGCGACGACGAGCAGCTCGAGCGGCCCGAGACCAGATCCGCCGTAGGCCGTCGGGACAACCAGGCCGTGCAGGCCGAGCTCGGACGCCAGGCGAGTCCAGCTGACGCGGTCGAAGCCCTCGGGCGAGGCGAACGCGCGGCGGACGTCAGCGTCGCTGCTGTGGTCGGTCAGGAAGTCGCGCAGGCTTTCGGCGAGCGCAGCGCGTTCTGCCCGGGACGTGAGAGTCACGGCGTCCTCCGATCCGTCGGCGTCGCCCGACGAGTGCCAGTTCGATAAAGCCACACAGCGAGTTCGGGCCGGTTCGCGTCCACCGGGGGGAAACGGGTGATGACCTCGGCGTCGGCGGGCAGCGACCCGGCGACCTCCCCCGTCATGGCACCGAAGGGCTGAGCGTCATGGCCGGACTTGCCGCGGCAACCTCGGCCATGTCCGGGACCCGGCAAGCGGCGACGTACTCCGCCCTGAGCCGCGCGACCAGATCAGCCACCGGCGGTACGTCGTCGATGAGGTCGATACCCTGGCCGGCCGACCACACCGTCTTCCAGGGACGCGCCGAGGGCGGCAAGTGGGCGTACGTACGTCCAGACCCCGTGGGGACGGGCAGGCTGTCGGGATCGAGCCCGGCCAAGCGCATCGACTCCACCATCCAGTTGGCGGCGACGCCGGCGACCTGGGCAGTGTGACGCAGATCGGCGGACGTGCCGTCGACGATGAGGCGCTTGTACTCGTCCGCCGCCCGCGACTCGTGGGTCGCGATGAAGCGGGTGCCGAGGTAGGCGAGGTCGGCGCCGAGGATCTCGGCCGCGCGGATCGCCGCCCCGGTGGACACCGAGCCGGCCATGATGATCGTGCCGTCGAACATGGTACGGATCTTCGGCACGAGCACGAGATGGCCGATCGTCCCGGAGTGCCCGCCGCCCCCCGCGCCGATGCAGGTCAAGCCGTCGGCGCCCGCCGCGATCGCCTTCTCCGCGAACCGCAGCGAGGTTACGTCGTGCCACAGCAGCAGGCCATGGTCGTGCACGCGGCGGGCCAGCTCGCTGGGATCGCCCCCGGCCGACACGATGATGCGCACGCCGTGGCGCGCACACAGTGCGAGGTGCCGATCGGTCTCATCGGCCGGCATCGACACCCTGAGGTTCACCCCGAGCGGCGCGATGCGCCGGTTCGGTTCCCGGTGGGCGCGATCGCTCAGGTCGTCCTCGAGCCGGGCGAGCCAGTTCGCGAACGTCGAATCGCTGTCGGCATTGTTGCGCGGAAGCACCCCGAGCACCCCGGCCGCGCAGGCCGCACCCACCAGCTCCGGACCAGAAACCGTGTACATCGGCGCGCAGACCGCAGGAAGTGTGAGGCGGTCACGAATGGCGGACGACACCGTCACGGGCGTTCCGCCCGGAGCCGAAGTGGGTCGACGGCCAGCTCCGGGTCCGCGACTCGTAGGAGGCCGCTCGATTCGATCACGGCACTCCTCCTTCGCTCGTCGCGGACGGGCCGGCGACCCGGACCGCCCTGGCCGCTCTGGACAATAACCGTACAATAAGTAAGCTGATTCGAAGTATCGCTTTCGCTGGATCGATCGGTCGAGGACACCGAGAATGCGGAGGATTGTCTCAGATGTCGTACTCGTACACGCGTATGTACATAGACGGTAAGTGGACCGAGGGCACCGGCCGGCACGGCCTACCGGTGATCAACCCGGCAACCGAGGAGCAGATCGCGGAGGTGCCCGAGGGCAGCGTCGACGACGCGCGCGCTGCGATTGCGGCGGCCCGGCGAGCGTTCGACGAAGGACCCTGGTCGCAGACCTCACCCAAGGAACGGGCCGCGGTGCTCGGGCGGATGGCGGACGCGATCGCCCGCCGCTGGGACGAGCTGATCGAGTTGAACATCGCCGAGGCCGGCTCGATCCGTCCGCTCGCCGAGACCCTGCAGATCGGCGAGCCACTCGCATCGCTGCGCGATTACGCCGACCGGGTGCTCTACCAATACGAATTCGACACACCGCTGATGCCCTACATCGGCGCGAACGGCCGGGCCGGAATCGGCCAGGGAATCGTGCAGCGCGAGGCTGTCGGCGTCGCTGCCCTGATCACGCCGTACAACTTCCCGTTCTTCCTCAACGTCATCAAGCTCGGCCCGTCCCTCGGTGCCGGCTGCACCGTCGTGCTCAAGCCGTCGCCGAATACGCCACTCCAAGCGTTCATCCTCGGCGAGATCGCCGAGGAGGCGGGCCTGCCCGCCGGCGTGCTGAACATCGTCACGGGCGACGTCGCGGCCAGCGCGGAGCTCACAACGCACCCCGCCGTCGACATGGTCAGCTTCACTGGCTCGGATGTGGTCGGGCGCAAGGTGTACGAGCAGGCCAGCGGCACGCTCAAGCGCATCGTGATGGAACTCGGCGGAAAGTCGGCCAACATCATCCTCGACGATGCCGACCTCGAGAAGGTCACGCCCAACGTCCTGATGAACTTCTTGATCCACGCCGGGCAGGGCTGTTCCATGCTCACCCGCACGCTCGTACACCGCTCGCTGTTCGACGACCTGGTCAACCACGTCAAGGCCGCACTCGACTACGTCAAGGTCGGCGACCCGGCCGACCCCAGCATCGGTCTCGGCCCACTCATCAGCGAGGCCCAGCGGGGACGGGTCGAGGCGCTGATCCGCACCGGCCTCGACGACGGCGGGCAGCTCGCATACGGCGGCGGCCGACCGGCCGGGCTCGACAAGGGCTTCTTCGTCGAGCCGACCGTGTTCGTCGACGTCGACAACTCGATGACGATCTCCCGCACCGAGGTTTTCGGCCCTGTGAGCGTCATCATCCCGTTCGACGACGACGATCACGCAGTGAAGCTCGCCAACGACAGTGAGTACGGCCTCGGTGGCGGCGTGTGGTCGGCGGATCCGGTGCGGGCGTACCAGATCGCCCGGCGCATGCGCACCGGCAACGTCATCGTCAATGGCGGCGGGGGCGGCGGGCTCAACCCCAACGCCCCGTTCGGCGGCTACAAGCAGAGCGGCCTCGGCCGCGAACAGGGCGCAGCCGGTCTCGAGGAGTTCCTCCAGACCAAGGCGATCACCTGGCCCGCGGGCAATATCGCGTGAGCGACTTCAAGGAGCCACACTCGTCGAGCAACGAGGAGCCGATGACGGGGCGATTGGCAGGCAAGGTCGCGTTCATCACGGGCGCGGCCCGCGGTCAGGGGCGTTCCCACGCGGTGGCGCTGGCTCGCGAGGGCGCGGACATCATCGCGATGGACCTGTGCAAGGACGTCGATACGGTCGCCTATCCGCTGGCCGGCCCCGAGGATCTCACCGAGACCGTCCGCCAGGTCGAAGCGCTCGACCGTCGTATCATCGCCGGCCAGGCCGACGTGCGTGACCTCGCGGCCATCACGACGTTGCTCGCTTCGGCGGTCGGCGAGTTGGGCCGCCTCGATGTCGTGTGCGCCAACGCCGGCGTGGCCAGCTACGGGCCGTCGGTCGAGCTCACCGAGCAGCAGTGGGAAGACATGATCGGCATCAACCTGAGTGGCGTATGGCGCACGATCAAGACTTGCGTGCCGCACATCCGCGCTCACGGTGAGGGCGGTTCGGTCATCATCACCAGCTCGGCGTCGGGATTGCGCGGCATCCCGAACGCCGGACACTATGCGGCGGCCAAGCACGGCCTGGTCGGCTTGTGTAAGGTGCTCGCCCTCGAACTCGCCCCCGAGAACATCCGGGTGAACACGATCCACCCAACGACGGTCAATACTCCGATGACGCAGAACCAGGCCACGATCGACCTGTTCCTGCCAGGACAGGCCGATCAGTCACCGGAGGCGTTCGCCCGGATTGCGCAGAGACTCAACCCGATGCCGGTACCCTGGATCGAGCCCGAGACGGTCAGCAACCTCGTCGTCTTCCTGGCCTCAGACGAGGCGCGCTACATCACCGCGGCCGCGATTCCAGTCGACGCCGGGATGTCGCAACGCTGGTAGGCCGAGCTGCTGCGGGACGCCCCGTCGCTAGCCGTCACCACACTCACGCTGAAGAGACTAGCTAAATCAGCTAACTGTTCTACAGTGATGTCTAGCGTCGGCCCGAGGCAGGCCGATCTGCCTGGCTCGAGGAGGACCTCGGTGGGTCTTGCGATCACACCCGACCATCGTTCCCTGGAATCCGTGGTCCGTGAATGGGCCGTCGACCAGGCCGTGCGAGCAGCGACGCGCGTGGCCCTGACCGAGCCAGCGGCGGCCGTCGCGAGTCCAGACCAGCTATGGAAGCAGGTCGTCGACCTTGGTTGGCCGAGATCGCAGTCGCCGAGGCCGACGGTGGCGGCGGGTACGGCCTACCGGAACTCGCGGTCGTCCTCGAGAACCTCGGGCGCGAGGTGTACGGCGGGCCGTTGCTCTCTTGCGCAGTAGCCGCCGCTGTCATCGGAGCACACGGCTCCGACGCCCAGCGGATCGCGCTGCTGCCGGGCCTGGCCACCGAGCCACGCGGCCTCGGTCGCTACCGGTGTGGGTTTCGCACCGGCGCTGGACGGTCGATTTGTCGGTGACGCCGGCCCGGCGCTCGGCGCGACCTGGGCGTCGCTGCACGTCGTGCGGTGCGGCGAGGACGCGGTCGTGTTCGCCTCAGACGTGGTGCAGCCAGTTGCGCTCGAAGCCCTCGACCCGGCGCTGGGTGTGGCCCGGCTGATCGTTGACGGACCGGGTGAGGTGTTGCGAGGCGGCGGGGCCAGGCTCACCCGCGTGCTGCTCGTCGCCGTCGCCGCGGAGGCAGCCGGCAACGCGCGGGCCGCGCTCGACACAGCGGTGACCTATGCCAAAGTGCGCGAGCAGTTCGGTCGCACGATCGGCAGCTTCCAAGCGATCAAGCATCACCTGGCCGACATGCTCGTCCGCAGTGAACTCGCCGTCGCCGCCGCTTGGGACGTCGCGCGCGTGGACGCGAGTGGGGGCCCCGAGGCGGACCTTGGGGCGGCGGTAGGTGCCTATGTCGCGCTCGATGCCGCCGTGCGCAACGCCCAGACGTCGATCCAAATCGTCGGCGGCATCGGCTTCACGTGGGAGCATGACGCGCACCTGTTCTTGCGGCGCGCGCTGACGTTGGCCGGTCTGGTCGGATCGGTCGACAACCCTGGCCGAGCGGATCGCGACGCTGGTCGCTGCTGGTGTCGGCCGCCGAGCCGGGTTTCGTTGCCGCCCGAGGCCGAGCGATATCGGGCGCAGGCTCGGGAGTTCGTCGCACAGTGGCACACCACGCCACCCGAGCATCGTCGCCGACTGCTGGTCGAGGATTGCCGGCGGCACGTCCGAGGTCAGCCGCAATGTCATCGCCGAGCGCATTCTTGGGCTGCCCCGCGGGGCTGTTTTGAACTGACCCGGCCGCCGATAACCGATGACACGTGTTAGGTGGATCTCGATGAGGATCGATCGGCGAGCTGTGCCAGACGTGACGCGTAGCGCGCGAACGGCGGCCCACTCATGACGACTGCACCGGTTGAATACGCGGAGGACGGGATCGCCGTCATGACCCTGTCCCGACCGCATCGGTTGAACGCCATCACCGACGAACTCGTCGATGACGTCCACCGTGGCCTCGATCAGCTCGAATCCGACCCGGACGCCCGGGTGCTGATCCTGACCGGCGCCGGCCGCGGCTTCTGTGCCGGCGCGGACCTGCGCCAGGACGCGCTGTCCGGCTCGGTCAGATCGCGAGCGACGCCCGAGCTCTATAGCCACCAGCGACGCTGGTCGCTCATGAGCGTGCGCCTGCACGAATTACCGGTCCCGGTCATTGCCGCCGTGAATGGACCAGCGGTCGGCGGGGGGTTTGCGCTGGCCGCGGCCTGCGACCTGCGCATCGCCGCCGAGTCGGCGCACTTCTCGGTCGCCAATGTCCGCATCGGCCTGACTGGGGGCGAGATGGGCCTGACCTGGTCGTTGACGCGCGCGGTCGGCTCGGCCTTCGCCGCCGAGTTACTGCTGACCGGGCGACGCTGTGAGTCGGCCGAGGCGCTGGCCCAGGCTCTGGTGAGTCAGGTCGTGCGCGATGCGGATGTGCTGCCGGCCGCCGTGGCCCTCGCCCGCATCGTCCGGGCCAATCCGGCATTCGGGGTGTTCTTGACCAAGGAGATGCTGCGGGTCAGCCCGCGAGAGGCGACGCTGCGACAAGCTGTCGTGCTCGAGGACCGCAGCCAGTCGCTGAGTGTGTACAGCGGTGACGTCGACCGCGCCGCCGCGGAGTTCGAAACTCGAGACCACGCGCATCGCGAGGTCTGATGCGACGAGCGACCGTGGCCTTATGTGACTGCAGCGACCGGTCCGAGGCCGCCCAGCCATCCGCGCGGCGGACCGTCGTGCAAAAGGTCTTCGTGATAAACGGATTGGCCGGTCAGACCGGTCTCGCCACTCGCGAGGCGAATAGTGGCCTCGACGAACGAATCGGTCGGTGAGCCGCTGTACCCGGGCGCCATATGCCGCAGGCCCGGGGTATCCAGCGGACGCGAGGTGAGCAGCGCATTCACCGTGACGCCGGTGCTGGCCAACTCGTAGGCCAGCGAGTGGGACAGGTGTTCGACCGCAATCTTGCTCCCGCCGTAGCCGTACAGCATCGGTTGGCCGCGGTGCGCCCACGGGCCCGGACCCGGCGTGTGAGCTGCGTCCGACCCGATATTGACGATCGAGCCTCGACCGGCTGCCACCATATCCGGCACAACGAGTTGGCTCAGGCGAAAGACCGGAAACAGTCCGACCTCGAAAGACCGGCGGTAGGCCTTGAGCGGCATGCCGCCGATCGTCACCGCTGGCCCGGCTCGGCCCGGCGAAACCGCGGGCGGCGGCGCGCCTATGCGGCCGGGCACGGTCAGCGCCGCGTTGTTGACCAGGATGTCCACCGATCCCAAGCGATCACGGGTTCCCATGATCAGGGCGACCAGATCGCCGTCGTCCTGCACATCGCAGCCGAACGCCTCCGCATTGCCGCCGCGTTCACGTATCTCGGCCGCGGTCTCGGTCGCGCTGCCGGCGAGGCCCGGCCCGGGCGTCAGCGTCCGAGCGGCGACAGCGACGGCCGCGCCCTCCGCCGCTAGGCCGAGAGCGATGTCGTGCCCAAGGCCCCGGCTGGCGCCAGTGACGATCGCCACGCGGCCGGCGAGCCGACCCGTTGCCCCTGCGGGCGAAGTGGCATTCGTCATCGACGACCTCCTTGAGCGCGGATCATCTAAACGTTAGATCAGTTAGCTTATTGTGCCAATAGATGGTCAGAGCTGATTTCGATTTCGTATCATCGCCTCCTCCCGACGCTGGTCAATGCGTTCGAAGGCAATCGGCGTGGCGCCTGCGATCTCGCGCTCGCGGATGAGTGCGCCGGCCAGCGTGGTGTCGCCGCCCTCGAGGTACTGCTGCTTGAGTCCCACGATCAACTCGCGGTCGACGTCGGCGATCGCGCTCGCAAGTTGCTGGACTCGCGGAATCAGGTCGGAGTGCTCGACGACCTCGGTGACCAGTCCGATCCGCAGAGCAAGGTCGGCGTCGATCACTTCGCCCGTCAGCGACATCCGCCGCGCCCGCGCCGAACCCACGGCCCGCGACAGTCGTGCGGTCATTCCGCCGCCCGGGAGGACGCCCACCCGGACGTGTGTGTCGGCGAAGACCGCTCGCCGGGACGCGACGAGCAAATCGCACCCCAGGGCTAGCTCCAGGCCTCCGGTGAATGCCGCCCCGTTCACGGCGCCGATCACCGGGGTTCGCATCCGGGCTACGTGGCTGATGCAGTCTGTCTCGTCGAACCGGGCCAGGTAGGCGCTGCCGTCGCGAGCGAATTCCTTGAGGTCGACGCCGGCGCAGAAGGCCGGATCGGCTCCCGTGAGTACGACGACGGAAACCGAGCCATCGGTATCGGCCGCGACCAAGGCTTCGTAGAGTCGCGTGATCAGTTCGCCGCTGAAGGCGTTACGGGCGGCCGGCCGGTTCAACGTGAGCACACGGACCCGACCGGTGTTGGTCGTGATCAGCACGTCGTCGGTCATCGGGATCCTTCCGTACGTTGCCGCTGCTGTCGACCAACCTAGTTCAAAACAGTTAACTCAGTGACGGTGTGAACTGGGCGCTCCCCCGGTTCACGCCATGGCTCGGAGCAGCTCGGCCACCCGCTCGGCGGGGACGCCCGCTTCGGTGAGAATCTCGACGCTGTCTTGGCCGACGCCGATCGAGCGGGCCGGGCGCAGGCCGCCCGACGTCCCCCAGTCACCGTATCGCCAGGAAGTTACCGAGCGCCACGCAGAACTCAAGCAGATTTATACTCGGTACAAGCTAGCCGTTGACCGACTGGAGAGTGCCATCCGGGAATTCTCGGAAGCCCGCCGCCTTGCAATTTCGGAGCATGGCATTAGCGCCCCAAGGGACACAGGATCAGAACAAGCGTTTGAGCCCGCGCAGCGGGAGTACGATGAAGCCTGTGAAATCCTTAAGCTCTTGGCACCGGTCAAGACCAGGGAGGTAGCACTTCAACAGCGGGAGTTGTATAACGGGTTTGTACGCGAGGCACTTGATGGCAAATACGACTTCGATGCCAGCTACGAATCGATCGTAGAAGCGGCGCAACCCGTGCTGGCTGCTATGCGTCTTGACCTCGGAACTCCGGATAAATCAGATAATATGTCGATGTCCCGGCGTGCTGATCCGTAGATACCTGTCCGGCGTTCAGCGTCGTCGGGATCGGTCCCAATGCCATGGACTTGAGCGTTTTCGCGGGCTGGGGTCAGCGGTACGGGCGGCGGCCTGTGGTGACAGTGTGTGACGCCGGTATCGGTGCTTCCCCGGATCAGGCGTGGCCAGCAGCGGCCGGGGAGCCGGGTCCGCGGTGTGCATGCCTGAAATGAGATGGTGTTGCATGGCGTGGCGTTGCGGGTGATTCGGATGGGACTCCTGTAAGAAGCCGTGGTATCTGAGGCCAGTCTTCGCACAGGAGTCCCGCGTGAAGTTCTACCCTGCCGCGCTGCCGGACGCCATTCCAGCAGACCAGGCCCTCGCTGGTGATGCCGGGCTGGCGAGCGCCGGGCAGGTGATCGCGATCCGGGCGGCGGATCTGATGCCGCCGCCCGGGCGGCCTCTTGCGAAAGGGGGCCGGACGGCGCTGGTGGTGGCTGGTTCCCCGCGGATCCGCACCGGGGATCAGGTCGTGTTCGTGAAGGTGGTCGCGGTCGCGCCGGCGGTGGTCCGCCGCGACGGCCGGGTCGAGGCCGGCGGTCATCCCGCTGATCACGCCCGGCTGGGCGCGATCGAGCGGCAGCTCGATGACCTGCTGGGTTCCGGCGTGATCGATGAGATCGCCGCGCAGGCCACGCTGACCGGGAAGGTGAAAGGGAAAGTCAGGCGGGCGATGACGGCCGCGTTAACGATCCGGGCGACCGTCTTGATGGCGCTGATGCCGGACGCGGGTTACGGCGAGATCCTGGCCGCGTTGCTGGGCGATCTGGTGCTGGTGCCCTGGCACCGCCCGTTCCGGGTTCCTGGCCCCAGGGTGATGTCGACGTGGCGGACCGCGATGGGCCCTGATCCGATGACCGGGCTGCAGGACCGGGTGCTGGCCGCCGTGGGCGCAGAGCACCGTGATCATGACTACCGGGCCGTACATGTCGGCGGGCCGGGTCATGAGCTGCGGTTGGGCTCGATCGACGGGTCGGTGACGCGAGTTCCCGATACTCCCGCGAACCGGGAGGCGTTCGGGTCGACCGGGACCGCTGATGACTCGGCGCCGTACCCGCAGGTCCGTGACCTGCTCGCCACCGACGCCTCCACCCGCGGCGACCTGGCGGTCGTCTCCGGCCCCTCAGGCGGGCCCAAGGCCGAGGGCGAGCAGGCGCTGCTGGATACGATGCTCGCCCGGTACCCCGGCGTGTTCACCGATGACCGCCTGTGGGTCCTGGACCGGAACTTCCCCGGCGCTGACCGGGTCTCCCGGATGCTCGCGACCGGAACGCACGTGCTGATCCGCGTCAAGAGCGACATCGCGCTGCCGCGGACTGGCGGCTTCCTGCCCGACGGCAGCTACTGCAGTTACCTGGCCGGCGGGCCGGCCGGCGGCCGCTGGTGCCTGAAGGTCCGCGTCGTCGAGTACCTCGTGGACGTGGACGGCCAGGACACCGGAGAGATGTTCTGCCTTGTCACTGACCTGCACGATCACGTGGCCTACCCGGCTGACCAGCTCGCCGCGGCGTACGCGTGGCGGTGGCCGGGGCCGGAGACGTCCCTGAAGGAAGCCAAGTCGGCGATCACCGGAGCCGGGCCGTCCTCCGGGCCGATCTTCCGCTCGAAAAGCCCTGACCTGGTCGACCAGGAGCACGCCGCCTGGGTCTGCGGCACCGGGCTATGCCGCGCCCTGGCCCGCTCCGCCGCCCGCCGCGCCGTCCCGGCCCGCAAGGGCCGCCGCGCCGGGCAGGAAGTCCAGCCCCGCGAGATCTCGTTCACCGCCGCGCGCCGCGCCGCCCTGGCCAGCACCCGGTCCGGTGCCGCGACCGCGAGCCTGCCCGCCCCGATCACCAGGGCCCTGCACCGCGACACCGTCCGCGGCCTGGGCAGGCACCGGATCGTCATCGACCGCCACCGGCACCGCGACCGAAAAACCAAGACCTGCCAGGCATTCCCCGCCGCCGGGCGTGCCATCACCACCCGCACCGCGCCCGCGCACGTCGCCGTCTGCATGCCAGCAGCGGCCTGACCGCCACCGCCCGCGGTCACCACCCCTGATCCCACCCCGGAACCCGCCGGACACGGACCCGGTCGCCTGCCGGAGCGCCAGCCGGACCGCACCCATGCCCGTCACGCTCCGCAACCGAAACACCAGACGATCAGGCTCCGCCCGGAACGCCGTCACAAACACTAATCACGCCGAAGTCCATGGCATTGGGATCGGTCCACAAGGTGGCATGATCGCAGCCCCGCCTGTCCGAATCAGTTCGCCCGGAATCTGTCAACCTCGATGAGGCACTATTGCGGGTTGTTTACTGAGCTGCGGTCTCCTCTTCTTGAGGGTCCTCGGGCGGTTGATTCCATGCCCTGGCCGGGGCGCCTTACCGCTGGCAAAGACACAGGGGACCCGCTTGTCGTTGAGGCGCGGTCGTTGCCTGGCGGCGATCGGTGCCTGATCGCGATCGGATCGCCGTAGGTCAAGACCTTGCCGTCCGTCGCGCCGGTGCGTAAGCGTCATGCGGGGCGAAGCTTCCGACAGCTTGCGCGAAGGCGGGCAGATCGAGGCATGCCAGGTACTTCATGACGTTTCTTCGGAC
>WNFN01242367.1_pt1 | contig 18740 bp, 20 predicted proteins | sample 5400161 | NCBI WGS metagenome assembly WNFN01 (sample SAMN13153353, study PRJNA577476) | soil metagenome | isolation source: 80 cm saprolite on Douglas fir-dominated hillslope | place: USA:California | collected 2013-09-17 | reverse complement strand
ATCAAGATGGCGAGCGTCCTTCTTTTCATCACCATGACTTTTTTCTCCCGTAAGTTTCTTTTGGAGTACGGGCCGCTAAGTCCCCGGCCAGTGTCCGCATGCCCTCGTGGGGCTGTACGCACTAGGGAAGATGCCGCGCACGGCTGCTTAAGTCCGGGCGGCACGCCTTCCGGTACACAGCGCATCGGCCAATGGACAAGGCCAAAGCCGCCTGCGCAAGGCGCGGTCATTTCATGAAGTCATGCACAGCCTCCCCCGAGGAATCGCCGGCTCGAGCCCCATAAAGGATGCGCGAGCGTCCGGCGGGTGCTGCGGATGTTAATCGAGTTTTATTCCCTACCTCAAACCGCTAGCGCGAACCTGATAGGACTAATGCGGTGCAGCAAGCATCAAAACAACACATCGACCCGACCGCCCCCGGTGCCCATTTCAAGGGCAGCGCTTGCCACCTGACGGTGCCACGTGGTCCACAACGGGGCGCCAGTCCTGGAGGAGGCGGTTGTCCCGTTCGGCCACAATGAAATAGCGGCTGCAGGGCTCGATGTTCAGCTTGAGCTCCCGAGCCTCGGCGACCGTGAAACCGGCTGTCGGCGCCGTCACGACGCGCACCACGTGCTCGCCGGGCTCCACGCGCACCGGGTTTTCCCTCAGGAAGGTGCTCTCGCCATCCACCGCGGTGATGCGCGTCGGGGAGGTGTGGATGTTCGCCCGGTAGAAGCGGTCGCCGTCGAGAAAACTCACCTGATCGGAGTAGGTCGTGCTGCAACCCACTATGGGCAGGCAAAGCACCAATGCAACGGCCAAAACCAGAGGTTGTTTCATACCGCAAAAGTATGCGCCCAATCGCCTATGGCGGGCTACGGGGGGGAGGGGCAGAGGCAGGGGGGCAGGGACGATATACTCGAGGTACTGGCTAAACAGAGGCTTATAGGCCCTTGCGGCAAGCCAGCCCAGACCCCCAGTCATGAAATGCCCCTTCTGCGGTTCCGAGGAGACCCAGGTGATCGACACCCGGGCGAACCTCGAGGCCAACACCACGCGCAGGCGCCGCAAGTGCGCCGCCTGCGAAAAGCGCTTCACCACCTACGAGCGCGTCGATCTCAAGATGCCGCGCCTGGTGAAGAAGGACGGCAGCCGCACCGACTTCGACCGCGACAAGCTGATGGGCAGCATGATGCTCGCGCTGAGGAAGCGCCCGGTGGCGACCGATGAAGTCGAGGGCGCGGTCGATCACGTGATCGAGCGGCTGCGCTCGCTCGGCGAGCGCGAGGTGTCGACCACGCGCGTCGGCGACTTCGTGATGCGCGAGCTCGCCAAGCTCGACAAGATCGCCTACATCCGCTTCGCCTCGGTGTACCGCCAGTTCGAGACGCTCGACGATTTCCGCGACGCCGTCCAGGAAGTGAAATCGCCGCGCAAGCGGCGCAAGTAATGACTTTCAGCGCCTTCGACCACGCCATGATGCGGCGTGCGCTCGAGCTGGCGGCCAAAGGCATGTACAGCACCGCGCCCAACCCGCGCGTGGGCTGCGTCGTCACGCGCGGCGAGCGCGTCATCGGCGAAGGCTGGCACGAAACGGCAGGCGGTCCCCATGCCGAGGTCGTGGCCCTGCGCAATGTCGCTGCAGAAGGCGCGACGCTGTACGTCAACCTCGAGCCGTGCAATCACCATGGCCGCACGCCGCCGTGCGTCGATCTCCTGCTGGGCGCAAAAGTGGCGCGTGTGGTGGCAGCGATGCGCGATCCGAATTCGCAGGCCGCTGGAGGCGCCGAGCGCCTGGCCGCCGCGGGCATCCGATTCGAGCACGGGCTGCTGGAAGACGAGGCGCGCGAGCTCAACATCGGCTTCATCTCGCGCGTGACGCGGGGGCGGCCGTGGGTTCGCCTGAAGGTCGCGGCCACGCTCGACGGGCGCACTGCCCTTCCCGACGGGCGCTCGCAGTGGATCACCGGCCCGGAGGCGCGCCGCGACGGGCACCGCTGGCGCGCGCGGGCGAGCGCGATCCTGACCGGCATCGGGACGGTGCGCGCCGATAATCCGCAGCTCACGGTGCGCGATGTCGATACGCCGCGCCAGCCGCTGCGCGTCATCGTCGACAGCCGCCTGGAGACGCCGCCCGAAGCGCGCATCTTGCCGGCCCTGGTGTTCTCGGCCCACCCCGGCAACCTTGCCGGTGCCGAAGTGGTGCCGCTGCCCAATGCGGCAGGCAAGGTCGACCTGCCGCGCATGCTGGAGGTCCTGGCACAGCGCGGCGTGAACGAGCTGCAGGTCGAAGCGGGCTTCCGGCTGAACGGCTCGCTGGTGCGCGAGGGCTGCGTCGACGAGTTCCTGGTCTACCTCAACCCGAGCTTTCTGGGCGACCAGGCGCAGGGCATGCTCGATCTGCCGCTCGCGGGCTCGCTCGGCGAGCGGCTGCGCCTGCGCGTGGTCTCGCTCGAGCGGCTAGGCGACGACCTGCGCCTGCTGGCGCGCCCCGCTGCCGCCGCTGTTGCCACATAGCGCGGCTCTCAGGATCTCGACCGCCACGCGCGCGGTTCGGCGGCTGGGATCGAGCCGCGGGCTGTACTCCACGAGCTCGACTGCGACGAGGTCGGGCCGCCCGCCGATGCGCTCCAGCGCCTTGGTCAGCTCGGCGCCGGCGACGCCGTCGGGCACCGGCGTGCCCACGCCCGGCGCCTCATCGGGGGAGACGACATCGAGATCGATGCTGACGCCGAACGCGGCGGTGCCGCGTGTGGCGATGGCGAGCGCCTCGTCGAGCACCGCGGCGATGCCGCGGCTGCGGATCTCGTCCATATAGATGACGCGCACGCCCAGGCGCTCGAGCCGCTCGCGCTCCTCCGGCTCGAAGCTGCGCACGCCGATGAGCGCGACATGGCGCGGGTCGATCACGCCGGTGGCGAGGCCGTAAAGCGGGTCGTCGTCCTGCCCGAGCAGCCACGCGAGCGGCATGCCATGCAGGCGCCCGGTGTGGCTGGTGCGCGGCGTATGGGCGTCCATATGCGCGTCGACCCAGACCAAGCCGAGCTCGCCCTCGGTGGCGCGCGCTACGCCGGTCCAGGTACCGCCGGCACAGCTGTGATCGCCGCCGAGCACGCAAGGCAGGCGGCCGCGGCGCAGCGACTCGGCGACCGCCGACGCGAGCAGCCCGCAAAGCTTGCTCACGGCGAACTGCTTGCGCCGCTCGGTGAACGTGGGAGAAAGGATCGGCCCGGCGCGCACCGGCACGCCGCAGCGCTGCAATTGCTCGACCAGCAGCGGGATGAGTACCGCCGGCGCTTCCGCACAGCCCGGCTCGGGACCGCCCAGTCCCCAGGCCGCGCCGATCAGTTCGACTTGTCGTGGCATCTCTACGTCGCGCTCGATGAACCGCTACAGCTCTGCCCGAACGGCCGATAGCTTGCAGGTGTCCAAGCATAATGCGACCCGAGACGCAGCGCTGGCAGGACTGGGCAAGCTTCGCGCTTGGCCTGTGGCTCGCCGTTTCGCCCTGGCTGGCCGACTATGCGGCGCACGACGTCGCCACCGCCAACGCGGCCATCTGCGGCATCCTGCTCGCGCTCACCGCGCACTTCGGCTTCAGCTTCGATCACCTGAGCACCGAATGGCTGAATCTCGGCGGCGGACTCTGGGTCGCCGCCTCGCCTTTCGTCCTCGGCTTCGAGGGCCATCACCTCGCCGCGGTCAATGCCATCGCGGTGGGCACGTTCATCGCGCTGCTCTCGGCGTGGGCGCTCGAGCTGGATCGCGAGCTGGGCAGGCTTTGGCATAGGTTCGTCGCCGGGCATTAAGGGGTCGATGCGGGGTTAGACCGCGCTTTTGCGCTACCCTCCGCGCAATGTTCACGGGGATTGTGCAGGCGGTGGGCAAGATCGTGCGCCTCGCCCCCCTGGAAATCGATTGCGGCGGTCTCGATCTGGCCGGCGTCGCCGTCGGCGACTCGATTTGCGTCCAGGGGGTTTGCCTCACGGTCACGGCGCTTACGCACAGCGGGTTCACCGCTGATGTCTCGGCGGAAACACGCAGGGTCACCGCCGGGCTCGACCGCGCCGGCGGCAGCGTGAACCTCGAGAAATCGCTCGCGCTCGGGGCGCCGCTCGGCGGCCATCTGGTCACCGGCCATGTCGACGGGGTGGGCGAGGTCCTGAGTTTTGCCGACGGCGTCCTGCGCATCCGCGTGCCGCGCGAGATTGAGCGCTTTGTTGCGCGTAAAGGCTCGATCTGTGTCGATGGCGTTAGCCTCACCGTGAACGGTGTCGATGGCGACGTCTTCGATGCCATGCTGATCCCGCACACCCTCAGCGTCACCACGCTCAAGCGCCTCGCCGCAGACAGTCGGGTGAACCTCGAGGTAGATCTCGTCGCGCGCTACGTCGAGCGCCTGCTGTCCGCCCAGCGCTAGCCCCATCCTTACAAGGTTGAGACGTCCTTACACGGCGAACTGCCGCTTTTCAGCGTCGACGCTGCGGCACGACGGTTGCATCCGCGCGGCCGTATGCCTGTGCGGAGCCCGAAGTGGCCGTTCACGCCGGCTGCCATCGAGAACTCGCCCGACGAATGGGGCGGGGTCTACGTGCTGTGGCGCGGCGACACCCTGCTCTTCATCGGCTCGGCGCCCGACCGCGGCCGCAGCATCAAGGCCGACCTGCTCGCGCACCAAAAGGGCGAGCGCGGTTCCTGCACGCAGGAGGCCACGCATTACGGCTGGGAGCTGTCGCAGGACCCAAAGCAGCGCGAGCTCGAGCTCTTGCAGGAATACGTAGACCGCCACCGCTCCTATCCGCGCTGTAACGAGAAAAGGTAAGCCATTCGACGGTTAGGATGCGCGCCGATGAGCCGCATCCGATTCGACGAAGGCTTGCCGATCAATGCGCGGCGAGAGGAGATCCAGGCTGCCGTCGAACGCCACCCGGTGCTGATCGTCTGCGGCGAGACCGGCTCTGGCAAGACCACGCAGCTGCCGAAAATGCTGCTCGAGATGGGTCGTGGCAAAAGCGGTCGCATCGGCCATACCCAGCCGCGGCGCATCGCTGCTCGCTCGGTCGCGGCGCGCATCGCCGAAGAGCTCGGCACCGAGCTGGGTGGCGTGGTGGGCTGCAAGGTGCGCTTCCACGACCAGGTCGGCAGCCGCACCGCCATCAAGCTGATGACCGACGGCATCCTGCTCGCCGAGACGCAGGGCGACCGCGAGCTGCGTGAGTACGACTCGATCATCCTCGACGAGGCGCACGAGCGCAGCCTGAACATCGACTTCCTGCTGGGCTACATGAAGCGCCTGGTCGCGCGGCGTCCGGAGCTGCGCGTGGTGGTCACCTCCGCGACCATCGACGCCGAGCGCTTCTCGCGCCACTTCGACGGCGCGCCGGTGATCGAGGTCTCCGGCCGCCTCTATCCGGTCGAGATGCGCTATCGGCCGGTGGGCGGCGACTCCGAGGACACCACGCGCGACGAGGAGGAAGCCGCGCTCGCCGAGGCGGTCGACGAGCTCTGCCGCGAGGGACCCGGCGACGTGCTGGTGTTTCTCCCGGGTGAGCGCGAGATCCGCGACGCCGCCGACACGCTGCGCCGGCGCGGGCCGCGCAATGTAGAGCTGCTGCCGCTGTACGCGCGCCTCACGAGCGCCGAGCAGGACCGGGTGTTCAAGCCCGCGGGGGCGCGCCGCGTGGTGCTTGCCACCAACGTCGCCGAGACCTCGCTCACCGTGCCGCGCATCCGCTACGTCGTCGACACCGGCGATGCGCGCGTCAAGCGCTACAGCTACCGCAACAAGGTCGAGATGCTGCGCGTCGAGCCGATCTCGCAGGCGGCGGCCAAGCAGCGCGCCGGGCGTTGCGGGCGCGTGGCGAATGGCGTCTGCATTCGCCTGTACTCCGAGGACGACTTCGCCAAGCGCCCGGCCTTCACCGACCCGGAGCTGCTGCGCTCCTCGCTCGCCTCGGTGATCCTGCGCGCGAAGAACCTGGGGCTCGGCGAGGTGGCCGATTTCCCGTTCCTCGATCCGCCGAGTGCGCGCGCCATCGCCGACGGCTATGCGCTGCTTGTGGAGCTCGGCGCCGTCGATGACTCCCTGGAATTGACGGACGTTGGAAAAGAGCTGGCGCGGCTGCCGCTCGATCCGCGCATCGGCCGCATGCTGGTCGCGGCGCGCGAGGAGCGCTGCCTCGACCAGGTCATGCTCATCGCCGGCGCGCTCTCGGTGCAGGATCCGCGCGAGCGCCCGCTCGACAAGGCGGCGGCCGCGGACGAGCGCCACGCGCGCTTCGCGCATGAGCGCTCAGATTTTCTCGCCTTCCTGAACCTGGCCAAGCTGTTCGAGCACAAGATGGAAAAGGCCTGCCGGGAGAACTTCCTGTCCGTTCCGCGCATGCGCGAATGGCGCGACGTCACCGCGCAGCTCGCGCGCACGCTGCGCGAGCTCGACTGGCCCGAATCGTCCGTTAACCCGGAGCGGCCCGAGGGCTATCGCGCCATCCACCGCGCTTTAACCGCAGGCTTGCTGGGCAATGTCGGCATGCGCGACGAACAGGAAGGCAATAGCTATACCGGCGCGCGCGGCATCAAGTTCTGGATCCATCCCGGCTCGTGGGCAAAGAAGGCGGGCCGCTGGGTGGCGGCGGGCGAGCTGGTGGAGACGACGCGCCTGTTTGCGCGCACCGTGGCGGCGATCGAGCCGAGATGGCTGGAAGAGATCGGCGCCCATCTCATCAGGCGCGAGCGCCATGACCCGCAATGGGACGCGCGCCGCGGCGAGGTCATGGCGCTCGAGCGCGGCTCGCTCTACGGATTGCCCGTCTACGCGAATCGGCGCGTGAGCTATGGCCCGCTCGACCCGCAGGGCGCGCGCCAGATCTTCATCCGCGAGGCGCTGGTGCACGGCGCACTCGAGACGCGAGCGCCCTTTCTCGCGCACAACCGCCGCCTGGTTGCCGAGATCGAGCGGCTCGAGCACAAGTCGCGCCGCCCGGACATCCTGGTCGACGAGGAGCTGATCCACGCCTTCTACGACCAGCGTGTTCCCGCGCACGTTTACACCGCCAGCGCCTTCGAGCAGTGGCGCGTGCACGCCGAGCGCGAGCACCGCCGATTGTTGAATCTCTCGCGCGAAGACCTGATGCGCCATGAGGCCGCCGGGGTCACCACCGAGAATTTTCCGCCGCAGCTGGAGCTCGGCCCGAATCGGTTTCCCCTCGAGTATCACTTCGAGCCGGGCTCGCCGCGCGACGGCGTGACGCTGACGGTGCCGCTGGCGCTGCTGAATCAGGTGCCGGTGGCGCGCACCGAATGGCTGGTGCCCGGGCTGCTGAAGGAAAAGCTGCGCGTGCTCGCCAAGGCGATTCCGCAGCGCCTGCGGCACAAGCTCGGGCCGCTCGACGAATTCGTGGCCGCGTTCTGCGACGCCGTCGCGCCCTCGGACACGCCGCTGGCGACGGCGCTGACGCGCTACATCCGAGCGCAGTTCAACCTCGACGTGCCGCTCGACGCCTTTCGTCCGGACTCGGTGCCGCCGCACCTGCGCATGAATTTCCGCGTGGTGGACGAAACCGGGCGCCAGCGGGCGATGGACCGTGACCTTGCCGAGATCAAGCGCGCGCTCGGCGGCGAGGCCAAGGCCGTGCTGCAGCAGGAAGCGCCGCTCGACGAAGGCACGCGCTACACCGGCTGGACGATGGGCGAGCTGCCCGAGATCATGGAAATCGCGCGCGGCGGACACACGCTGGTGGGCTATCCGGCGCTGGTCGACGCCGGCGACGCGGTCACCTTGCAGGTGTTCGAATCGCCGGAGAAGGCGCGCGAGGCGCATGCCGGCGGCGTGCGGCGGTTGCTCGCGATCGCGTTCCGCGACCGCGTGCGCGATCTCGAGCGCGCGTTCGCCAAGGATGCCGCGCTCGCGCCGTTGGCGGCCGACGTCATCCGCGCGGCGATGGAGCGAGTATTCCTGGCCGAGTCCTTGCCGATGACGCCGGCCGATTTTGCGCGCCGTGTCGACGAGGGCCGCAGCCGCTTCACGCTCATCGCGCAGGAGATTGCGCGCTCCGCGGCGCAGATCCAGGCCGAGCGCGCCGCGCTGGAGAAAAAGCTCGCGGTGATGGCGAAGACATTTCCCCGGGAAAGCGACGAAGTGAAACAGCAGATCGCGCGCCTGCTTGCGACGGGCTGGCTCGCGCGCACGCCTTGGGAGCGGCTGCAGCACCTGCCGCGCTATCTCAAGGCGGCAGCGCTGCGCCTGGAGAAGCTGCGCACAGATCCGCAGCGCGACCAGCGCCTCGCCGCGGAGGTTGCCGCGCTCGAGCAGCCGTTTCGGCGCGAGCTCGTCGCCCACATCCGCAACGGTGCCGTGAGCCCGGAGCTCGACCAGTTCGGCTGGCTGCTCGAGGAGCTGCGGGTCTCGCTCTTTGCGCAGGAGCTGCGCACGCCGGTGCCGGTGTCCGCGAAGCGGCTGGCGAAACTCTGGCAGCGTGTGCGCCGATGAGCATCACGCGCTCGCTCTTGTACGCGATGGCCAACGTGCTGCATCCGCGCATGCTGTGGCTGATGCTCTGGCCGATGCTGGTAGCGCTCGCGCTCTGGGGCAGCGTGGCGCTCGTCCTGTGGGCGCGGCTCGCGCTTCGCGTCGCGCAATGGCTGCAGCAGGGCCTCGACTACGCGCTCGCCTGGACGCACCTCGACCTGGGCGCTGCGACCCTGGTCGCAGCGAACGTGCTGCTGTTTCTGCTGTTCGTGCCGCTGGTGTATCTCACGGCGCTTTTCATCCTGAGCCTCTTCGGCATGCAGCAGATGGTGAATTACGTCGCCCAGCGCTCCTATCCCTCGCTCGAGCGGCGCCGTGGCGGCGGCATCGCCGGCACCGGCTGGAACAGCCTGGTCGCCTTCCTCGGCATGCTGCTGCTCGGCCTGGTCACGTTGCCGCTGTGGCTGTTTCCGCTGCTATGGCCGGTGATCCCGGTGGTGGTCCTCGGCTGGGTCAACCAGCGGCTGCTGCGCTATGACGCGCTCGCCGAGCATGCCGACGCTCACGAGATGGCGCGCATCTTCCGCGAGCGGCGCGGTGCGCTGTACTCAATGGGCGTATTACTGGCGCTAGCCGCCTACGTACCCATCCTCGGGTTCTTTGCGCCGGTCGTGTTCGGCCTCGCGTTCATCCACTACCTGCTGGGCGCCCTCGCCGCGGAACGCCCCTCGACATAACGCGCCCCTATCGGGCGCATGCAAACAAACCATTGGATCGGGGGAACGGGTGGCCCCAGACTGGGTCATTCCCTTTTGCATCGGAGAAGCCGTGCTATCGAACCGCGAAGGACAGCGCGTCCCGCAAGTTACGTTCCGCGCCCGCAACGAGACCGACTGGAAGCCGCTCACCACTGACGACGTCTTCAAGGGCAAGACCGTGGTCGTGTTCTCGCTGCCCGGGGCGTTCACGCCTACCTGCTCCTCGACCCACGTGCCGCGCTACAACGAGCTCGCACCGGCGTTTTTCGCCAACGGCGTCGACCGGATCGTGTGCCTCTCGGTGAACGACGCCTTCGTGATGAACGAGTGGGCGCGTACGCAGGAGTGCGGCAACCTGCTCCTACTGCCCGATGGCAACGGCGAGTTCACGGAGAAGATGGGCCTGCTGGTCGACAAGACCGAGCTCGGCTTCGGCAAGCGCTCGTGGCGCTACTCGATGCTGGTCAAGGACGGCGTGATCGAGAAGATGTTCGTCGAGCCCGAGAAGCCCGGCGACCCCTTCGAAGTGTCCGACGCCGACACCATGCTCCGGTACATCAACCCCAAGGCGAAGAAGCCCGACCAGGTGGCGATCTTCACGCGCGAAGGCTGCGGCTTCTGCGCCCGCGCGAAGAAGCTGCTGAAGGACCTCGGCTACCAGTACGGCGAGGTACGGCTCGACCACAGCGATCGCTCGCGCGTTGTCGGCGCGATCACCGGACGCGGCACCGTGCCGCAGGTGTTCATCAATGGGCAGCACATCGGCGGCCTCGAAGAACTGGAGCACTGGGCTAAAAAAGCTGCATAGAATCCCCGGGTGTTCGGGGCGTTCATCATCGGTGACGAGCTGCTGGTCGGGAAGCGCGAGGATAAGCACCTCCGGTTCCTGATCGGCGCGCTCGCGCAGCGTGGCTTGCGGCTGGGCTGGGCGCATTACCTCGGCGATGATCCGGCGCGGCTCGCCGAGGCACTCAAGCGAAGCTTCGCTTCCACCGACGTGGTGTTCAGCTTTGGCGGCATCCGCAGCGCCTGCAGATGTGGGAATTTCCGCAAGGCGCCGCGATCATTCCGAACCCGGTGAATCGCATCCCGGGTTTCTCGCTCGCCGATCACCACTTCGTGCCGGGCTTTCCACAGATGGCCTGGCCGATGGTCGAGTGGCTGCTCGATACCCGCTACCGCGAGCGCTTTGATTCGCAGAAATGGACCGAGGCGTCGATCTTGGTGTTCGAGGCCGGCGAAAGCCAGCTCATCCCGGCGATGCAAGCGATCGAGCGCGAGTTCAAGGGCGTCAAGGTGTTCAGCCTGCCATCGATGGGCGCAGATGGATCGCGCATTCATGTCGAGCTTGGCGTGCGCGGCGATCCGGCGCAGGTCGGCACTGCGATGGAGGCGTTGCGCGGCGAGGTGCGCGCGGCAGGCTTCCCCTACAAATGAAAAAGCCCCGGGGTATCCCGGGGCTCTCTCGAATTACTTCTTCGACTTCTTTTTCTTGCGGACCACCGCTTTCGCGGCAGCCTTTTTCGGCTTCGCGCTAGATCGGGCGTGATGGCCCGTTTTGGCGCTTAGGCGACTTTTTTTGCTTTCGCCAGGCCCTTTACCGTCTCGGTCGCGGCCGCGACGTTGGCTTCGGCGATCTCGGTCGCCTGCTTCGCGACCTTGTTCATGTTGTCGTAGGCCGAGTTCGCGGCGGCGAGCATCGACTTGACCGCGGCGACGGCGACATCGGAGCCGGCGGGCGCGTTCTTCGACACCTTGTCGAGCAGGCTCACGAAGTTCTCGTTCCACTCGGCAACGCGGCGCTCGGCCACGCGCGTGAACTCGGAGTTGGCTTCGGTCGCGACTTCGTACACGCTCTTGGAGTAGGCGATGGCCTTCTCGATGGCGGGCTGGGCGAAGGAATTCTGCAGCGTCACGAATTCCTGGACGTCCTTGGCGCCGAGCAGCGCGCGGGTGTTGGCGATCGAGTCTTCAAAGGCGGTCTTGACCGCACTTGCGTTGATGTTCGCCAGCTTCTCGAACGCGGCGAACTGGGCATTCGCTACGGCGAGGAGCGTTTCTACGTTGCCCTTTTGGGCAGTTTGGATCTGTTCCGGGGTTACGTACATTACGAGCTCCTGGTCGAGGTCTGAAATCTGGTTTAGGGGCTGCTTTGTTGCGATGCAGCAATTAGCATTCTAGGCCGATCATGTCGAAAGTCAAGCACATAGTCTGTAGGAGCAGAACGGATTGGTGTGTCGCACAACGGACTACCGCCTGCCCCGGCAAGGAAGCCTCAATCTGGTGCGCGCGTCGGCCGAAAGTTAGGGCTCCCTTACACTGATTCGGATGACTCTCGCGTACCGCCCAAGCGATCCTGCCGTGCTCACCGATCCGTTCCCGCTCTACCGGCGGCTGCAGGACGAGGATCCGGCGCACTGGAGCCAGGAATTGAAGGCCTGGGTGCTCACCCGTTACGACGACGTAAAGCGCGTGTGTCTGGACAGCCGGATGTCGTCGGACCGGCTGCGGCCGTTCTTCGCCGCGCTGCCCTCGGCGGAGGCAGCGCGCATGGCGGAGCTGATCCGCATCTTCACTTTGTGGATGGTGTTCCGCGACCCGCCGGAGCACACGCGGCTGCGGCGGCTGGCGAGCCGCGTGTTTCACGTGCGCTCCATGCATGCGCTGCGTCCGAACGTCGAGGCGCTGACGGCCTGGCTGCTCGAGCGCATCGGCGAGCGCGAGAGCTTCGACTTCATCGCCGAGTTCGCAGGACCGTTGCCGGCGCTGGTCATCATGGACATGCTCGGGGCGCCGCGTGGCGAGCTCGAGCGGCTCAAGCGCCTGTCTGACGAGATGGCGCTCTTCATCGGCAGCGCGCGCGACACGCCGGCCAAATACACGCGCGCCGAGGCTGCGACGCACGAGATGGCCGAACTTTTCCGCTGCCTGATCGCCGCGCGCCGCGCCGAGCCGCAGCGCGACCTGCTCTCCGAGCTGGTGCACCTCGAGGAGGACGGCGACCGGCTCTCGGAGGACGAGCTCGTCGCCACCTGCGTGCTGCTGCTCTTCGCCGGGCACGAGACCACCACGCACCACATAGCGAACGGCCTCGCGGCGCTGCTGCGCTTTCCGCAGGAGCTGCACAAGCTGCGCGCTAACCCGGCGCTTGCGCCGGCCGCGGTGGAAGAGTTGCTGCGCTACGACGGCCCGATCGGCGCGCAGGTGCGCATCGTGCAGGAGCCGCAGGCCTTCCATGGCCGGGAATTCAAGCCGGGTGAGCGCGTCTTCCTGATGATGAATGCAGCGAATCGCGACCCGCGCGCGTACCAGGAGCCGGACCGCGTCGATCTCGCGCGCCACGGCGTGCCGCATCTCACCTTCGGTTTCGGCGCGCACATCTGCCTCGGCTTTCCGCTGGCGCGCCTTGAAGGACAAGTTGCGCTGCCGGCGGTGCTTGGGCGGTGGCGCCACATCGAGCCTGCGCCCGGACGCGCGCAGTGGATGGACTCCATGGTGCTGCGCGGGATGAAGGCTTTCCCGATCCGCGTCCGCCCTTGAAGGAGTCGGCCGACCACCTGCCAGCACGTCTATGGTGGCTGCTCGGCGGGCTGACCCTCGCCTGGGGCTTCAACTGGACGGCGATGAAGCTCGCGCTGGCCGAGGTGCCGCCGTGGACTTTCCGCTCGCTGTGCCTGGGGCTTGGCTCGGCGGTGCTGTTCCTGGTGCTGCGCCTGGGCGGCCAGCGCATCCCGCTGCCGCGCGGACAGTGGCGGCGCCTCATCATGCTTGCGCTTCTCAACATCACCGGCTGGAACATGCTGGTCGCCTTCGGCCTGGCGATGATTGCGTCGGGCCGCGCCTCGATCCTCGCGTACACGATGCCGGTGCTCTCCATTCCGCTCTCGGTGTGGCTGCTCGGCGAGCGGCTCACGATCGGAAAGACGCTCGGCCTGGTGATCGGGCTCGCCGGCCTCGCACTCCTGATCGGTGAAGGCTACAGCGCGATCGGCGGAGCGCCACTCGGCACGCTGCTCGTCCTCGGCGCGGCGGCGAGCTGGGCGCTCGGCGCGGTGCTGCAGAAAAGGTACCCGATCGCCATGCCGCCCGGTCCTTATACCGCGTGGATCATGCTGATCGGCGGCGTGCCGATCTTCCTCGGCGCTGCGCTCTTCGAGGACCTGCGCGCGCTCGCGCACCTCGGCACCGGGGCGCTCATCGGCACCGCGTATAACGTCCTCATCGCCTTTGCCTTCGCGCACTGGGCGTGGATCAAGCTCGCCACTTCGGTCTCTGTCACGGTGTTCTCGCTCAGCATCCTGATCATTCCGGTGGTGGCGGTGCTTAGCGGAATCGTGTTTCTCGGCGAGCGCCCGAGCGCGACCGAGTTCGCCGCGCTCGGCCTGGTGCTTGCGTCGCTCGCTACGGTGGTAACGCCTGGGCGCGGTGCGGTGAAATAAGCGCCGGGTTCCAGTTGTGCACCGCCTCGTCGAGGCTGTCGGCTGCGGGCTGGCCGAGGAAGCGCAGCGCTTTCTGCAACGTGTACCAGGTGGCGGCGACCGCACCCGCGCCGGTTTGCTTGGCGAGCTTTTCACCCTCGGCATTCAGAGCAACGGGCACGTGCAGGTAACGCGGCGTGGGCAAGCCGAGCAGCTGCTGCAGATGGATCTGGCGCGGCGTCGAGTCGAGAAGATCGGCGCCGCGCACGATATCGGTGATGCCCTGCGCGGCATCATCGACCACCACGGCGAGCTGGTAGGCGAACAGTCCGTCGGCGCGATAGAGCACGAAATCGCCGATGTCGCGCTCGAGCACCTGCGATTGCGCACCCAGCAGGCGATCGACGAAGCCGATCTCTTCGGTGCCGGTGCGCACGCGCAGCGCGCGTCCTTCCCGAGCGCTGCCCGCACGGCAAATGCCCGGATAGATGTGCGCACCGTCGGCTGCCAGCCCGAGCGAAGAGTCGGCGACCTCGCGCCGCGTGCAACTGCACCAGTAGGTCTGGCCGCGCAGCCGCTCGAGCGCCGCGCGGTAGAGCGCGCTGCGCTGGCTCTGGTAGACCACCTCGCCGTCCCACCACAGTCCGAGTCGCTCGAGCGTGCGCAGGATTTCGGCCGCGGCGCCCGCGACCGAGCGCGGCACGTCGATGTCCTCGATGCGCAGCAGCCAGCGCCCGCGCGCCGCGCGCGCATCGAGCCAGCTCGCCGCCGCAGCAATCAGCGAGCCCATGTGCAGCGGCCCCGTGGGCGACGGCGCGAACCGCCCGGTGGTCATGATTGTCTAGAGTACACTCCCCCCTTTTTGAAGGAACGCGCCGTGGCCACCGTCGAGCTCACCCAGGAGAACTTCGAGAAGACCGTCAACGACAACCCGATGGTGATCATCGACTTCTGGGCCGAGTGGTGCGGCCCTTGCAAAGGCTTCGCGCCGGTCTACGAGAAGGCCGCCGAGGCCCATCCCGACGTCGTGTTCGCCAAAGTGGACACCGACGCACAGCCGGAGCTCGCCGGCTCGTTCGGCATCCGCTCCATCCCCACGCTGATCGTGTTCCGCGAGAAAGTGATCCTCTTTCAGCAGGCCGGCGCGCTGCCCGGCAACGCGCTCGAGCAGGTCATCACCCAGGCGAAGGCGCTCGACATGGCCAAGGTGCACGCCGAGGTCGCGAGCCAGCAGCAGGCAGGCCAGCCTCAGGCGAGCCAGCAGCAGAAATGAACGAGCTGCGGCGAGGCCGCGAGCGCGGCTACGCCGATCACGGCTGGCTGCGCTCGTTCCACAGCTTTTCTTTCGCCGACTATCAGGACCCGCGGCACATGGGCTACGGCCCGCTGCGCGTGATCAACGAGGATCGCGTCCAGGCGGGCGCCGGCTTCGGCACGCACGGCCACCGCGACATGGAGATCATCAGCTACGTGCTCGAAGGCGCGCTCGCGCACCAGGACTCGATGGGCAACGGTTCGACCATCGTGCCGGGCGACGTGCAGCGCATGAGCGCCGGACGCGGCGTGCAGCACAGCGAGTTCAACCACGACAAGAGCGGCACCACGCACTTCCTGCAGATCTGGATCGAGCCGCAGGAGCGCGGCATCGCACCGGAGTACGAGCAGAAGCATTTCACCGCCGCGGACAAGCGCGGCCGCCTGCGCCTCATCGCCTCGCCCGACGGCGCCGAGGGCTCGGTGCGCATGCACCAGGACGCGCGCGTCTATGCCGGCCTGTTCGACGGCGCGGAGCAGGCGCGCCACGAGCTCGGCGCCGGCCGCATGGCGTACGGCGCCGAAGTGCTGCTCTTCGACCTGCCCGCCGTTCGCCCTTAACATAGCGGCCGGGATGGCCGCCATCCGCATCGAGAAAGACAGCTTCGGGCCGATCGAGGTCCCGGCGGCGCGGCTGTGGGGCGCGCAGACCGAGCGCAGCCGGCGCTTCTTCCGCATCTCGGGCGAGCGCATGCCGCTTCCCGTCATCTACGCGCTGGCCCGCATCAAGAAGGCCGCCGCCGCGGTAAACGCCGAGCTCGGTTTGCTCGATGCAAGCAAGGCGCAGGCGATCCAGCGTGCCGCCGACGAGGTCCTCGCCGGCAAGCACGACGAGGAATTCCCGCTGGTGGTCTGGCAGACCGGCTCCGGCACGCAAACCAACATGAACGTGAACGAGGTGCTGGCCAACCGCGCCTCCGAGCTTTTGGGCGGCGAGCGCGGACAGAAGCGCCTGGTGCATCCCAACGACGACGTCAACATGGGCCAGTCGTCGAACGACGTCTTCCCCACCGCGATGCACGTCGCGGCGGCCCCGGCGGTCGACGAGGCGATCGCCGCGGCCGAGACGCTGCGCAAAACGCTCGAGGCCAAGAGCCGCGCCTTCCAGGCCATCGTGAAGATCGGCCGCACCCACCTGCAGGACGCGACGCCGCTCACCCTCGGCCAGGAGTTCTCCGGCTATGTCGATCAGCTCGAGCAGTCCGAGGCCGCGCTGCGCTCGGCGCTGCCCGGCCTTCGCCGCCTCGCCATTGGCGGCACGGCGGTGGGCACCGGGCTCAACACGCATCCGGAATTCGCGCGCCGCGTCTGCGCGGTGCTTTCACAGGAAATGAAAATTGCATTCAGCGAGGCGCCCAACAAGTTCGCCGCGCTTGCCGGACACGAGGCGCTGGTGTTCGCGCACGGCGCGCTGAAGACCCTGGCGACCTCGCTCTTCAAGATCGCCAACGACGTGCGCCTGCTCGCCTCGGGTCCGCGCTCGGGGCTTGCCGAGCTGCGCATCCCCGAGAACGAGCCGGGCAGCTCGATCATGCCGGGCAAGGTCAACCCGACGCAGGCCGAGGCGCTGACGATGCTCTGCGCGCAGGTGATGGCGAACGACGTCGGCGTCAATGTCGGCGGCGCCTCCGGCCATCTCGAGCTCAACGTCTTCAAGCCGCTCATCATCCACGCCTTCCTGCAGAGCGCCCGGCTGCTGGCCGACGGCTGCCGCTCCTTCGAAGAGCACTGCGCGCGCGGCATCGAGCCCGACGCGGCGCGCATCGGCGAGCTGCTCAGCCGCTCGCTGATGCTCGTGACGGCGCTCGCGCCGCACATCGGTTATGACCGCGCCGCCGAGATCGCGAAGAAGGCGCACCACGAGGGCACCACATTGCGCGAAGCGGCGCTCGCGCTCGGCCACGTCAGCGCGCAGGACTTCGATCGCTGGGTGCGGCCGGAGGCCATGATCGGCCCGAAGAAGTGAAGCGCCGCGTCTTCCTGCTCGCCGCGCTGGCCGCGGCGGCGGCTCCCGCCCGGGCGGCGAGCGAGCGCTTCGAGCACGGCGTGCTGTGGCGCGTGAGCAGGAAGGGCAATGCCCCGAGCCACGTCTACGGCACGATCCACGATGCCGATGCGCGTCTCGCCGAGCTGCCGGCGAGCGTGAGCGGCAGCTTCGAGCGCTCGCGCAGCCTGATGCTCGAATTCCTGCCGGACGCGCATACGCGCGAGCGCTTCATCGAGGCGGCGCTGTTCCTCGACCGGCAGACGCTCGAGGACCAGATCGGCGCGGACGACTTCGCGCGCGTGCTCGAGGAGCTTGCGCCGATCGGGCTGTCGCGCGAGTTCGTAGCCAAGCTCAAGCCTTGGGGCGCGCTCATCAACCTGCGCGCGGCGCGCGGCGACAGCGTCACTACGCTCGAAGCGCAGCTGCTGCAGCGGGCGCGCGAGCGGCGCATGGCGGTGGCGCAGATCGAAGGCGTGGAGGAACAGATCTTCACCTTCGACGAATGCCCGATGGCATCGCAGGTCGCGCTCCTCAAGCACAGTCTCGCGCACCGCGCCGAGCTCATCGAGCTCGCGAACCGGACTATGGACGCCTATCTCGAGCGCGACCTCGCCGCGATCTGGCGGCTGCGCGAGGCCTTCATCGCGCGCTATCCCGAAGTGGCGGCGCACCAGGCGGTGATGACCAAGCGCGTGCTGCACGATCGCAGCGTAGTGATGGCTTTCCGTATGCAGCGCGAGCTGCGCCGCGGCGACGCATTCGTCGCCGTGGGCGCGCTGCACCTCTACGGCGAGAAGGGCGTGCTCGCGCTGCTCGGGCAGGACGGCTATCGCGCCGCACGGGTGTACTAGTTGCTGGTCGTCCTGATTTCCGGCCGCGGCAGCAACATGCAGGCGCTCGTCGAGGCCGGGCTGCCGGTCGCCGCGGTGATCAGCAACCGCGCCGATGCAGACGGGCTGGAGTTCGCCCGCTCACGCAAGATCGCAACCGCCGTCGTCGAGCACGCCGCGTTTGCCAATCGCGATGCCTTCGACAGCGCGCTAGCGCGCGAGATCGATCGCTTCAAGCCGCGCCTCGTCGCCCTTGCCGGCTTCATGCGCGTGCTGACGCCGGGCTTCGTCGAGCACTACCGCGACCGGCTGCTGAACATCCATCCCTCGCTCTTGCCCGCGTTCCCCGGCCTCGACACGCATGAGCGCGCGCTCGATGCCGGCGTGAAGCTGCACGGCTGCACCGTGCATGTCGTCACCGCCGAGCTCGACAGCGGCCCGATCGTCCTCCAGGCCGCGATCCCGGTCCGCCCGGGCGAAGACGCCACCGCGCTCGCAGCGCGCGTCCTGCGCCAGGAGCACGTGATCTACCCTCGCGCCGCGCGCTGGTTCCTGGACGACAAGCTCGTCATCCAGAACGGGGTGGTACGAGTTAAAGGAAACGATGCGCAACTTATTTTTGCTCCTGATTAGCTTCGCCGGCCTGGTTCGGGCAGAAGCGCCGCCGAACATCGAGTTGACATTCTCACTCACCCGCAATGGCTCACACATGGCCGAGGTGACGGAGAAGCTGGAATACTCCGGCGGCAATTACCAGCTCACCGAGATCTGGAAGGGCAAGGGCCTCTATGCGCTGATGGGCCAAGCGCGGCGCGTGAGCCGGGGCACGATTGAGCAAGACACGCTAAGGCCGCGCGAATTCGTCGACGAGCGCTCGGGCCGCGACACCGCGCGCGCCTGGTTCGATTGGAAAGCGAAGACCCTCACCATGCAGTACAAGGGCAACAAGGCGAGCGAGCCGCTGCCGCCGAATGCGCAGGACCG
>WNFN01223646.1_pt1 | contig 18771 bp, 19 predicted proteins | sample 5400161 | NCBI WGS metagenome assembly WNFN01 (sample SAMN13153353, study PRJNA577476) | soil metagenome | isolation source: 80 cm saprolite on Douglas fir-dominated hillslope | place: USA:California | collected 2013-09-17 | reverse complement strand
CGGAACTCCTGCTCGGATCCCTCGCCGCCGGTCCGCACCAGGAGGCCGCCGAGCGCCAGGTGCACGAGGCCGGCGATCAGCCCGATCAGCGGAAGGATGTTCTTGGCGAGGTTGATGTCACTGCGGCTGCTGTTGTCGACGTTGACAACTCCCTGAACGCTGGCCGGCGTCTCGGCGATCTTCAGGTCGGCGGCGACCACGCGGGTGATCCCGCTGGAATCGCGCAGGGTCACCTGCTGGTTCCGCGTGACGTTCAGGGGCGCCCCGGTCTGCGGGTCCACGAAGTACGTATTGTGCGCGGTGTAGTACTCGTCCAGGGTGACCTCGGCCTGGGACGGGATGCCGGCGATCGAGCCTGGCACCTGCATGCTACCGATCTTGGTCGGCGCCACGCTCTCCACGAAGCGGTAGACACCGATCCCGTCGACGGTCCCGGTGCCCGCGTACTGGACCGGCTCCGCCCGGCCTGCCGCGACGTCGAACCACATATAGGTCTGCTTCTGCACGCCGGTCGTCGGCCAGCTGATCCCGAGCCCGGTCATGGGCACGGAGGTGATGTGCCTCCCCGCCGGGTCGGTCACCATAGACCGCGGTACCGTCGCTGCCGGCGAGGACGTCGCCCTTCGTGGTCGTCGTGACCTTCACCGGGACGCCGAGGATCACGGTGCCCGTGGCCTGGCTGAGGTAAGAGCCAGTACCGGTGAAGGTAGTGATCTGGTACTGGTTCAGCGGGATCTTGACGTTGTCGGGCGCTATCCAAAAACGCAGCAGCACCGCGAGCAAGAGAAGGAAGGCTCCGAGGAGCGTGAGTACGAACCCGCTGACTCTGCGCATCGATCCCTCCGGGACAGCACTGACCGTCAGAGCTGTAACCCAGGAATGGTAAAGGCGGATGGTGGCCCAGGTCTACTGATGAGTAGGAAACGTAACGGTAACAATTTATCAGTTGCGTATAACCGCGCTCTACGGTGCCAGCGACCAGCGCGGCACGGCAAACCGAGGACCACGAAGATTGCGTCCAGAAACTCGCTGAACGAGGTCAGCGGGGGAAAGCAGCCGGATCCTGCCCGGCGAAATGAGCGCGCGTATAGCCCACTTGCGGAGGGCCTCGCGTGACGGTCAACGCTCGGGCCTGCCGGCCGAGCGCGGGCCCGAACGAGCGCTCGCCGGCGGGACTGGCCCCGCTGCAATCGCGATCCTCCGGCACCGGCTGGGCCATGAAGGCGGCCGACGCCCTGCCGATCCCGCGTCCGGGACTCGTTACGATCGCGACCCGGCCGCGGGTCCGGCCCATCGCGGCTCACCAGCCTCTCAGCCCTGGGGCTGCGGTCTTGATTCCTAGAATTTTCTTCTGGAATTGGCTTCGGGGCGGGTGGCTAGGCTGTCAAGGGTAGCCACCCGGCGCAACGGATCGGTGAGCCATGGAGAAGCAGCTGAGAAGCCGGTCGGCCAGCGGCGGCTGGCAGTGGGGGCGCACCGCGCATACCCAGCGCGCGCTCCTGGATGCCGCCCGGGAGGTCTTCACCTCCCGCGGCTTCGCCGACGCCAGCATCGCCGACGTCGTCGAGCGGGCCGGCTCCAGCGTCGGCAGCCTGTACCACCACTTCGGCGGCAAGAGCGAGTTGTTCCTCGCCCTCTGGCAGGAGCACCAGCTGGCGCACGAGGAGGCTGCCAGCAAGGCGGTGGCCGAGGCCAGGAAGGCCGGCGTCACCGACCCCGGAGAGCTGTTCGCCGCCGGTGCCCGGGCCTTCCTGCAGGGAAGCTGGCAGCGCCGCGACCTGGCGCTGCTGTTCCTGTCCGGGGACGGGCCACCCGGGTTCGAGGTGATGATGCGGCAGCGCGGCCATGAGTGGGTCGGCCAGAACGATGCCCTGCTGAACCTCAGCGACACCGCCCTGGACCGGCTCTACGCGTCCGTCCTCACGTCGCTGATCGACGAGGGCGCCCGCGAGGTGGCGGTATCGAAGACCCGCAGCCAGGCCAGCGACGTCATCAACGCCGTGATCGAGTACGCGCGGCGGCTGATGGCCGGCGGCCCCTGGCAGCCGGATCGCGCGCCGGCAGCAGCTAAGGCCCGAACGCCAGGCGGGGTCACGAACAGCCCTGGCTGATACGATCGAGGCGGTTCTTCCCGGGACGGCAAGAAGGGAGGTGCGGTCGATGTCACGTCCGATTCCCGCGCCTCCCGCCGTCCGCTGACGCCGGCGGTTGGCGCCCGCGACAGAGCGGAGAACAGCATGAGCTCCTCCATCCTTAACGTCACGTTCGACTGCGCCGATCCCCGGGCGCTGGCCACGTTCTGGGGCCAGCTCACCGGGTGGCCGGTCATCGAGGAGCCCCAGCCGGGCTACCCGGATTGCGCCGTGGGGACCCCGGGCGAGGGCCGCCCGAGGCTCTATTTCGTCAAGGTGCCCGAGGGCAAGACCGTCAAGAACCGGGTGCACCTGGACATGGTGCCGGCCGACCGGACCCAGGACGAGGAGATCGCCCGGCTCCTCGGACTCGGCGCCACAGTGGTCACCGACAACCGTCCCGAGTTCGGCTGGGTGGTGCTGGCCGACCCGGAGGGCAACGAGCTCTGCCTCGAGCCCGGCGGCCCCGGCGACTGAGGTCTGAGCCCGCCGTGGTGAGGCTCCAGGTCTCGCGGAGCTTGCTCCGTGGCGGGGGGTGACCGGTTGACACGGCGATCCGCGCCCAACCATAATTTTAGAACTTAATTCTAATAGCAGCGGCATCGGCCGTCCCCTGCGATCCGGAGGTCAGGATGTCTCTCGACCACAGCCTCGTCGGCGTGCCCAGCGAGCCGCAGGAACGGTCGTGGACGTCCGCGGACGCGCTGCTGTACGCGGTCGGCGTCGGGGCCGGGCTCGGAGACCCGCTGCAGGAACTGGAGTTCACCACCGAGAACAGCGAGGGCGTGACGCAGCAGGTGCTGCCCACCTACGCGGTGCTCATGGCGCAGGCGCGCATCGGCCGCAGCCTGGGAGACTATGACCCGGCGCTGCTCGTCCACGCCGAGCAGGGGTTCGAGCTGCACCGGCCGCTGCCGGTGGCGGGCACCGTGCGCACCGTCTCCACCGTGACCGGGATGTACGACAAGGGCTCGGGTGCGCTGGTGGCCAGCGAGAACGTGGCCGTGGACGCGGCGACCGGGGAGAGGCTCATAACGTCCCGGAGCGGCCTGTTCATCCGCGGCGAGGGCGGGTTCGGCGGCGACCGAGGCCCGAGCGACGGCTGGCAGCGGCCCGACCGCGAGCCCGATCACCGGGTGGTCCAGCCGACCCGGCCGGAACAGGCGCTGCTGTACCGGCTGTCCGGCGACAGGAACCCGCTGCACGCCGACCCGAAGTTCGCGGCCCGGGGCGGGTTCAGCCGGCCGATCCTGCACGGCCTGTGCACCTACGGGGTGACCGGCCGGGCGCTGCTGCACGCCGTGTGCGGGTCGGATCCGGCGAGGTTCCGGTCGATGTACGGCAGGTTCAGCCGCCCGGTCCTGCCCGGTGACACGCTGGTCGTGTCGATCTGGCTCCCGCAGGACGCCAGTACTGACCAGCCCGGTGGAACCGCCCTGTTCCAGACGGCCACCGAGGACGGGCAAGTCGTCATCGACCGCGGCCGCCTGCAGTTCCTGGCGCCCGGAGCCACGGAGGCGTGATGGCGTCTGCGGCCGCGGCGATTGCGGGTATCCACGAGTTCCCCAAGCGCTCGGCCGGCAGCCTGAGCGCGCTGCAGATCAAGGCCGAATGCGCAGCGCGTGCGCTGGAGGACGCGGGCCTGAGCTGGGGAGACGTCGATGCCGTCTACGACGCCGGCGAGGCGGGCCGGATGCAGGGCCTCACGATCGCCGAGTACTTCGGCATCACCCCGCGGGTCGTCGACACCACCGCCGTCGGCGGCAGCTCCTACGAGTTTCACGCGGCGCACGCCGCATCCGCGATCGCCGAGGGCAAGGCGAACGTCGCCCTGCTCACCTACGGATCGACGGCCCACAGCCAGGCGCGCGCGATCGGCACCGGCGGGCGGGCCGCTCCCGACCCGCAGCCGGCCGGCAACATGGAACGCCCCTACGGCCTGACCCTGGTCGGCAACTACGCGATGGTGGCGCGGCGCCACATGGCCGAGCACGGCACCACCCCCGAGCAGCTGGCCGAGATCGCGGTCACCACCCGCAGGCACGCGATGCGCAATCCGCAGGCCGTCGCCGGGCTGGCCGATATCGGCTTCCGGGACGTCCGCGAGATCACCGTCGACGACGTGCTGGGCTCGCGGCTGATCGCCGACCCGCTGCACCTGCTGGAGTGCTGCATCGTCTCCGACGGCGGGGGGGCGGTCGTGATCGTGTCGCCCGCCGTGGCGGCCGGCATCGCCAAGCCGCCGGCCTGGATCCTCGGCACCGGCGAGGCGGTCGGGTACCCGGCGGGTGGCGCCGACCTCACCACGACCGCCGCGATCCGGTCCGGGAGTCCTGGCCATCCTGGAGGACCTGGGCTTCGCCAAGAAGGGCGAGGGCGGGCCGTTCGCCGCGGGCGGCCGCCTCGCGTTCGACCGGCCCGGCGGTCCCGCGCTGAACACCGACGGCGGCGGCCTGTCCTCCAACCACCCGGGCATGCGGGGCATCTTCCTGCTCATCGAGGCCACCCGGCAGCTGCGCGGGGAGTCGACCGCCCAGGTGCCCGGCGCCCGCCTGGCCGTCGCGCACGGTAACGGCGGGCAGCTCGCCACGCGGCACGCGGCCGGCACGATCGTGCTGGGCCGGGGGTGAACGGCGATGCCTGAGCGCCCGCTGCCGCTGTTCCCCGAGCCTGACACCGAGCCGTTCTGGGCGGCGACCGCCGACCACCGGCTGACCTACCAGGTCTGCACGCACTGCGGCCAGGTTGTCTTCCACCCTCGCCGGCACTGCACCGGCTGCACCGAGGGTGAGCCGGAGTGGCGGGACTCGGCCGGCCGCGGCACGGTGTACACGTTCACGGTGATCCGCCAGCACGGGCAGCCCTTCTTCGCCGGCCGCGTTCCGTACGTGGTCGGCCTGATCGACCTGGACGAGGGCTTCCGGATGCTCGCGGAGATCGAGGCTGACCCCGAGTCGGTGCACGTGAATCAGCGCGTCGTCGTGGGCTGGGAGGATCACGCCGAGCTCAGCGTTCCGGTATTCAGCCCCGACCCGCTGGCCGGGCCCGACTGAGCCCGCGGCCGACTTCGGCCCGCTGGCCGGGCCCGGCCTGACTCGCGCGCCGCCTCCCTGCCTCACTCGCGCCCTTTGTCCGCCAGCGCTTACGCAGGCCGGCTTCTTGGATGATCGCGGCCATACTCGCCGCTGAATGGTCGGCGCGCGGCATTAATTTCATATCCTGGTTGCTCGGACACGCATATCGCGCCCAATCAACCACGATCATGGCGGGCCTTAGGGATTGCGTGTGAGAGGCGCGAGAAGGGGCCGGCCCGGCGGGGCCGGCTCCTTCTCGCGCGGGGTAAGGTCAGGCGGCGCGCGCGGCGCTGCTCTCGCTGGCCGCAGGAGTCTCGGTGATCACCAGCCGGTGCACCACGTTCTCCGTGGTGACCTCGTGCGCGGTCAGGTCTGCCAGGGCGATCACGCCGAGAGCGATGGCGTCAGCGAACACCAGCCAGGTCAGGACGGTTCCGGAGAACACCAGGGCCGCGACCAGGGACCACAGCCCCACGAGTCCCAGGATGCTGTGGCCGATCTTCTGCCCGGTCGCGCGGGCGGCCACCGCGCTGCCGAAGGCCAGCACGGTCAGGCCGGTCGAAACACCGAACCCGATCCAGCCGGCCACGGACGCCGTGAACGCCATGGCCGCGACGGCCAGGAATGCCCCGCCGACCACGAACAGATTGTCCAGCACGAACCGAGGACTGAGCTTCATGACGAGCACCTCCTTGACGCCACCACGGTGTGGCGCCAGCCGATTTCTACGGCGGGTCGATGCGAGCACTCCTCACAGGCCCGTACCGGCTCGTCGGGCTCTCCACTGTGGATTTCTGAAAGCCTTTTTTTCAACACAAAGGATGTCATCCGCATGCCCGGCGGCAATGTCTGGTAGATCACATTCTCCGAGTTCTGGCGGTCAGCTCAGCAGCCGTCGGAGGAGCTCGTCGATGGCGTCGGCGCCTGCCTGCATCGCGGCGGCCGGATCGTCCGACCGGGCGACGAGCAGCGCGACCTCGTTGACCGAGGCGAGCAGGACGTGGGCCAGCGTGCCGACCAGGTCGGGCCGCAGGCTCCCCTCCTCGGCCGCGGCCTGCAGCGCCGCCCTGATCAGGCCGAGCGCGTGGCGTTCCTCCATCGCCCGCCACCGCTCCCAGCCGAGCACCGACGGGGCGTCGATCAGCAGGATCCGCTGCACCACCGGATCGCCCGCGATCCGGATCCAGGCCAGGCATCCCGCGCGCAGCGCTGCGCCCGGCCCGGCCGCGCCCTCAGCGGCCGCGATCGTCTCACTGCCCACCCTCGCCTCGACGTCCTCGAGTACGGCCTCGAACAGGGCCTCCTTGCCCGCGAAGTGGTGATACAGCGACCCGCGGCTGATGCCCGCTTCCCGCAGCACCGCCTCGATCGAGGTGTCATCGTAGCCGCGGGAGGCGAACAGGCTGGTGCCGATCGCGATCAGCTGAGCCCGCGTCGCCTCCCCGCGGGCGACGTTCTTGTTCGGTCTGTCCATCACGGCTCCTGGCCCCGATTACCTGAATGTTACCTTGACAAACCGACTGTCGGTTTGTTCATATAGACCGACAGTCAGTCTACAAAGCTTACCCGCGGAAGGAAGGCGAGCACGATGCACCTGCAGGAGCTCGACGCGCACCGGCGCGTCATCCGGACCCGCTCCGGAGAGATCAGCATCGAAGCGCGGACCACGCAGCGTCGCTGCATCGCACTCGACCTGCCGCTGCATGGCCAGACTCCGGTGACCGCCGAGCAGGCCCTGTCCGTCGCCGCGATGGCGTCGGCCCTTGACGACTTCTGCGACGCGCTCGGGCTCGCCACCATCGACCTGGTCGCCAACGACACCGGCGGCGCCATCGCCCAGATCTTCGCCGCTCGCAACCCGCAGCGGCTGGCGACGCTCACCCTCACCAACTGCGACACCAGCGAGAACCTGCCGCCCGATGCCTTCAAGCCGGTGGTGGAGCTCGCGATCGCTGGCACCCTCGCGCCGACCTCGGTCGCGCTGCTCAAGGACCTCAGTGCGGCCCGTGACGTCGCGTTCGGCACCGCTTACGAGCACCCGGAACGAGTGGATCCCGAGGTGGTCCGCGCTTACCTCGAGCCCTGTTTCGGCACCCTGGAACGTGCCCGCCAGTTCGAGAGGCTGCTGATAGCACTCGACCCCGGCGACCTGAAGGCGGTCGAGCCGCAGCTCAGGACGCTCACGGTGCCCACCCTCGTGGTCTGGGGGACCGGCGACGTGAACTTCGACGTCTCCTGGGCCTACTGGCTGCAGGACACCATCCCGGGCGTGACCCGCGTGGTCACGGTGGACGGCGCCAGGCTTTTCTTCCCCGAGGAGCGAGCCGCGGAACTCGTCGCCCCGCTTGAGCAGCACTGGGCCTCAGTACCCGCCAGCCTGAGCAGCACAAGCCCAGACCGCCGCGGGGCCTGAGCGCCGCGGGGCCTGAGCGCCGCGGGGCCTGAGCGCCGCGGGGCCTGAGCGCCCAGGGCCTGAGCGCGGCGGGGCCTGAGCGCCCAGGGCCTGAGCGCGGCGGGGCCTGAGCGCCGCGGGGCCTGAGCGCCGCGGGGCCTGGTCAGCCGGGCGGCCGCAGCCGACGGCGGAGGCCCGGCACGTCGGCGAGCGGCCCGAGGTGGCGCAGCTTGTCTGGGTTGATCACCGAACGGACGGCCTGCACCTGCCCGTCGGCGATGTCCAGGACCAGAACACTGATGAGGCGAGCCGGACGACGCGGTCGCGCCCGACGATCGGGCGCGGCCAGGACGGGGGCGTCCCGCCGCTGTCACCGTAGACCACGACGTCCGCGGCCAGCATTGCCACCAGGCCGTCCATGTCGCCGTCGCCGACGGCGCCGAAGAACCGGGCGGCCAGTTCCTCGCGCTTGTCGCGGGAGGCCTCGAAGCGGGGCTTGTGCTCGCCGACGTGGCGCCGGGCCCGCGTGGCCAGCTGACGGCAGTTGTCCTCGCTCTTGCCGACGATGCGCGCGATCTCGTCGTAGCCGTAGCTGAACACGTCGTGCAGGAGGAAGACCGCTCGCTCCACCGGCGACAGCCGCTCCAGCAGGAGCAGGAACGCCATGGACAGCGAGTCGGCCTGCTCGGCCAGGCGGGCCGGGTCGGGGCCTGTGGCGCCGGTCAGAGGATCGTCGGTCAGCAGTGGCTCCGGCAGCCACTCGCCCGAGTATGCCTCGCGGCGGACCCGCGCGGAGCGCAGGTAGTCGATGCACAGCCGGGTGGTAATCGAGGAGAGGTAGGCCTTCGGCGAGTCGATCCCGGCCTTCCCCGCCTCCCCGGACTGCGCACGGTGGTAGCGCAAGAATGCCTCCTGGACGACGTCCTCGGCCTCGCTGGCCCGGCCGAGCATCCGGTAGGCGATCGAGAACATGAGCGGCCGGAGCTGCTCGTAGGCCTCGGCTGCAGTCATGCTCTGTCTCCCGCGGCCGGACAAAACGTATAAACCCGCCGATCCTGCCTCATGCCAGGCCCTCCGGGTGGTCTTTGTGTGCGGAAATGGCTGTTCCCGCAACCACTTCCGCACACGCTTGAGACGGGGACTGTCGCAAAACGGGCCTACCGGGCGCGCGGCAGGCCCGGCTGCTGTGCACAGCCCGCACATCGCCGACTGTCCGGCCTGACGCCCCAGCACCACGCCCGCGACCAGCGCGGATATCGCGGTCAACGATCAAGGCGCTTTTAGGCCCTCCGGCTCCTTCAACGCCTTTCTCCCGCTCGCTTCCGGAGCACCTTGCCGCGGCCGTCCAGCTCATGTCATCCCGCCCTTCCGCTGGCTATGCGCCCCGGCGCGCCGGCTCGGCGTCGTCGAGCCCGCGGGAGAAGCCCTCGCGCCAGCTCGGCCACGCGGGCTGCCAGCCGAGCTCCCGCTTCGCCTTGGCGTTGGACGAGCCGCGGATCTGCGTCATCATCGAGACGCCCACCTCGCCCGCGGCCAGGCGGCCGAGCCAGGCCGGCACCCGGCGCGGCGGCTTCGCGCCCACCGCCTGGGCCACGTACGGCAGCCACTCCGCCACGCTAGCTGGATCGTCGTCGACGACGTTGTGGACGCCGGGCGCTCCCTGTTCCAGCGCGGCGGCCGTCGCGGCCGCGGCGTCGCGGATATGCAGGAACGACCAGACCCCGGCCCCATCGCCGATGATCGGCACCCGCCGATTCCTGATCAGGCCGACGAAATCGTCGGAGGCGCCCGGCCCGTAGAACGAGCCGTACCTCAGCACGATCCCCTGCATCGGCGCGGCCGCCAGGACGACCCGCTCCAGGTGACGGATCGCGGCGAGCGACTCGCGCTGCATGGCAGGCGGGCTCGGGTCGAGCGGGTCGTCCTCCGTCTTCACCGGGCCGCCCTCGCGGATGTTCGTCCAGCCGGTGTAGCTCTGCGCGATGAAGCGCCGGACGCCCGCGGCGGCGGCGGCCGCCAGCAGGTGGTCAGTTCCCTGCGTGCGCAGCTGGTTGGTGGCCGCGAACATCTTGTCGAAGCGGCGCAAGCTGAAGACTCCCGCCAGTGAAGTCATCTGGTGGATGACCACCTCGGGCTCGGCCCGCGCGAGCGCCTCGCCGACGGCCATGGCGTCCAGCCCGTCGACCACCGTCGGCTCGGCGCCCAGCTCGCGCAACATCGCGGCCTTACCAGGACTCCTGGTCGACGCCGTGACCTGGTGCCCCTGCACCGCCAGCCGTGGCAGTAGCTGCCGGCCGATCGCGCCGGCCGCCCCGGCGACGAAGACCTTCATCGTGCATCCCTCCTGACTGTGCCGGTCTTACCGGACTGGCCGGTCCCATCCGGGCCGGCTGCCCTCTCAGACGAGATGCGGCCCGGGCCCGTGACACCCGGGTCCGCGCGGGATCGCGACCGGCCACACTTGACTGGTCAGGCAGGACTGACCACACGCCCGGGCCGCGGACGCACGGTCGCGCCGGACGGCCCGATACGGCCTCGGGCGGGCTGGGCTAAAATTGCGGCTCGTGACGGCGCCGTACCGAACGCGCGCAGGCCGCCGTCTGTGGCGCCGCATTCTCCTGCTCGTCACCATCGCGGTCCTGCTGGCCGCGCTGTTCACAGTCGGCCCGCCGAGCCCGCCGGCCACTCTGGCTCCCGCTCCGGTCCTGTCCCGGTTCGAGCGCGCGGGCAACGTCACCCTGGCCCGCGACTGCGGCTACAGCGCTCCGCTGCCGGCCAACCCCCGCCGCAGTCTCTGGCTGTTCTGCGATACGCCGGTCTGGGTCCGCCAGACCGCCAGTGGCCACGTCACCTGGGCGCTCAAGCGGTTCATCCCCGGCTCGACCGCTGCCGTGGGCCGGGCCGTGGTCGGCTCGAGCCCGGCTTACCGGGTGCCTGGCCAGCTCGGCGAGGTGGGCTCGCCCGCCCCGAATGCGTCGGGCGCGGGAGCCAGGCCGGCGGCCGGCGGCGCACCCGCGCCTGGTGGCGGGCCTGCGCGGGGTAGCGGGCCTGCCTCGGGCGGGCCCGCGCCCTTCCTTCCGGCGCCCGCGGGGCTCGTCACATCGGCTGGCCTGCCGTGTGGCTCCGGCGGCGGCAGTTACGCCGCCTCGTGGGCCAGCGGCATCACCCGGATTCCGGCCGCGCCGGACCTGCTGATTGCCTTCAACAACTACTGCGTGCTGGGCGGAGCCGGGGGCCTTGTGCCCGAGGGCTTCGGCCTGGCCGAGTATGACCCGGCCACGGGCACGCTGAGCAATGACGTGACCGTGTTTTCCGGGATGAAGCCCGGCAGCGTCGCCGCGAAGCTGCTGGGCTCCCCGGTCTTCTCCGGCGGCTACCTGTACCTGTTCGGGCCCACCTGCACGGCGCTCGCACACGGCGGGTGCGCCACCGGGACACTGTTCGAGGCGCGGGTGCCCGCCAACCCGCTGGCCTGGACCGACCCGCTGAGCTACCAGTGGCAAAGCCGCGGCACCTTCGGCTCCTGGACCCCGGATGCCGCCGCGGCGACGTCCATCATCACGGGGGCCAGACCCTCGGCGGTGAGCGTGGCCGACTTCCCGGCCGCAGGACGCCACTTCGTCCTGGTCGAGCAGACGGATATCAGCGGCGCGTTCACCGTGTACGAGTCGCAGGCGCCCGCCGGCACCTGGAAGTGGATCACGTCCGGGCGCGTGCCGTGCCGGCTGGGCGCCGGCTACCTGAACTTCTGCCGCGCGATCATCGCGCATCCAGAGCTCAGCACCTCGACTCAGCTGGTCCTGTCGTACTTCGATCCGGCCGCCGGCGCTCGCGGTCACGTGATGGTGGCGGGGTTCCACTGGTAGCCGGTCACAGCGCCGTTCTGGTCACGGCACCGTTCTAGTCACAGCACGGGGGAGCAGTCGGGCGACTCAAGCTCGGCCGCGTCGCCCTCCACCGCGATCTGCGCGGCGGCGGGCCGCCTCCGCCGGGCGGACAGGCCGCCGAGCGCGATCGCCACGCCGAACGCGGAGATGCCGGTGATGACCTCGAGCGCAGGGCGGTAGGCGGGCAGGGCCTGCGACGTGACGACGCGGTTGGCCCCGCCCGCGTCGACGACCGCGGTGACGATGGCGAGCACTATCGCCCCGCCCACCTGGAACGAGGTCTGCAGGATGCCCGACGCCAGGCCCTGCTCCTGGTCGGCTACGCCGGCGGTCGCCTGGATGTTCAGCGAGGAGAACCCGAGCCCGAACGCGGCGCCGATCAGCAGGACCGCGGGCAGGATCACCGCCGGGTAGTCGGGAGCTGGCCCGATGCGGAGGAACCACGCGTAGCCAGCGGCCAGGCAGACGAAGGCGATCGCGATGATCCGCGGGGGCCCGAACCGGTCCAGCACCGGCCCCATCCTGGTTGATGCGGCGGCGACGAGCACGCCTGCGGGCAGGAACGCCAGCGCGGTCGCCAGCGCCGACCACGGACCAGCGGGTCGGCGCTGCGCTGCTCGATGATCACGAACGTTCCGAGAAGGACGGCGACCGCGACGAACGAGCCGAGGGTCCGCGCCGATGCCCAGCCGGCCTGCGGAGCGCCCACCACCGCGTAGACCAGCAGCAGCATCGCCGCGGTCACCGTGGCCGCACCGGGGAGGGCGAAGCGCCGGCCGCGGCGGTCTGCCGGCGCGCCGCGCGGGATGAGCCGCGCCGCGGCGACGAGCACGACGGCCGCCACGGGAGCGGGCAGCAGCAGCGTCCACCGCCAGCTCACCTGCGTGAGCAGCCCGGACAGCACGAGGCCGAGCGAGAACCCGCCGGCGCCGAAGGCCGAGTAGATGCTGAGCGCCCGGTTCCTGGCCGGTCCCTCGGTAAACGTCGTGGTGATGATGGACAGGCCGGCCGGCGCGGTGAACGCCGCGGCCATCCCCTTGATCAGGCGCGCGGTGATGAGCAGGCCGCCGCTGCTGACCAGGCCGCCGAGCAGCGAGGCCACCGCGAAGACGGCGAGGGCCGCCAGGAAGACCCGGCGGCGTCCGAGCAGATCGGCTGCGCGCCCGCCGAGGAGCAGCAGCCCGCCGTAGCCCAGCACATACCCGCTGACGACCCACTGCAGCGAGGATGTGGAAAGCCCGAGATCGGCGCGGATGGACGGCAGGGCGACTCCCACCATGGAGACGTCCAGGGCGTCCAGGAACAGGGCGCCGCACAAGACCACCAGAATGCCCCAGAGGCGTGGGTTCCAGCGGTACTCAGCGGCAGGAGCGATTGTCGTTGCGGTCATGATCGCAACTGTATGCATGTACAAGCACTATGTGCAAAGTAATTTAATGCGTTTGCATCTAGCTTCGGCCCAGCGCTACACTTCCCTCATGACGCCACGGCAGGCGGGCGCGGACCTGGCCGAGGCCGGTGCTGGGCTGGCCGGTGCCGCCGAGGCCGGCGCTGGGCTGGCCGGTGCCGCCGAGGCCGGCGGGCCGCCGCTCGTGAGCGCGTGGCGATCGCTCGCCGCTCGCCACGCCGCGGTCTCTGCCGCCCTCGAGCGCGAGCTGGGCGAGCGGCACGGGCTCGGCGTCAGCGAATTCGAGGTGCTGGAGCGGCTAGCCGAGAACGAGCAGCACAAGTTCCGAGTTCAGGAACTGGCCGAGTCCGTGCACCTGAGCCAGAGCACCCTGTCCCGCCTGATCGGCCGGCTCGAGCAGCATGGCCTGGTCCAGCGGTCCATGTGTGACTTGGACCGCCGCGGCATCGACGTGTGCCTGACCGACGCCGGGCGGCAGCGCCATTCCGAGGCTCTGCCCACCCACCGCGCCGTCCTCGCCGCGATGATGCCCGCCGCCAGCGCATCCTGACCCCGCCCCTCAGCATGATCACGATAGCGGGGACGCCTGTCAGGCCTATTCGCTGACGGACGTCCCCGCTCATCTGGATGGGGTCAGAACGCTTCCTCGGCCGGCTCCAGGGCCGAGTTGGCCGGCTGCGGGGCTCGGTCGGCGGGCCGCGGGGCACGGTCACGGATGATCAGCAGGACGATCAGGAGCGCGAGGACGTCGAACACCACCGCGAGCGTGAAGGCACTGGACATCCCGTGCACGATGGCCTGGTGCTGCTGGGCCAGCCGGGTGAGGCGTGCCACCGGGTGCCGGGCCGAGTTCTTGGTGGCGGTGCTGTACGCGGTGACCAGTATCGCCAGCCCCAGTGACCCGCCGATCTGCTGGGTCACGTTGACCATGCTGGACGCGGCTCCTGAGTCCTGCGGCCGCACGCCTGCCAGCGAGGCCATGGTCAGCGGCACGAAGACCACCCCCATCCCGCCGCCGATCAGCAGCATCGGGCCGAGCACCCCGGACAGGTAGTCGGTAGCCGGGGAGATGCGGGACAGCCATGCCATCCCGGCCACCACCGGCAGCAGGCCGGCGATCATGAGCGGCCTGGCGCCGAACCGGCCCAGCAGCCGCGGCGACAGGCGCGACACGCCGAACAGCGCGGCGGTCATCGGCAGGAACGAGACCCCCGCCTGCAGTGGGCTGAATCCCAGGATGTTCTGCACGAACTGGGTGAGGAAGAAGAACATCCCGAACATGCCGGCCACGATCAGCAGCCTGCTGACGAAGGAGCCGGAGCGGCCCCGGTCGGCGAACAGGGGCAGCGGGGTGATCGGCTGCCGGGCGCGGGCCTCGTTGAGCACGAACAGGAGCAGCAGCGCGGCCGCGGCCCCGAACGCCCCCAGGGCCATGCGGTTGCTCCAGCCGTCCGACGCGGCGCGGATGAACCCGTACACCAGGGAGGTCATGCCCGCGGTCGAGGTGACCGCGCCGGTGATGTCGAACCGCCCGGGCTGGCGCTGCGATTCCGGGAGGAACAGCGGCGCGGTCAGGGCCACGGCGATGCCGATCGGCACATTGACGAACAGGACCCAGCGCCAGGAGACCCACTCGGTGATCACGCCGCCGAGCACCAGGCCGAGCGAGCCGCCGCCCATCGCGACGGCCGTGTAAAGGCTGAGCGCGCGGGTGCGCTCCCGGCCCTCGGAGAAGCTGGCCGTGATCAGCGCCAGCACGGCGGGCGAGGCGATCGCGCCGCCGACGCCCTGGATCGCGCGGGCGGCGAGCAGCCACGCAGCCGACGTCGCCAGGCCTCCGGCCAGGGACGCGGCGGTGAACAGAGCGATGCCCGTGATGAAGACCCGCCTCCGGCCGAGGATGTCACCGGCCCGCCCGCCCAGCAGCAGCAGGCCGCCGAACGTCAGCGTGTAGGAGTTCAGCACCCAGGACAGGCTGGGCTCGGAGAAGTGAAGGCCGCGTGCGATGCTCGGCAGGGCGATGTTTACGACGGTCATGTCGAGGATGATCATGAGCTGGGCGCCGAGCACGAGGGCCAGGGCGATGCCGCGGCGGTCAGGTCGTCGCGCGGTGCGCTGGCGGCCTGCCGTGGTCGTGATCGGCGCTATCGACGAAGTCGACATGAATGCCTTTCTGGAGAGAAGCTGCGGGCGGGCCTGTCCCGCGGGGAATGTCCCCCGGCCTGGCCTGCGTTGGCTACCATGTAAGTGGAGGCAACCTCCGATAACTATACGGAGGTACCCTCCGGTTTGCAACTCGAATTCAGGTGAGGGCTGATGAGCAGGACCGGTGGGCCGGCACCGGCGGTCGCCGGGGAGCCGCGTGCGATGCGCGCCGACGCGCAGCGCAACTACGAGCGGCTGCTGAGCGCGGCCATGGCCGCGTTCACCGAGCACGGCGCCGACGACGCGTCGCTCGAGGAGATCGCCCGGCGGGCCGGCGTCGGGATCGGCACGCTCTACCGACATTTCCCGACCCGCCAGGCGCTGCTGGAGGCCGTCTACCGCGATCAGGTCGACGCGCTCCGCGCCAGAGCGGGCGAACTGGTCGGATCTGACGCGCCCGGCGAGGCGCTGGCGGCCTGGCTTCGGGCCCTGGTGGCGTTCAGCAGCACTAAGCACAGCCTGACCTCGGCGCTGCTGGCCACCCTCGGCAAGAATTCTGACCTGCTGTCATCATGCAGCACAGTGATCTGCGACGCGGCGGACACCCTGCTCAAGCGCGCGCAGCAGGCCGGGGTGGTGCGCGAGGACGCCGACGCCAGGGACCTGATCAGGCTGGTGCACGCGGTCAACATCGCAACGCAGCACGCGCCCCGCGACCCCGGCCAGACCGACCGGCTGCTCGGGCTGGTCCTGGACGGCCTGCGTCCCCAGCCGCCCGCTGCGAGCTGACCCGATGCGCCACCCCCGCCCGGGATCGCGGATTCCGTGGCCGGCTTACCAGGCGACGCGGCCGAGGGCGGGATTCAGGACCACGGCGCGGCCGGCCGGCTCGATGACGGCGGGCAGGTCCTCGGCCGGGACGGGCTGGCCGAAGACCAGGTGCGCGGGTATGTGACCGGCCCAGACCGGCCAGGAAAGATCGGGCTGCGGGTCGATCGTCGATCCGCTGCGGGCCTTGACCGAGGCCTTCTCGATCGGGACCTGCCACAGGCCGGTATCGCGCAGTTCGTCGAGGACGGGCTGGCGGACCTGCTCCCACCGTCCCGGCGCGATGTGCTCGACCAGCGCCCACAGCCCGATGATCACGTCGTCGGGCTCGGTGACCTCGGTCGCGTCGCCGTGCACGGTGACGCTGCGGTAGTTCACCGAATGGGTGCGGGCCGACCGGCCCAGAACCAGCCCGTCGAACAGGGTGGCGGTGACGCAGACGGGGCTGGCCCGGCGCATGTCGCGGAACAGCCCCGCTGCCGCTGAGCCGTGCAGGACCAGCCTGTCGCCCAGGCGGCCATGCACCATCGGCAGAACCACCGGGCGCCCGCGCCGCACCGTGGCCACGTGACAGAACGGCGCCGAGTCCAGAACCGCGTGCACGGCCGCGGTGTCGTAACGGGCCCGGTCCGGCTTGCGGCGCACCCGAGCGATATTCCGGGCGATATTTCGCGGGAACGGGGACGGCTGATCCGAACCCGGAGCCGCCGAGCCGGCCGGAAGGGCGCTCACGGCCGTGTTCTCAGGGCCGCGGCGCTGACCTCCGCTCGGGGGGCGAGCATCTCCTCGAGGAGGCGCTTCACCCGCGGCCATTCCGGTGCCGTGATCGAGTAGCGGGCCGAGTCCCGCGGGAGGCAGTCGGTGGCCAGCCGGTGCGCCCGCAGGATCCCCTCGAACTGCGCTCCGATCCGTTCCATCGCACGGCGCGAACGCTCGTTGCGCGCGTCCGCGTGCAGGCATACGGACTTCACCTCCCAGACCTCGAAGGCGTGGCCGAGCATGAGTCGTTTCATCTCGGTGTTCGCCGCGGTGCGGATCGCGGAGCGAGCGAGCCAGGTGGACCCGATCTCGCAGACGTCGGGCGCAGCGATCCCGTACCGGGGGTGGCCTTGGGGCCACGGCCACCACACCAGATCCCAGAACCTGGTTGAGCCGATGACCGCGCCGTCGGCACGTCGGAGTACCGCGAATGGCACGGCCGTGCCGGCGTCGCGCTGGGCCAGCGCAGCCTCGATGTACTCCGCGGCGGCGGCTTCGCCCTGCGGCACGGGGCTCAACTGGTAGAGGGCGGGGTCACCGCTGGCCGCCTCGGCCAGGCCGGCGGCGTGCCGTTGCTGCAGTGGCTCGAGCCGGACGTGCCGCCCGTCAAGGCGAGGGAGCAGCGTGGACATCGCTAGGGCCTCCGTTCGGGGGAGCGGCAGAGCGCTTGACGGCATCTGCGCTTGACGGCAACTACGTTACAGAACATAATTCATTTATGCTGATACAATATCGGCCTACCGGACGGAACGCCAGCGAGATTGCCCGTGACGTGGAGACTGCGGTGCGCGAAGGCCGGATCGCGGCCGGCGTGGCGCTGCCCCCGGTGCGGGGGCTGGCCGCCGCGCTCGGCCTGAGCCCGGTCACGGTGGCCGCCGCCTACCGTGAGCTGCGCGAGAAGGGGATCGCCCGCGGGAACGGCCGGGCCGGGACCCACATCACCGCGGCACCGCCCATCGGACCCAGGCCGCCGCTCGCAGTGCCTGACGGAGTGCGCGACCTGATGGTCGGCAGCCCCGATCCGGCGTTGCTGCCGCGGCTCCCCTCGGTGACGCCCCCGCCCCGGCTCTACGGCGATCCCCCGGTCACCCCCCGGCTGGGGCGCGTGGCGGCCGAGCGGTTCCGGTCGGACGGCATCGACCCGGCTCACCTGGCCGTCGTCGGCGGGGCGCTCGACGGCGTGGAGCGGGTGCTCGGGGCGTGGCTGCGCCAGGGCGACCGGGTCGCCGTGGAAGACCCCGGGTATCCGCCCGCGGCGGACCTGCTGGGGGCGATGGACCTGCGGGCCGCGCCCATGCCGATGGACGAGTTCGGCGTGCTGCCCGATGCGCTGCGGGGGGCGCTCGCCCGCGGCTGCCAGGCGGTGCTGCTCACGCCGCGAGCGCAGGCCCCGACCGGCGCGGCGTGGGACCGGGCCCGGGCCCGGGAGCTTGCCGAGGTGCTCGCCAGCCGGCCAGACGTCCTCGTGATCGAGGACGACCACGCGGGGCCGGTCTCCGGAGCCACCGCGTATAGCGTCGTCGGCGGGGCCCAGCGGTGGGCGACTATTCGTTCGGCATCTAAATCACTCGGGCCTGACCTCAGGCTCGCCGTGCTGGCCGGCGACGCCGTCACCGTGTCCCGGGTTGAGGGACGCCAGGCGCTCGGCACCGGCTGGGTGAGCTTCCTGCTGCAGGAGACCGTGGCCGAGCTGTGGCAAGACGCGGCGGTCGGGCGCCTGCTGGAACGGGCCGCCACCGCCTACGCCGAACGGCGCGGCTACCTGCTCGACGCGCTGGCCCGTCGCGGCATCCCGGCCACGGGACGATCTGGCCTGGCGGTCTGGGTTCCGGTGGCCGACGAGCCTGGCACGACCACGGCCCTGCTGCGGCGCGGCTGGGCGGTGGCGCCCGGCGAGCGCTTCCGGATCGCCAGCCCGCCCGCTATCCGCATCGGTACCGGCACGCTGACCAGCGACGAGGCATCTAGGCTCGCGGCCGACATCGCCGACGGCCTGACGTCCAGGCCCCGCCGCAGCGATTGATCTCGCATCACGGTCTGCACTAGCCCGAACAGCAGCGCGGGCCGGCCCATTTGTGTGGGCCGGCCCGCGCTGCGGGGTGCTGGTGTCAGGCGGCGATGGCCGCGGGGGTGGTGGCGGGCTCGA
>WNFN01230000.1_pt1 | contig 18779 bp, 20 predicted proteins | sample 5400161 | NCBI WGS metagenome assembly WNFN01 (sample SAMN13153353, study PRJNA577476) | soil metagenome | isolation source: 80 cm saprolite on Douglas fir-dominated hillslope | place: USA:California | collected 2013-09-17 | reverse complement strand
CCGGCGCGCAGGCGCGGCGCGATCTCCACCGGCTCCCCCTCGGCGAGGCTCAGCTCGACGCCGGGATAGGCCGCGCGGAAGCTCGCGATCGCGCGGGGCATGAGGGTCGCGCCGGCGGTGGGAAAGGATGCCATTCGCAGGCGGCCGCCGCGCAGGCCGGCGATCGCCGCCATCGCCTCCTCGGCAGCCTCCAGCCGTGTAAGGATCCCCTCGGCGTGGCCCACCAGCGCCTGTCCCGCCGCCGTCAGGCTGACGCCGCGCGGATGGCGCTCGAGCAGCGTCAGGCCGGTCTCGGACTCGAGCGCGGCGATCTGCTGGGAGACGGCCGACTGGGTGTAGGAGAGCGCGCTCGCCGCAGCGGAGATCGAGCCGCAGTGGGCGACCTCCCGAAGAATTCTCAGACGGGCGACATTGAGCATTAGTAGATCTAATGATAGAGATAAAGAAGATCATTGGAGCTGATGGCAGGCGGCTGCCAAGATAAAACGAAGAAGAACGAGAGAAGAACTTCCGCCGGAGATCCCGGCCAAGCCAAGGAGAACGCTAAATGCCCGCAAAGATCATCATTTCCTACGACGGCACTGCCAACGAGGACGACGCCGTAGCGCTCGGCCGCCTGCTCGCGCAGGCCGGCGGACAGGTGGCCCTCGCCTATGTCCGCCACACCGAGGACTCGGTGGGCGACACCCAGGGCATCCTGAACCGCGGCCTGTCGCTGCTCGGGGACCCGAACGCCCCGACGCACGTCGTCACCGACCGCTCGACGCCTGAGGGACTCGCGGCGCTGGCCGTGAGCGAGAACGCCGACGTGATCGTGTTCTGCTCGGACTCCCACACCGCCAAGGGCCACGTCTCGATCGGCAACTCCGCCCAGCGCCTGCTCGAAGGTGGCCGCACGGCCGTCGCGATCGCGCCGGTCGACTTCGCCGAGAACTCCTCCTCGATCAGCCGCATCGTCGCCGTCGGCGACGGCGACGGCGGCGCCCGCCAGACCGCTGAGGCGCTGGCCGCCGCATTCGGCGCCCAGCTCACGCCGGTCGCCGGCGAGGACACCGACCTGCTCGTGGTCGACTCCCGGGCCGACGCGCCGCAGGGCAAGGTGTGGCTGAGCGCCTCCGCGGAACACCTGATCGAAATCGCCACCTCAGCCGTGCTGGTGCTGCCCCGCGGCGTGCAGCCGGCCTTCGGCGGCACGGTCCAGCAGCACGCCGCCGCCTAACGAGGCAGGCCGTCCGAAGCACCGACGGGGCGCAGGGCCGCAGAGGCCGGCGCCCCGTCGCGATTCGCGGGCAGGCCGTCCGGCCCGCGGACGGGGCCGCCATCAGCGGCTTCGGCGCGCCGTGGGCCCTCGGCGCCGCCTCCGTCAGCGACTTCGCAGGCGCCGCCAGCTCGCTCGCGCGAGCGCGCCGAGCACGTCCATGCCCCCTCCCAGGAGGTGCCCGACCGGTCCCGTCCAGAAGCGCGCCTCCAGGCGCCGGGCCGCGGATCCGCGCTGGCGTCGGCTCACGGCCGCACGGTATCGTGGCGATGGTGGCGAGCGCCCTCAAGACAACGCTGACCGACCTCGGCGACTCCCGCGTCCGTCTGCAGGTCGAGGTCGAGCCGGCGGAGGTCGAGGGCCGCGTCGAGCGCAAGGCCCGCCAGCTCGGCAGCCAGCTGAAGCTCCCCGGATTCCGCAAGGGCAAGGTCCCGGCGCCGCTCGTTATCCAGCGAATGGGACGCGAAGCGATCCTCGAGGAAGCCGTCCGCGACACGCTCTCGAGCTGGTACTCCGACGCGATCGCCACCGCGGGCATCGTCACCGTCGGCGATCCGACGCTCGACATCGACATGGGCCACCTGCCTCCCCAGGGCGAGGCGCTCGAGTTCTCGATCGAGATCGGCGTGCTGCCCAAGGCCGAGCTCGGCGAGTACAAGGGCCTCGAGGTGGGCCGCGCCGAGCCGCAGGTCGAGGAGCAGCGGGTCGAGCAGGAGGTGGAAGCGCTGCGCGACCGGCTCGCGCGCCTGCAGACCGCCGAGCGCCCAGCCGTCGAGGGCGATTTCCTCGTAATCGACTATCTCGGCACGCTGACGGGCGAGGACGGCCGCGAGGAGCCCTTCGCGGGCGGCGAGGGCCGCGACCAGCTGATCGAGCTCGGCTCGGGCAACCTCATCCCGGGCTTCGAGGAGGGACTGCTCGGCGCGGAGGCCGGCGAGCAGCGGGCCCTGTCGGTGACCTTCCCCGGCGACTACCCCAACGGCGACCTCGCGGGGCGCGACGCATCCTTCGCCGTGACGGTCAAGGAGGTGAAGGTCAAGGAGCTGCCCGAGCTCGACGACGACTTCGCCGTCGACGCCGGCTTCGACGATCTCGCCGAGCTGCGCCAGGACATCCGCGAGAGGATCCTCGAGGCCGAGGAGGAGCGCATCCAGGCCGAGTTCCGCCAGGCCGCCCTCGACGCAGCCGTCGAGCAGGCCAAGGTCCCCGTCACCGCCGAGCTCGCGTCCGCCCGCGCCCGCGAGATGTGGGAGCGGATGATCCACTCGCTGAGCCACCGCGGAATCTCGCGCGAGGCCTACCTGCAGATCAGCGGGCGCTCCGAGCCGGACATCCTCGCCGAGATGCAGCCGGAAGCCGAGCAGGCGCTGCGGCGCGAGGCGGTGATCACCGCCGTGGTGGACGCCGAGCGGATCAGCCCCAGCGACGAGGAGGTGCTCGAAGCGCTCGCCCCGACCGCCGAACGCGAGGGGGTCGAGCCGCAGACGCTACTCGAGGACCTGCGCGGCGCCGGCCGCCTGGAGGACGTGCGCGAGGACCTCGCTGCCCGCGAGGCGATCGACGTGATCTCCGCCGCCGCCAAGCCGATCCCGCTCGCGCAGGCCGAGGCGCGCGAGAAGTTGTGGACCCCCGGCAAGGACGACCCCGCGTCGGGGTCCTCCGTCGAGGGCTCCGAGCAGGCCGGCCGGCTGTGGACGCCAGATCGCTAGCCTCTAGAGGAATCCGTCAGGCGTTGGCAAACAAAGCGAGACCATGAGCCCACTTGTCCCAATGGTTGTTGAGCAGACCTCGCGCGGCGAGCGTGCCTTCGACATCTACAGCCGGCTGCTCAACGAGCGCATCATCTTCCTCGGTACGCCCGTGGACGACCAGATCGCCAACCTGATCGTGGCTCAGCTCCTTCACCTGGAGTCCGAGGACCCCGAGAAGGACGTCTCGATCTACATCAACTCGCCGGGTGGCTCCGTCTACGCGGGCCTGGCGATCTACGACACGATGCAGTTCATCAAGCCCGATGTGCAGACGATCTGCGTCGGCATCGCGATGTCGATGGGCGCACTGCTGCTCGCGGGCGGCGCACACGGCAAGCGCATGGCGCTGCCCAACGCGAAGATCTTGATCCATCAGGTGTCCTCGAGCTTCCAGGGTCAGGCGACCGACATCGAGATCCACGCTAAAGAGATCATCGACGTGCGCAATCGGCTCGACGAGATCATCGCCAAGCACACGGGCAAAGACCTCGAGCAGGTCGGCAAGGACACCGAGCGCGACTACTTCATGAGCTCGGAGGAGGCGAAGGACTACGGCATCATCGATCGCGTGATCTCGGAGCACTAGCGCCGGTCACGCGGTCGGAGAGCGGGAGCGCAGGGGATATGGCCAGACCGACAGACTCCAATGAGCAGCTCCTCTGCAGCTTCTGCGGCAAGTCCCAGCGGCAAGTCAAGAACCCCGCCGGCCTTCGACATAGAGAGCCTCCCCAAGCCGCGGGAAATCTACGACGTGCTCGACGAGTACGTGGTCGGCCAGGATCCCTCCAAGCGCACCCTCTCGGTCGCCGTCTACAACCACTACAAGCGCGTCCAGATGATGATGTCGGGGGACTCCGACATCGAGCTGCAGAAGTCGAACATCCTGCTGCTGGGCCCGACCGGCTGCGGCAAGACGCTGCTCGCGCAAACCCTCGCACGGATCCTCAACGTGCCCTTTGCGATCGCCGACGCGACGGCCCTGACCGAGGCCGGCTACGTCGGCGAGGACGTCGAGAACATCCTCCTGAAGCTGATCCAGGCCGCCGACTACGACGTCAAGAAGGCCGAAACGGGGATCATCTACATCGACGAGGTCGACAAGATCGCGCGCAAGGCCGACAACCCGTCGATCACTCGTGACGTCTCCGGGGAGGGCGTGCAGCAGGCGCTGTTGAAGATCCTCGAGGGGACCGCCGCGTCGGTGCCGCCGCAGGGCGGGCGCAAGCACCCCCACCAGGAGTTCCTGACGATCGACACCACCAACGTGCTGTTCATCTGCGGGGGTGCCTTCGCGAACCTCGACAAGGTGATCGAGCGGCGCATCGGCCACAAAGGCGTCGGCTTCGCCGCTGCGATCGAGGACAAGGCCGAGCGCGACACCGGCGAAATCTTCGAGCATTGCCTCCCGGAGGACCTGATCGAGTACGGCCTGATCCCCGAGTTCATCGGCCGCCTGCCGGTGATGAGCGCCGTCCACCAGCTCACCCGCGACGACCTCGTCTCGATCCTGGTCGAGCCCCGCAACGCCCTCGCCAAGCAGTTCCAGCGCTTCTTCGCCTTCGACGGCATCGAGCTGGTGTTCAGCGAGGACTCCCTGATCGCCGTCGCCGAAAAGGGCCTCGAACGCGAAACCGGCGCCCGCGGGCTGCGCTCGATCATCGAGGAGATCCTGCTCGAGGTTCAGTTCGAGCTGCCCTCCCGGCGCGACGTCAAGAAGTGCGTGGTGACGAAGGAGACGGTGGAGAAGGGCCTGACGCCGACGCTGGTCACCGAAGCGGCCCCCGAAGAGGCCGACGCCTCTCCGCGGCAGGAGTCAGCCTGAGCCGCGGGCGCTGACGCGCTGCGCCCCCGCGCGCACGCCCGCGAGGCGCCGCGGTCCGGCCAGCCGCTACCATCGGCCACATGTCACGGGGTGCCAAGCAGAGCTCAACGCGGGTCGAGAAAGCCAAGGCGGTCCCGTGGGCCGCGATCCTGCAGGCAGTGGTGGTCGTAGGCCGCCGCTGGAGAGGGCTCTCGTCGAAGGACCGCGAACGCATCAAAGCGCTGCTGGCCGAGTCCGGCGGACGCATCAACTCGCTCAGTTCCAAGCAGCGCAGGGAACTACGCAAGCTCGCCGGCAAGCTCGATCTGAAGGGCATGGGCAAGGAGCTGATGGCGTTGCGAGCGGTGCGCGGCCGCCGGCGACGGCGACGGGGCGCCTAGGCGCCGCTGCGGCGCCTGGAAGCGGCATGGCGGGCGAGACGGCCGACGCGCTCGAAGCGCTCTCGACGGAAGAGCTGCACGACCGCGCCGTCAAGCGGGCCGAGCGCCACCTCGACGTGAAGTTCTTCTGGTCGATCCTGCAGGCGATCCCGGCCGCCGAGACTGCGCGCGGCGACCAGGGCGAGGCCGATTTCGACATCCAGTTCTCGAAAGGGCTGATCAAAGACGCGCTCCACAGCGGCGAGGGCGAACTCGGGGAGCTACTACGCCCGCTGTTCATCGAGTACCTGCGCAAGCACCCCGACGCCTAGGGCCTGATTCGAGCGGGCAGCGCGATGGACCGTAACCGGGGACGCGAGGAGGCCTGGAGCGAGGCGCGGGCCGAGGGCCGGCTCCGCTCGCTGGAGCTGTTCGGGATGCGCTTCGGGCTCGACCGGATGCGGCGGATGATGACCGCGCTCGGCTCGCCCGAGCGCGCCTACGACACGATCCAGGTGCTCGGCACCAACGGCAAGACGTCCACGACGCGCATGACAGCGGCGATCCTCCAGCGTCACGGCCTGCTCACGGGCGCCTACACCTCGCCCCACCTGATCGGCTACCGCGAACGGATCCTGATCGACGGGCGCGAGCTGGACGCGGCCAGCTTCAGCGCGGCCATCGCCCGCGCCGACCGGGCCGCCGAGCAGGTCAACCGCACGCTTGCCGACGACGACCACGTCACGCAGTTCGAACTGCTCACGGCCGCGGCGCTCTGGGAGCTGGCGCGGCATGGGGTCCAGGTCGGCGTGGTCGAGGCAGGGCTCGGCGGACGCTACGACGCGACGAGCGTGGTGGCGGCGGCCGTCACGGTGCTCACCAACGTCGGGCTCGAGCACACCCGCTGGCTCGGCCCGACGATCACCGACATCGCCGAGGAGAAGCTCGCGGTGGTGAGGCCGGGCGCGACGCTCGTGCTCGGCGAGGGCCTCGCGCCCGAGGCGCTCGTCGTGGCCGAGCGGGTCGCGACCGAACGCGACGCGGAGATCATCACGGCCTCGCCGCTCGATGCGAAGCTGGGAGTGGCCGCTCGGGGCCCGTTCCAGCGACGCAACTTCGCTGTCGCGCGCGCCGCCGCCGAGGCCTATCTGGGCGGGGCGGGCATCGAGCTCGACGAGCAGGCGGTCCGCGACGCGGCGCTCGCCACGGAGGTGCCGGGCCGCCTGCAGGTCGTAGGCGAGCACCCTCTCACCGTGGTGGACGGCGCGCACAACCCGGACGCCGTCACGGCCCTCGTGGAGGCGATGGATGACGTCTTCGGCGGGATTCCTCCGGCGCTCGTGATGGGGGTGCTCGAGGACAAGGATGCGGCCGGCATGCTGCGCCTGCTGCTGCCGGCCTGCTCGCGCGCGTGGTTCACCGCGCCACCCGGCGACCGCGCGCTCTCGCCCGCGGCGCTCGAGTCGCAAGCGCGCCAGCTGGGCTTCCTCGACACGATCTGCGAGCCACGCCCCGAGCGCGCCCTGCGAGACGCTCGCGAGTGGGCCGCGGCGAACGGGGCGGGCGTGCTCGCAACCGGCTCGGTGTATCTCGTCGGCGAGATCCTCGGCCTGCTCGGAGAGCACCACATCGACTCGCCGGGCCCGGACACCGCGGTGCTCGATGCCGGTCGCGGCGGAGGCGCCGGGAGATGAACGACGACGGCCCCTCGGTGCTCACGATGATCGGCGCCGTGGCCCTGATCGTGGCGCTCGTGATCCTCGTGTTCTTCGCTGCCGGTTACGGATTCGGCCGCCTGTTTCTCTAAACTCGTCCGGCTGATGATGCCGATCGCGTTTTTCGGAATCGAAAGCAGCGGTCTGAACCTGGCCGTCGACCTGCTGATCCTTTTCGTCGCGGTCCTGTATCTCTCGCTGATCTACTGGACCTTCGCCGACGCCCGTCGCCGGATCGAGGATCCGATCCTGATCTACTGCGCGACGGCGGCCGCCGTGTTCCCGTTCGTCGGCCCGATCATCTATGTGGTCCTGCGGCCGCCCGAGTACCTCGAGGATGTCCACGAGCGCGAGCTCGAGACGCAGGCCGCCGAAGCGCGTCTGCACCAGATCGACCAGTCGTTGTGCCCGCACTGCGACTACCGCATCGAGGCCGACTTCGTCCGCTGCCCCAGCTGCCTGCGCAAGCTTAAGGAGCGCTGCGTCAACTGCAGCCGCCCGCTCGATCAGACCTGGACGATCTGCCCGTACTGCGAGGCGGACGTGCCGGGCATCGGTGGCTCGCGCTCGCGGCGCCGCCGCGCCGCGCCCGCCAAAGCCGGCAAGGCCGAGGAGCAGATCGAGCTCGAGCGGCCGCTCGCCGAGGAGCGCGAGGCCGAGCCCACCGCCCCGGCTGCGCCGGTCGCAGCGGCCGAGGGGGCGACGCGCACGCGTCCGAAAGGACGCTCGAACGCGGGACGCTCCACCCGTCCCGGCGGGCGCGCCCGACCCACCTGATCCGATCCCTCCAGCAAAGGAACACATGGACCGCACGCTGATCCTCGTAAAGCCGGACGCCTTCGCCCGTTCTCTCAGCGGCGAGATCATCGCCCGCTTCGAGCGCAAGGGGCTGAAGATCGTCGCCCTTCGCCACATGACGGTCACGCGGGAGCTTGCCGAGCAGCACTACGCCGAGCACGCCCAGCGGCCGTTCTTCGGGGAGCTCGTCGACTTCATCACCTCGGGCCCGATCCTGGCGATGGTGCTCGAGGGCCCCGACGCCGTCAGGGCGGCGCGGCAGCTGATCGGCGCGACCAACCCCCTGGAGGCGGCCCCCGGCTCGATGCGCGGCGACTTCGCGATCGAGATGGGCACCAACATGGTGCACGGCTCGGACTCCCCGGAGTCGGCCGCGCGCGAGGCCTCCCTGTTCTTCGGCGAGCTCTAGAGCCACGCCGCCGCTCCCGCTCGTATTGGCCTCGCGCTCGCCGCAGCGGCGCGAGATCCTCGCTCGGCTAACGCTCGACTTCAGCGTGAGGGTATCGGCCGCAGCCGAGCTCGAAGAGGGAGAGCCCGAGGCCGTGGCGCTCGAGAACGCGCTTCGCAAGGCCCGGGGAGTGCGCAGGGCCGGCACGCCGGAGATCATCATCGGCTGCGACACGATCGTCGCGCTGGACGGGCGCATCTACGGCAAGCCGGCCGACGAGCGCCAGGCGGCCGACACGATCCGCGCGCTCGCCGGGCGCACCCAGCGGGTGATCAGCGGCCTCGCGGTGCTCGTCGGCGAGGAGGAGCGCACGGCGCTGGCGAGCACCGCGGTCACGTTTCGCGCGGTCGATGAGGAGTTGCTCACGTGGTACGTCGGCACCGGGGAGTGGCGGGAGCGTTCGGGCGGCTACGCGATCCAGGGCGCCGGCGCGAGGCTCGTCGAGCGCATCGACGGCGAAGTGGAGAACGTCGTGGGGCTGCCCGTGGGGGCGCTCCTGCGGCTCTGCCCCGAGCTCTCGGTCCCCGGCTGAGGGCTCGGCCGCCGGGCCTCGGCACGCCCGCGCGCGAACGGCGAATCGCTGCGCAATTCACCTCCCAGGGTTTGCGGGACGGCGAGGGGGGTTCGCTAGACTGCCCCGACCGGTGGGCGCGCCCCAGCGCCGGCGGGCTGGTGCCGAGCAGGGCACTCGACGCCTCGGCGATCCGCGCCGGCCACCTCCTCGATATGAGCGTCTTCAGCTATCTGACCGGGTTCGGCGGCCGCGACATGGCGGTCGACCTCGGCACCGCGAACACCCTCGTCTACGTGCGGGGGCGCGGCATCGTGCTGTCCGAGCCGAGCGTCGTGGCGATCGACTCACGCTCCGGCGAAGTGCACGCGGTGGGCATCGAGGCGAAGCGGATGCTCGGCCGCACCCCGGGCACGATCCAGGCGATCCGGCCCCTGAAGGACGGCGTGATCGCCGACTTCGACGTGACCGAGCAGATGCTCCGCCACTTCATCCAGAAGGTCCACCAGAACCGCTGGGCGCACCCCCGGGTGGTCGTCTGCGTGCCGTCGGGCGTGACCGGAGTGGAGAAGCGCGCCGTCGAGGAGGCCTGCCTGTCGGCCGGCGCCCGCACGGCCTACCTGATCGAGGAGCCGATGGCCGCCGCGATCGGCGCCGGGCTGCCCGTCGGCGAGCCGACGGGTTCGATGGTTGTGGACATCGGCGGCGGAACCTCAGAGGTCGCCGTGATCTCGCTCGGCGGGATTGTGGTCTCGCAGTCGATCCGCGTCGGCGGGGACGAGATGGACGAGGCGATCATCAACTACGCGAAGAAGGAGTACAAGCTCCTGATCGGCCAGCAGACCGCCGAGGAGCTGAAGCTCGAGATCGGCTCGGCATGTCCGATGAACGAGGAGCTGCAGGCGGAGATCCGAGGGCGCGACATGGTCGCGGGGTTGCCCAAGACCGTCGTGCTGACGAGCGAGGAGATCCGCCAGGCGCTCGAGGAGCCCCTCAGCCAGATCATCGACGCGGTCAAGGAGACGCTCGACCGCACCCCGCCCGAGCTCGCCTCGGACATCATGGACCGCGGGATCATGCTGGCCGAGTCGCCGCTGACCTGCGTCGCCGTGGGCTCGGGCCGCTCGCTGGAGGAGTTCGAGGCGATCCACCGCTCCAACCGCACCTCCCGCAATCGCCGCCGCCGGTGACGGGCGCGCTTCGCGGAGGGCAACGAGTAACGTCGCGTTCGCCCACGGGTACTCTGTGGCCTGAACGCTCCGGAAGGTAGTCCCAGATGTACGACAAGACTGTCCGTCGTCGTCGAGCGGTTCTATTGCTGCTCCTCGTGCTGTCCCTGTTGCTGCTGACCGCCTATTTCGGCGAGTCGGGCGGAGGGAGCCTGCACGGGGTGCAGCGCACGTTCCTGACCGCGGTCTCGCCGATCCAGGACGGCGCCAACAAGGCGCTGAAGCCGGTCCGGGACCTGTTCGGGTGGTTCGGCGACACGGTGCACGCCAAAGGGCAGCGCGACCAACTGCGCAAGCAGATCGACCGCCTGCGCCCCGAACTGATCGCCGCACAGTCCGAAAAACGGACCTACCAGCAACTGCTCTCGCTCTACCATCTGAACCAGCTGGGCGTCTCGGCGTATCACCCCGTCGCCGCGACCGTTGTCGGGAAAAGTCCCAATAAAGGTGGTGGCGGTCGAGCCCGACGGCGCCCAGGTGGACCTGATCACGGACTCCACGATGGGCGTCTCGGCGCGGATCGGGACGAGCAGCGCGACGGGCATCGTGCAGCCGAAGGTGGGCGACCCGAGCGACCTCCTGCTGCAGTATCTGCCGACCAACACAAGGGCCAACAAGGGCGAATACGTCGTCACCTCGGGCACGGTCGCGGGCCCCGACGACTCCCTCTATCCGCCCGGACTGCTGATCGGCCAGGTGACCTCGGAAAACGAAGAAAGCGCCTACAAGTCGGTCAACGTGCACCCGATCGCGAACCTCCACAACCTCGACGTCGTCGAGGTGCTGACCTCCCGGCCGGGCGGCGCCGCCGCCAACCTCAAATCGGTGACCGCCTCCCTGCCGGCGGGACAGACGGCCGAAACCACTCCGCGAGGCGAACAGCTCGCCTCGACCGGGACGGGCGGCGGATGACGGGTACGCCCTCGGCCGGCCTCGTGGCCCGGGTCGCTGCGCTGTCCGTCGTCGTCGTGTTCTTCCAGATCGGCGTCGTCTCGGAGGTCCCCGTGTTCGGCATCAACGCCGACCTGACGCCGCTGCTCGTCGCCTTCGTCGGCCTGCTCGGCGGCTCGTTGCTGGGCGCGACCTGTGGGTTCGCGGTCGGCCTGCTCGTCGACCTGGCGCTGTTGCAGACGCTCGGCGTGACCTCGCTGGTGTTCACGCTGATCGGCTACTGGGCCGGGCGCCTACGCGAACTGCGCGACCCCCAGGCCGCCCTGACACCCCTTCTGGTCGGCGCCGGCGCCGCCGCGGCGGCGCTCGTCGGCTACTCGCTGATGGAGTTCCTGCTCGGCGTCGATGCACCCGTCAGCCTCGACCTGCTGCGCCAGATCGTGCTCGGCACGGTCGTCGACACGATCGTCGCGGTGCCGATGTGGGCGATCGTCCGCAAGTTGCTCGAACGGGCTCTCCCCGAGGACCCGCGTCGCCGCCGCCGGCGGCGTGCGTACACGACCGGTGGGCTCAGCCCGCTGAGCAAAGCGTGAGGCGGCCGTGAGCGCAATCGAGCCGGTCAAACGCCGCTCTCCCAACATCCCCGTCCCGCCCGGGCTGGCCGTGCGGGTCGCGATCGTCAGCGCGATCGCGATCGCGCTGTTCAGCGTGATCTTCTTCCGGCTCTGGTACCTGCAGGTACTCTCGGGCGAACAGTACGTGCGCCAGGCCAACGTCAATCGCGTGCGCGACCTGCCGATCCCGGCGCCGCGCGGCGAAATCCTCGACCGCGAAGGCAAGGCGATCGTGACGAGCTCGACGACCAACGCGGTGCAGATCGTGCCCTCGGCGCTGCCGCCCGCCGGGCGGCAGCGGCTAGCCCTCTACCACAAGCTCCCGCCGTGCCCTACGCGCCGGTGACGATCAAGACCGACGCCGGCCCGGGCGTGCTGACCGTGCTCGGCGAGCGCCAGAACGAATACCCCGGCGTTGTGCAGCAGCCGGTCTCGATCCGCTCCTACCCCTTCGGGGAGATGGCCGCGCAGGTGATCGGCCACGTCGACCAGGTGACAAAAGAAGAGCTCAAGACGAAAGCCTTCCGCGGCGTCCACCAGGGCACGATCGTCGGCCAGGAAGGGCTCGAGTACTACTACGACCGCTACCTGCGGGGCGAACCGGGGATCCGTCGTGTCGAGGTCAACGCCGAAGGGCTACCGGTCTCGGCGCGGCTGCCGCCGAAACAGCCGGTCGCCGGGCACAGCCTCAGGCTGACACTCTCGCTCGGCCTTCAGAAGGCGGCCGAAAAAGCGCTGCTCGACGGCGAGGAACACGCGCGGGCCTCGGGCAAAGCCGCGCCCGCCGGCGCGTTCGTGGCGATGGACCCGCGCAACGGCCAGATCCTCGCGATCGGCTCGCAGCCGAGCTTCGACCCGAACCGGTTCGCCAAACCGCTGACCCAAACGGAAGTCAACTCGCTGATCGGCAACGGAACGAAGGCTGGACCGCTCGACAACCGCGCGGTCAACGGCGCCTACCCGACGGGCTCGACCTTCAAGCCGATCACCGCGATCGCCGGGCTCGAAAACAACGTGATGAGCCCCGAAGAAGGACTTGGCGCCGGCACCTGCATCCACGTCAGCGTTCAGGAATTCTGCAACGCCGGCCACGCCGACTACGGGCCCGTGGGCCTCGTCCAGGCGCTGAAGGTCTCCTCCGACACCTATTTCTTCGAAGTCGGGGAGCGGGCCAACGCTCACGGCAACGTGATCCAGCGCAAGGCGCGCGAACTCGGCATCGGCGAATCGACGGGCATCGACCTGCCGACCGAGTTCGGCGGCGTGGTGCCCGACAAAGCCTGGCGCGAACGCGAGAACAAAGCCGAGCTCGCGTGTGAGCGCCGCAAGCACCTCGCCAACTGCGGGATCGTGCTCGAACCGACCGGCGTGTGGACGGTGGGCGACAACATGCACCTCGCCGTCGGCCAGGGCGAACTCCTCACCGACCCGCTGCAGATGGCCGTGGCGTACTCGACCCTCGCCAACGCCTTCGCCGGCGGCGGCACCGGCGCGGTCGTGACGCCCCATCTCGGCATGGAGATCGACGAACAGACCCGCGCCGAGCTGCAGAGCCTCAAGTTCCCGGCGCGGCGAGACGTGCACCTCAACGACTCGGATCTGAGCCTCGTGATGGAGGGCATCCACGAGGCCGCCAGCCAGCCCGGGGGGACCTCGGCCGAAGTCTGGGCGGGCTGGAACCAGGCCGCGCACCCGGTCTACGGCAAGACCGGCACGGCCCAGCATCTCGGCAAGGAAGACCAGTCCTGGTACATGGCCTACATCGGCGACCCTAACCGTCCGATCGTGATCGCCGTGACCGTCGAGGAAGGCGGCTTCGGCGCCGAAACGGCCGCGCCGATCGCGCGGCTGATCGCGTCGCAGTGGTACGGCGTCAAAGCCAAGTTCGTGGCCGGGAGCTCGAAAACGCTCTGATGCCGCTGAGCCCGATCAAACCGTCCGAGGCGGCGCCACCGCCCCCGCAGCGCTCGCTGCGCCTGCCGTTCGACCCGCTGCTGCTCCTCGCCGTGCTCGGCCTGGGCGCCGTGTCGGTCGCGACGCTCGGGGAAGCCACCAAGAAGCTGATCCCCGGCAACCCTCACTTCTATGTCGACCGCCAGATCATCTACCTGGGCGTCGGCCTCGTCGCGATGGCGATTCTCAGCCGCGTCGACTACTCGGTCCTGCGCCGCTACAAGACCGGGCTGTACGTAGCGCTGATCCTCAGCATCCTCGCGGTGCTCGGCGCCGGGCACTCGGCAGAAGGCGCCACCCGGGCGATCAAATTCCCGCTGTTCTCCTTCCAGGCCTCCGAGCTCGGCAAGGTGCTGCTGATCGTCGCGCTGTCTGCGCTGCTCGTCGACCGCGCACGCGAGCTGCGCAGCCGCGACACCACCGTGCGCCTGATGATCGCGGCGCTGGTGCCCGCGATCCTCGTGATCGTCCAGCCAGACCTCGGCTCGGGGCTGGTCTACATGGCGATCGCCTACATGCTGCTGTTCATCGCCGGCGCCCCGTGGCGGCATCTGGTGGCGCTCGCAGCGCTCGTCTGCGTGTCGGCGACGTTCGTCCTGGTCGCCGCGCCGGCGGCCGGCGTGCACCTGCTCAAGCCCTATCAGGTGCAGCGCCTGACGGCCTTCCTGAACCCCTCGGCCAACCCGAAAAAAGAAGGCTGGCAGCAGCTCGAGTCGAAGATCGCGATCGGCTCCGGGCAGAAGACGGGGCGCGGCCTCAACAGCGACCAGACCTCCAACGGTTTCGTGCCCGAGAGCCACACGGACTTCATCTTCGCCGCCGTCGGCGAGCGCTACGGGTTCCTCGGCGCGGGGCTCGTGCTGCTGCTCTACGGCTTGTTGATATCTCGTGCCTTACGGGTCCTTGTGATGGCCAAGGACCTGTTCGGCTCCCTGATTGCAGCGGGCGTAGCGGCTATGCTCATGTTCCAGGTCTTCGTCAACGTTGGGATGACCATTGGGATCATGCCGATCACCGGCGTCACGTTGCCGCTCTTGAGCTACGGCGGGTCGTCGGTCATCACGACGATGTTGGCGGTGGGCCTGTTGCAATCGATATACGTGCGGGCGCGTGCTTCGGCAGCGCTGAAGGGTCGCGTCCCGCGGTTTTAGGCATCAGCCGAAAGATGTTCTCCGAGCACACGCCATCGCACCCGCAGCCCGCCACGGGCGCGTGCGTGCCGACGGCGGTCGCGTCCACCACGACGCGCAAGATGCGCACAGGCGCCCTTCGCCGCGCCGCCACGAGGTGGGCCTCGAGCCTGCCCGGCGGCTGCCGCGCGATGCGGCGGCCTCGCACGTGCTCGGCGCATTCCAACACCGAAAGACTGGAACACATTGAAAAAGCAAGTGCTTGTCAGCGTCGACCGCGCGGAGACGCGCGTCGCGCTTCTGGAGGCCAGCGGCAGCCCGTCGGCCTCACGCCCCGCCGTGGCCGCGAAAGCCGCGGGGGGCAAGGCGGCCCCGGGCCGCACCGCCAAGGGCACCCCCGCCGGTGGCGCCCAGGCAGGTAAACGGGGAACCCGCCCGGAGCCCGGCTATCGCGTAGCCGAGCTCTACATCGAGCGCCGCGGCGGTCGTTCGATCGTCGGCAACATCTACAAGGGCAAGGTCGACAACGTCCTGCCCGGCCTCGAGGCGGCGTTCGTGGACATCGGCCTCGAGAAGAACGGCTTCCTGCACGTCGACGAGATCGTGCTGCCGGGCGTCGAGGCGCCGCGGCGGGGCCGGGGGAGCGGAGGGCGGAAGATCTCAGACCTTCTGAAACCGGGTCAGGAGATCGTCGTGCAGGTCGTCAAGGACCCGTTGAAGACGAAGGGCGCGCGACTCTCGATGGAGCTCACGATCGCGGGCCGCTACATGGTCTACGCGCCGACCGGAGAGGGCATCGGAGTCTCGCGGCGACTGGAGGACCGCGAGCGCGAAAGGCTACGGCGCCAGACGGCCAAACTCGCGCTCGACGGCGGCGGCGTGATCATCCGCACCGCCGCGCACGGGGCCAAGCGCGAGGACTTCGAGCGCGAGCTGAAGTACCTCCACAAGCTCCACGAGGTGCTCGAGAAACGCGTCTCCGAGACGGTTGCCCCCGGGCTCGTCTTCCAGGAGGCGGACCTGTCGGTGCGCGTCGTGCGCGACATCTTCTCCGCCCACTTCGAGCGCGCGATCGTCGACGACGAGCAGCAGTACCACCGGCTCGTCTCGTTCTTCACGCGCACCGCTCCCGAGCTCGTGGAGCGCGTCGAGCTGTGGACCGACGAGCAGCCGCTGTTCGAGGCCTACGGGGTCGACAAAGCGATCGAGGGAGTGCTCTCCAGGCGCGTCGACCTGCCCAGCGGCGGCTACCTGATCATCGACTACGCCGAGGCGCTGACGGTGATCGACGTCAACTCGGGCAGCTTCATCGGGCGCGGCAAGGGGGCGGGCCTCGAGGACACGATCACCCGCACCAACCTCGAGGCGGCCGAGGAGGTCGTCAACCAGCTGCGGCTGCGTGACATCGGCGGCATCATCGTGATCGACTTCATCGACATGGCCCGGGCGCGCAACCGCGACGCGGTCATGAAGGTGCTGCGCAAGACGCTCGACGAGGACCGCACGAAGACCTTCACGGCCGAGATCTCCAAGCTCGGGCTGGTCGAGATGACGCGCCAGAACGTCACCGAGGGCGTTCGCGAGATCATGACCCGGGAGTGCCCAACCTGCGACGGCGAGGGCGTGATCCGCTCCGAGGAGACGATCGCGATCGAGTTCGAGCGCAAGCTGCGGGACGTCGCGGTCGAACATCCCGACTCCGACGCGTTCCTCGTGCAGATCAACCCCCGCGTCAGCACCCAGTTCACCGGCAACGGCTCGCGCGTCCTGCACGTTCTCGAGGCCGACACCGGAAAGTCGTTCCTGTTCGAGGGCTCCGAAGGGCTCGACCTCGATCATTTCGCGATCACCTTCATGGGTACCCGTGAGGAGGTCGAGGAGCGCGCCCTGCCGTTCCGTCAGGGCGACGAGGTGCTCGTCGAGATCGTGGAGCCCCACATGTACGACGTCGATGACGCGGTGGCCAAAATCGACGGCTACATCATCTCCATCGCCGGGGCTGCGGCCCACGTCGGCGAGAAGCGCATGATCCGCATCGACCAGGTCGGACGCACCGCCGCCAGCGCATTGCTGCTCGACGGGGATGGCAATGTCGTGGCGGCGCCTGCTCGCGAGAGCGCCGAGAGCACAGGCAGCCGCACGCGGCGCGGCTCCGGCTCCGGCTCCGGCTCGGGCTCGGGCCGAGGAGGCCGCGGCCGTAGAGGACGCGCGCAGGCCGACAGCGAGGGCGAGGAGGCGCGCCGGGAAGCCGGGCTCGCCGGCCCGAGACGCCGTTCGGCTGCCAAGGCCAAGGCCACCGAGTAGCGCCACCCCGTCCAGACCCGGAGATTCGAGAGCCAAAGCGCATGTACGCGATCGTCAAGACCGGCGGCAAGCAGTACCGCGTCGAGCGGGGCCAGACCCTGCTCGTCGAGCGGCTCGCCGCCGCGGAGGGCGCGGATGTCGCGCTGCAGCCGCTCTTCTACCGCTCGGACGAGCCGGTGCTCGACAAGGCCGCGCTCGAGCAGGTGAAGGTCACCGCGAAGGTGCTCGAGCACGTCCGCGGTGAGAAGCTCAGGGTCTTCAAGTTCAAGCCGAAGCGCGGATACAAGCGCCGCAACGGCCACCGCCAGGAGCTGACCCGGATCGAGGTCACCGAGATCACCTCGGGCAAAGCCAAAGCGCAGGCGGCGAAAGCCAAAGCCGCCGGCGGGGCGCCTGCCAAAGCCAAAGCCCCTGCCAAAGCCGCAGGCGAGGCCACCGCCAAAGCCAAAGCGCCCGCCAAAGACAGCGGCGAGGCACCCGTGAGAGCCACGAAAGCGAAGAAGGAGGCGGCCGCAGATGGCGCATAAGAAGGGACTCGGCTCGAGCCGCAACGGACGTGACTCCAACGCTCAGCGCCTGGGCGTCAAGACCTTTGCCGGCCAGGCCGTCACGGGTGGCGAGATCATCGTGCGCCAGCGCGGCACGCGCTTCAAGCCTGGGCCAGGCGTCGGCATCGGCAAGGACGACACGCTCTACGCGCGCGCCGCGGGCACGGTCGACTTCACGACCGGCCGCCGCGGACGGGTCGTCAGCGTGCTTCCCGCCGCGGAGTAGCGGGCCGGCAGGCGTGAGCCCGCGGCGCGCCGCCCGGCTGATTGCGCTGGGCCGCGTCGCGATCGGCGTCGCGGTTCTGGCCGCTCCCGAGGCGGTCATGTCCCGCTGGCTGGGCGAGGAGAACGCGCGCCGCGGCGGCGTCAAGGATCTCGGCCGCGGTCTCGCCGCGCGTGACATCGGCCTCGCGCTGGCGACGTTGCAGACGCTCGATGACCCCGTGATCGGACCGCGCGTGCAGGCCGCATGCGCGGTGGCCGACGGCGTCGACGCACTCGCGACGCTGATCGAGCGCCGCTCGCTTCCGAAGAGCGGCGTGATCGGCACCGTCGCCGTCGCAGGTGGCGCGGCCCTGGTCGGTTTCTACTGCGCGCACCGGTTGGCCCACGAGAGCTGATTTCGCTCGCGGCACCTGAAGCGCGCTCGGCGACAGGGGAGCCTGCACGCTGTGGGATCGCGCCGGCGCGGGCCTCTCAAGCGCGCGCGGCGAAGCTGCAGTTCATCCGCTTCACGCCGTGGATGAAGGCGCTGCGCAGCAGCTCGGGCTGATCCGCCTCGATGTCGGGGAGCACGCGCAGAAGCTCGCCGAAGATCGAGCGCAGCTGCGTGCGCGCGAGCGAGGCGCCGAGGCAGTAGTGCGGACCGCCGCCACCGAAGCCCACGTGGCGGTTGGGATCGCGGCTGATGTCGAACCGCCAAGGGTCCTCGAAGGCCTGCTCGTCCCGGTTGGCGGAGTGGTAGAAGAGCACAACCTTCTCGCCGGCCGCAAGGCGCTGGCCGTGCAGCTCGACCTCGCGGGTGGTCGTCCGCCGGAAGCTCAGCACCGGCGAGGCCCAGCGAACGAACTCCTCGACGGCGCTCGCGATTCTCTGCTCGGGCTCGCGCTGGAGCAGGGCGCGCTGGTCGGGATGCACGGTCAGGGCGCGCAGGGCGTGCGAGGTGGTGTGGCGGGTCGTGTCGTTGCCGGCGACGGAGAGGAGCACGAAGAAGGCGGCGATCTCGGCGTGCGTCAAGCGCTCGCCGTCGATCTCGGCGTGGACGAGCCCGCTCATCAGATCCTCGCCCGGGTGCTGCTCGCGGTAGCTCGCCAGCTCCGTCGCGAACCCGGTCAGCGTCCACAGCGCCTCACCGAGCACTTCGATCGGAGGTCGCTCCCCGAACGCATCAGGGTCGGAGGTCGTCACCAGCAGGTCGGCGGCGGCGACCACGCGCTCGCGGTCCGCCT
>WNFN01191908.1_pt1 | contig 18782 bp, 19 predicted proteins | sample 5400161 | NCBI WGS metagenome assembly WNFN01 (sample SAMN13153353, study PRJNA577476) | soil metagenome | isolation source: 80 cm saprolite on Douglas fir-dominated hillslope | place: USA:California | collected 2013-09-17 | reverse complement strand
GTAAGCCCGGACCTTCACCAGCTCGAGATAGTCGTCGCAGAACCGCCAGAAGAACTCCTCGGTCCGCTCCAGCGCGCGGTGATAGCTGTAGCCGGCGAATGACTCGGTCGCCTCCTCCGCCACCGCGGCCAGCTGCGCGAGCATGGCCCGGTCCAGCGCCTCGGTGATGTCCGCGGCGGCAGGCGTCTCCGACCCCAGGCCCAGCACGAACTTCGACGCGTTGAGCACCTTGACCGCGAGGCGGCGGCCCACCTTCATCTGCGTGGTATCGGACGAGGTGTCGGTGCCCGGCGCGGCCCGGCAGGCCCAGTAGCGCAGGCCGTCCGCCCCGAACTGCTCGGCCAGCGGCATGGGGCCGAGCCCGGTGCCCTTGGACTTGGACATCTTCTTCCGGTCCGGGTCCAGGATCCAGCCGTTGATCTGTGCGTGCGCCCACGGCAGGCCGCCGTGCTCCAGATGCGCCCGCAGCACGGTCGAGAACAGCCAGGTCCGGATGATCTCGGGACCCTGCGGCCGGAGGTCCATGGGGTAGGTGCGGGCAAACAGGTCGGGATCGTCCACCCAGCCGGCCGCGATCTGCGGTGTGAGCGACGATGTGGCCCACGTGTCCATAACGTCGGGGTCGCCGGCGAAGCCGGCGGGCGCGCCGCGCTGGCTCTCGTCATATCCGGGCGGCGCCTCGCTCTGCGGATCAACAGGCAGGGCGGACTCCTCGGGCAGGATGGGCTCCTCCCACTGCGTCTCGCCGGAACCGTCGACGCGGTACCAGACCGGGAACGGCACGCCGAAGTAACGCTGCCGGCTGATCAGCCAGTCGGTGGCCAGGCCCTCCACCCAGTTCTCGTACCGGACGCGCATGAAGTCCGGATGCCATTGCAGCGTGCGTCCCAGGCTCAGCAGCGCTTGGCGCAGTCCCGGATCGCGCGCGCCGTTCCGGATGTACCACTGACGGCTGGTCACGATCTCCAGCGGGCGATCGCCCTTCTCGTAGAACCTCACCTGATGCCTGGTCGGCCGGGGTTCGCCGACGAGCTCGCCGGACTCCCGCAGCATCTCGGCCACCCGCCGGCGCGCCGCCACGGAGGTCTTTCCGGCCAGTTCCGCGTAGGCGGTGGCGCCCCGGCCGCTCAGCCAGGCCGGCGTCGCCTCGTCGAAGCGCCCGTCCCGCCGGATGACCGAACGCAGCGGCAGCCCCAGCTCGCGCCACCACAGCACGTCGGTGGTGTCGCCGAAGGTGCAGATCATGGCGATGCCCGAGCCCTTGTCCGGCTCGGCCAGGCGGTGCGCGACCACCGGGACCACCACGCCGAACAACGGGCTGATCACCTCGGAGCCGAACAGCGCGCGGTACCGGTCGTCATCGGGATGGGCCACCAGCGCGACGCAGGACGGCAGCAGTTCCGGGCGGGTGGTCTCGACCTCGACCGGATCGCCGCCGCCCGTGCGGGCGAACGCCAGCCGGTAGTAGACGCCTGGCACCTCGCGGTCCTCGATCTCGGCCTGAGCGACGGCCGTCTGGAAGTCCACGTCCCACATGGTCGGCGCCTCGCTCGCGTAGGCCTCGCCGCGGCTCAGGTTGCGCAGGAATGCGCGCTGGGCGACCCTGCGGGAACGGTCATCGATCGTCGCGTAGTTCAGGGACCAGTCCACCGAGAGGCCCAGCTTCCGCCACTGCTGCTCGAAGGATTCCTCGAATTCGGCGGTCAGGCGGCGGCACAATTCCACGAAATTGGGACGCGAGATGGCTCGCTGGCCATTCTGGTCCTCGGCCAGGACCAGGCCGGGCTCGTACGCGACCTTTGGGTCGCAGCTCACCCCATAGTGATTCTGAACGCGGCGCTCGGTCGGCAGCCCGTTGTCGTCCCAGCCCATGGGGTAGAAGACCTCACGGCCCCGCATGCGCTGGAAACGGGCCACCGCGTCAACCTGGATATAGCCGAACGCGGTGCCCAGGTGGATATCTCCGCTGACCGTGGGCGGCGGAGTGTCGATAGAGTAGATCTCCTCGCGGAGCTTGCCGCGGTCGAAGCGATAGGTGCCCTGCTCCTGCCAGTAGGCATCCCACTTCGACTCGAGACCCTCGAGTGACGGCTTCTCCGGCATCGTCGCCATGGCGAGCAGGGTAGTCGATGGACAGCACGGGCTGATCACGGAATCACGGACGGACGGGGTGGTCTCGGGCGGATGCCCCGGGGTCTTCGCCGAGTTCCACGGGGCCTGGACCTTGTCGACTGACGCTCACTCGTGACCGGCGTGACCGGCGTCCCGCGCGAGCTCGAGGGCACCGATCACCCCGGCCTGGTCGCCGAGGCGCGGCGCGACGACGTAGCGGTCGATCGCGTCCGGCTCCGTCAGCTCCGGCACCCGCAGGTACCCGGCCAGGAGCTCGGCCAGCCGCCGGCGCACCTGCGGGAGCAGGGCCGGCTGCTTCGCCACGCCGCCTCCGATGACGATCCGCTGCGGCGAGACCATGCAGGCCAGGTTGACCAGGGCAAGAGCGAGGTACTCGGCCTCGAGCGCCCAGACCACGTCGTCGTCCAGCTGCTGGCCGGCGTGACCCCACCGCCGCCGGATCGCCTCGCCGGAGGCGAGGCCCTCGAGACAGTCGCCGTGGTAGGGGCAGATCCCGCCGAACGGATCTCGCTCCCGGTCATGCGGGATCCGCATGTGCCCGAACTCCGGGTGCAGCAGGCCGTGCAGGATGCGACCGTTCACGATCGCGCCGCCGCCGATCCCGGTGCCGACGGTGATGTAGAAGAACGTGTCGAGCCCGGTCGCCGCGCCCCGCCGCCACTCGCCGAGCGCCGCCGCGTTGACGTCGGTGTCCAGCGCCACGGGCACGTCGAGCCCGGACCGCAGGGCCGCGACGAGATCGAAGTCCGCCCAGCCGGGCTTGGGCGTGGTGGTGATCGTCCCCCAGGTCGGCGAGCCCAGGCGGATGTCCACGGGCCCGAACGCGCCCACGCCCAGCACGTCGACCGGGCCGTTCTCGGTGAAGAACCGCGTGGCGCGGGACACGGTTTCCGCTGGTCCCGTGGTCGGGAACATGTCGGTCTTGAGCGGCTGCCCCGGATCCTCCGCGATCGCGCACACCCATTTGGTGCCCCCCGCCTCGATGCCTCCGTACCTCATGAGCCGACCTCGCCGGGGGGTCAAGTGATCAATGGGCACCACGATATAGGACGTGAGCGAGCCGAAGCGGCACGGTGCCGCCGCGGGCCGCGGCGCAGATCGGGGTGACCCGCCTCGGCGACGGCGGAGCCGGCGAGTCGCGCGAAACCGGGTCGGGGCAAGGAGCCGACCGCCCCGCCGTGGCCCGGGGGGAAGCCACGGCGGGGCGGGTCGGTTCAGGCGCTGATCTTGGCCAGCTCGGCCGCCACCATCGTCTCGTGCTCCTGCTCGTCACGCTTGGCGTCGCGCGGACGCCAGCGGCCGCGCAGCAGCGGGATCGTCAACAGGAAGAAGATCATCCCACCGAAGCACACCCACCACCAGGTCTTCCACTGGCCGGCGGCGTTCGCGGCGGCCGTCTGCACTGCAGTGCCGTGCGCCTTCAGGTAGGCGAACGCCGACGGCGGCACCTTGGACAGCGCGGTCAGCTGCGCCGCGTAGGGAGCCATGACCGTCAGCTGCGTCGAGTACTTGGCCATGGCGGTCAGCTGCGTCGCATACGGGGCGATGGTCTGCAGCTGCGCCCCGTAAGGGGCGATGATCTTAAAGTCCCCCGCATACGGGGCGATCATCTTCAGCGCGTTGCCCCACGGAGCCACGCTGGCGAGGGCCGCCTTGTTAACCGAGAGCTGGTTGAGGTAGTACAGGCCCCTGAGGGTCTCGTTGAACGTTGTGCCGCCCCCGATGGCGGCGACCGCCTGGTTTATTAGGGCGGGCGGGATCGTGGCCGGGTCCGGGTAGCTGGCCAGCTTGTTGATTAGCGCCTGGTGGGCCGCAATCACGGTCAGCAGGGGGGCGAGCCGCTGAGCGGTAGCCGTGACCGACCGCGGGATCGCCTGGGCGGCGAGCAGCACCGACGTGGGGATCGCCGTGGCAGCGGCCGTAACCGACGGCGGGATCGACGTGGCGGTGGCCACGACATTCGGGGGGACCTGCTGGGCGTCGGCCAGGACGCTCGGGGGCACCTTCTGGGCGGCGGCGACGACGTCCGGGTGCGCGCTGATGAACGCGAGCTGGGTCTTGTACGTGGTCGCGTACGCCTGCACCTGGGCCCCGTAGTTGACCAGCGGGGTCACCGAGTTGATTACGACCGGGATGACGAAGAACGAAGCGGCGACCACGATCCGGATGATCAAGCCCCAGATGGCCAGGCCCGTGGCGATCAGCGCCGGGTTCCTGGCCTCCACGGTCTCGGTGAAGCTCGCCATCCAGGGGACGTACGCCACGCCGGTGCAAAACGACAGCGCGGCCAGGATGATCGCCATCGTGTAGTAGCTGGGGTGGTGGCCGAACTGCAGGAGGAACACCACGGTCATTACCGCGGCGGCCACCCCGCCGACCACCATGAAGGGCTTCCGCACCCGGAGCCGGTCGGAGAGGAACCCGATCAGCACCACGGCGACGATGTTGAAGCCCCACTCCCAGTTGCCCAGCCCGTTGGCCTGCTTCACCGTGAAGCCGAACACCGTGGTCATGTAGATGACCAGGAACCCGACCGCCGTGTAGTAGATGAGCAGGAAGATCGAGATGGCCAGGGAGGACACCAGCACGTCGGCCTTGAACAGCTGGCGGAACGGACGGTGCAGCAACGACGCCACGTCGAGGCCCTTGGCCCGGGCCTCGACGAGCGCCCGGTCGCGCATGCTCACCATCAGCTGGTCGCGCAGCCGCGGGGACAGCTCGCGCAGCCCGACCAGGGCGATCACGAACACGACAAGCCCGGCGATGCCGCAGATCTTGTACTCGTGGGTCCAGAACCGCGTGTGGAGCACGAGGGCGGGAACGGTGGCGCTACCCACGACCGAGACGATCAGACTGCCGACCACCGGGCCGCTGGTCCAGAAGCCCATGGCCGTCGCCCGACCGAGCTGCGGAGAGAAGTCGCGGATCAGCGCCGGGGTCGCCACCAGGCAGACGCCCTCCACGAACGCGATGATGAAGCCGTAGATCGTAAAGCTCCATTTGTTCGTCGCGGTCGGGAGGACGAAGCCCACGAAGACCGCGGTGAACAGCAGTCCGAACACCACCAGGTTGGCCCGGCCGTACCGGTCGGTGAGCCCGGCGAACAGCGATCCCAACGCCCCGATAAGCGCCCCGAAGGCCAGGGTGAGCACGAAGAACGTGAAGCTCATGTGCAGGTTGGCGAGGATGTACGGGGATACAGAGCCACCCACGTACAGCTCGTAGTAGAGCATGATCGTGGCCAGCACCGTGATGGCCAGGTAGGTGACCCGGGGAACGGTGTCCGGGTAGGTGTCGAGCTGGCGCCGCCACAGCCACGACGCCCCGCTGCGGCCGGTGACTGGTTCGGCTGTAGTCGCGCTCATGCGGGCCTCGCAATGCTCGTCGGTCCGGGGATCCTAACGGCCGCAGAAGTACGATCGCGTACTTTAGGACTGACGACATCGTAGGAGCGTGGCCGCTAGTGAGGCAAGAGGGTGAACTGGCTGGCACCCACGACGGCGAGCGTGGCCTGCCCCGCGGCCGGAGCGGGCTGCCCGCCGATGAGGTGCGCGAGGCGCAGCGGGAGCGCCTGCTGCGTGCGGTGATCGCCGCCGTCCACACGGCCGGCTTCCACAACGTCACCGTGGCCGACATCGTCCGCGGGGCCCGGGTGTCGCGGGCCGCGTTCTACGCCCACTTCGCCGACAAGGAGGACTGCTTCCTGGCCGCCACCAGCCAGGGCGGCCTGCTCATGGCCGACCGGGTGCTCTCCGCGGTCCGCAAGCAGCCCGATGACGCCAGCGCCGAGGACCTGCTGCGGGCCGCCCTGGCCGCGTACCTGGAATTCCTGGCCGATGAGCCGGCCTTCGCGCGCGCGTTCTACGTTGACATGCCCGTGGCAGGCCCCGGGGCGGTGCGGCAGATCGAGGCGGCCCAGCACGGCTTCGCGCGGTTGAACCGCGCCTGGCATCAGCGCGCCCGCCTTGACCATCCGGACTGGCCCGCCGTCCCGTACCAGGCCTACTACGCGCTCGCCGGCGCCGCGACCGAGCTGGTGCGGTTTGAGGTGCGCCGCGGCCCGATCGACGCCGCAGGCGGCCTGGAGGACACGCTGGTCGCCCTCCACCTGGCCGTGCTCGCCGCCAGGCCATGGACATAGCCGGGCATCCCGGCGGGCCGCGGTGACGATCTCCCGCTAGCCCGCGGCCGGCCCTCGCGGCCGAGCCGGGCTCAGCCCGGCGCTAGCCTGACTCTGACGTTGACGTCAAGGTCAGGAGCGTCCATTACAAGTGGATTGCCCTGTCCAACACCACGCTCGGGATCTTGATGGTCACGATCAACCAGTCGATCCTGCTGATCTCGCTTCCGGCGCTGTTCCGGGGTATCAACCTGAACCCGCTCGTGCCGTCGAACACCTCCTACTTCCTGTGGGTCTTCCTGGGGTTCACGCTGGTCACCGCGGTGCTGGTGGTCAGCCTGGGACGCGTCGGCGACATCTACGGCCGAGTGAAGATGTACAACCTCGGCTTCGCCATCTTCACGCTGTTCTCGATCCTGCTCTCCGTGACGTGGCTCACCGGGCCGGCCGGAGCCCTGTGGATCATCATCATGCGGGTCTTCCAGGGCGTCGGCGGGGCGTTCCTGTTCGCCAACTCGACCGCGATCCTGACCGACGCCTTCCCCGAGAACGAGCGGGGGAAGGCGATGGGGATCAACGGCATCGCCGCGGTGAGCGGCTCCTTCATCGGGCTGCTCCTGGGCGGCGTGCTGGCCCCCGTCGAGTGGCGGCTGGTCTTCCTGGTGTCGGTCCCGTTCGGCCTGTTCGGCACGGTCTGGGCCTACCTCAAGCTCCGCGACAACGGGGCCCGCATCCCGGCCAAGATCGACTGGCTGGGCAACGCCCTGTTCGCGGTCGGGCTGATCTCGCTGCTCACCGGGATCGTGTACTCCCTGCTCCCCTACAGGGGGCACCCCACCGGGTGGACCAATCCCTGGGTGCTGGCCGCCATCAGCGGCGGGGTCGCGGTCCTCGTGCTGTTCACCTGGGTGGAGACCAAGGTGCCGCAGCCGATGTTCCGCCTGGGCCTGTTCCGGATCCGGGCGTTCACCGCGGGCAACATCGCCGGGATGCTCGGCGCCCTGGGCCGGGGCGGCCTGCAGCTCATGCTGATCATCTGGCTGCAGGGGATCTGGCTGCCCCAGCACGGCTACAGCTTCAGCCAGACCCCGCTGTGGGCGGGCATCTACATGATCCCGCTGACGGTCGGGTTCCTCATCGTCGGGCCGCTAGCCGGAACGCTGTCCGACCGCTACGGGGCACGGGAGTTCGCCACCGCCGGCCTGATCGTCTCCGGGGCCAGCTTCCTGCTGCTCGAGGTGCTGCCGATCAACTTCAGCTATATCTGGTTCGCCTTGCTGATCATCCTGTTCGCGGTCGGCATGGCGCTGTTCTTCGCGCCCAACCAGGCCGCGGTCATGAACAGCCTCCCGCCGGAGCAGCGCGGCGCGGGCGCCGGGATGCTCAACACGTTCCAGAACTCGGCCACCGTGCTGTCCATGGGCCTGTTCTTCACAATCGTCACCCTGGGGCTGGCCTCGCGGCTTCCGTCGCACCTGTACCGCGGACTGGTCGCCGCCGGCGTTGCTCCCGGCGCCGCCCGCGCCGTCTCCAGCGAGCCGCCGATCGGCAGCCTGTTCTCGGCCTTCCTCGGCTACAACCCCATCAAGCAGCTGCTCGGGCCCACCGGAGCGCTGCAGCACCTGCCCGCCGGCCAGGCCGCGTACATCACCGGCCGGTCCTTCTTCCCCCGCCTGATCGAGCAGCCGTTCGCCAGCGGGCTGCACCTGGCCTTCACGTTCGCTGCGGTGGCGACCGGCATCGGCGTGGCCGCCTCCGCCGTACGCGGCCGGCGTTACCTGCACGCGACCGAGCCGCTCGCGGACGAGCTGGCCGAGGGCGCGGCCGAGGCGGGCGGGCTGGCGGGCCTCGACGAAGCGGCCGCCGTGGCCGAACTCCGCGCCGCCTCCGCCGGGCCGTCGGCTAACGGGGGCAACGGTAGGCTGGCCAGGTCAGGCGGCGACGAGGAGCTGGATCCATTGCACAGACGCGGTTGAGGCAATGAACACCACGCCCGGCAACGGCGCCGGCCTGGTCGTCAGCGACCAGCCGCCGGCCCGGAACGAGGAACTGCTCGGCATCGGCGCGGCGGCCGCCCGGGCCGGGGTTTCCGAGCGGGCCCTGCGCTACTACCAGCAGCTGGGCCTGATCGTGCCCAGCTGCACCACGCCCGGCGGGCTGCGCCGTTACTCGGAGGAGAACCTGGCGCGGGTGGCCCGCATCCGGGAGCTGCAGACCGTGCTCGGCCTCGACCTGGACGAGATCGCGATCGTGCTGCGCAACGAAGACCGCCTGGCGCAGATCCGGCGGGCCTATACCGATGAGCGCACGAGCGATGACGAGCGGCTCCGGCTGATCCGGGAGTGCCTGACCTTGCTGCAGAGGCTGCGCACGACCGTGGAGGGCAAGCGGGTCGCCCTGGAGAACTTCCTGGCCGATCTCGAGGCCCGCATCGGGCGCGCCCAGGATGTGCTGGCCGACCTGGATCCGCAGTCATGAAGTACGTGCTGTTCTAGGGGCCCGGCACCGGCGCGGGCCGCGCTACCGCGGTGCTGCGGCCAGCTTCCGCTCGGCGGCCGGGCGGCGTTCCGGTACCAGCTCGCGGCTGATCCAGCGATCGAGCACGTCGTCGCTCACCCAGGAGGTGATCAGCGCGTAGCGCGGCAGCGGACCCGGGTGCCAGACAACGTGGTAAAGCCGCTCGGTGTCGATGACCAGCTGCATCCCCGGGTGGAGCCGGATGCGGGTCTCGGTCGCCGGATTGTCCTTGTCCTCGCGCAGGATGAAGACCGACTTGCCGGGCGCGTTGTCCAGCTCAAGCCATGACCGTACGACCCAGCCCGCGCCACCGGGGTTAAGGCGGTTGTTGTCGTCCAGGTGAAGCTGGCGAAGTGCCGCCGCCTCGTCACTGGGGTTGAGCTTGATAACACGGACCCGGCCGAAGTTGCCGCCAATCTCCTCGACGTAGCGGGCGAGCCCCGGCGCCAGCTCTCGGTTCTTTGTCCAGATGCCATCGCAGTCCGGCTTGCCGTGATCCCAGAAACCGCGGCAGTCCATCTCGCCCGTCGCTGACGCCAGGGGCGCGAAGTTCGTGTCGCCCCCGCTCTTCCAGTCCATGTATTCGAGCGACTCCCACTCTTCGCGCGCAATGGGCTTCCCGGGTCGATCGCGCAGGATAACGTAGCCTTTTTCGGCCAGGATGTCGAGCTTGCGATGCATGCCATTCCCCCTCGGCTGGACTTGACTTTCCCCTCGTGTCCGCCGGGACCCATATCCCCCGACCGGTCGTGTTACTCTCCCGGACCGGCCCTCTTATTAATCCATGACGGGAATTTTATAAGCTCATTGCCAGGGACTCGGACGGCTCATTAGCCGCGAGCGATTGCTCGCCATGCGCCGGGCCAGGATTCCGTCCGGGGATCGCAAAGCTTCACTAAAGAAAGCGGTCTCCGGCTTCAGTCAGGGCGCCCTACGGGGATACGTCATCCCGGGGGATGCCATGGCGACGGCAGCCCGCGAGAGGCGCCGGCCGCACTATTACGATGATCCGCGCTTCGACTACGCGCGCGCTTAACCGCCCGCGTTCCCTGCTCCGCGGTGACCGGATTCCGGTCTCGGGCGTGGATAGAGTGGGCCACGCAGGAACGACTCGCCGGGATTCGCTTCGGGCTGAGCACGTTCTTCTTGGTCGGCGGCGCGTCCTTACTCGATCCGGGTCGCGATGGGCGTGGCGATGTTGACGGTGCGGCCGACCGTGCACAGGCGGTCATGCGACTTCTGCACCGCGTCAGGCAGCAGCGCCCGGGCAGCGTCGCCCTGCTCACCGCCGGGGAACCTGATCCGGAACGTCACCTCGATGTCGGTCAGGCGGTTGCCGTCGGCGTCGCGCACCTTGTCCGCGTCGACCAGTACCTCGAACGCCTCGGGTTCAGCCCGGCGCGAGGTCAGGATGTCGATGTCGATAGCTGTGCAGCCGCCGATGGCGACCAGCAGCAGCTCCGTCGGGGTGAAATCGGCGCCGGCGCCCGTGCCCAGGGCGATCTGGCCGCCCCGGCTGTTGGTGGCGGTGAACTCGCCGTTCGCGACGCGCCCGATGGTCACGCTGCGGTGCACGGAATCATTCGCCATGCCCACAGCCTGCCAGACGCCAGCCGCCTGCCCGAGGCGGGCAGGGCGCGGACGTCGACTTCCTGCCGAGTTGCGCGTCTTTCCAAGCGTGGACCTTGATGACCCCGGCACCGGGACGGCCCGCTGCTCCTGCCCGCGCGCTCCCGGCGCTCCTCTTCTCTGGCCTACGGCGGCGGCCAGAGGACCGGAGCGCCGGCCTGGCCGGGCTGGCTCGCGCCTGTGGCTTCTGCGGTCCTGGTTACCGCCGTGATCTGCGGGTCGGTGGTCGTTTCTCGCCTGGGGGTCGGCGCGCATGCCCGGGGACGGCCCGGGCCAGGTGCGGCCGCGGCCTCGAGTGCCAGCGCGGTGCGCAACGAGGCGGCTGAGTGGGTCGCCGCCCAGGCCGGCCGGCCCGCCGTCGTGTCCTGTGATCCGGTGATGTGCCAGGCGCTGAAGGCACGCGGTCTGCCCGCCAGCGACCTGGCTGCGCTAGGGCCGGGCGCGGCCGACCTCCTGGGCTCGGCCGTCATCGTCGCGACAGCGGCCGTGCTGCGTTCCTGAATGCGCAAAGACCCCCCTATGCCCCTGCGCGGGCCGAGATCGCGCGGCTCCCCGACGGCCAGCCCGTCCTTCGCGTCGAGTTCGCGGCGCCGACTCCGCTGGGCCTCCTGGCCGGCCCCGGCATCGGAGGTGCGTGATCAGGCCATCCTGGACCCCCTACGCTGACGCGGGCAGCCGCAACCGCTGCGGCGCATCGCGCGAACGGCGGCCGCCCGTACCCCGTGCCTCAGCCGCTCGTTAGGCGGACTGGCTGCCGAGCATGAACGACGCCCGGCCCTGCTCGTCGAGTTCCGCGTCGAGTTCTCTGTCCTCGACGATGACGGCGGCATCCGCCTGGACGAACACGCGCGCGCCTGCGTCCTCGATCACGGCGTCATCTGGCTGGGGGCCCTCCAGGGACAGCGCCAGCGTTCCGGTGTCACTGTCCTGCAGCGACATGCGCAGGCCGGTGTCGGCGGGAATACCCGGCTGGGAGGTGAGCGTACGTATCGTAGCGGCGGCCCTGTCGGTTAGCGTAAGCACAGTCTGCACCTCACTTTGATCGATATTGGCTGGCAAGGTAGTTGGTCCTGCCCGCGCTGCACCGGCTCAAACCGGCTTCAGGGTTTCCCCCCCGGGCCGGGTCCGCGCGCGGAGCCTGGCAGGCTGAGCGAATGACCTGGACTGCACCGACCCCGAACCCGGTTGACGGGCCGCTCACCGGTGACGACCGCCCGATCCTCGAGGGCTTCCTGAACTGGCAGCGCACCACCCTGCTGAACATCTGCGCGGGCCTGACCGCCGACCAGCTGGCCGCCCGGCCCATCCCGTCGTCGGCGCTGTCGCTGCTCGGCCTGGTGCGGCACCTGGCCAAGGTCGAGCGGATCTGGTTCCGGCAGCGTGCCGCGGGGTTGCCGGTCGAGCCCATGTACGACCCGTCCCGCGGCCAGAACGCCGACTTCGACGACGTCAGGGCGGCGGACGCCAAGGCCGACCTCGAGCGCCTGCAGGACGAATGGCGCCATGCCGACGAAGCGGTCCAGCACATGGCCTTCGGCGACACCTTCACCGTGAACGGCGAGGTCTTCTCCCTGCGCATGGCGTACGTGCACATGATCTACGAGTACTCACGCCACAACGGCCACGCCGACCTGCTCCGAGAGAGCATCGACGGGGTCACCGGACGGTGACGGCGCTGACTCCGGCCGTCCGGTACTCACCCGGCGGGCTGTGGCGGCGGTGAGTTCAGCAACCCAGCCTCCCCGTGCCCACGTCGGGCGCTCGCGGCGCTCAGCCGGATGCCGCCCCCGGCGGATAGCCAAGGCCGGCGCTGGCTGAGCGCCGCGAGCATGTTGCCCCCTACAGGTACAGAGCAGCCCCCGGCCTCTCAGATACGACCCGGGGCCAGGCAGATATGGGCCGTTCCAGACCCGGGGCCCTGCGGGAGCGATCCGCCGGTGCCGTCGGCGTCGCGCTACGAGGCGCCGACTCCGTAGCCGGCGTTGCTCAGCATCCGGCGCAGGTCGACAACGGCCTGAGCGTCGATGTCCTTGTGGGCGGGAGGATCGAAGTACTCGGTCTCAGACCCGATGGTCACGGCCACCTTGCCGCCGCGCTGCTCCACGGTCGAGCCGACCGCCTCCAGCAGCGACACCACCGCATGCCATTCGATGTTGTGGCTCACCGGATGCTGGAAGATCTGGCGCAGCGTGTTGCGGTGATGGTTGTTCAGGTGCTCTGGCGTCGACATTTCGCGCTCCCGTCTGTCCGGCGGCAGCTATGCCGCTCCACACCATCATCACAGCGGCCTCACACGCCATGGCCTCCGGCTGGTCGCGCACCGTGTCCTGCGTCAGCGGCGCTGCAAGCCAGGCAGTATCGCATCTCCGGGGCGAGCGCGAGCCGGGAAGCCGGGATGGCTGCATGGCAATGCTCGCACCGGCCGAAATGGCCGGCCGTTAGCCGGGCGAGCGCCTCCTCGACATCGGCCAGCCCCCGGCGGGCAGCGACCGTGCGCCGCAGCGTCTCCCGCAGGCTCCAGGCGGCGGCATGGTCGCCCGGGCGGGCGCCGGCGTGGGCCGCAGCATCGTGGCAGGCCAGCGACAGCTTGATGAGCTGCTGCAGCCGGTCCTGCCACCGGGCTTCGAGCAGGGCCCGCCAGTGGGGCAGCAACGGGGCTTCGGTCGGGTGCGCGGGCATCGCGGGTTACCTTCCTCTTACTGTGCCCTCCTTGAGGCGCTGAGCCGGGCATCGAGTCTTGCCTCAGGCAACCTGCCGAGCATGAAGGCGTGTTGCCGCTGGTGTGACAACGGGATGGAGACGGCCGGTTGCCTGGTCAGCGGCCGGTTGCCTGACCACGGCCAGGCCGATGCCGCTGCCGGCCACCGTGGCGGCCTGCCGGCCCCGCCAGAACCGGTCGAAAATCCGCGGCAGCTCATCGGGGGGGATCCCAGTGCCGGTGTCGGTCACGCGCAGCCGTGCGTCCCGGCCGGCCGGCCCGGCTTCCAGCGTCACCCGCCCGCCGGCCGGGGTGAACTTCAGCGCGTTGCTGAGCAAGTTGGTGACGACCTGATGCATCCGCTGGGCATCGGCCAGGACGCTCACCGGAGTCAGCCGCCGCTCAAGCGTGATGTCAGCGTCCTCGAACCGGCCCGCCAGGCGGCCGGCCGCAGCGCCGGCGATCTCGGCCAGGTCGCAAGGGTGGAGCGACAGCTGGAGTGCGGCCGTCGAGCAGGGCCTCGTGACCCGCCTGCAGGACCGCGACCGGGGTGCGCAGCTCGTGCGCGACGTCGGCGACCACGTCGCGGCGCAGCTGGTCCTGGCGGGCCAGGTTGTCGGCCATGCGGTCGAACGTGGCGGCAAGGTCGCGGAGCTCGTCCGGTGCGCGGATCTCCCCGACCCGCGCGGCGCGGTCACCATGGCCCATCGCATGGGTCACCTCGATCAGGCGGCTGACCGGACGCGTGATCCGCCGGGCCGCGAGCAGTCCGGTCAGCAGGGCGAACAGCGCGGCTAGGCCAGCCGCGCTGGCGATCGCCCGCAACAGCGCGGAACGCAGGACGCTGTCCGCGGCGGGAAGGCCGCTGCCCGTCAGGCGCACGGCTATCCTGCCCACCCGGTGACCTTGCACCATCACCGCTGCCGTCTCGACGGGTAGCGTGCCGCGCGAGAATCCCGGCGAGGCCGCGACGATCCGGCCCGTGTTCTCGGTCACCTGGACCTCGGCCCCCATACTGTGGCCGGCGGCTATCACCTGGCCCAGGTCGTCCTTGGACCAGCCGCCGGGCTCCTCCCAGGCTGCGCCCGCGACCGCCGTCATCGCCTGCGTCAGCTCCTGCCGCTGCTGGCTAGCCAGATTGGAGACGTCGGCGGCGGCGAACGCCGCGGTCAGCCCGGCCAGCAGGGCCACGGCCAGCAGGGCCACCGCGATGAAGGCCAGGGCCAGCCTCAGCCCGATAGAACCCGAGCCGCCGGACCTAGCCATCTCGGGTCAGGCCGAGCCGGTAGCCGCCTCCGAGCACCGTCTGGATGATCTGCGGTTCACGCTGATCTTCCTCGATCTTGTGGCGCAGGTTCTTCACGTGCGAGTCGATCGTGCGCTCGTAACCCTCGAACTCGTAACCACGCACCCGGTTGATCAGCTCCAGACGGGAATACACCCGGCCGGGCACGGTCGCGAGCGCGACCAGAATGCCCCACTCGGTGGGCGTCAGGTCCACCGGCGTCCCTCGCACCTCGGCCGCCCGCCGGGGCTCGTCGATGACCAGCACCCCGCCGCCGTAGCCGACCAGCCCTTCGTCACCGGCGGGCCGCCCGCCCCGGCGCAGAATCGCCTGCACGTCAGCATGAGGATGGGCGTGGATCCCGCGACCCGGATTTCCCTGGCCACGCTCTCACCCGGGACGTCGGGAAGGCCGAGGTCCAGGATCACCAGATCAGGACCCGCCGACAGAGCCATGCTGATCGCGTCCGCGCCCGATCCCGTCGACAGCACCGCGAAGCCGGCCCGTTCCAGGTAGGAACGCACCAGCTCGCGCAGTTTCTGCTCGTCCTCAACCACCAGTACCGTCGTCGCCATCTGCCCGCTCCCTGCTCGCCGGCCTTCATCGCTCGCTGTCACCAGGCACCGAATCGGGCCATCGTCTGATAACGATGATTCCCCACGCCCCACATAACCGCGCCGACCCCCAGACGTCCGCCTTCCGCCGCACCGCGAGACGTCCTGGCGCACGAGCCTGACCTTCTGGTTGGTTTGCGCCTGGCGCTGGGCCGTCCAGCGGACGAGTGGTTCGGCGCCCCTCGCCGCCAGGGGCCCGGTGACGGCGAGGATGAAGGCGTAGGCAGCGGCGAGCGGGCCGAGATGACTGTTGATACCGGCCGCGATCCGCCCGGTCCGGTCAGCGGAGCAGGAAATCGGATCCCGCCGCTGGAGGGACCAGCCAGCGCAGCCGTTCCCGGCCGTCTAGCAGGTCCAGGCGGCGGCGCAGCCTTGGCAGGGCTGCGGACTGGCTGGCGTGCGCCGCCACGGCGCTGCGCTGGACCGCGCGGGCGGCCGCGGCCTCGGCGCCCAGATCTGCCAGCCAGCCGCCGCGGGCGCCCGGCGCCATGCGCGCCGCCACCGGCAGGCTCACCGTCTGGGCGGCCAGGCACGCTGCCTGGGCGACCCGGGCGTCGTCAGGGTCGCCCGAAGCCGCCGGGTCAACGACCAGCAGCAGATCTGGCGCATGCTCACGGATGACGCGCCGTACTCGCTCGGTGAGCGCCGGTACCGGCGCCAGGCGGAGCCCGCCGTCTGGGTAGTCGGACACCCGAACCGACGAGATGCCCAGCAGCCCGGCCGCCACCTGCAGTTCCCACAGGCGGACGGTCTCCAGCGGCTCGCAGGTGGAGTTCAGCGATGACGCCTCACCCCGGGTCAGGCACAGCAGCGCCAGGCTGGCGCCGCCGCGGCCGAACGCGTACACCAGCGCTCCGAGGTCCGCGGATTCCTGGCCGGGCCGGGCGATGACCACCAGGACCCTTCTGGCCTCCGGCAGCGGCTCGCCAACCGGTGCTGCGGGCATGGCGCGGATCGCCGGCGCGGGAGCGGACGGCCAGCCCGCGGGGGGGCTGCGGGCCGGAAGCCCGGCGGGCCGGAGCGAGACCGCGGCTGACGTGGAGGTCATCGGGTGATCCCTTCGGGGTCATGGCGTACCTGTATCTCACCCGGGAGCCGTGGAGCCGCGTTGGAACGGCGATGGAGACGGCATGGATGTGGCTGAACTGCGTCCTGGATGGTCTCAGACACTCGCCGCGATCTCGTCGGGAGCAGTGGCCTGGGCCGCCCGCGCGCCGTGCAGTTCATGGACATAACGGCCGCCGCGCAGCAGCGACGCCAGCGCCGCGATCAGGCAGGCCGCGATCGCGAAGTCGAACGCGATGGCCAGGCCGCGGGAGAACGGCGCCGAGATCAGCGACGGGAAGAACGTGCGGCCGGTGAGGTAGGCGGCGTGGCTCGCCGGGAGCCCGCTGAGGGCGTGCCCGAGCAGCGTCTGGACCGGGTTGTAGCCGAGCAGCGCCGCGAACATGATCGACACCGGCGGCAGTGCGGCCACCCGCGCCGCGTCCGCGTGCGGCACTCCCTGCGCCACCAGGCCGTGGGTGAGGGTGGCGGGCAGCGACGAGGCCAGGCCCAGGATGATCAGCGTGAAGAAGATCCCGATGGACAGCACCTGGGCCGAGTTCTGGAACGTCGCGCTCATGCCGGCGCCGGCGCCGCGCTGATCGGGCGGGAGGCTGTTCATGATGCCGGCCCGGTTCGGCGAGGCGAACAGGCCCATGCCCATGCCGCACAGCAGCAGGATGCCGGCGAACTGCCAGTACACGAAGTCGACCGGCAGGAGCTCCAGCAGCCCGAACGAGCCGGCGGTCACCAGCATGCCGCCGGTCGCGAACGGCCGGGCGCCGTACCGGTCGGACAGCCAGCCGGACAGCGGCCCGGCGACCAGGAAGCCGATGGTCAGCGGGATCATCGCGATCCCGGCCCACAGCGGGGTCTGGCTGAAACCGTAGCCGTGGATGGGCAGGTAGATGCCCTGCAGCCAGATGATCAGGATGAACATCAGGCCGCCGCGGCCCAGTGCGGACAGCAGGCTGGCCAGGTTGCCCGCGGTGAACGCGCGGATCCGGAACAGGGTCAGCCGGAACATGGGCTCGGCGGCCCGGGTCTCGATCACGCAGAAGATCGCGAGCACCGCGAGGCCGCCGCCGATCAGGCCGAGCACGAGCGGGCTGGTCCAGCCCATCGTGTGCCCGCCGTAGGGCTGGATGCCGTAGGTGATCCCGGCCAGGACGGCGACCAGCCCGGCACCGAACGTGAGGTTGCCGGGCCAGTCCAGCCGGGCCGGCCGGCGGATGCCCAGCTCGCGCAGCTTCAGATAGGACCAGATCGTGCCGAGTATTCCGAACGGTACCGACACGAGGAAGACGTAGCGCCAGCTCAGCGGGCCGAGCACGCCGCCGAGCACCAGCCCGATGAACGAGCCCGCGATCCCGGCCACCTGGTTCAGCCCGAGCGCGAGACCTCGCTCGTTGACGGGGAACGCGTCGGTGAGGATCGCGCTGGAGTTGGCTATCAGCATGGCCCCGCCGACGCCCTGCAGGACCCGCATCGAGATCAGCCACCAAGCCGCGGCCGTGCCGTGCATCCAGGTCACGGACAGCAGCACGGAGAACGCGGCGAAGATCGCGAACCCGAGGTTGTACATCCGGACCCGGCCGAACATGTCGCCCAGCCGCCCGAAGCTGACCACCAGCACCGCGGTGACCACCAGGTACCCCATGATCAGAAACAGCAGCAGACTCGTGTTCCCCGGCTGCAGCGGGTTGACGCCGATGCCGCGGAAGATGTCCGGCAGCGCGATAAGCAGGATCGACGCGTTGACGGTCGCCATCAGCACGCCGAGCGTCGTGTTGGACAGGGCGATCCACTTGTAACGAGCCTGTGGTGCGGCGGGCGGCACGAGCATCCTCCATAACGGCCCCGCCGCCAGCGCGCGCCGACCCCGCGGCTGGACAGCTCCGGGCAACCAGAAGTAGTTGCTTAATGCCAACTAACGGAAGCCCGGAGCTATTCCACGGGGCCGGCCATCCCCCCGGGGCCCGCCCCTCAGGTCTGCCGGCGCACCTGCCCCATGCCTACGGGCGCACCTCGTCGCAGCCGATGAAGACGTCCGCGTCCTGCTCGTGCCAGCCCAGGCCGTGACCAGAGCGGAACGCCTCGGTGATCCGCGGCTCGGCCCTGAGCGCGCCCAGGGCCAGCACGAACGCGCCCGGGGCGTAGATCGCGCCGTCCGGGTTGGTCAGCGCGAACGCCTGCTCCTCGGTCATCGAGTAGGTGTCCGAGGCATCGTCACGGGTGACGTAGCCGCCCGCCGCCTGCCCGCGCAGCCATTCGGCCACGTACCGCGGGCTGGTCTGAGTGCGCGCCGCGAGCTCGTCGGCGCCGGCGGGCTCGCCCGCCCGCTTGCGCGCCATCTCGATCGACTGGTCGTGGTAGTCCGACCCGGTGAAGCTCCAGCCTCGCGGCCACCGGGGCCAGCGCCGTGCCGATCTCGGCGTCGTTCTCGGCGCGGACGGTCACCACGGCGAGCATCCGGGAACCAGCGGAGTGACGGCCCAGGTAGTGGACGAACTCGACCGAGGACTGCCCGGCGTACTGGAGATCGTCCAGAAGGAGCAGCACCGGGTTGCGGGCGGCCAGCCCGGTTAGCAGGGCGGTTATGGCCTCAAACGCCCGCCGCCGCTCCATCTCGGCGGTGCCGCGCCCGGCCGGCTGCGGCCCGAGCAGCGCCGCGACCTCCGGCAGCACTGCGGCGGCATCCGGTACGTGCCCGCCCAGCAGCTCGCGCAGCGACGCGGCGGG
>WNFN01153079.1_pt1 | contig 18799 bp, 15 predicted proteins | sample 5400161 | NCBI WGS metagenome assembly WNFN01 (sample SAMN13153353, study PRJNA577476) | soil metagenome | isolation source: 80 cm saprolite on Douglas fir-dominated hillslope | place: USA:California | collected 2013-09-17 | reverse complement strand
CGCGCTTCTCATTCATGCAGATACGGTTTCTGTTTCTCGCTTCAGCCGGTTGTAAAGCGTGTCGCGCTCGACGGCTTCAAAGCCGGCATCTTCGATCAATTCGACGAGTTCTGATTTGGTCATCTTCACTTCGTTATTAGTTTCAATTGAATAACTCTCGGTCAACTCGCCACCTTCGGTGATGGTGCCGTCTACGTCGTTCGCGCCGAAATGCAGCGCGACTTGCGCGAGATGTTTGCCGAGCATGACCCAGTACGCTTTGAGGTGGGCAAAGTTGTCGAGCATCAGGCGCGACACCGCCATCGTCTTCAGCGAATCTACGCCGGATGGTCCCGGCAGATGCGCGAGCTGCGTGTCTGGCGGATAAAAGGCGAGCGGAATAAAGCATTGAAAGCCGCCGGACTTGTCCTGCTGTTCTCGTAAACGAATCATGTGATCGACGCGATCTTCGACCGATTCGATGTGGCCGTAAAGCATCGTCGCGTTTGTCTTCAAACCCGCTGCGTGGACTTTGCCGGCGAGGTCCAGCCATCGCTGAGCATCGCACTTGTGCGCGCAAATCATCGAGCGCGTCGGCTCGCGAAAAATCTCGGCGCCGCCGCCCGGACACGAATCCAAACCGGCGTCGATCAACTGCTGAATCATGTCTTCGTCCGGCATCTTGTAGAAATGGGCGAAGTGATCCAGCTCAACCATCGTGAATGCCTTTAGATGAAGCTGTGGATATTGCTTCTTCAGAGATGAAAGCAGGTCGGTGAAGTAGCTGAACGGCAGTTTCGTGTTCAATCCGCCGGTAATGTGCAGTTCAGTCGCGCCTTCCGCAACGGCCTGGCCCGCGATGCGCAGGGAGTCGTTGAGGTTATGCGTGTAAGCATCCGGCTGGCGCGGCGTGCGGTAGAACCCGCAGAATTTGCAATCAACGTAGCAGACGTTCGTCGGATTGAAATGCCGGTTGACGTTGAAATAAGTCGTGCGGCCATGCTTCTGCCGGCGGACGGTGTCGGCGAGTTTGCCTAAAGCGTTGAGATCGTTGGTCGCGAAAAGCGCGACGCCGTCGTCGAATGAAAGCCGCTCTCCGGTTGCGATCCTGGCGCCGATCTCGTTCAGTTTTGGGTCGTGTGAAAAGCTCATAAGTAAACGTCTAATCCCAAAGTGATCGAACGTCCAAAACAAACCCCTTCAGCAGAGGTTCGCCGGAAACCGTCTGTGGATCGTCCAGAACCTCGATGCTGGCGTCAGCGCGATAGATATGAACTTTTCGTTCCAAAGGATCAATTAGCCAGCCGAGCTGCGCGCCATTCGCGATGTATTCGTCCATCTTTTCCTGCTGAGTTATAAGCCGGTCAGTTCGCGATCGCAGCTCAACGACAAAATCAGGGCAGAGCGGCGGGAATTCGTCTTGCTCCTGAGCAGTTAGTGCATTCCATCGTTCGTTGCGAACCCAGGAGAGATCCGGCGACCGTCTGGCGTTATTCGGAAGAGAAAACAGGGTCGATGAATCGAACGCCTGGCCAGTTCCGTCCCTTTCCGCCCAAAGACCGAAAGCGATCATTAGCTTTGCGTTCCGCCGTCCTGTTTTTCCACCAGTGGGAGCCATAATGACAAGTTCTCCTTCGCTTGTCCGTTCGAATTGGAGTTCTGGATTCAGTCGGCAGAGTTCGGCAAATTCTTCGTCAGAGACTTTTGTCGCCAACGGGCTGAAGTCGACTACGAGGCCGTTCTCTAATGCGCTTGTCGTGCTCACTTACTCTGTTTCCCCTTTGTGGCTTCGACAGAACTAGAAGCGTAAGAATACGGCGCCGCCAAAAGTAACTAACAAGACGATACTCACAAAAGCATTGGTCGTAAAAAACGCCGCGTTTAGCTTGCTCAAATCGTTCGCCCGGACCAGCGTGTGTTGGTAAACGAGCAAAGCACCCGTAGCGATTACGCCGACGATCGCGAGCACGCCCAGGTTCGTTACGAAGTATAGCAAAACCAGCGCCGCGAATGCTCCCGCGTGCAACCCGCGCGAGATCCAAAGCGCGCGGGCAATGCCAAAACGCGCCGGAATTGAATACAAACCTTCGCGCCGATCGAAATCGTAGTCCTGGCAAGCGTAAAGCACGTCAAAGCCTGCGGTCCAAAGCAGCACGACCAGCGAGAGCAGCAGCGGCGCCGGACTGTCGATCGTGCCGCGCACTGCAATCCATGCGCCGGTCGGCGCGATCGCCAGACACCAGCCCAGCACGATGTGCGACAAGGTCGTCCAACGTTTCGTGTACGAGTAAAGCATGATGCTGGCCAGAGCGATCGGCGAAAGGATCAGCGTTAGGCGGTTGAGCATAGCGGCCGCGAACAAAAACGTGCCCGCGCCCGTAATCGTGAATATCAACACAAAAACGACTGAAAGTTTTCCCGCGGGAATCGCGCGCATCTTCGTGCGCGGATTGCGCGCGTCATAGTCTTTGTCGGCGATGCGATTGAAAGCCATCGCCGTCGAGCGCGCGCCCACCATTGCCACCGCGATCCACAGAATCTGCGAAAAGCTCGGCAGGCCGCGCGCCGCCAATACCGCGCCCAGCAAAGCAAACGGCAACGCAAAAAGCGTGTGCTCGATCTTGATCATCTCGAGCGTCGTGCGGATGTTGCTAACGATTCCTGCGGACATCTTGATCGAAAAATGCCAAGTGAAAGTTGCTCTGCGCCGGAGGCCGATCTTACGTTTGCCCAGCAGCAATCGCAAGCAGCGGTTACCCGACCGATGAATTGGAATTTGGCCGCCGCGAAAGCGCTGATGCTAGAATTGCGCCAGACAGCAATGACCAACGACCGAAAAACGGGGAAAAAGCCTCCAGCGCGAGCAAGTTCACCGCGACCCCAGCGGGTCAGGCTCGCGGGCTTTGCGCAGTCGCTCCGGAAAGAGTGGCGACGGCTGGGGTTGCCGGCGGCGAACGCTCGCGTCGTAGTTGCCGTTTCGGGTGGCGCCGATTCCGTGGCGCTGTTGTGCGCGCTCAATGAACTGACCCAATCGAAGAAGCTGAAACTTAAACTGTTTGTCGCGCACCTGGACCACGGCCTGCGAAAGGATTCGCGAGCGGACGCGCGTTGGGTGACGGCCCTGGCAAGGCAGCTTGGTCATGAAAGTCTGGCTCGGCGTGTCAACGTGAAGGCATTGGCGGCCGGGAGTGGCGACAATCTGGAACAGGCCGCGCGGCGCGCGCGTTACAAATTTCTGGCCAGGGTCGCGAAAGAAAAGCGAGCACTCGTCGTTCTAACGGCGCATACGATGGACGATCAAGCGGAGACAGTCGTGCTGAATCTCTTGCGTGGCAGCGGGATGGACGGCCTCAGTGGAATGGACCCCGCGCGGCGGTTGGGCTGGGGAAGTGAAATCATTCTGGCGCGCCCACTGCTGGGCTGGGCCCGGCGCACGGACACCGAAAACTATTGCCGCTCGCTGGCAGTTGAGTTTCTTACTGACGCGATGAACACCGACGAAAAGTTCACGCGCGTGCGCGTGCGGCGGCAACTGTTGCCCCAGATGAAGAGTTTCAATCCGAAGATCATTGAAGGGTTGGCGCGAACCGCGGAGTTGCTGCGTGAGGACTTTGCAGCTCTGGATCGGGCCGCTAGCCGTCTACTTGAACTGGCCATGAAAGACGGCGCGGGCTCTCGTCTGCGAATCGACTTGCTGGCGCTGGCCCCGACGGCTTTGCGGCGGCGCGCTCTACGTCAATGGATCAAGCAGGGTCGCGGAGACCTGAAGCGAATCGAGCGCGGGCACGTTCTGGCGGTTGAGAGCTTGCTGTTTGGAGATCGAGGCGGACGCGTGATCGAATTACCGGGCGGACCTAGAGTCCTGCGCCGGCAGAAGTGGTTGCAATTGGCGGTGAGCTGAATCCCAGAACCTGAACATGAACGTATACGTACTACCACCGCGGCGGGGCAAAGATTGAGGGTTGGGAACGCCAGCCGACATGGAATCTTTTGAAGCGACAATTACCGCCGATTTGAGGTATGATCGGCGACGGAGGAAGCAAAGACTTTGAGTTCTACGGCCAGACAAATTGTTTTTTGGGCGCTAATCATCCTGGGCGCCCTGTTGATCTATAAGCTGGTTAATCCCGGCAGTAAGAACACCGAGAGTATTGACCTGGTTCAACTCAATCAGAAAATGAAGAATGGCGAGTTGAAACAAGTAACCGTCCGTGCCACCGAAACCATAGCTATCGACCGTGTCAGCGGCAAGGAATATCACGCCCAACTCCCGAACGAGCACGCTAAGAATGACTTATTGCAGGCGGCCCTGAAAGATGGACCAAATGGCAAGCCCCTGGTGGAGAAGGTTGAAGACGATTCGAGTTCCAGCTATTGGCCTATGGCGCTGTATTACCTTTTACCGTTTGCGCTGATTCTTGGGTTTTGGATTTTCATGTTGCGGCAGATGCAGTCAGGCGGCAACAAAGCTCTTTCGTTCGGGAAATCGCGCGCGAAACTACTTAGCAATCAGCAGAAGCGCGTGACTTTCAAAGACGTCGCCGGCGTCGAAGAAGCCAAGGAAGAACTTCAGGAGATCATCGAATTCCTGAAAGAGCCGCAGAAGTTTCAAAAGCTCGGCGGCCGCATTCCCAAAGGCGTTTTGATGATGGGCCCGCCGGGAACCGGCAAGACTTTGCTGGCGCGCGCGATCGCCGGCGAAGCCAACGTGCCGTTCTTTTCTATCTCGGGTTCGGATTTCGTCGAGATGTTCGTTGGCGTTGGCGCTTCACGCGTGCGCGATCTTTTCGAGCAAGGCAAGAAGAACGCGCCCTGCATCATCTTTATCGACGAGATTGACGCGGTTGGTCGCCATCGGGGCGCGGGCCTCGGCGGCGGACATGACGAGCGCGAGCAGACTCTGAATCAGTTGCTGGTTGAGATGGACGGGTTTGAATCGAACGACGGCGTGATCTTGATCGCTTCGACGAACCGGCCTGACGTTTTGGATCCGGCCCTGCTACGACCCGGGCGATTTGATCGGCGGGTGGTCGTATCCCGTCCCGACGTGCGCGGCCGCGAAGGCATTCTGAAGGTTCACACGCGCAAGATTCCGCTCGACGAAGATGTCGACATCAGCATCATCGCGCGCGGCACGCCGGGATTTACCGGCGCCGATCTCGCGAACCTGGTCAACGAAGCCGCGCTCAACGCGGCGCGCTACAACAAGAAAGTTGTGGCCATGCATGATTTTGAGTTGGCCAAAGACAAGGTGCTGATGGGCGCCGAGCGCAAGAGCATGGTCATCTCGAACGAAGAGAAACGCGTCACGGCTTACCACGAAGCCGGTCACACGCTGGTCGGTTTGAAGGTGCCGAACGCCGATCCGGTGCACAAGGTGACGATCATTCCGCGCGGCATGGCGCTTGGCGTGACGCAGCAACTGCCGGAGGGCGACCGCCACAACTACACCAAAGACTATTTGCTTGGGCAGATTTCAATTCTGATGGGCGGGCGCATCGCGGAAGAAACTTTCCTCGGCGGGATTACCACGGGCGCGTCGAACGACATCGAGAAGGCGACGGAACTGGCGCGGGCGATGGTTTGTGAGTACGGCATGTCGGAGCTGGGCCCACTGACCTTTGGCAAGAAGGAAGAGCAAATCTTTTTAGGCCGCGAGATTGCTCAGCATCGAGATTATTCGGAAGAGACTTCGATTCGCATCGACTCTGAAGTGCGCAAGATTGTCACCGAACAATACGAGCGCGCGACGAAGATCATTCAGGAGAATCGCGATACGCTGGTGCGTCTGGCTGATGCATTGCTTGAGCAGGAGTCGCTTGACGGGGTCCAGATTCGGCGCATCGTGGCGGGCTTGCCGCTTGAAGACGATGCGCTGAAGCCGATCCTGCCGCCGATCACGGGCAGCACACCTGCGACGGCCTGATGCGAAGAGCAGAGGGTCCCCGTAGAGACTCACTTTTCTCCACAGCTACCATCCCAGGCCGGTATAACGCGTGAGCTGAAGCGCCCGGCCAGAGGAAGGTCTTGGTCACTTTTGGCATCTTTTGCATTTTCCTTCAATCGATCAGGACCAAATACGGCGTCTATAGCCTTTTTCGCCGGGACGCCCTGAGATATCTCATGTTCCAGAGATTCTTCTGATTTCGTGGTCGATTCTTCTTCGTTCGAGTCGCTGTATAGCGCTCCAATCAACCAGGCGAAAACATCCTGTATGACAATCGACTTGCTGTCATCCTCGCAGGGGTACTCGTGTTTGTCGAGGAGGGTATCAAGTTCCTTCTTGTGTGAGTCCCAATCGGCTTTTTGGTGTTTCAAGTGATATAGCTCATGAATAATAGTGCCGAGCTGTTTATCACCCGCTGGTACTTCTTTGTCGACGTAGACGTTGGCTTGGAGGGAATAATTGGTGATTTGCGCTTTGCAGACGCAATCCGTTGTTTCCCGGCACCTTCCTTCGTTCTTGGCCTGTTTTCTCTCGAGCTTAATAGTCACAAACAAGAATAGAATGGTGACGCCCGCGACTTTCTTTCCGGGCTCTTGCTTGCCCTGTGGCCATTCCATTCTCTCCTGATGATTTTGTAACGCTCAATTATTCAAAAGTATTCCTTGAGTCAGCACTTCTTGTCGGACAATATCTTGAACGTATTCGCGTCGAAGGAAGTGCAACGCTTCCGGAAGTATATTCCGCCGTGTGGTCCTCCTCCTCGGTTTTGCCACACGGTTTGGCATCTCGCGTCCCTTAGCTTTGCGGTACAGTCGCAGTTGGAGTCGCAGTCCTTGTCATCTACGTTTGGTCCTTTGACATCCGCATTCGGAAAGACCAGTGGCGCCACTAAGATCGTGAGGGTAAATTTGCGATTACCCCGTAAGACTGAAACCGTCACTTTCTTCTTAGGTACAAGTTTGCTCAAGGCAGCTCTTAGCTCATTCAAGTTAGCCAGCCTTCGATTACCGATTTGCCTGATCATGTCAGCCCGCTTGAATCCAGCCGCCAATGCTGCCGTAGCAGGCAGCACATCGCTGACCACAAGTCCATTTTCATCGGCTTGCACGGCAATTCCCAACCATTTCGTTGCCGTAGTATCTCTGCTCTCTGTGGGTGTCATGTTCTCCTTACCTTCTAGAAGCTTGAGCAAGCCTCCTTAGCGAGTTCATCAGTGGGCAACACGGCTCTTCACCTTTACCCTCGCCTGAACCCAGCTTCTTGCCGGCGCATTCTAATTCAATGCCCTGCCGACGGCAATGAAAATCCGGAGCATACTTGCTACTTTGCCTTGTGGAAACCGCAGACGTCGTCATCATCGGCAGCGGCATTGTCGGATCGAGTGTCGCCTATCATCTGGCGCAAGCCGGCTGCACGAACGTTTTGGCGATCGAGCGCGAGGCGCATCAGGGCAAAGGCTCGACCGGGAAAAGCATGGGCGGCGTGCGCGCGCAGTTTTCGACGCCGGTCAACATCCAGATGTCGCGTTATTCGATCGATTTCTTTTCCCGCTTTGATGAAGTCGTGGGCCACCCGGCAGACTATCGCGCGCACGGATATCTTTTCTGCGCGACCAGCGAAAGCCACCTGGCTTACTTGCAAGCGAACCGCGAGCGACAAATTGCTTTGGGCGTAAAAAGCGTTGAATGGGTTTCACCCGAAGAGATTCAGGCGATTGTGCCGCAGCTGCGGACGGACGACATTCTCGGCGGCACGTTCTGTCCGACGGACGGCTTTGTCGATCCGCACAGCGTGATGATGGGATTCATGCTGAATGCGCGCGAGCGCGGCGCGCGCCTGTGGCTGGAAACTCAGGTAACCGGAATCGAAGTCGAAAGCGATCAGATCGCGGCCGTAATAACTTCGAGAGGCCGGGTGGCCACGCGCGTAGTCGTCAATGCCGCCGGCGCCTGGGCCGCGGGAGTAGCAGAGATGGCCGGAGCCGACTTACCGGTCGAGCCTTTGCGTCGCCAACTCGTTCCCACCGAACCATTCGATCAATTGCCACAACGCTTTCCGATGGTGATCGACATGTCCACCGGGTTTCACTTTCGTCGCGAGGGGAAGGGAATTTTGCTGGCGTGGAACGATCCGGCAGAGACGCCCGGCTTTAAGACGGAGTTCGATGTCACGTTCGTGGAAAAGATCCTGACGCGCGCGGCTTCACGCGTGCCGGTGCTGGCCGAAGCCGGAGTGAATCCACGCCGCGCCTGGGCCGGGCTGTACGAGATGACGCCCGACCATCACGCGATCATCGGCCCAGCGCCCAACGTGAAAGGTTTGTATTTCGTGAACGGCTTCAGCGGTCACGGCGTGATGCACTCGCCCGCTTCCGGGCGCATCGCCGCGGAGCTGATTCTGCAAGGTCACTCCCGTCTCATCGACGCTGCGCAACTCAGCGTCGAGCGCTTTGCTCAGGGCAAGCTGCTGGAAGAGACGGCGATCCTGTAGCGCACCGGCCGGTTCTAAGAATCCTTAGGCGGGTGTCGCCTGATGTGGTTTAGCCCCTGTTTTGCAAAGTGTCCAAACCCACCTTCAGACATGTCGAGAGCGTCAATCAGCTCTTTGAGGCCTTCTTCAAACTTATTGAGTTTGGCTGCTTCCGGCGCATCGCGGATTGTCTCAACCATGTGGCTGCCGAGGGCGCGGTAACTCTCAAACTGTGGCTCGCTGAACCATTGGTCGGCAATTGACTCCTGCGGAAATGTCGGGCTCGTATCGTGATAGTTGAGCACGTCGCGCGGCTCATCGCCGGTCAGAGAGGGTTTCAGATAGACGAGGACGCCGTCGTACTCAGCATTCTCAGCCGCGGTGCCGCTGCCTCCGGGGCGGTCGACGCATGAATATCGAATGACGCCAACCGCGCAGTAATTATTCCCGTCCTCGGGGCGATTGCCGAACTGCATCTCGCCCATGTCGATCGGCACTCCAAAGTCCACCCGAATCTGCCTGATTGCCATTGCCAGCGATTCGTACTCGTAGCTGGTATCGGTACTGGCGTCGCTGACGACGATGCAACGACAGCGACGCAGAATCATTTCGTAAAGACCGAAATTCTCGAAGTGGCCGCCATCCGAGAGATAAACGTAGGGCTTCCTGTCGTTCGTCATACCCAGTGCTTCTTCAACAATCGGGCGCACTGATTCGCGCGGCGAATCGCGATTGTAGGTCGCCAGCCTGTTAGGCTTCGCACCGTCGGGTCCGGGATTGCCGAGCCAGAATCCAAGCCGAATGTTAAAGAGCGTCATGATGAATCGCACGATGGGCGAAGTCATCATGTAACCCATGTTCGGACTGGCCGCGGCGCCGGAGATAGCGACCGCAGTGGCCAGTGAGATGCCCTCCATCGTGAAGGATTCAGCCCGGCGATCCTGCCACGCCAACTTGTCACCGCCCGCGAGATTCAAAGTCACGTTCACCATGTGCATCGGCCTTTGCTTTAGCTGAAACATTCGCAGATTGTCCTTGTTATCAAAGTCGGTGAACTTGTTGCGCGTCTTCTCTCTTTCTTCCGGATCCCGGCTGGCGCCGAGATACGCTCGCATCATTCGGTTGCGCCAAAAGTAATGCAGCGAGAATTTGTTGGTATTGATCATGCGGCCGAGCAGCGCGCCCAACGAAATCAGAACCAGCCCCATCAGCACGACCGCACGCCCCGGCGTCTGATTAGCAAACTGCATCGGGTCGGCGAGTTCGGGGACCAGCGACTTCCATCCCACAGCCAAAAGCAAATTCGTGATTTGCGCGAGCACGAGGATGATGAAGGCAAAAAAGATCGCCGCTGAGATCGGGAGTGCCGCAGTCGTGATCAATGACGAGGGGGCGCCTGCGCCTTGTTTTTCGGAACCGTTCGCCGCGCTTTTCGAACTATAGCTGCCAAACAAACTGATGGCGCCGGAACCGATTCCCACAACAGCGGTAATCAGACCCTTGAGGCTGGCCCACGTCCAGGTTTGTTTCACAATCAACTGCTGCACTTCGACGAAAAGTAGCGGACCAAACAGTATTAACAGATGGAAGAGACTCCAGCCGATCGACACGATCAGGGTCCACGCGCCAACTCGGGCCCACCATTCCTGATCGTCAACGTCCGTGAAGTAACTGGTGAACCCGGCGATTATGGTGCCGCCGCCTGACAGGATGATGAGGAAAGCCGGCACGGCGAGCGACGCGTAAAATAAGGCGCGTGGCCCCGTCATATTTAGCGGCGGCCTAAACGCGTCAGCGCGGACGATCGTGGCGACGAGGTAACTCGTAACCACAAAGGCGACACCGATCAACCCCAGCGCGACCAGGTTGTAGCCTAACTTGCGCGCCAACAATCCCGTTTGACCTTTCTTCAATGCTTCGGCGCGTTCAGCCCGGGTCGCCAGAAAGTGCGCGATGACCGTTAGGATCACCGGCACAATTGCCATCTTTGCTCCGAAAACGATGAAGTCCCACGGCGTGGGAACGTCCGCCTCTTTATCAATGTGCGACCAGTAAGCAGTCAGAGACATGGCCATAGCCACCAGAGGCACGAGACCGAAAACTACAAACCATGAATCGTTGCGATTCACCGCGTTCACTTTTGAGCTCGGTAAGCCGAGGCTGATGTAACTCAAAGCGATCACGCCGCTCATAAAGCCGATGAGCGCGAAGGTATGAGCATCGAGATGCGGGGTCTTTACGATGGCCACCCACAATCTCGGCAAAAGCAGGAACGCCATGATCGCCGGTATGAACACACACCAGTTCAGAAAGAGGTTGCGCAGGTAGATCGCGATCAATGTCCAGGAGTCGGCAGACATCAACCCCTTCTTCGGATCGAGATAGTTAGCGTAAACGCGGAGGTTGTAGAGAGGCTTTGGTTCCGGCTCGAGCGGGGGCTGCTGCTTATTCAATTCTTCGATGACATCGTCCAGACCCTGATGCAGATTTTCAGCTTCGCCGGAATCTTTTTTGCGAGCCTCATTTGCCCGGTAAATCCACGCGGTCAGCCAGCCGCCGATAAAGCCGCCGCCCGAAACGGTCGAGAGGTAATCGAACTTTTCCAGCAATCCACATCGAGCCAACCCCTGCAGGATACCAAGATTGAAAATGGCGCTGCGCACGCCGCCGCCGGATAGACACAACGCAGTTCGTTTTTCCTTAAGCCCACGGATGGTCGCGTAAATATCGGGAACGACGTCTGCGCTGGCTTTTTTTCTCTCGATCCAGTTGGCGGGCTTCCTGAGGGCGGCCTTTACTTGTTCAGCGACGGGGCCGGCTTCGTCGGGACGCTGCTCGGCTAATTCAGCGCTGAGAACTTCAGCAAGTGTGAGTGGAAAATCGCTCCCTGGTGGAAGGTTTTGCGACATTGTTTTTGATCCTGTCCCCGGCTCATCCATAAAAGGCCGGACTCGAAGCCCGCGCAGACAGGTTTTGCCTGACGGGTTCGCTAAACTGGAGCTGGGCCTGGGAGAATGCGGCGGTCGCAGGCTCCGAAGGACCAGCCATGAATAGTGCAAGGCGACAGATAAGTATCCTAATCTGCTGCTTGCGTCAATAGTTTATCGCCGCCGGCGCCGCCGGTGGACAGGTTCCCGGGAGCGCAGTACTGTAGTTCCGCGCAGATTCGATTCACCGGAGGTACTGATGAAAAGACACTATTTCGTTCTGCTGGTGCTGACCATCGTGATTGCATTCGGGTCGGTCTCAGCGGCTGATGACAACAAGGTGCAATCATCGCTCATCGTCTCGACAGAATGGGTGGCGAAACATCTCAACGATGACTCAATCGTGCTGCTGCAAGTGGGTGACAAAGACGAGTATCTCGCCGGGCACATTTCCGGCGCGCAGTTCGTGACGCTCACGGACATTTCAACTCCTCGCGGTCAGGGTCTTACGCTTGAGCTGCCTTCCATCGATCAACTGAAGACAACTTTTGAAAAGCTGGGCGTGACCGACAAATCCCGCATCGTCGTTTACTTTGGCAAGGACTGGGTGACCCCGACAGCGCGCGTCTTCATGACGCTCGACTATCTGGGACTCGGCGATCGAACTTCGATTCTCGACGGCGGCTTGCCGGCGTGGCGCGCTGAGGGCCGGCCGGTGACCGCGGAACTGCGCGAACCAAAGCGCGGGATGTTCACGCCGCGGCCCAACCTAAAACTGGTCGTCGATGCCGCGTGGGTCAGCGCGAATCTGAACCATGCGGGCGTGGCGATTGTGGATGCGCGGGCCGCGAAGTTCTACACGGGCGCGGAAGCCGGACAAATGCCGCGCGCGGGTCACATTCCCAGCGCGAAGAGCATTCCGTTCTCAAGCGTGGTCGAAGACACAACCAACAAGTTCAAGAGTGTGGAAGCCCTGCGCGGACTGTTCGACGCGGCCGGCGTGAAGCAACGCGACACAGTCGCCACCTACTGCCACATCGGACAACAGGCGAGTCTGCTCTACTTTGTGGCGCGCTATCTGGGTTACGAAGCGCATCTGTACGACGGCTCGTTTGAAGATTGGAGCCACCGGCCGGAATTGCCGGTGGAAAAATCAGTCGAGACGAAGACCAACGTCAAGCCTTAAGGAATAGCCGCTGCGGTAGCGGACAGCCACGCTCACGAGTGACCGTGTGCTTATACCTTGTTTCTCTTGCGTTTTACCTTCGCCTCGGAATCTGCCGAAATACTCCAAGCTCCTTTTCCATTGCCGCGCAAGTCGTTGTCTTCGAAGGAACCGCCACCATTATCGTGGACATAGATTCCGCTATTGCTGTTTCTTGAAACGCGGTTCCAACGCAAAGTGGGACGGGCTCCCTCTCTTATCGCCACGCCCGAGAAGGCATTGGCAAAAATCTCGTTGTCCTCCAACATCCCTCGACCGTTTTCGTATACAAAAACTCCGGTTTGCTTCCCATCGTGGATGCGATTACGGCGCAACGTGGGATTACTCTCGGTCTTGATTGCCACACCCGAGAGTGCGTTGGCAAAGACTTCGTTGTCCTCTAGGATGCCTTGCCCATTCTCATATACATGAACGCCGCCGGCTTTCCCATCGTGAATGCGGTTGCGACGCAACATAGGATTGCCGCCCGTATGAATCTGTACTCCCGACTTAGCATTGCCAAAAATTTCGTTGTCTTCCAGTATGCCTTGGCCATTCTGATAAACGTGTACGCCCCCAGCTTTGCCATCATGAATGCGATTGCGCCGCAGCGTGGGATTGCTGCCTTCACAAATCGATACGTTCGAGTGCGTATTCGCGAAGATGTCGTTGTCCTCCAACGTACCTTGGCTATTTTCATAAACAAAAACACCTGCACTCTTTCCATCGTGGATGCGATTGCGACGCAATCGCGGGTCAGCTCCTCCGTGGATCGCGACGCACGACAGACTCTGGCTGGTGATGTCGCATCCCTCCAGGTCGAGGCGCCCCTGAGCAATATCGACGCAGTACCATTCCCCACCGCCTACTTGTCGCAGCGTCAGATTTGCAATTCTCCCCATGTTCGCCTTAAACCGGACCACATCTCGTCCCCTTGACTCGATAACTACTTCACCAAGCTCACCATCGCCGATAATCTCCACTGGCTTGGTTATCACGAGCCCCTCTCGATACAAACCCGGCCGGACGAGAATCCTGTCACCCGGTTGAGCTGCTGCAAGTGCAGCCTTCAGAGTCGAATGATCTCCGCGATGAAATGCATCGACCGTGAGCGTCGGAGGCTCGGTCTTCTCGGCCGTTGGCCGGGCAGCTTCATGCAACTCGGCCGGAGCTTCTCCTTGCTCAGGTTTCGCCGCCACGCGTCGTTTACTGGAAGCGCGAGCCCTGCCCCGCGGCTTCGATTGCGCGCGTTGCGGCTGCTCGCGTTCAAGTGCTCCGATAATCTGCCCCGCCATTTTCGCCAGCATCTTTCCTACTTCAGGTGACGTCATGGGTTCGAAGCGCAGTTCACGCAAATCTGCGTACTGACGTTCCGCGATGATCACCGCTAGCGGATCCGCGTTGCGCTTTTCATCATCGTGAAGGATCGGGCAGTTGACATAATAGACGGGCAGAATTAGATCGCTTCGCTTCAGTTCCGTTTCCCGTTTTAGAAAGCGTTCCAGTTCCGCGCGACACCAGGGACTTTTAAAAAACCCAGGCGTAATGATCGGAATGAGAAACGTAACACCATCCAGCGAATCTTCAATTCGATCTTTCCATTGCTGTCCCCAATGGACGTCGTCGCGATCCTGGAATATCTCGAACTTCCCACCGGTTTGTATGCGCACCTCACCGCTGAGGCGCTTGGCAACCTCACTAAGCCGTCCACGTTCATGCGCGTCGTCGTCACGCACGTAACTCAAGAAACCAACTGGGTTCTTACTCATAAAATGCTCTGTGGTCGCACCTCCTCCAAACGAGTGCATAGTACTACGCAAGCACTAGTTCGTCTGTAAACCATGTTGAGTTCTGAAAGAAGAACTCTAAGCACGCCCTACTTCTTCGAATCTCCGTACAAGAGCATCTGGGGCGAATCCTGCAACGTCGCTTTGCCTTTTGGAAATGTGATCTGCCAGACGCGATCGAAAACTTTGCCGTCCCACTTTGGCGGTTTCGAAACGCCGAGAGCTTTGGCGACTGCGGGAATGTTCCCGTGATGCCAGCAGATCAAAACAATCCTGCCCGCGAACGCGAACTCGTTGAGAATTGCGTTGGCCATCTCTGTGATCTCCGCATCCGTGTCCTGGAAGCCATCGTTGAGAGGCAGATTCAGAGCGATCGCCAACGGTGTAACCGTCTCGACGGGCCGTTTGCTGTGCCTCGAGTTTTGCGTGGCAAAGATGAAATTCGGAGTCGCAAACCGTGGCGCTTTTCCTTTGAGCGGAATCTGCCGGTAGAGTCCGACAAACTCTCCCGACTTGATATGCAGCTTACAGCTTGGCTGCGGCAGGGCTGGAGCGAACAGCGAAGGCACGGCGGCTGCGCGCGCGGAACCTAGTATCGATAAGTTTCGCCCGCCATCATCATCCTTCTTGGGGTCGCCCACCTTTTCGCCGTGACGAATGATCAAGACCTGACCTGGTCCCATGTTTGTGCTCATTGCTAAATCTCCTTGTGTGCTGAGGATCTATTTAGTTGCCAAGACCAAAACACTGTCACTTCTTCTCGGGAAACTTGAAACCGATGTAAGTGCCGGAACTGATGCCCATCAGTCCCAACAACGTCGTGCTGAACTCCGGCATGCTGAGATTGTTGTAGACGGACGACACGAAGATGATTCCCAGCACAATCGTCCACGCGAAAATCTGAAAGCGATGAAAGCTATAGCCGCTGCCGTCTCTCAAAATGTCACGCAGCAGGCCCTGGCTATTCCCCTCTGTGCTCGCAGGGCTAATAGCTTGAAGCTGCTGATTGAGCTGGGCCAGACGCGTGCGACCGTCCTGCAGTTGTTTGTTCAGGCTGTCCCGGTTGGCCGTATCGTCTGGAGTCAAGGTCGCCTTAGCGTTGATCGCGCTTAGCTGGGACTGAAGTTCCGGTATGCTCGTTTCGAGCCCTTGCTTTTCCGCCGTGAGGCCCTGCAACTCACTCGAGCTCGCCCTATCTTTACCGGAATCGATCAGCGCCTCACCCAAAGCGGTGCCGGCACTGATTCCCATCAACCCCAACAGTGAGGGCGTGATGGTGTCGAGTGAGTTGGTGATCAGCCAGATCACTACATATGAGACGTAAACCAGAAAGAACCAGAACGCCATCTGCGTTCGGCCCAGGTTGTACGGCCTTAGCTTTCCGGGTACTGCTTCCCCGGGCTCGCGGATCAGATTGGTCGTGCGCGCCAACCAAATAAAAAGAGCCAGGGTAAATAGAACGACTAGCAAACAGACCACCCCGTACACAGGCGAAATCACGGTGAGCGGGAGGGGGCTGCTTTGATTGAAGTCGCTATCGAAAGGCGATTCATTCTCAAGACCGATAGCAAACGTGACTTGATGACTTAACCCGTGCGGCGCACCCAGCAGATCAGTCCAGAGCTCCTTATTCTGCGGCTTGATCTCCAAATGAAAATGGAGCCGGTTCCGGTCGGGATGAATTTCTTCAGGATAATTACCGCGCACCGCCCGGCCATTTATGAAAGGGACGAGTTTTGTCGCGTCGTGGGTCGCGGCCCACTCTGAAAAATGTTCCACTTCAACGCCGATTATCTCATCGAGTTCCAGGTGGCCATCAATTGCCTTGACCTTGGGCGGCGGAGCCGGCGTTGGAGTAGTACGTGCGGCCTCAGCGACCTGAGGAGACGGGCCTGGCGCCGGAGTTGGCGATGCGGTCTGCGCAATGACCGCGCCGCCACCCATGGACAGCCTCGCGATCAGAAGGAGGAGAAAAAGCAGCAATAGAGCAAACGGTGATCGATAGGAAAGCGTTCGATGAGAGAGCGGCATGATTCCTCCTCAGCAAACTGAAGCTGTTATCCGGCGACGTAGCCGTCAGAGTTCGCAAAGCGCGGCAGAGGCTATCCGAATTCGCAAGACGCGTCAATGATTTTTGCAAAGCATACAGGCCGCAACTTGCACCAGAACTTGGAAGTGCGACAATATCTCTCGCCGCTGATTCGCATTCTCCGTTCTAATAATGATCGCCCAAGAGTGAGGTCCGCATGGAACGCCGAACTACATCCTGGCACAGCCCGAACCTGAACATGGAAATGCCTCTGGTCGCTTACGGCCACGCGGGCCAGACGCTTTTAATGCTGCCGACGGCGGCGGCGGATTATTTAGAGTACGAAAGGTTTTATCTCGTCGATGCGATCAAGCCGTTCATCGAAGCAGGCCGCGTCCGCGCTTACTCAATCAACAGCGTCAATCGTCACAGTCTGCTGAACGAGCAGATGCCACCAAAGCTGAAAGCCGAGTTGCTGACGCGATACGATCGTTACATCTGCGACGAAGTTCTGCCGCTGATTCGCAACGAAGCCGGAGAAGAAGCGCGGCCGATCACCACCGGCGCAAGTCTGGGAGCATTCCTCGCAGCGAACGAATATTTCAAGCATCCAGATCTTTTCCGCGGCGTGATTGCGATGAGTGGCAGCTATGACATTCGTTCTTACCTTGACGGCTATTACGACGACAACGTGTTTTTCAATAACCCGGTCGACTATCTCTCGGGCTTGAACGACGATCACTTCCTGCCGATTCTGCGCCAAGCCGAAGCGATCTACATCATGTCGGGCCAGGGCTCTTACGAAGATCCAAAGCGCAGTCAGCAGCTCTCAGAGATACTGGAGTCAAAAGGAATTCCGCACACTCTGGATTTGTGGGGCGCGGACGTAAATCACGACTGGCCCTGGTGGCGGAAAATGCTGCCGCATGTTTTGGGGAAGATTGTCGGATAGTTAACCAATGCGTAGAGAATACGATTTCAGCCAGGGGGAAAGAGGGAAGCACGCGGGCAAGCGCCTTCGCATTGTCGGCGATACCAATACTTCTCGGCGCGATACGATCAGGGAAGCCCTCGCGCTAATCTTTCAGGGCATCAAGCGTCTCAGTGACGAATTCCCTAACCGAGCCTTCACGATCGATGGTCGTCTCGTTGGTGAGATCGGCGAAGTAATCGTTGCGCTCGAGTACGACATTGTTCTCGACGAGGTTGGCCGCCCTAATCATGACGGCACCACCTCCGACGGGCATCGTCGAGTTCAGATCAAGGCGACGTTCAAGAATCATTTAACCTTCAAATCAATTCCAGAATACTACTTGGGCTTCAAACTATACTCCGATGGTTCACACGAAGAAGTCTTCAACGGTCCAGGTCAGATTATCCATGACCGATACGTTCACCGTAAGGACATCGGTATTCGTCTTCTGTCATTCCCAATATCTGAACTTCGTCAGCTCTCCAATGGACTGCAGCCTAATCAACGAATCCCAAAGCGTGATATCAAAAACGAAGACGCGGTGAGTTAGGTGTTGTCCTATTCTCACCGCAACCCTGACAGGGTTGCGGCGACATTTCCGTTCCCCCAGGGTAGCCGAAGCGGCAACCCTGGGCTTTGTTCAATCAACCGCTTCGCGGTTGAATAGACGGTCGTTGAATAGAGTCGAAAAGAAAGGCCTAAGCAGTCGACATGCTTAGGCCTTTCATCCTTCCGCCTTCATCCTTTGCTATCCCGGCGGGCCGTCGTTGCCTTTCTTACCTTTCTTCTTGGCCGGTTCGGCTTCGCGTGGGCGAGTTTGTGCCGGGGTCGCCGCGGGCGCGGCGGGTTCGATCTTCTTCGGTTCCGGATTCACGCGCGGCTCAGGCGTAACGTCGGTCTTAACCGGCGGCAACGTCGAGTCTTCCAGCTTCGGGGTAGTGATCTCGCCCGGGTTGGCGTTCTTATCGGGTTGATTGTCCTGTTCGTCGGCAGTCATCTGCGCGCGCTCGAGTTGAAGTTCGCGCTGGCGCTGCTTGTACATCTCCTTCATGTCTTCGGGCATCGACGGCGCCTTCGCGAAATCTTCCCTCGGCTTGTCCTTCAAAAAGTCGCGCATGTATTCGATGAAGAATGGCAACGCGCCGGCCGCGCCGGTCATTTCGTTGCCGAGCGGTTTCTTTCTGCCTGGATAGCCCATCCACACGCCCGTAACGTACGTCGGCGTGTAGCCGAGGAACCAAACGTCCGTGTGATCGTTGACGGTGCCGGTCTTGCCCGCGAGCGGCACGCCGAGAACTTGCGCCGCCGAAGCGGTGCCGCCTTGCACGACGCCGCGCATCATCGAAACCATGGTCAGCGCGACGTACTCGCTGACGACTTTGTACGTTGTCCGTTCCCACTCTTCCATCACCGCGCCGTCGCGATCCATGACCTTGCGAATCATGTGCGGCTCGACGCGGATGCCTTTGTTCGGAAAAGCGGAG